>OLOB01000006.1_pt1 | contig 222320 bp, 200 predicted proteins | sample 1671911 | NCBI WGS metagenome assembly OLOB01 (sample SAMEA3136625, study PRJEB25190) | human gut metagenome | biome: human gut; feature: human-associated habitat; material: faeces | place: Austria | collected 2013
TTTTTATTGTGATTGGTGAATTAATTATTAAATTTAAAAAAATAAAAAAATAGGAGAGAAAAAATGGCAAAACGTATTATTGGTACAACACCAAAAGAAGATGGTTTTCGGATGCCTGGTGAATTTGAAGCTCAAGATCAAATTTTTATGATCTGGCCCGAACGTCCAGATAACTGGCGTGATGGAGCAAAACCTGTTCAGATTGCCTTTACTAATGTTGCTAAAGCAATTAGTAGATTTACACCAGTAACAATGTTAGTTTCACAATCCCAATATCAAAATGCTCGGTATCAATTACCCGCTGACGTGCGTGTGCTTGAAGTTTCTAACAACGACTCTTGGGTTCGTGACTGTGGGCCAAGTTTTGTAATTAATGATAAGGGCGAACTTCGAGCAAATGACTGGACTTTTAACGCTTGGGGTGGACTTGTTGATGGTCTATATTTTCCTTGGGATCAAGATGATCTAGTGGCACAAAAAGTTTGTGAATTAGAACGTGTTGACTCTTATCGGACAGATGATTTTGTTCTTGAAGGAGGTTCATTCCATGTTGACGGTCAAGGAACAGTTTTGACTACTGAAATGTGCCTTTTATCTGAAGGACGCAATCCTCACATGAGCAAAGAGGGCATTGAAAATAAACTTAAAGAACATTTGAATGCTGAAAAAATTCTTTGGCTTGGGGATGGAATTGACCCAGAAGAAACAAACGGTCACGTGGATGACGTTGCTTGCTTCGTAGCACCAGGGGAAGTTGCATGCATTTATACTGAGGATGAGAAGTCACCTTTTTATGAAGCAGCACAAGATGCCTATAAACGCTTGAGCCAAATGACAGATGCTAAAGGACGTCAACTCAAAGTTCATAAATTGACTTGTCCAGCTAAAAATGTAACGATTAAAAAACAATTTAGAATTGATACAGTTGAAGGAACAATGCCACGTGAAGACGGAGATATTTGTATTGCTTCATATATGAATTTCTTGATTACAAACAAAGGAGTTATCGTACCACAATACGGTGATGAAAATGATGCTCTAGCATTAAAACAAGTTCAAGAGATGTTTCCAGACCGCGAAATAGTTGGCGTGAACACTGTTGAAGTAGTTTATGGTGGAGGAAATATCCATTGTATTACTCAACAACAACCTAAAGCCAAATAAGGAGTAGAGAGGATTTAACAGAAAATGGCAAAACGTATTGTAGTTGCTCTAGGGGGGAATGCTATTTTAACTAGCGACCCTACAGCGCAAGCACAATCTATGGCACTTAATAAGACTGCCGAACAATTAATGCCTTTAATAAAAGACAATGATGTTGAAATGGTTGTCACTCATGGAAATGGACCGCAAGTTGGTAATTTACTTTTGCAACAACTTGAAAGTAATTCAGTTAAAAATCCGGCAATGCCACTTGATACAGCTGTTGCTATGACTCAAGGACAAATTGGTTATTGGATGGCACAAGCTTTTACAGAAGCTCTTGCTAATAATGGAATGTCTGATGTTCCATTTGTTTCTGTAGTGACAAGAACAGTAGTTGATGCTAATGATGAGGCTTTTAAAAATCCGACAAAACCTATTGGACCTTTTTATAGCCAAGAAGAGGCTAAAAATATTCAGACTCAATATCCTGATTGGAAATTGATTGAGGATTCTGGACGAGGTTACCGAAGAGTAGTCCCCTCACCATTACCTCTCAAAATTGTTGAGGCTAACGCAATTAAACCATTGTTAGAATCATCAGCTTTGGTTACGGTATCTGGTGGTGGAGGAATTCCTGTTATTGAAAAAAATAAGGGGTATCAAGGAGTCGAAGCAGTAATTGATAAAGATTTTTCGGCAGCAAAATTAGCAGAACTTGTTGATGCTGATGAACTAGTTATTTTTACCTCTGTCGGTGATGTCTTTTTAAATTTTGGGAAACCTGATCAAAAAGCTCTAGGAGTTGTACCAGTTAGCGAAATGCGTCAATATCTAGAGGAAGGTTATTTTGCGGCAGGTTCTATGAAACCAAAAGTGGCAGCAGCTGTCGCTTTTGTCGAAAATACTGGTAAGCAAGCCACGATTACTTCACTTGAAAATGTGGAAAACTTTGTTAAAAGTGGGGCAGGAACACGGATTGTTCCTGATTGATTAAAAATATCTTAAAAAGGTTACTAGGAAGAAAGAATTCTAGCAACCTTTTTTAAAGGAAATTGGCCTAAATAATAGAGCTTGTTAAAACTTTTTTGTAAAGCGCCAGTATGATTTGTAATCACCTTTCTATCTAGGATATAATATAAAAGTACCTCTTAGCGTTGGGGTACAAAAGCAAATTCTACGGAGCTTCTCGGATATTGGAGTTCCAAAAAAAGTTCCTGTTAAGTCAGGAACTTTTTTATTTTAAAAGAAAAACTACTGTAAAGTTACAATAGCTTTTAATATATATTAGTCATCAAAAAACTAGATATCATACTTTCCTGTATGCAAGTGTCTAATAGTTTCGCCTCCGGGTAAAGGAGGTAATCCAAGAGAATCTTCACGGCTGAAGGCTTCAAGTAATCCAGGAGTCAAGTGAGAATACTCAACTGTTTCCGGACTAATCTTATGAAGAATTGTGTCCCCTTTTCCTTCAGTAATTTTTTTAGCAAAGTTAGGGTCAATCAAAGTTCCACGAGCAACAGCAATTAAATCAGCATAGTTTTCAATCGCATCAGTCGCTGTATCCTCCCCAAAAATACCACCGACAATAAGAAGTTTTGTTTTATCATCTAAAATTTCTTTAAAAAGTTCAGCATAAGATTTTTCGCTATTTTCAGGTTTAGAATTGTATCCTGCCCATAATGAAAGATGAATATAATCAAGTTTATATTTAATTACTTCAGAGATAAGTGAGAGAGCTTCTTTATAATCATAGCCAATATTTTTTCCATGAAGTTCTTCAGGAGAAATACGGTAACCAATGATAAAGTCTTTAGGAGCATATTCATCAACGATTGCTTTTACTTCTTTAACAACAGCTAGCGGAAAGGCCATTCGATTATCCAGTGAACCACCCCATTTATCTGTGCGAAGATTAGAAAGTTTTGAGAAAAATTGTTGAATTAAATAATGATTGGCACCATGAATTTCAACACCGTCAAAACCAGCATCAATTGCACGTTTTGTGGCTTTACCAAAATCAAGAATGATATCATCAATCTCTGTTAGTGTGAGTTCACGAACGGGGTAATCTAAGAAAGAAAAATCGATAGCAGAAGGAGCCACCACATCTAATCCATTAACATGACGTCCTACAGCGGCTCGCCCAGCATGATGAATTTGAAGAATAGCTTTATTTCCATCTTTTTTTAGAGCCTGTGCAGTTTTTCGTAGTCCTTCAAGATGAGCGTCAGAATAAGCTCCTAATTGTTCAGGATATCCTGGCACATATGCTGGTCCACCATTTTCACTCACATAATGGAATTCTGTAATTAACATACCTGCCGCTTGTGAACGGGCAGAGTAATATTGAATAGTATCATCAGAAGCGAAACCACCTTTTAAACCAGAATGAGTTTGCATTGGAGACATTACAATACGATTGTTTAAAGTAGCCCCATGACGTAAGGTAACATGATCAGTTAATTGATTTGACATATTTTTATCCTGTTATTATTATATTTGGAAAGTAGATTATTAAAACTATAATTCGAGAAATATCAATATGAAGAAATAAAAAAAGTTAATTATAACTCTTCTAATATGAAATTTTTAAAATCGGAAATCATCTCCTCATTTCGACGATAATAGGTCCATTTACCAATGCGAGTAGCAATTAATAAATTGTCTTTTTCTAACATAGATAAATAATGAGAAGTAGTAGACTGAGTTAAGTTAAGTAATTTTTGAATCTCACCTACACAAACACCCGTTTCAACTTCATCTACTTTAGTTTCGTTGTAGAAATGTTTTTTGGGTTCTTTGAGTAAAGTAAGAATCTTCAATCGATATTCATTTGATAGGGTTTTAAAAGTTTCCACATTTTCCATAAATCTATTATATCGAAAAAATACGATATGTCAATATAAAAGATTTTGGGAGTAAGTTAAATACCTATCGTTTGTTGGTTTTTTTTCTTAATTTCAAGTAAACTAAAGAACCATTTGTAGAAATCTTATCTCCCCCACCATTTCTACTTCGATAAGGATTTGTGAAATGAGTATATAGCTTCCTTTCTTCAACTAGTCCATGCTCGATGAGTTCATTTGCGATAAGATTTCTTTCTTCATCTATATTCTCATCAATACGATGAGTAATTTGTCCTGTAAATAAAGAAAATCTAATACCAATATCTAAAGAAGCGGCACAGACCCAATCAGACTTTACTCCCCCAGGGAGGTAATAATCTTGTGGAGTTTCCCATAATCTGATATGATGCCTTTGTTTAGGACTGCCAGCAATTTCTTTTTCAAAGGCGAGGTCTTGTTTTTTAGAAAATAAAAAGAGAGAGCTAACGGGTGCAGTGGGATAGCTTTGATGTAATAAGCTTGATTTTATAATTTTGAGAGAGGAGCTTAAAGTAATTTTATCTGATTTTGTCCACCCCATTCTTAAAAAAGCAGCTTCTATATCCTCTTTTGAACCGTCAATTAATAAATTTACCGAATCACCTAATACACCATCAGAAGTTCTGGACCTTCCGATAAAGTATTCCGGTAGATAAATTTTTGTGATATTCGGAATAATCAGATAGGACAAAATTAGCCATGTGACAATATATAAAAAAATATGAATCTTACGAGTTAATATATCTCTGAAAAATAAATCATAAATGGTATATCCAAAGACAACTGCTACTAAAACACGAAAAGTACGAGCGGTGAAATTTATAATTTTAGTTTTTTGATCCATTGATATCATCTTTCTTATTTAGAGGTTAATGAATATTTTTTGATAAAGTATTATAGATTTTTTTGACACAAAATCTATTTATATATCTATTCTAATTTAAAAATGACTAAAATACTAGAGAGAGTATTGGCTAAAGATTTAGAAATAAAATAGATTCGGAAGAAATTGACTATATTATCAGAAAATTATAAAATAAGCTATCTGAAAGGTTAAAGGAGTGAACAAATGGTCAAAAAAGCGAGTGAAGCAGAAATCTTAGAAGAACTTTATGATTTAATTCTTAGTAAAACATTGAATAGCAAAGAACGTGAAGTTTTAGTGAAGAGTAAGAATAATTTAGAAAAGGGAAATTATACTCCGAAGGTAATCAACGATCTTCAACATTCTCTAGCGCCTCTTGCTAGAAAACAGGAATTATCTAGTGAAGTTGTGAGGTTTTATCTTCAGTTGTCGCAACAATTTATTGAAAGAGGTCAACGTGGAAGTTGGCTTTCGCTTTAATGATAATAAATCTTTCCTTTAGAATGAGCAAATAATTCAATACACTTTATAATAAATTTTTTATAAAATAAGAGTAGTTTTTTTTATATATTATAAGGAGATTTTAAAATGGTAAAAAATATATCGTTGGATTGGTTTTTGGGAATTTTATTGCCTTGCTTATGGATTGGTATTGTTTCTGGACTAATTTCTGGAATGGTAAAAATTGGTTGGGAAGCCATTCTTCCTCCTCGTACAAAAGAGCGAGATGAAACAAACCCTCCTCAAAAACTTATGCAACAAATTGGCTTTCCCCCAAAAATTACTCATGCTTACTTTTTGTATTCTAAAGACCAAAAAGTGTATTGGTTTGCCTTGATTCTTCATTTCAGTTTTTCAATTGTTTTTTCATTTATTTTTGTTGTCTTATCACAAATATGGAGTGGTATAAGCTTAGGCGAGGGGGCTCTTTATGGTATTATTATCTGGTTTTTATGGCATATTCTGTTAATGCCTATTACTAGAACGGTACCACAACCTTGGAAGCAACCTTTTTCAGAACACTTTTCAGAATTTTTTGGGCACATCGTCTGGGCTTGGTCAATAGCTGCTGTGAGTTTTTATATGATTGCTACTCACTATTCAGATGTTCTTTCACTTTTCTAAAATAAAAAGAGCCATTCTTAAGAGGGCTTTTTTTATTTCAGATTTGATGAGAATTTATTCACTTTAAAGAGATTTTCTTCAATAACAAATTCCCACTTTTGTACGTCTTTTTGATATGTTTGTCTATCAGGCAGGGGATCTTTTAGCATTTCATTATATCTGGACATTGACCTTGAGGTGACAAGGTACATAAGGCTATCATTTTCATCAAAAGATAGAGAATATTTCGCTTTAAGGGAAATTTCCACAGTAATTTTATTCTTGAATTGGTGTAGGTTGTTTATTCCTTCAATCTGAATATCAAAAATGGATTCTTTTTTTCCATACATATCATTGTGAACAATATGTTTGTCCTGTTTTTTTAGTAAATTTTTACTGTAAAATTGACTGTTTTGATATAGTTTTGACTGATTCCATGAGCTAAGAACAGCTAAAACAAGAGCTTCAATCTCGTCAGCCTTAATTACGTCTTCTGAGATATTTTTAGCGGTAATATATTTTTTTTTAGTTAATTTTTCAATTAACAATAAGACAAGTGGTGATAAAACTAGAATAGGGATTAGAAGTAGTTTCAGGGAAAATAGATTCATATTAATTTGTGGTTTCTACGGGGGTTAAATAAGCTTTAAATTCGTGATCTGTGGAGCTGTCTTTTGTTGTGATAGTGCACTCATCAAAATGAGTGATATTTGATGAAACTGTAGCTCTATAGGCAGAAACAGTAATCTCTTGACTTAATGTTGAGTCGGGAATGCTATATGCTAAGGTCACTTCTTCCAAGTCCATAAATAAATCTCTGAAAGTTATTTTTTTTATTTTTTCTTTTGTTTCGTTTAAATTTTCTGAGGCATTCCATCCAAGACCTAAAAGAGTGTCAAAATCGGAATATGAAAGTTTTATTGCAGCATCAGAGATATTTTTGTCTTTAAAGTTGACCGACATCGTTTTATCCCGAGCACCTCCAGTAAAGGAAATATCAAAGAAGAGAAATTTAGGTGTGGAGATGGTTAGAGTTGCATCAGGATCCGGAGAATCATGATTTAAATTAACTTGGGCATTTCCTTTGGCATTCGACCAGTCTCCTGCAATAGCCTCTTCATAATCTTTCAAAAAAGATTGGTTTTGAGCTTTCCATACTTCATTAACTGAATTCATATTATTTTTAATTGGAGTTATTGCTTTTTTATACTGAACGGAATTTTTCCGATAGTAGATCATCTTTTGCTTTTTATTGGTTAGTGTCAAAATGTTTCCCGAAATATCAAAAGATGTTTGATATTTGTAGGAGTTGAGATAACTTAATTCATGTTTCTTTTCATTAAAGTGATAATTTTTTTCTTTAGTGAAATTAACGATAGAAGTACTCTTATTGGGAAAATCTAATAATTTGAGATTACTTGTTACTTGTATGGGTCCTTGTAAGAGTTCCCACTGACCTTTTATTAGTGTACTTTCTGACTTTGTTAGTTTGCTACATGCTGAAAGAGAGAAAAAAGTTGTTATTAGTATAGCTACTACGATAATTTTATTTTTCAATTTTTTTACTCCGTTTTAGAAACATCTCCAGAAATTTGAACCCCTTCATTACCACATTATGTGATGAGTAAGGCAGTATCAAATGATAATTTTCCGTTTTTATATGAAAGTTCGGAAGGGGAAAAGCTTTGAGAAATCGTGCCAGTATCAGTTGTTACATCATAGGAAAAAGCAATATATTTGATACGGCTAAACATTTGTTCGGCGGTGAGGTCTTTAATGATATTTAAAAGTTTCTTAGGATCTACTGGAATATGATCTGAAGGTTCTAATCCTAAAATGCCATTAGGTTGATAAGAAGCATAAGCGTTGTGAATTACTTTCTGGTCAAAATTTGTCAAAGAATCAGAAGAGGCGTGAAATGAAAGATTAGTTCCACCATCGAAAGTTAATGTTTGCATTCCGGGCGCCCAAGCCACACCTTGCCCAGTAGTTGCTACTGACTTAAAGTGGCCTGCCCATGTTCCAATCATTGCTACCTTGAGTGATTTTTCAATGATGTCTGTTTTTGCTTTCCAAACTTCATTCAAATGAGTCACTGATTTTTTCTCTTTGGCTTCTTTGTCGTTAATTTCTTTGGTCTTTTCTTTTTCAAGCTTACTTCCTACTCGATAATAAACATTTCCACCAATATCTGAACTCGTCATATCAAATTTTAAAATATCCTGACCATGTTCTAACTTATAATCATAACTGTATGAACCAATAATAATTTGTCGACCTAGCTTATAGTCGTATTCATTAGTAGCAAGTGTGACTCTTTTCTTATCAAACTTGATTTTTTCACTGGTAGATGCGGTTAAATCTAACAGTTTATGTGCATCTGCAGCACTCGTTGTTTTCGGAAGATTGATTTTACTTTCGGAATACGAAATCCATTCTCCTTGAATAGCTTGGTGAGGATTAGTATTAGTTTTAATGCTATCTTTACTTGAAGTTTTACAGCTGCTTAAAATTCCAATAGAAAAAATAGCAAAGATGATAATAAAAAATTTTTTCATAAATTTATATACTCCAATTTTGGTGACATTACGGCTTAATTATAGCATATAAAATTTTTATTTATGAATATAATTAGAATATAAAGAAGAGATAAAAAGGGCGCTGATAATAATAATTATCTGCGTCCTTTTTATCTTGTTAATGAAATATTTACTTTTTTATCCTTTATCTGCACCAGCTGTGATTCCATTGACGTAGAATTTTTGCATGATGACAAATAGGATTGTGATTGGGATGGCAATGATAACACAGCCTGCAATAAATTGTGTGAAGAAGGCTGTGGCAGCTCCTTTTTGCGAGTGAACCATGCTATATAAACCATAGGCAATTGTAAAGGTTTCTGGATGGGCTTGATTATTTCCTAAAATGATTCCAGAAAAGATGAAGTCTGTCCATGGGGCGATGAATGCCATTAAAGCAGTATAAACAATGATTGGGCGAGAGAGAGGCAAGGTGATATGCGTGAAAACTTGCCATTTGTTTGCTCCATCAATTGTTGCAGCTTCATCAATTGAACGTGGGATGGTGTCAAAGAACCCTTTAGCGATGTAGAAACCTAATCCAGCTCCACCAACATATACCAATATCAAACCACCGAGGTTTAACATGTTCATTGCTTTTAATATATAATAAAGAGCAATCATTGACATGAATCCAGGGAACATTCCGAGAACGAGGGCGATTTGCAAGAATGGTTTACGGAAAGCAAAACGTAAACGGGAGAGTGTATACGACATGATAATCGTAATAAATGTAGAAAGTGTAGCAGAGATAACGGCTACAATAAAGGTGTTAATAATCCATGAAACGAAGGGGAAACTACCACTTTTATTTTGGAAAAGTTGGATATAATTCTCAAAGGTAAATGTTTTTGGGATGATTGTTGAGACAAACCCTGTATTGTTTTGAGTCAGACTGGCTAAGACAATCCAAATAATAGGGAAAATCCAAACAATTGCTAAGAGAGCGAGTAGAATATATCTCAAACTTAATGAGATACGGCGTTGCGTTTTATAAGATTTCATTTCAATTAGCCCTCCTTAAATGCATTTGTACGACGGTATGCTACTAATGAAATTGATGCATTAACAATGAAAATTAAGATACCAAGAACAGCGGCTGCGTTATAACGCTGAGTTTGACCGAATACGAGGTTATAGAGCCAAGTAACAAGAAGATCGGTTGAACCTGCTCCTTGGTAGTTTGGATTCATTGGCCAACCACTAGTCAAGAGGTAAATAACGTTGAAGTTATTGATATTACCAATAAACTGTTGAATCAATGCAGGAGTCATAACAAAGAGAATCTGAGGGAAAGTGATAGAGCGGAAGATGTTCAAACTATTTGCTCCGTCAATACGAGCAGCTTCTATTTGATCTTGGGGGAGATTTTGGATAATTGCAGTAGACACAAGCATTGAGACAGGAATACCAATCCACATATTAACAAAAATTACCGTAATCCGTGCGACCATTGGGTCAGAAGCTGCACCAATAAAGTTTATTGGATTAGAAATAAGATGAAGATTCATCAAGATTCCATTTAAAGCTCCTTGTTGGTCCAAAAATTGTGCCATCATCAATAAGGTTACAAATTGTGGAACGGCAAATACGATAACAAAAGTGGTTCTCCAGAATCCTTTAAATTTAATTCCAGTAGATTCAATGAGAAGAGCTAGTAATACACCTCCAAGGAATGTTGTAGCTGTTGCAACAATTGCCCATACTAAGGTCCATCCCAAAACTGGGAAGAATGTGCCAGCTAAATCACCGGTTAAAACATTGCCAAAGGCTTGGAATCCAGTCCATGAGAAAGCAGTAGCATGAAGGCGATCATAGTTTGTGAACGCCATTGAAATCATATATACAGTAGGTAATACGGTAAAAGCTAATACACCAATCAATGGAACAGCCATCAAAGTTGCATAAAGTTTTTCGTCAAGTAAAGAAGCGAGTTCTTCTTTATTTGTTGGGATATGTTTACCTTCTCGTTTTAAATAATAAAGATGCTTATTTGAGCGGTAGTTGAACCAATAAAGCAGTATAAATAAAATCACAACAAGACAGGCAATAAGTCCCCAAAGTAGAATTAAAACAGAGTTATCTGGCTGTAAAGTTTGTGGAAAACCAGAGGCATCAGTAATTGTTCTTTTTATTTTATTTGGGCCTAAGCTACTAAGAAGAGAGAAGGCACTGATTCCAGAGAAAAGAAGCCAGCCAATAAATGCAATTTCAAGAATTAAAAGTGTGAAGCCTTTTACCCATTGTTTATTTTTAATTTGGTTCAAACCCATAACAAAGAAGGTTAATTTTGTTACTGTGTCCCCTTTTGAGAAAACTTCGCCTAATTTAATTGATTTTTCTTCAGGAGAAATCGTGCTTTCAGTGAGTTTTCTTTTTTTCTTTTTAGTCATAATATTTCCTTTAAAAATTAAGAGGTTAGGCTGAAGGAGCCCAACCTCTTATTCACATATAACCATTAGATTGTCTCTTATTTAGAGATGCTGTCTTGGAATTTTTGTAATTGAGCTTGATAGTCAGCTGGTTTGATAGAGCCAGTGTAAGCACCGTTCATCAAAGGACCAGCATTATTCCAGAAAGTTGCCATTTGTGGAAGTTTAGGCATTACTACAGAATTTCCTTCTTTAGACATTGTAATAACTGCTTTGGTAACGTCTGAATTCTTCACAGCGTCATTCATTTGAGCGTCGTTATTTGTAGGAACATCTCCTTGAGAATTAAAGAGTTTCAACTGAGCAGATTCACTTGAGAGATATTGAGCAACTGTTTGAGCAGCAGCTTGACTCTTAGAAGCTGAATTGACTGCAAATCCTTTAATACCTTGGAATGATTGGAGTTGTTTAGCTTGTCCATCAATGTTGATTGTTGGGTAAGGAGCAACTGCGAAGTTATCACCTAAAATCTTTTTAATGTTAGCAGTATCCCAAGGACCGTCAAACATGGCAGCAACTTTACCGGCTTGGAGTTGATTTAAGGCATTAGTTGTTTGAATTACATTTTTATTTGATTTTTGTGCAGCAATCCATTCAAGTGCTTTAACACCATTTGCCGATGCAACATCAGTAGATTTCACATCTTCGCCTGATTTACCGAAAAGGGTTGTGCCAGCTGTAAAGAATACTGGATAAGAGTAGTAAGGGTCGGTGTAGTTAGCAGCAAATCCAGCTTTAGCAGTCATTCCTTCCCAAGTTTTGACATCGTCAGCTGACAATTTAGACTTGTTATAGAAGAGGACAAGAGATTCTGTTGATTTAGGGAATGCATAAATCTTGTCTTTGTAAGTTACACCATTAACAGTGACATCAGAGTTGTCTTTTTTGATTTCGTTAGCGAATTTTGTAGCAACTGGATTGATATAACCTTTATCAGCCATATCACCAAGTTGGTCATTTGGTACAGCGAAGACGTCAGCATATTTAGAAGGGTCTTTAGCGATATCTACTTTAGCATTTGCTGAACCAGATGCATTGGCAATAATTTGAACTTTAAGGTCTGGGTATTTTGAAGCCAATCCTTTAGCAACGTCTGTATATGTTGCTTTTTGTTGTGTGTCTACATAAACACGAACTGTTCCTTTAATGCTGTCTGAGCTAGAAGAAGATGATTTGTTAGAACTTGCTGATGAACCGCAAGCTGCGAGGGTTGCGAGGGCGAGTACAGATGCTCCACCAAGAGCAACTTTTTTCCATGATTTCATTTTGTGTTTCCTCCTAATGAAAACGGTTTATTTTATACACTCCTCATTTTACGCAACCGTTTGCTTTTTGTCAAGGAAAAAAATATTACATTTTGATTACTTAGAAATTGGTTTATACCGACTTTTTAGCGTATTCTTTAGAATGAAAAATAAATGTTTTAAAAAATAATATACGAAAATTGTCGCAAACGGTTGCGTCAATGAAAGCGTTATGATAAAATATGATTAATGTGAGATTTATCTTCTCCAGATGTGGTGGAAATGACACTATCGAAAAGCGACGGAAAAGGTGCTTTTCGCTGTCCTTGAGATTAATTGAAAATAGTTTAAGACAGTACAGCCATCAAAAAAATTTGGAGGTTCTATTATGAACAAAGCTGCAATTTATCATCGTCCTGAGTCGGAATTTGCTTATCTTTATGCAAAAAATCTGATGCATGTTCGTCTGCAAACACAAAAATCTGATGTGGAAAAAGTCGAATTATTTTATGGCGATCCTTATTCGTGGGAAGGGCTTGATAACCCTAAAACACAGTATTGGGCTAGTCAAAAAGTAGAGATGAAAAAGTATCTTTCTACTAATATTAGCGATTATTTTGAGGCCGAAATTACTGTTGCAACGAAACGAGTAGATTACTTATTTGTCATTACAGGTTTGGATGGAGAAAAAGTAGTTTACACAGACCAAGGAATGTTTGATTACGATGAGAGTTTGGTGACTAAAAAATATGGGGCTTTCCGTTTGCCTTATTTCCATGAAAGTGATCGTTTTAAAGCACCTGAATGGGTCAAAGAAACGGTTTGGTATCAAATTTTCCCTGAACGTTTTGCCAATGGGGATACGAGCAATGATCCTGAGGGAACAAAAGCTTGGAATCCACAAGATGTTCCTGACCGTCAAGATTTTTATGGGGGAGACTTGCAAGGGGTGATTGATCATTTGGAACATTTGACTGAACTCGGTGTGAATGGCATTTACTTTACTCCTATTTTCCAAGCTTTTTCTAATCATAAATATGATACAGAAGATTATATGGAAATTGATAAGCAATTTGGGGATAAGGAATTGTTTAAAACTTTGGTGAAAGAAGCACATGCGCGTGGTATTAAAGTCATGTTAGATGCGGTCTTTAATCACATCGGAGATACGTCTGCTCAATGGCAAGATGTATTGAAAAATCAAGAAAAATCAAAATTTGCGGATTGGTTCCATGTTAATAGTTGGCCAGCAACTTATACTCCAACTGATGATTTTGAAAATGCTGAGAATGCAACTTATGATACTTTTGCCTTTACTCCACACATGCCAAAACTCAATACGGCTAACCCAGAGGTTGAAGCTTATCTTTTGAAAGTAGCTGATTATTGGATTTCTGAGTTTGATATTGATGCTTGGCGTTTGGATGTGGCGGATGAAGTGGATCACACTTTCTGGAAAAAATTCCGCACAACTTGTGACGCGGCAAAAGATGATTTTTATATTTTAGGTGAGGTTTGGCATTCTGCGCAACCTTGGTTAGTTGGCGATGAGTTTTCTGCCGTTATGAATTATGCTTATACCGATGCGATTAAAGATGGTTTGATTACGAAGAAGATTTCTTTGGAACAAATGGTTTCTAATATTAATACGCAACTGACATTATACCGTAAGCAAGTGAATCAAATGATGTTTAATGTTTTAGATTCTCATGATACACCCAGAATTTTGACTGTTGCAAAAAATAATAAAAATTTGATGAAATTGGTTGAAACGTTCACCTTCATGCAACCAGGTGTGCCTTGTATTTATTATGGAGATGAGTATGCGGTGACAGGTGGAATGGACCCTGAGTGTCGTAAGGTGATGCCTTGGGAAGAAAAAGATCAAGATTTAGAGATGTTTGAATTCTTTAAAAATCTGATTGCTCTACGCAAACAATATCAAGGAATTTTAAGTGATTCAGAAGTAGAATGGAAAATCGTAGATTCAGAAAATGGCATTGTGAAATTTGAACGTGGAACTTTGAAAGCTATTTTCAATATTGGCGAAAAACCGGCTTATTTTTCAGCTGATGAAGTGGTTTTCTCTAATTTGGTTGACCAAAATAATATTCTACAATATGGTTTTGTAGTCTATAAATAGAAAACGGATTCTGTCAGTTCACTGCGACCGAGGGAATCATTGAATCGGTAAATAAAGAAACTATCGGCTTTGCTGATAGTTTTGTCAGTAAAAATTGCTGACAGAATCATTGGTTTAGTGAGTATTTTACTGACGGGATTAACTTATAAAGTAGTCAGTAAAATTTTAATTGAGTTCATTCTCCTATTTTCCCAGGATATAGGAGAATGAACTCACATCTTAATGGAGTAGTTAATATGAAAGAAAATTGGTGGCAAAAAACAGTCGTTTATCAGATTTATCCGCGTTCTTTTATGGATGCTAATGGTGATGGTGTTGGTGATTTGCAAGGAATTATCTCTAAATTAGATTATCTTGAAAAACTTGGAATTGGTGCAATTTGGTTGAGTCCAGTTTATCAATCGCCAATGGATGATAATGGTTATGATATTTCTGATTATCAAGCAATTGCTGATGTTTTTGGAACGATGTCGGATATGGATGAATTGCTCTTGGAAGCTAAAAAGCGAAATATTCAAATTGTTATGGATTTGGTAGTTAATCATACTTCTGATGAACATAAATGGTTTGTGGAAGCTAGAAAATCAAAAGATAATGCTTATCGTGATTATTATATTTGGGCTGATGAACCCAATGCTTTGCAATCTACCTTTTCTGGTTCTGCTTGGGAATTTGATGAGGAATCGGGCCAATATTTCCTTCATCTTTTTAGCAAGCGTCAGCCAGACTTAAACTGGGAAAATCCTCAGGTTCATCAAGAAGTTTATGACATGATGAATTTCTGGATTGATAAGGGAATCGGCGGTTTTCGCATGGATGTGATTGACTTGATTGGGAAAGAAATTGACCAAGAAATCACAGGAAATGGGCCTAAATTACATGAGTATTTGCATGAGATGAATCAGGCAACTTTTGGTCAGAAAAATTTGCTGACCGTAGGTGAAACTTGGGGAGCAACACCAGAGATTGCGGAACTTTATTCAGACCCTAAACGTCAAGAATTATCAATGGTTTTCCAATTTGAACACATCACAAATGCTTATCTTGATGAGGGTGAAAAATGGGATAAAAAGGAATTTTCAGTTTCAAAACTTAAAGAAATTTTAGCCAAATGGCAAGCTTTAGAAAAAGGTTGGAATTCACTTTTTTGGAATAATCATGATTTACCACGGATTGTCTCAAATTGGGGAAATGATGGAAAATATCGTTTGAAATCAGCTAAAGCTTTTGCGATTTTATTGCATTTGATGAAAGGAACGCCTTATATTTATCAAGGTGAAGAGCTTGGAATGACGAATTATCCTTTTGAATCAATTGAAGAAGTCAATGATATCGAGTCACGGAATATGTTTGCTGAACGCTTAGCTGCTGGTCATTCTGAAAATGAAATCATGGATTCAATTCGTCGTGTTGGTCGTGATAATGCAAGAACACCGATGCAATGGACGGCTGGAGAAAATGCAGGTTTTACTGATGGAAAACCTTGGCTCGCTGTCAATCCTAATCATGAAGAAATTAATGCTGATCAAGCCATGAGTGATCCTGATTCTGTTTTTTATACTTATCAAAAGTTGATTGAACTTCGTAAACAACATGATTGGGTCATTTATGGGGGCTTCAAGTTGATTGATTCTGAGGCTGATGTTTTTGCATATTTGCGGACTTATAAGGGCAAGAAATATTTGGTCGTTGCCAATTTATCTGATGAAGAAAATCAATTTAAAACAGGATTTGTCTGTCGTGACTTATTGATTCACAATGAAAATTTCCTGCCTGAACTTTCTCAGATTAAATTAAAAGCTTGGGAAGCCTTTGCTTGCGAAGTGGAATAGTTAAAGCGCAAAAGGGTGAGGTGAAAATGAGCGAATTTAAAAGAATGGTTGCTGGCAAACTCTATAAAGCAAGTAAGGTTGAACCAGAATACAAACCTGATAATAATCGAGCATTAAATCAAGAAATTAACCAACTCAATCTACTTGATACAGAAAAAATTGTGGCACTTGAAAAAGAACTTTTTGGTCAAACTGGCGATGAGTTATTTGTAAATCCACCGCTTTACATCGACTATGGTAAAAATACAAGAATTGGTCAGCGCTTTTATGCCAATATGGACTGTATTTTTCTGGATGTTGCACCGATTACGATTGGCGATGATGTGATGTTTGGACCTCGCGTCAGTCTGATTACGGCTTCTCATCCAATAGATGCCGGAGTTCGACAGCGTGGACTAGAATATGGAAAAGCGATTACGATTGGTAACCGAGTTTGGCTTGGTGCAGGAGTAATTGTTAATCCGGGCGTTACGATTGGCGAAAATACAATTGTGGGTTCGGGAACGGTAGTGACGAAAAATTTGCCAGCAAATGTGATTGCAGTAGGTAATCCAGCACGAATTCTCCGCGAAATTACTGATTCTGACCGACTTTACTGGGAAGAAAAAGAGAACGAATATTATGAAAAATAAGCTTTTACTTCTGTCAGTAACTTTACTGGCGACGTGTGCTTTAAGTGCTTGTCAAAAAGCAAATTCAAAAGATTCATCAGTAAAAAAAGTGGCTGTCAGCCAAAAGGTTGATAGGAGTTTGTATCGTAATTTTTATGAAATATTTACGAGTTCATTTGCCGATTCAAATCATGATGGCGAAGGTGATTTAAATGGGGTCACGCAACATTTAGACTACTTGAATACTGGAAAATCCAATTCTACAACGGATTTGAAAGTGCAAGGACTTTGGATGACACCGATTTTTGCTAGTCCTAGTTATCATGGCTATGATGTCACTAATTACGAAGAAATTAATCCTAAATTTGGGACAATGGCTGATTTTGAAAATCTGATTGCTCAAGCTAAAAAACGAGGAATTGCTGTGATTTTAGATATGCCATTTAACCACACGGCGACTGATAATGTTTGGTTTCAAAAAGCACTAGCTGGCGACAAAAAATATGTGGCTTATTATAATTGGTCGGATACAGCAAAAGAGGGTTATAGTTTAGCCAGCAATGGCAAATACTATGAGTCAGAGTTTGATAAATCCATGCCAGACCTCAATCTTGCCAATCCTGAGGTCAAAAAAGAAATTGCAAAAATTACGAAATTTTGGTTAGACAAAGGTGTTTCTGGTTTTCGTTTGGACGCTGTCGGTTTTTATTTCTCAAATGATGACAAAAAAACGACGGCCTTTACCAAATGGCTGACAGACACGGTCAAAAAGCAAAATCCAAAAGCTTATTTAGTGGGCGAAGTTTTTTCAACGGCTTCGGCAATTGATGATATTTATCCATCAGGTATTGATTCATTATTTGACTTTCCGAATGCTTTGCAATCGAGTTCAAGTCCAATTAATTCGGCTTTAGTCTTAGGTGAAGGCTCTTTATTTGGTCAACAAATTGAAGCATGGGACCAAGAAATTCATGCGGATAACCCGAAAGCCATTGACGCTCCTTTCTTGAGTAATCATGACACAGACCGATCTGCAACCCTTTTAAGTTCTTTATCCATGCAGAAAATGGCTGCTCAAACTTATCTTTTGATGCCGGGAAATCCATTTATTTACTACGGTGAGGAATTGGGGCTGACAGGTTCTGGCATTGACCAAAATAAACGTTTGCCAATGCCTTGGAATGCTGCTGGGACAGATTCTCCCAAAGCAGACATTTCTGTGCCAGGCGCGACAGAAATTGCCACAACTGACGGAGGCTCAGTAGCTCAACAAGAAGCCAATCCGAACTCACTGCTCAATTGGTACAAAAAAATTTTACGGGTCAAAGCAAAATATCCTGAAATTGCGACTGACAGATTGAAAAATATTTCTGTCAGTGAAGAGAGCTTGTCTGTCATTAATTATGGAAAGGATTTGACTATTATCAATAATTTTTCCGATACAGAAAATGTGACAATGAAACTCCCAAAAAGCGTTGTTGGGACAAAAATCACTGACCAACTTTCTGTCAGTAGTTCTCAAGCAAAATTAACTGATGGAAAATTGACAATTCCAGCTTACAGCACCGTTATTTTGAAAAAATAAATAAGTTCAGTTTAGGGACTTTAAAAATGAAAATGTAAAACTATGAAAAAAATAAAGACAAATGATTTTCACAAGATGGTAGGTTATCAGATTTATCCAAAATCATTCAAAGATACCAATGGAGATGGCATTGGCGACATCAATGGTATCATTGAAAAAATTCCTTATCTACGTGAATTGGGGATTGATTTTATCTGGATAAATCCAATTTACAAGAGTCCACAAGTTGACGGGGGCTATGATATTTCTGATTATCAAGTCATTGATGAAATGTTTGGCTCACTTGAAGATTTTAAAAAATTACTAGATAAAGCGCATGAAAATGGCTTGAAAGTCATCATGGATTTGGTAGTCAATCATACATCAGACCAACATCCTTGGTTTTTAGAAAGTCAAAAATCAAAAGATAATCCTTACCGTGATTATTATTTGTGGGAAGACGCTAGCCCTAACCAAATGCCAAATGATTGGATTTCCTTTTTTGGTGGTTCAACTTGGGCTTATGATGAAAAAACAAAACAAGCTTATTTTCACGTTTTTGCCAAAGAACAGCCTGATTTAAATTGGAAAAATCCCAAAGTTCGGCAAGAAATTTATGACATGATTCGCTGGTGGTTAGATTTGGGAATAGATGGCTTCAGATTAGATGCGATTTCACACATTCAAAAAATGCCATGGAACTATAAAATTAAATCTTGGAAAGGCGACGGCCCGTGGGTGCCTTTCATGAATGTTGCTGGGATTGAAACATATATGTCAGATTTGAAAGCTATTTTTGATGAATATGATGCTTTGACTGTTGGGGAAGCTTCAGGGGTTCGCTCCAAGCAAGCGCCCGATTGGACCGATGAAGCTGGCTATATCAATATGATTTTTGAATTAGAGCATAATCTTAGAAAAGCAACTGACAACAGCCAAGGAGATATTTATGGCTATAAAAAAGTCATTATGCGTTGGCAAGAAGATTTGCTTGAACGAGGTTGGAATGCTTTGTATATTGAAAATCATGACCAACCAAGAAGTATTGATACTTTTGGCGATGGTTCAATAGAATCAGCAAAAGCGTTGGCTGTCAGTTATATGCTCTTAAGAGGAACGCCTTTCATATATCAAGGGCAGGAATTTGGGATGACTAATTTTCCATTTACTGACGCAAAGCAATTGCGAGCTGACGAGATTAAAAAGAAATATGAAATGTTACTGACAGAACTGTCAGCAAAGCTGCCAGTTCCTCAATCTGCCGATTCAACATCTTCCGTTGGTCGCGTTGAACTGACAGAACTGTCAGCAAATCAAGCACTAGCAGAAGTCACCCAAAATAGTCGTGAACACTCAAGAACACCAATGCAGTGGGACAATTCTAAAAATGCAGGATTTACAAGTGGACAAGCTTGGATGGAAATTAATCCAAATTTTTCTGTTATTAATAGTCAAACTAATCAAGAACTCATTGAACTTTATAAAAAATTGATTGAATTACGGCATCAAGAACCAGCGATTTCAGAGGGTTCAATTAAATTTCATTTTAAAAGACATCCTCAAGTTTTAGTTTATGAACGAGCTGAATTTTTAATTATTGTCAATTTGGCTGACAAAAAAGCTCATTTAGATTTTACAAAAATTGACAGTTTTACTGACAGCTCTGCTGAAAGTTCTGTCATTAATTATCAACGAGTCTTGGGCAGTTCAAATCAAAAATTTCAAGAAAAAATGGTTCTGTCAGCCTGGGAATATCGGGTTTATAAAAAATAGAAGGTGAGAACAAGATAACACTATGAAACAAATCAAAAGAATTATGGGCATTGACCCTTGGAAAATCACATCAAATCAGATTGAAAAAGAAGACCGTCGTTTGCAAGAATCACTTACTTCCATTGGCAATGGCTACATGGGAATGCGCGGAAATTTTAGTGAAACTTATAGTGGCGACAGTCACCAAGGAACTTACATTGCAGGGGTTTGGTTTCCAGATAAAACACGTGTAGGTTGGTGGAAAAATGGTTATCCTGAATATTTTGGTAAAGCAATCAATGCCCTCAATTTTGCTTCTGTCAGAGTTTTTATTGATGACAAAGAAGTTGATTTAGCCGCAAGTCACGTGACTGATTTTAATCTGTCGCTTGATATGGAAAAAGGGGTACTCACCTATACTTATGTAGCTTATGGAGTACGTGTGACTGCCGAAAGATTTTTCTCAATTGCTCAACAAGAACTTGCGGTTTTTGCTTTCATGTTTGAAAGCTTAGATGGTGAAATTCATCAAATCCGTACAGCCTCAATCATTGATGCAAATGTTCGTAATGAAGATTCCAACTACGATGAAAAATTTTGGACAGTAAAAAACCTTGATAATACAGCTACAGGTTCAGTTATTGTCACTGAAACAATTCCTAATCCATTTGGAGTTGAACAATTTACGGTAGCAGCTAAACAAAGCTTTGCAGGCGATTTTACTCGAGTTAAGCAAGAAACAAGAGAAAGTTCTGTTTTAGATGTTTACGAAGCAAAATTAATAGAAAATGCACCACTCACCTTTATTAAAAATGTTTTGGTTGTCACAAGTCGTGATGTTGAACCCTCAAATTTAACAAAGGTGCTATCAAATTTGACCCTTGAAATTTCTAAGAAAACATATCATGAATTTTATAAAGAACAAGAAATCGCTTGGAAAAAACGTTGGGAAATTGCTGATGTACAAATTGACGGTTCAGCAGAAGCTCAACAAGGGATTCGCTTTAATCTTTTCCAACTTTTCTCTACCTATTACGGCGAAGATGAACGTTTAAATATTGGCCCTAAAGGATTTACTGGAGAAAAATATGGCGGAGCAACTTATTGGGATACAGAAGCCTATGCCGTTCCATTATACTTGGCGCTTTCTGATGAAAAAGTTGCTAAAAATCTTTTAAAATATCGTCATAATCAATTGCCGCAAGCACAACATAATGCCCGGCAACAAGGACTTAAAGGTGCTTTGTATCCAATGGTTACTTTTACAGGTGTTGAATGTCATAATGAGTGGGAAATTACATTTGAAGAAATTCACCGTAATGGAGCAATGGCTTATGCGATTTATAACTACAGCAACTACACAGGAGATGAAACTTATCTTGCTCATGAAGGTTTAGAAGTTTTGATTGAAATTGCTCGTTTTTGGGCAGACCGTGTGCATTATAGTAAACGAAATGATAAATACATGATTCATGGAGTCACAGGCCCAAATGAGTATGAAAATAATATCAATAACAACTGGTACACTAATAAATTGGCAGCTTGGGTTTTGACTTATACTGCTGAAAGTTTAGCGAAATATCCACGCCCAGATTTAATTGAAGGAGCTGAAATTGCTCACTGGGCAGAAATTGTGGATAAAATGTATTATCCAGAAGATGAAGAATTGGGTATCTTTGTTCAACATGATGGCTATTTAGATAAAGATTTGACTCCAGTGGCTCAACTTGACCCTAAAAATCTTCCATTGAACCAAAATTGGTCTTGGGATCGAGTGTTACGTAGTCCATATATTAAGCAAGCAGATGTGCTTCAAGGAATTTATTTCTTCGGCAATCAATTTTCATTAGCCGAAAAACAACGAAATTTTGATTTTTATGAACCATTAACTGTTCATGAAAGCTCACTTTCTCCATCCATTCATGCGATTTTAGCAGCAGAGCTTGGCATGGAAGACAAGGCTGTTGAAATGTATGAAAGAACAGCTCGTCTTGACTTAGATAATTATAATAACGACACAGAAGATGGACTTCACATCACATCAATGACTGGCTCATGGTTGGCGATTGTTCATGGTTTTGCCCAAATGAAAACCTGGGATGGTCAATTGAGTTTTGCCCCATTTTTACCACAAGCATGGACGGGTTATGCCTTTCACATTAACTATCGCGGACGTTTATTAAAAATTTCTGTTGGTCAAGAAGTGAAACTTGAATTATTACGTGGTCAAGCCTTAAATCTTGAAATTTATGGTGAAAAAATTGAGTTAAGAGATTTTTATATTACAAAAACAAAGTAATTTGATGTCTTTAAATGACTTTTTTATCAAAAATCTAAAAAATAGTTGAAAATTAATCGAAAATTTGGCAAAATAAAATTTCAGAGTGTTAAATAAAAGAAAGAGAAAGGAGCGCTGAGTTGAGCTGGGTTTAGCTAGTCTCAAGTGAAAATATGGCAGTTACAATTAAAGATGTTGCAAAAAAAGCTGGTGTTAATGCCTCAACGGTCAGTCGGGTCATTAAAGATAGTTCAGAGATTTCGGACAAAACAAAAGTAAAAGTTCGCAAAGCCATGCATGAATTAGGTTATCGAAGGAATGCAGCGGCTCAGATTCTAGCTTCGGGAAAAACAAATACAATTGGTGTTGTTTTCCCGCCAGTGGCTGACAAAGCGAGCCAACCTTTCTTTATGAAAATATTGACCTCAATCAATGAAACAGCTCGTGATTACGATGTTTCAATCGCTATTGCGACTGGGCATTCAGCTAAAGAGTTGAAAAAACAGATTGAACTTCAATATTCAGAAAAGCGTGTTGACGGATTTATCGTGCTTTACGCTGGAAAAAATGATGAAGTTCGCGATTATTTATTAGAAAATAAGGTTCCTTTTGTTTTAGTTGGAACTCCGGCTGAAGGAAAAAATGAAATTACCCATGTGGATAATGATAATATGCTGCTTGGACGCGAGGCTGTTCGTCATTTAGCACAATTAAAACATCAAAATATTTCATTTGTGACCGATACGAAAGAAACCGAAGTTTTTGAAGAACGTTATCAAGGTTTTAAAGATGAGGCCGAGAAGCTTGGACTCAATCATGACCTTTTGTTTATGGATGCTAATTTTTCCTTGCGAAATGAAACAGCTCTTGTAGTTATGGATGATGTCTTGTCTTTAAAAGTTGTGGAATGTCTAAGAAGTCAAGGTTTAAATGTTCCAGAAGATGTGAGTTTAATTACTTACAACAACTCTATCTTTGGAGCAATGATTCATCCTTATTTAACAACTTTTGACATTCATATTGAGCAATTAGGGGCAAGTGCAATTAAGAAAATCTTGGACTTACGAGATAAGAAAGAAAATTTGCCAGAAAAATCAATTATTCCTTTTGAATTAATTATTAGAGAATCAACAAAAGCTAGAATTTAAGTTCTAGCTTTTTTAGTTTTGTTTAAGATAAGGTTAAGCCTAGTACAAGACAAAAATATGATAATAGTGTAAAATAATAGAAAGGGATGGGCGCAGTTTTATTGACTTTCCAAGCAATTTAACTAAAAATAATTTATAAATTATGAGCCCTAAAAAATGTGAAAAGGGATGGATTCAATGATTAAAATTTTATTAGTGGAGGATGATTTATCACTCTCAAAATCTGTTTACGATTTCTTAAAATCATTTGCGCAAGTCAAACAGGTTTATGATGGAGTTGAAGGACTCTATGAGGCAGAATTGGGAATTTATGATTTAATTTTGCTTGATTTAATGCTTCCAGAAAAGAATGGTTTTGAAGTCTTAAAGGAATTACGTGAGCAAAATGTAGATACGCCAGTCTTAATCATGACTGCTAAGGAATCTTTGGATGATAAAATGCACGGATTCGACATTGGAGCAGATGATTATTTAACAAAACCTTTCTATTTAGATGAACTAAAAGCACGTATTCAAGCACTTTTGAAACGGACAGGTAAATTAGAAGATTCAAACGGTTTAACTTATGGAAATATTCGTTTGAATTTATCAAATAAATCAACTTTAGTTGATGATCAACCTGTTGATTTAATCGGAAAAGAATTTGATTTAGTCGTTTATTTAATGCAAAATCAAAATGTTATTTTGCCAAAAGAGCAAATTTTTGACCGGATTTGGGGCTATGACAGTGATACAACAGTAACTGTTGTTGAAGTTTATATGAGTAAAATTCGGAAAAAATTGAAAGATACAGAATTTGTCAATAATCTTTCAACCTTGCGAAATGTTGGCTATATCCTGAGATAAAATTTTACTGACAGCTTATTGTATAGAGGTGAAATTCATCTATTAAATTAACAAAAAGTTCTGTCAGTAAATCTATCTAGAAATGAGACCTCTTTGAAGAAAATAATTAAAAAAATTAAATCTTCAGCTATTGTAAAAAATGATGGGAAAAATTTCCTTCATTTTTTTCTAGCTTTTACAGTCATTTTTGTTGCTTTAGCCGTGATTATTATTCAAGTCATGCAATTAGGAATGTATCGAGCGACTGACCAAAATTTACACAATTTGGCTCAAAACCGAGTGTTTTTGGAAGAAGCAGCGAATAATCAATTAGGAACAAATAATTCACAAGATAGTGGCTTTTATGGACCAAATAATAGTGTAATTTTTTATGATTCAGAAGGAAAAAACTTTATGCCATCAACGGGCTCAAATGCAAATATAAGTACAAACTTTGGCATGAGTCTTTTGCAAAAAGCAATGAAATTTAATGAAAAACATATAAATACAATTCAGACAGTATCTGTAAAAAATCCTTATGGAGATAATTTGCACTATCGTTATTACACAACATCGCAATTTATCATTACAAATTCAGATGGTACTGTGACGCCAGTTTATATGCAAATTTTTTCAAACGTTGACCAAATTCAAGATGCCATGAGCCGGGCCATGTGGGTCATTGTGACAACAATGATTACTTTCTGGCTACTATCAATAATTATTAGTCTATATCTTGCAAACTGGACTTTAAGACCTATTCTGGCTGCTTATGAAAAACAAAAAGAATTTGTTGAAAATGCTTCACATGAATTGAGAACACCTCTGGCAATCTTGCAAAATCGTCTAGAATTACTTTTCCAAAAGCCAACCGCAACAATTATTGATGAATCAGAAAATATTTCTGAAAGTTTATCAGAAGTTCGTAATATGCGTTTATTAACAAGTAACTTACTGAACTTAGCTCGTCGAGATTCTGGAATCAGAATTGAGCCAGAGGCGACTACGGCAACTTATTTTGAGAATATTTTTAATAGCTATGAAATGCTTGCTGAAAACGCAGGTAAAAAGTTTTCAGGCCATTTGAAATTAGATGGAACGATTAATTTGGACCAAGCCCTGATTAAACAATTGCTGACCATCTTATTTGATAATGCTCTTAAATACACGGGTGATGAGGGTGAAATCTCTGTAGATGTTCAAAAAAATGGGGGATTCTTAGTTTTTGCTGTCGCCGATAATGGTGAAGGAATTTCTGATGAAGATAAGAAAAAAATCTTTGACCGCTTTTTCCGAGTAGATAAAGCAAGAACGCGTCAAAAAGGTGGCTTAGGTTTGGGTCTTTCTCTGGCCAAACAAATTGTTGAAGCTTACAATGGGAAGATTACAGTTGAAGATAATAAACCTAAAGGTACAAAATTCATTGTTAGAATTCGTGTGGATAGCACAATTTCAAATCCTGCAAAAATTTTCCAAAAGTTGTAAAATATGATAGGAAAAAATTACTGACAAATTATGATAAGATAATAGTAACATTCAAATTATGACAATTTTGTCAGTCGATTTACTAGTTTTTAAAGACAATTTCTGTTAGTAAATAACTAAGTAAATCTAAAAAGGAGAAAATCAGAGATGTCAGTGTTAGAAAAAATAGACAGCCCAGCGGATTTAAAAAAAGTATCAAATCAAGAACTAGAAGAATTAGCTTCAGAAATTAGAACAGCAGTTCTTCATAAAGTATCAAACATCGGTGGACACGTTGGTCCAAACTTGGGTGTGACTGAATTAACAATTGCCCTTCATAAAGTTTTCAATTCACCGATTGATAAGTTTATTTGGGATGTTTCTCACCAAACTTATCCACATAAAATTTTAACTGGACGTAAAAATGGATTTACTGATGGACATTTCCATGACATCACACCTTACACCAGTCAAAGAGAATCAGAACACGACTTTTTCACAGTTGGCCATACCTCAACTTCAATTGCTAACGCCTTAGGTTATGCCAAAGCGCGTGATTTGACAAATGACAAAGGCAACATTGTTGCGGTCATTGGTGACGGTTCACTTTCTGGGGGACTTGCTATGGAAGCCCTCAATAATGCCGGAGATTTCAAAGGAAACCTCATTATTTTAGTTAATGATAATCAAATGTCAATTGCTGAAAATCATGGAGGACTTTACCGTAACCTTGCCGAACTTCGGGCGACAAATGGTCAAGCCGAAAATAACTTCTTTAAAACTTTTGGTTTAGATTATAAATATCTTGAAAATGGAAATGATATTGAATCTTTAATTCACCTATTTGAAGAAGTAAAAGATATCGATCATCCAATTGTCCTTCATATTCATACTGAAAAAGGACGTGGTTATCAACCAGCTCTTGAAAATAAAGAAGCTTTTCACTGGCACATGCCTTTCGATTTAGAAACTGGTCAATCAAAAGTGTTTGATTCTGGTAAATCTTATAGTTCAGTTATGTTGGATTACATGGATAAAAAGGTTTCAGAAGGCCTTCCTCTTGTTGCCATCAATGCAGCAATTCCAGGAATCTTTGGACTGAAACAATTTGCAGCTAAATATCCTGACCGTTATATTGATGCAGGAATTGCTGAGCAATTTACCATTACTTTTGGAGGTGCAATGGCTGCGGCTGGTGCTCGTCCAATTATTTTCCACAATTCTACTTTTGTTCAACGTGCTTATGATCAATTTTGGCATGACTTAGCAATTAATGAAGAACCAGCAATTGTTATTGTTAAAGGTGGAGTTATTTCAGGTTCAGATGAAACACACCAAGGCTCATCAGCCATGACTTGGATTTCAAACATTCCAAATATCAAATATCTTGCTCCAACTTCTGAAGAAGAATTTATTTCAATTCTTGATTGGGCACTTGAGCAACATGAAGAACCAGTTGTGATTCAAATGCCAGAACACGGCTTAGAATCACGTCCGACTGTTCTCACAGATTATTCAACCCCTTCATATCAAATGACAAAATCAGGCGAAAAAGTTGCCCTCTTGGCACTTGGTGGTCTTTATTCACATGGTGAAAAAGTAGCTAAAGTTTTGGCTGAAAATGGAATTAATGCAACTTTAATAAATCCACTTTTCATCAACGATTTGGACCAAGCTTTCCTTGAAAACTTAGTTGAAAATCATCAAGTTATTGCAACGATCGAAGATGGAATTCTTGACGGAGGATTTGGTCAAAAAGTTGCTTCCTTCCTTGGTAAGTATGATGTTAAAGTTTTGAACTTTGGTGCGAAACGTGAATTTAATGATTCTGTTCCAGTGACAGAACTTTACAATCGTTATCATTTGACACCAGAACTTATGGTTGCTGATATTCTTAGTCTTTTGAAATAAAAATTTACTGACAGATGTTCCAAAATATTTCTGTCAGTAAAAGTAAAGAACTGATAATGTCTGTCAGTAAAACTAGCAAGAATGATGATAAGTTCTTACTTAATAAAGTGAAATAGATGAAAAAAGTATTAGTAAAAGCAGTACATGGCTACCAACGCTGGATTTCTCCAGCCTTGCCACCAGCCTGTCGCTATTATCCTACCTGCTCCAATTACATGATTCAGGCCATTGAAAAACATGGACCAGCCAAAGGTTTGGCAATGGGAACAGCACGTATTTTACGTTGTCACCCATTTTGCCAGCCAGGATATGATTTAGTTCCAGACCATTTTAGTTTGCGAAGAAATTGGGCAGAACCAGAAAAAGAAAAAGACTCAAATTAATTTGAGTCTTTTCTATTTATAAAATTATAGAAAACGCTTCAAAAAATAGATGAAATCGCTATCAAATGTCATAAAAAAATGTTAAAATGAAAAAAAGAATAAAAAAGGAGTGTCATCTATTATGCCATTTAGTAAAGATTTTCTCTGGGGCGGAGCAACTGCAGCTAATCAATGTGAAGGCGGCTATAATCAGGGAGGACGTGGGCTTGCCAATGTCGACCTTGTTCCACACGGAAAAGACCGTTTTCCAATTATTACAGGGGAAATGAAGCACCTTGAATTCGATGAAGACCATTTTTATCCAGCAAAAGAAGCGATTGATATGTATCATCATTGGAAAGAAGACCTCGCACTTTTTGCTGAAATGGGATTTAAAACCTATCGAATGTCTATTGCTTGGACAAGAATTTTTCCAAAAGGTGATGAACAAGAGCCAAATGAAGAAGGCTTGCAATTTTATGAAGATATTTTTAGAGAATGCCAACGTTTAGGAATTGAACCCTTAGTAACCATTACTCACTTTGATTGCCCTGTCCACTTAATTAAAGAATACGGTGGCTGGCGTAATCGAAAAATGGTTGGTTTCTATGAAAATTTAGCCAGAGCAATTTTTACTCGTTATAAAGGATTGGTTCGCTATTGGTTGACATTTAATGAAATTAATATGCTCCTACATGCTCCATTTATGGGAGCAGGACTTGTTTTTGAAGAAGGAGAAAATAAAGAACAAGCCAAATACTTAGCCGCTCATCATGAACTATTAGCATCGGCTTTAGCAACAAAAATTGGACATGAAGTTGACCCAGAAAATAAGATAGGTTGTATGTTAGCTGCTGGAGATTACTATCCATTTGATTGTAATCCAGAAAATGTTTTTGAAGCTCAAAAACAAAATCATGATAATCTCTTTTTCATTGATGTTCAATCACGTGGAAAATATCCAAACTACCTTTTAAAGAGATTAGAGCGTGAAGAAATTACACTTCCGATTGAAAAAGGCGACTTAGAAATCCTTGCTGAAAACACAGTTGACTTTATTTCATTTAGTTACTATGCAAGTCGAGTCGCTAAAGTCAAGGATGAGGATGCAGATAAATCAGCTGGAAATATCTTTGAATCTGTAAAAAATCCTTATTTAGAGGCCAGTGAATGGGGTTGGCAAATTGACCCACTTGGTTTAAGAATCACAATGAATTCTATTTATGACCGCTATCAAAAACCATTATTTATTGTAGAAAATGGTTTAGGAGCAGTAGATAAACCTGATGAAAATGGATTTGTAGCTGATGATTACCGAATTGATTACATGGCTGCACACATCAAAGAAATGAAGAAAGCAGTTGAACTTGATGGCGTTGAACTATTAGGTTATACTTCTTGGGGATGTATTGACTTAGTATCAGCAGGAACGGGTGAGATGAGCAAACGTTATGGATTCATCTATGTCGACCGAGATGATTATGGTAAAGGAAGTTTGAAACGGACGCCTAAGAAATCATTTAACTGGTACAAGAAAGTTATTGCAAGCAACGGTGAAGATTTAACAAATGAATAATTAAAAAGGGGGGGCTTTCCTCCTTTTTTTATCAAACAAAACATTTCTTTGATTTAAGATTTTTATCTAGCAAGAAAAATTTACAATAGTTAAGCAAGTGTCCATTAAAAGGAAGCAGTGCTAGAACTTTTTTATGAAATATGATAAAATCGTGTATTGCGTAATTTTTAAATCCGCAGTCATGAAGTATGAAAAAGCCTCGATGATATTTAAGAAATTTAAAAAGTTACAAGTGAGATAAGAATGATGAGGATAAGAAGTGAAAAGTATTAAAAATACATGGAAGTTGTTTGCCCTAGACTGGAAGCGAATATTTAAAAATCCCGTGGCGACTTTTTTAATTGTCGCCCTAATGATAATTCCCTCTTTATATGCTTGGTTTAATATTAAAGCCCTGTGGGACCCCTATGCCAATACTTCGCAACTGCCAATTGCGGTCTATAGTGCAGATAAATCGGCAAGTTTTCAAGATAAAACCATCAATATTGGTGATGAAGTACTGAAAAATTTAAAGAAAAATCACCAATTAGGCTGGAAATTTGTTGATTCCAAAGCAGATTTAGATAAAGGTGTGAAATCTGGGAAATACTATGCTGGGATCTATTTACCAAAGGATTTTTCAAAAGACCTCTTAAGTTTCACCACGGGAGATATTAAAAAACCACAAATTGTTTATTCAATTAACGAAAAAATCAATGCCATCGCTCCCAAAATAACATCAAAAGGAGCCTCTTCTCTACAATCGCAAATTTCTGAAGAGTTTATCAAAACGGCAAGTAGTACCCTTTTAAAAACCTTCAATACAATTGGTTACGATATTGATAAAAACATGATAAGTATTCAGAAGGTTAAATCAGCGATTTTATCAACTAATGATAATTTAGGAACCATTGATAAATACACTCAACAAGTTGTTGACCTTCATGGAAAAATGCCAGAAATTAAAGAAAAACTGGCAAAAGCTAATGAATTTATCACTTATTTACCAGAAGTAGATGCTTTAGGTCAAAAGGTCATTAAATTAAATGATAAAATGCCAGAAATTGATAAAAGTTTTTCACTCGTTTTGACCCTTCAAGAGAAAATACCTGAGATTCAAAATGCTGGAAAACAAATCTCGATGATTGATGATGACTTTGCGTCAGTAGAAAGTACCATGACTCAAGGTATTCAAGAAGCCAAACAAGGTTTACAAATTATCAATCAAGTCCAAAAATCAATGCCAGACATTAAAAAATTGGGACAAGATGCTGATAGTTTGGGGACTATAACCTTGGATGCGGCGAAAAAAATGCAGAGTGCATTGCCTAGCATTACAAATAGCGTTCAAATAACACTTCAATCAATTCAAGAGTTCTCAAAAAATACTTCATCCGTTATTTCTGTTATTGATCAAGCGATTGCCGATAATCAATTAACTGATGATGAAAAGGAACAAATAAATAGCTTAATTACCAATTTTACTAATAACATTGCTAAGCAAAGAGAAGCCATTCAAAATATTGTTGAATATATGAAGCAGGTGCAAGAAAGCAATGGAAATCACGATTTAGATTCTACTATTGAGCAATTAACTAATCTAGATTCGCTCTTGTCAGAACTTAGTACCAGAATGAGTCACCTAAATGACTTAGTGCAAGAGGGTGATGTCTCTAAAATTCGAGCTTATCTATCACAAATCAATGATGTAGTAAATAATATTTCTGATTTAATTAGTAAAATTGATGTCAGTGAGATTAGTAGTACAATTAATAATGCTCTAACAACCTTAATTAATACCATAACAGACGCTAAAGGTTTATTAAATCAAGCTCAACAAATCGACTTTGATGCCTTACTAAATTCAACAAGTCAAACAGTTTCTAATGCTATTACCATTTTAGAAAAATATCAAGGCGAAATGCCAGCCATTAAACAAGAAATTCATGATGCGAATGTAATGTTAAATGGCAATATGACAACGATTGTTAATGCAATTAATGAAGGAGCTAATCTCTATAAAAATGAGTTTCCTACTCTTAAAACTAAGTTAGGGACAGCTTCTGATTTCTTTAAAAATGATTATGCTGGTGTTCGTAAAGATTTGACAGATACCTTAACAATGGCAAATGATAAAATGCCTGATGTTGAGTCTGCTTTGAATCAAGCCAATGATTTAATCCAAAATGATTGGCCTGAAATCAAATCAGGAATTCAAAAAGCAGCCGCAGCCATTCAAAAAGGTGAAAAAGAAGTTGACTTAGGTGAAATCGTCAAACTCCTAAAATTAGATGCAACCAAAGAAAGTGACTTCCTGACACAACCAGTTGAAGTCCAAGAAAATCAAATCTACCCGATTGCCAACAATGGTTCAGCAAGTACACCTTTCTATACTGCGCTTTGTCTGTGGGTCGGTGCAGTCTTACTTTCAAGTTTGGCAACAACGGAGGTTCACTTATCAGATAAAGATAAAAAACGTTATTCTAAACGTGAACAATTCTTTGCTCGAATGGGAAGTTTCGTAGCCATTGGACTTGCTCAAGCTTTGATCGTAACGCTTGGAAATTATTTTGGTTTAGGAGTAGATGTAAGAGATCCATTCTACAGTGTTCTCTTTGCCTTACTAATATCCATAGCCTTTATGATAATGGTTTATGTTCTGGTCGCACTGTTTGGCAATGTAGGTAAAGGAATAGCGATTATCATCCTGGTTCTTTCCATTTCTGGTGGTGGTGGGAACTATCCAATCCAAGTTTCTGGAAAATTCTTCCAAGCCATTAATCCTTATTTACCATTTACTCACGCTGTCAACCTTTTACGAGAATCAGCGGGAGGAATTTACTGGCCAAATGCTTGGTTTGCGATAATTATCCTTGTAGCAGTATCAATTGTGTTTGTTGCAATAGGTGCCTTCCTCTTCCCACACTTTGAAGATAAAACGAAGAAGATTTCCGAAATCGGAAGCAAGAGTCATTTCTTCCATTAATGTTAAGAAAACTACTGACAGACTGGTCAGTAGTTTTTCTGTTATTTATAATCATAATGAGCAAATAGTAAGGGAGAACTTGTGCTATAATATGTCTATGACAAAAGTAAACGAAGAACGTGTACAAGAAATTTTTAATAGTATTTCATCAGATTATGATAAAATGAACGCCATTATCAGTTTTAAACAACATGATTTATGGCGTGCTAAAACAATGAAAAGAATGGGAGATTTAACTGGTCTGTCTATTCTTGATTTGTGTTGTGGAACTGGAGACTGGACTTTTGATTTATCTGAAAGTGTCGGCCCTTCTGGTAAAGTAATTGGTCTTGATTTTTCAGAAAATATGCTCGAAATTGCTAAGGCTAAACTCAAAGAAGAAGCGAAGAAAAATATTGAATTTCTCCAAGGAAATGCAATGGCATTACCTTTTGAAAATGAAAGTTTTGATGTAGTTACGATTGGTTATGGTTTAAGAAACACACCTGACTATCTTACTGTATTAAAAGAAATTTTTCGTGTATTAAAACCAGGGGGCAGAGTAGTTTGTATCGAAACTTCGCACCCCACATTGCCAATTTATAAACAAGCTTTTGAACTTTATTTTAAAAATGTCATGCCCTTTTTTGGTAAAGTTTTTGCCAAATCTTTAAAAGAATATCAATGGCTTCAAAAATCAGCAGAAGATTTTCCAGATGCCAAGACACTTGAGGAACTTTTTAGAAAAGCTGGCTTTGTTGCCGTAGAATATCAAAAACATGGCGGTGGAGCAATCGCAAGTCATTTTGCCACTAAATCCAAAAAACCTAAATCAAATATTCGTATTGGTAAAAAGTAATCGGTCAATAAAAAATAAAAATTTCGAGGAAAAAATATGCCTTATAAACGTTATGGGGAAATTTTTAAAAAACTACGAGAACAAAAGAATTTTTCGCTTTCTCATTTTTCAGAAATAGGAATTTCAAAAGCGAGTTTATCAAGATTTGAATTAGGTCAAACCATGATAAGCTTTGAACGCTTGGATAGTGCGCTGCAAGAGATGAATGTGACTTTAGCTGAGTATGAACATTTTATCAATAATTTTTCAATGGATTATAAAGAAGAATTTTTAGAAGATATAATTCTTGCGGATATTGTAGATGACGTTGATAAACTTCACAATCTCTATCTAGAAGCTATGGAATATGATTCAAAAATGCTAGCTTATTGTGCGAAAAGTCGTTATGAAATCCTGACACAAACGGAAGCTGACGATGTGGTTGAATATCTCTATGATGTTGGAGAATGGGGCTATTTTGAACTTTCGATTTTTTATCTGACTTTGGATAGTTTCAGTGAACGAGAAATTATGTATTTGATGAAAGAACTCTGGGGGAAGAGTAAACACTTATATGGTGTTTTTAAATATCGCAGAAGAGTTCTTCAATCTTCGTATCGAGCGGTCGTTTTGCTTTCCTCAAAAGGAGCTCGTGACTCAGCTAAAAGTATCTTGCAAAAAAGTTACCCTAAAGATGATTTCTACGACCTCTATGTTGAAAATCTAAGAAATCTGGCACATGGTTTTTATAGCTATTGTTTCAAAGACAAGATAAGCGGTGAAAAGCAAATCAAAAATGCCATTGAAATTTTTCGACAAGTTGGGTATAAAGATTTAGCAGATTATTATCAAAAACGCTATCAAAAGCTTTTAGGAAAATTATTAACATAAAAAAGTCTCCAGATTACTTCGTTGCATTTCTGCAATGATTTAAAAATGAGGCTTTTTTTCTGCTAAAATAAAATTAAAGATAAAAGAAAGCGCGCTCGAAAATTAAATAGAAAGGGAAATATATTTAAAAATAAAAAAATTGTACAAAAATATAATAGAAAGAAGGAAATTCTTATGAAACCAAAACAAATTTATGTAATCCTAATAGCTTTAGCAGTTTTTTCAGAATTTTACTCAATATCAGTGTCTGCCGATTCAGTTGTTTCGAATTCTCAAGAAGTAATAGCTCCTTTAAGAATACTACCACGGATGAATATGGAATTTGAAGGTGGTAGTTCAGATAGTGGATATTGGACCAATACTTCTAATCTAACATTTATTCAAAACACTGCTTCTGGAGCACTTTATTATGATCAAGTAAATCATAAGTATGTTTTTGCTCAAACGAGAGGTCCAATGGGAGCCGCAATTTACGTATTTAATGCTCAAGGAGTAAACTGGTAGAAAGGAGAAAATATAACATGTTTAAAAAGGAGAAAGAAAATAAAGAAAAAATCCTAAAACGAATTGATGAACTTCTGAAAAATAAGTCAGAACTTAAATCACCTGAGAAAGAAATATTATTGGATTATCGCGAACGAATTGAAAAAAGTAAAAACCTTGAATTCGAATTAGTTCATTTTAGAAATGCCTTACTTCCCTTGGTTATTAGTTCTCAACTTTCTCAAGAAGTCTTGAGTTTTTATAAGGAACTTCGAGCTGAAAGAAAAGTAGCTTGGGGAGAAGGAAGTTCTTTGTTGACAGGAATTTCTCAATTTCCACAAAAAAGAAAGTGATGTAGATTATTAGAGTAAAACTCAGATGAATAATTCTATTTACGCTGTATAATCTGATTATTTTAGAAAAGAGGTATTAAAATGTTACTTAGTATCGCTATACTATTGATAATCTGGGGGGCTTACTTAATAGGAAAAAAATATAAAGATTCTTTTTTAATCAGCTATGGCCGAAGGAAAAGAGGAATGATTATCATGTCTTCGTCGGTATTACTTCTTAGTTTCTTTGTTTTTGTAAAAAATGATGGCTTGTTCCCAGTAGTTTTATTCTCTATTCTTTTAATTGGCTTAGGTATCTATTATTTAATACATGATAGTAAACGAGATTCTGAGGGAAAAAAAGAGAATTAAACTTAACAAGGAGGTAGAGTGATGGTTTTAGTTTTATGGCTGGCGATTATCGTCATCTCATTTCTTTTACAAATCTATGTTTGGCCACGAATTCCAAAATCAATTTTTAAGTATAGAGGTTTAGTCTTATCTATCTCTCTCATTATTCTTATTTTTGTTGTAAGAATACCACTAGAAATTACTGCATTGACACTTCCATTTTATTTGATGATGTTTTTCGGGCTCTTTCTTTTTTGGAAAGATAGAAAACTTTAAGTAAATCTGTAGTTAAAAAATTAAAGGTACTCGATTGAGTGCCTTTTTGAGTAAATTTATACAGGTGATGTGTATATTATTAAAAGTACAAAACATAAGGAATCTATTTTATGGTATAATAATCTTGCTTAAAAATTTATTAAAATAAGCGTTAGTAGGGAAGTAGTAATGAAATTAAAAGATATAGAGAAATCAACAAATAAAAATCTTTATCTGCTTTTTCTAAGTGTACTCGTGGGATTGACTGCGGGTTTTTTGGCCAGTCTTTATCGGTTGGCACTGGAAAAAGCTGAAACTTGGGGCTTGAGTATTTATCGCTTCGTTAGCTCACACCTTATTTTTATTCCCCTCCTTATTTTGGGTTTGGCTTTCTTAGCGTTTGTGGTTACTTACTTTATGAAGAAATACCCGATGAGTTCAGGTTCTGGGATACCACAAGTTAAAGGGCAATTACAGGGTTATTTTAAAAATAATTGGTTCACGACGGCTTTTGCTAAATTTATCGCTGGGACTTTAGCAATGTTTGCAGGTCTATCACTGGGGCGTGAGGGTCCCTCAGTTCAACTTGGGGCTTCAATGGGTCAGATGGTTTCTAGCCGGTTGGCTGAAACTGAACGTCATAAAAGAATTCTAATTGCTTCTGGGGCATCTGCTGGTTTATCTGCTGCTTTCAATGCCCCTTTGTCAGGTGTCATGTTTACTTTGGAAGAAGTATTTAAATACTTTTCTCCATTGATTTTATTAACTTGTATGACCTCAGCAATGGTTGCTGATATGGTTGCACGAATAATGTTTGGGAGTGGTCCAGTTTTTCATTTCCAAATTGTTGGTTCAATTGAACTCTCAAATTATTGGCTACTTATTATTTTAGGAATTATTTTAGGATTTTTCGGTGCTTTTTATAACTGGACACTCCTCACAAGTCAAAATTTGATGAAGAAAATAAAAAGTCCATTTCTTCGTGTTTTACTTACTTTTTTAGTGGTTGGGGCAACTGGTTTATTGTTTCCTAATATAATTGGGAGTGGCCATCGTTTAATGGATTCCTTTAGTTTAGGAATGGGATTAGCCTTTCTATGTTTGATTCTCATTGGGAAATATCTGATTTCAATGGTATCTTATGCTTCGGGGGTGCCAGGAGGAATTTTCTTTCCCCTGTTAGTTTTGGGTGCTAGTCTTGGAGCTGTTTTTGCGACAATTGTCATTTCACTTTTTCATCTTCCAAGCCATTTGTTTGCCAATCTAGTAATTTTAGCGATGGCTGGGACTTTTACAGCAATTGTTCGAGCACCGATGACTGGAATCCTTCTTTTGGTGGAAATGACTGGTTCATTTGACCATTTACTTCCTCTGGCTCTTGTCTCTTTAATTGCCTATGTCGTTGCTGATTTATTACAATCTGAGCCAATTTATGATTCTTTATTAGAGAACATGTTGAAAGAAAAAGAAATTGATGTTGATGATTCGGATAAGCAGATGATGTTTGAAACAATTGTTCAATTTGATTCAGTTGCGGATCGTAAGAAGTTGTCAGAGATACATTTACCAGAAGGATGTTTGCTTGTTTCGGTTCATCGTTCAGGTAAGGATATTATTCCACACGGGAATACCGAATTACAAGCAGGAGATTATTTGACCTTTTTGATTAGACGAGAAGATGAAGTGATTGCTAGAGAACAGCTTCGTCAGGTTTTAAATGAAAAATAAAAAAGTGATATTCTATCACTTTTTTTAGTTGCTTAAATATTGCCAAAGGATTGATAAAAACAGACTCACAGCATAAGCGCTGTTAAATAGAACCATATTTCTCAGTGAATAAACAAAGCTGCGAGGACTTGGAACTTGACTAGCATGAGATTTTAGATTCTTTCTGATAATTGGAAAAGTGAGTAAACTAAGTAAAGTTGGCCATTCAAATATTCTAAAGATAAATCCAAGAATAATAGCTAAATAGGAAGAATACATCAAAAGTTGAAAAAGTTTGATTCCGTTTGAACGACCGATATAATAAACTAATGTGTAACGATGATTTTTTATATCGCTATCTAAATCACGTAAATTATTGGCCAGCATGATGTTTGCAATGGTAAAAATGAGTGGTAAACTTGCAATTATCATGGCGATGGCTGCAAAAATACTACCAGTAAAGCTAAAAGAGTCGTTTGTAAAATCAAGATTTAGGTTAAAAATAGGTGATTGAGCGCTGTTGATTAAGATGATCATTGCAAAAATTCCAAAGCCCATTGTCCCACCAGAAAAAATTTCTCCTAAAGGCATACGTGAAAGTGGAATAGGACCATAGGTATAGAAAACGCCAATAAAGAAGACGATTCCACCAAGAATAAAGAAAAGCCAGCCAATAAAATAAGCGAGGAGAAATCCTAAAAAAAGGCTCAAAATAAGCATAAACAAGATAATAGAAGCTATCAATCGGGTGGAAAGATTGGCTTGACCAATGATGTTTTCTTGCTTTTTGTATTCTTCATCTTTGGCTTTTTTGAAATCTTGATAATTGTTAATAGCAGTTACGGTCATATCAAAAAGGAGCATAGCTATTAAAAATACGAGAGATAGGCCAATATTTATCATTTTAAAATAGCTTAAACTAAAAAGTAAACCAATAATGTAAGGGAAAATACTGGCGATTTTAGTTTTAATTTCGACGAGTTCTAAAAAATTTTTGAGGGACATAACTACTCCTGAAAATATAATTTGAATAAAAACAGCCGTTATTTTACGGCTTTTACTTATTTATTTTTTGAGAAAATAATTCTCTATTTTTTAATCATATTAAAAATATTTAAGCAAAAATGTTAACAAATGTTACTCATTTTACTGAAGTGCTTTCATTTCTATTGTAATTATAACTGATTATAGGTTAAGAATCAACATATACTTGAAGATTATATTTAGTAATCTTTGTTAAGATAAATATAAAATATGCTAATTTTAATTGATTTGTGAACGGTTTAAGCCTCCAATAGTTCGTACTAAAGATACTACAATATGAGAATAAGATTTGAAGGAAAAGGCTTTATAATCAGTTTTGTGAGGGATTCTTAGCATTTATTTTAAGGTTCGGTTAAGTAATGGATAATATAATCATCTCTCATGAGTGGTGGAGAAAATTTACTACTGATGTTAAATTGTTTTTTAACTCACAATAAGTTGTGAGAAATGAATTTTTAAACGTCCATAGCGTGCAATGACGTTAAACTGCTTACGGTAATCCTACACAAGCGTTCGGACTTTATGATGTGTATGGGAAGTAACCATGTTAATAGAAGATAGACTGGATTCAGTTTGAATCCTATGGAATGTTCTTAGTGGCGAAATCGAAAGGTCTAAATGAAATTAAGTAAAGTTGCTATTTCAACGGGATTAGTTGCATCATTCATGTTTATTGGGGGCGGAATCGCTCATGCGGATACACCTAAATCAACTCATGAAGTTGCTATAGAAGTAATTAACGGAAACTACGGAAATGGAGATACTCGTGTCACTAACCTTCAAAGTAAAGGTTTTGATGTGAAAGCAATCCAAACAGAAGTTAATAACATTCTTACAGGAACAACAACTCAAGTTTCTGCAACAACTAAAACTGCTGAAGAACAACCTACTAAAGTTACATCAGTTGCACCAACTCAAGCAACACAAAGTGTTTCTGGTGGGCTTAATATGAGCCAAACTTCTGGACAAGTTGACATCCAAGCTCTTGCTAATTATATGGCATCGAATACAGCTAATGCAGCGGGCTATTCTGCTAGCGAATGGGCTTATATCATTACTCACGAATCAAATGGTGGGATTGATAGTGTGAATTCAAGTTCAGGTGCTTATGGTGCTTTCCAATTGCTAGGCCATGGCGAATATGCTGGAATGACTTTGGCAGAACAAATTGCGATGGCAAGTAAACTTCCTGCTGGTAGCTGGGTTGTTTATAACTAAGCATTGATTAAAACTCGTCTTAAAATCTTTGATAAATAAATCAAACTTAGTGGCTCATAGCAATCAACTCTCAAGTTCGTTTGGGATTGATTGAGTATAAAAAAGAACACCGAATTCGGTGTTCTTTTTTATTAGATGGCCCCTGCCAGAATCGAACTGGCAATCACTGCTTAGGAGGCAGTAGTTATATCCAATTTAACTAAGAGACCAGAGATAAATTACTGACAGACTTACAAAATATTTCTGTCAGTAACTTTTAATAAGCTTTATTTATTATCAGCATCAAAAACAATGCCAGCACTTTGACGCATTTTATATGAAGTTTCTGAAACTTCTTGGGCAAATTGATGTAGGTCATAACTTGCAGCAAAATCATTATTTTCTAAGATTTGGGCAAAGTCAACAGCTTCATCATAAAGAGAGTGTTTTGGAGCTTCAATGTCGATTATAGTTTCTGAACCATCCATAGCAATGAATTTGGCAGAAGTAATCGCATTAACACCATCCAAAATTAAAGTTCCATCAGTAGTATAGATTTCACTAGGAAGATATGAATTCACATTTCCTGCGCATTTAATCGAAACTTTGTAATCTTGATAGTCAAGAATTCCAACACCAGCTAAATCAACGCCTGACGGAAGTAAAACTGCATCATAAGTTGCTTTTTGTGGTTTGCCAAACCAAAAGATTGCAGCATACAAAAGATATACACCAAGATCGGCTAAAAGTCCACCAGAGAATTTTGCATTAAATTTATTAGGGATTTCACCGTTTAAAAGAGCAGGCATTTTTGATGAATATTTTGAATAAGTAAAGTCTGCCCCTTTGACTGTTTTGTCAGCAAGAAAGTCTTTAATAATCGAAAATGAATGTTCATGAATATTTCTGGCTGCTTCAAAGAAGAAGACCTCATTTTCTTTAGCAAGCTTAATAATTTCTGTCAGTTCTTTAGGATTTGAAAAGGCAGGTTTTTCAACAATGACATTATGTCCGGCTAAAATTGCGGCTTTAGCTTGCTCAAAGTGGAGGGCATTTGGACTGGCAATATAGATAATATCAAGTGAAGCTTTAAAAAAAACGTCAAGATTATCGAATTTTTGGATGTCTTTAAAATCAGCAGAAAACTGATCAGCAGATTCGATCCGACGGGAATAGACCGCAGAAAACTGAAATTTTTCAGTCATATGGGCAGCATCAATAAATGAGCGAGCAATCCAGCTCGTACCAATTACTCCAAGTTTTAGCATCAAATTCTCCTTTATAGGTGGACAGAATCATTCGTTAGAAGATTCTAAAATTCTGTTAAAAGCTTGTTCTATTATATCAAATTTTTTCTTAAAGGTCATTGCTCTACTATTGAATTTTCAGTAAATAAATTATAAAAATAAGAATTCCAAAGATTCCATGTCACTTATTAAGAGCTTTTGTCAGTAAAATTAAGAGTTTTTGATGTGAACGCTTAAAAAGTAAAAAAATTGTCAGTTGATGACAAAAAGCTCAAAAATTGTGGTAGAATATATAGAAGAAAATTTGGAGAATTAATTTTGAAGAAAACGTTGATTATTGGTGTCACTGGTGGGTCAGCAAGTGGAAAGACAAGTGTTTCACATGCTATTTTAGAAACTTTTTCAAATGAACGAATTGCAATGATTGAACATGATAGTTACTATAAAGATCAATCGCATTTGACTTTTGAAGAACGGACAAAAACGAACTACGACCATCCATTAGCCTTTGATACAGATTATTTAATTGCTCAATTAAAAGAGCTTCAATATGGACGAGCGGTTGATATTCCGATTTATGATTATGCAAAACATACGCGTTCACAAGAAACTTACCGTCAAGAACCTGTTGATGTTTTAATCGTTGAGGGAATTTTGGTTTTAGAAGATGAACGTTTGCGTGATTTAATGGATATCAAAATATTTGTTGATACAGATGACGATGTGCGGATTATCCGTCGAATTCGCAGAGATATTGAAGAAAGAGGAAGAACTCTTGATTCAGTAATTACACAGTATTTAGATGCTGTTAAGCCAATGTATCATCAATTTATTGAACCCACAAAGAGATATGCAGATGTGATTATTCCTGAAGGGGTATCAAATACTGTTGGTGTTGATATTATTACGACGAAAATCGCTAGCATTTTAAACGACTAAAAAAAGCTGTCTATGACAGTTTTTTTGTTTTTGGATAGTGAATCTCGTGAAAAATTGGAAAAATAAAAAGGCTAATTGTCCTTAAATAGCAATAATGGTAATGCTTACTTTTTTTGTGAAAGTATGATATACTTAATTCGTAACAATTGCAGAAAGGAAATCCGCAACTTAAAGCGGTGGGTTATGAGAAATTTGTAACCAAGGGATTTTGTCAAAATGGAACTTTTTGAATCACTGAAACAAAAAATTAGTGGAAAAGGCTTAAAAATTGTCTTTCCTGAAGGAACTGATGCACGTATTTTAGGTGCTGCAAATCGTCTTAACGCTGATGGACTAATTACACCTGTATTTATTGGAAATGTAAAAGAAGTCACTGAAACATTGATTTCACGTGGAATTAATCCTGAAGGCTTTGAGATTTATGACCCAGAAAATTGTGGACGTTTTGAAACGATGACGGAAACTTTTGTGGAACGTCGTAAAGGTAAAGTTACAGAAGAACAAGCAAAAGAGCTCTTGAAAGACCCAAATTATTTTGGGACGATGCTTGTTTATATGAAAATTGCTGACGGAATGGTTTCTGGCGCAATTCATTCAACTGCTGATACTGTTCGTCCGGCCCTTCAAATCATTAAAACGAAACCAGGAGTAAAATCTGTTTCTGGTGCTTTTATTATGGTTCGTGGTCGTGATGACAATGAAAAATATATTTTTGGTGACTGTGCGATTAACATCAAACCAGATGCACCAACTCTTGCCGATATTGCTGTAGCTTCATCTGAAACAGCAGCACTCTTTGATATTGACCCCAAAGTTGCCATGCTTTCATTCTCAACTAAAGGTTCTGGGAAATCAGAAGATGTTGATAAAGTAGTAGAAGCGACAAAACTTGTTAAAGAAGATTACCCAGAAATTGAAATTGATGGTGAACTTCAATTTGACGCTGCTTTTGTTCCAGCGGTGGCTCGTCAAAAAGCACCAGATTCAACTGTTGCTGGTCGTGCCAATGTCTTTATCTTCCCTGATATTCAATCAGGAAATATTGGATATAAAATTGCTCAACGATTGGGTAATTTTGAAGCGATTGGGCCAATTTTGCAAGGTTTGAACGCACCTGTTTCTGACCTTTCTCGTGGAAGTAACGAAGAAGATGTCTATAAACTTGCAATTATCACAGCTGCCCAAGCTTTAAAATAAATAATGATATTCTGTCAGTAAATTTGTAAATGAATAATTACTGACAAGTCTGTCATTAATCCGCCATTTGAGGCGGATTTTTTTGTTGGTCTAAAAATGTTATAATTAAAGAATCAAAAAGGAAATGAGAAAAAATGAGAAAATCAAAAATTTTTGCTCTAGTAGGGTCGATTATTTTTTCAATTTTGGCACTTGTTGGGCTAATTAGTTTTTGGGCCATTATTTATATGCCAGAGAATTCAGAAATTATGACAGAACTTCAAGATTCAGGATTTGATAAGCAATTATTATCTACCGCGGCGATGATTGCAGGTCTGATTTTAATCGCTTTACTGGCTTTAAATTGGGTGGCTTTTGCAAGATTGACAAAAGAAAAAGGTTGGGGAATTTATTTCTTAGTTGTTGGTATCTTTTATTGTGTAGCATCTGTTTTTAACGGTGTTGGCTTAATTTTGACCTTACCAGTTGCCCTCTGTTTCATTCTTGCTTACGTCTATCGAAGACGAGAAGTCCTTGAAAATAAATAAAAAAAATTACTGACAAACTTTCTGTCAGTAATTTTTTGATTAGACTTTACATGATGCCCCAATGATTAAAAGCATTGATGATTCCGTGGTTAGTATTTTCTGTAGAGATAAAATCGGCTAACTCTTTTAATTCAGGAACAGCATTTCCCATTGCCGTTCTGTGGTCAGCTGCTTTGAATAAATCTAAATCATTGCGACCATCACCAAAGGCGAAAGTTTGACCAGTGAAATTTAGCACTTCTTTGACATGATTAATTCCTGTCCCTTTGTTAGTTGTGCTGTTTGTAACATCAATCGAACTTGGAGAGTTCATGAAAAAGTTAAGTTCAGGAACGCGTTCTTTATAATAATCAACTTGGCTGAGTTGATTGGTCAAAACCAAGAGCATATTGACTTCCTGAGAGAGGTAACGTCTAGCATCTGCCTGAGGCATTGGCATATGAGTGTAAGCATAAGCGGTTTTAGCTAAGTCAGTTAATTCACTCACCCAATAACCTTGACTGTCATAAAAAGAAAGAGCTTCTGAGTGAGGACTTGCTGCCTCAAGTAATTTTTCAACACTACTTGTCGGAATTTCTTCTTTATATATTGTTTCACCATCTAAAACAATATACTGTCCGTTCATGGCAACCGCTCCACTAATCCCAGTTAAACTCATGATTTCATCAAGTTCAAAATGTCCACGGCCAGTAGCAATGAAAGGTAAAACACCATTTTCGCGAATCCGATGAATTCCTTCAATAACTTCTTGGTCAAGTTTACTTTGACTGTTAAGCAACGTTCCGTCTAAATCGAAGAAGGCTAAAGCCTTATAATCATTGATATTTTCCATAATTTTATTGTATCAAATTTATGATATAATTGTAAGTGGAATTATCCATTCTTTTATAAAGAATTTAAATGACTGACAGAACTGTCAGTTTGTGTTAACTATAAAAATAAATAAATATAATTAATATTGTTTTACTGACAAACCTGTCAATATTATTAAAAATGAGTGAAAGTAAAAAAATGCCTGCAAAGAAAAAAACAACCAGAAGAAATACTAAAAAAGAACAACAGAAAAAGGCCGCAACACGCAAAATGATTGCTTTTTTTGTTGGGCTTCTTTTAATCTTATTTGCGCTTGCTCGCCTAGGAATTGTCGGAGTCTTACTTTACAACATTGTCCGCTTATTTGTTGGTTCTCTTGCGATTATTTTTCTTCTCTTGCTTGCTGGACTAATGATTATTTCCGTCTTTCGTAAGCAAGTTTTAAAAGAAAATAAAAGAATTATTCCAGCCATTATTTTAACTTTTATCGGCCTAATGTTTGTCTTTCAAATTCGACTTCATCAAGGATTTAATGAAACTTTTCATCTTATCTGGTCTGATTTAATGGCTGGCCGTGTCATTCATTTTGTCGGCTCAGGTGTCATTGGAGCATTAATCACCGAGCCTGCTAAAGCCTTGTTTTCAGTCATTGGTGTCTATATTATTGCTGCAGTACTTTGGTTAGTTGCTATTTATCTCATGATTCCAGGACTTTTCCCTAAAATGCGTGAAGATTTACATCAACGTTTAGCGAAATGGAAAGAAAAGCATGCCGAAAAAGCAGAAGCTAAAAAAGCAGCGAAAGCACTTGCTGAGCTAGAAAAAAAACAAGCAGTAGCCGAAAGAGAAGAGCTTCCAGAGGCAGCAGAAAATTCATTATTTACCTCAGCACCTACTGAAATTCCAATTAATATTCCGGAAGCGCCTTTTGAAGAAAATGAAAATGAAACTGAAAGTCCAGTTTTAGCAGAAGTTCCTCTTGATGATGAACCTGTCAATTTTTCAAATACTAATAACTACAACGGTAACTATAAATTACCAACCATTGATTTACTGGCAGAAGTTCCTGTCAAAAATCAATCAGGCGAACGTGAGAATGTTCGTAAAAATATTGGTATTTTAGAAGAAACTTTCAAATCTTTTGGGATTGGTGCCAATGTTGAATCGGCTGTCGTCGGTCCATCAATTACAAAATATGAAATCAAATTAGCGACTGGAACAAAAGTTTCACGCGTTGTTAATTTATCAGATGATTTGGCCTTAGCCTTAGCTGCCAAAGATATCCGAATTGAAGCACCAATTCCTGGGAAATCTTTAGTCGGCGTCGAAATTCCTAATGCCGAAGTTGCAATGGTTGGTTTCCGCGAAATGTGGGAGGCTGGCAAAACTAATCCAAGCAAATTGTTAGAAATTCCTCTTGGTAAATCATTAGATGGTGGAATTCGCACATTTGATTTAACAAGAATGCCTCACTTATTGGTTGCAGGATCAACTGGTTCAGGTAAATCAGTGGCGGTAAATGGTATTATTACTTCAATTTTGATGAAAGCTTTGCCTAGTCAAGTGAAGTTTCTGATGGTTGACCCTAAAATGGTCGAACTTTCTGTTTACAATGATATTCCTCATCTATTGATTCCAGTCGTAACAAATCCACGTAAAGCTTCACGTGCCCTTCAAAAAGTTGTTGACCAAATGGAAGAACGCTATGAACTCTTTAGTCGTTATGGCGTCCGTAACATTGCTGGATATAATGAAAAAGTACAAAGATATAATGCAGAATCAGATGAAAAAATGCTTGAACTTCCTCTGATTGTAGTCATTGTTGATGAATTAGCCGATTTAATGATGGTTGCCAGTAAAGAAGTGGAAGATGCAATTATTCGTTTGGGACAAAAAGCTCGAGCAGCAGGGATTCATATGATTCTTGCGACACAACGTCCATCTGTTGATGTCATTTCTGGACTAATTAAAGCAAATGTTCCTTCAAGAATTGCCTTTGCTGTTTCATCTGGAACAGATTCACGAACAATTTTAGATACTAATGGGGCTGAAAAATTACTAGGTCGTGGGGATATGCTCTTTAAACCTATTGATGAAAATCATCCGATTCGTTTGCAAGGGGCTTTCTTATCTGACGATGATGTCGAATCTGTTGTGACCTTTATTAAAGACCAATCAGAAGCTCAGTATGACGAAAGCTTTGACCCTGGTGAGGTAGATGAGAGTCAAGTTGGTACGGGCGCTTCAAATACAGGTTCTGGTGACCCCTTATTTGAAGAAGCACGAAATATGGTTATTATGGCTCAAAAAGCATCAACGGCTCAATTGCAACGAGCTTTAAAAGTTGGATTCAATCGCGCCTCTGACTTGATGAATGAGTTGGAAGCGCAGGGAATTGTTGGTCCTGCTAAAGGAACGACTCCTCGTAAAGTCCTTGTTAGTCCAGATGGAGAATTTATTGGAGGAGTAGAAGAGTGAGTGAGGAACTATATTATCGTCACTATTTTCTACAAATCTATGAAATCTTACGAGAAGATGAGCAAAATAAAGAACTTTCAATCAAGGAAAAAAATGTTTTAGCTGATGCTTTGGTTTTAAATGAACGCAAAGAACCAGTTTTACAAATATTAGGTCAGCTTTATATGCGCTTAGAATTTTGGAATCGGCCTGCTGATGATGAGATTTTAAAAGGCGGCATGAAAGCCCCAGTCAGAACACTTTATGAAGAATTAAAGGCAGATAAAAATATCACTTCTTCACAAAAATTTATTCCAGGAGTTGAAGCGTATCGACCGATTACATGGAATGATGCTTTGTATGGAAATAAAATGACGGAAGATGATGGCTTTATCGGTGGGGGCTATGTCACTTTTGACTCTAATGAAAAATATAAATCAATGGAAGAGAGAATAGCTGTACCTGATAATGAAATTGTTAGAAATGCAAAATCAAGTTTTGCTAAACTCTTTCAAGTTGGTTGTTTAGGTTTTGCTTTGCTCATCCTGCTCCTTGTTCTCTTGGGGTTTGCTTTAAAAATGGTAACGAGGTAGTTAAAAATGACAGTATTTGATGAATTTAATGAAATCAAAAGAAAAGGACTCCCTCAAATTTTAGTAATTTTTGGTGAGTCAAGGGAACTAGTTGGAGAATTGAAAAATCAGCTCTTAACAGAGGTTAATTTCGAGCCAACGGATTTGAGTCAGGCTTATTATGACTTAACTCCTAGTAATAGTGATTTAGCCCTTGAAGATTTGGAATCTCTCCCTTTTTTCTCAGATTCTCGGTTGGTAATCCTAGAAAACTTGGTTAATTTAACAACGGCTAAAAAAAGTGTTTTAGATGAAAAACAGTTGAAGCGCTTTGAAAATTTTTTAGATGATCCGCCGGAAACTACGCAACTTGTTTTAATCCTTTATGGAAAATTGGACAGTCGTCTTAAAGTTGTTAAAAAATTAAAAGCTAAAGCAGCTTTGCTTGAAGCACAAGAATTAAAGAGTCAAGAATTAACTCAATATTTTAGTCGAATAAGCCCTTTACCAAAGGCAGTTTTGAGTTTAATTGCCGCTAAATCAAATGATAATTTTTCAGTAATGAAGCAAAATATTGACCTCGTTCAAACTTATGCACTAGGGCGAGAAGTGACACTTGATGATGTGGAAAAAGTCGTCCCAAAATCGCTACAAGATAATATTTTTGCCTTAACTGATTTAATTTTTAAAGGAAAAATTGATGAGGCGCGTGATTTAGTACATGATTTGACCTTGCAAGGGGAAGATTTAATTAAAATATTAGCTATTTTGACAAATTCTTATCGTTTGTATTTACAAGTCAAACTTTTCCAATCCAAAGGTTGGCAAGAAAATCAACAAGTTGCCTTTTTAAAAATGCACCCTTATCCTGTAAAATTGGCCAATCAATTGGTTAGAAAATTAAACGTTAAATCCTTAAAAAATGGACTTTCTGATTTAATTAAACTTGATTTTGATATAAAAACAAGTGCAGCTGATAAATCCTATCTTTTTGATATCACTTTAATCAGGTTGACCTTGAAAAAAAACTGAAAATCTGTTATCATAAATAATGGACATTTTATAATGATGATGAAGAGGTAAAAATGCCGACATTTAAATTTACGCCTAAAGATATCTATGAAGCAGACTTCTCTACAAAGATGCGTGGTTACGATAAAGAAGAAGTCGATGAACTCCTTGATGATGTTATTGCTGATTATGAAACTTATCAGACTGAAAACTTGCGTCTTCAAGAGGAAAATGAGTTTTTGAAGAAAAAGATTGCTGAATTAGAAATGCAAGTTTCTAAACCAAATCAAGCAAATCTTGATGATACACAACGCTTTGACCCTAACCAAATTCTTCAAGCACGTTCAAGTAAACCAAAAGTGGAAATGCGTAATCCAAGTAATTTTGATTTACTCAAACGAATTAATCGTTTAGAACAAGCTGTATTTGGACCTAACGGCATTGCTAGTGAAAACAACTAAGAAAATATAAAATTGAAATGTTTTATGTTCTGCATTAGGTTTAGCAATGAGCCTATTTGCAAACTTCACAAGATGTGAAGGCAAAGATTTTGGTAAATGAACTTTATTGTTCTGCTTAATTTTTGATAAAAACAGTTTTCGGATAATCGCGCGATTTTTTTGTAAATCGTGAGGAAAGTCCATGCTCGCGCGTTGCTGAGATGCACGCAGTGATTGTGCTAGGTCAAACAATAAACCTAGGTAGGAGCGTCATGCCTAACGGCTGGCCAAAACGCTAAGTCTTTTGATATGCGTGAGTAGCCTGTAAAAGTGCCATAGAGACGAGTCTTAGAGGAAACTCTAAGAATGGAACGTGGTAAACCCCTCAAGCGAGCAACCCAAACTTATGGTCGGGGCACTTGACTAGCCAAAATGAAGGCGTGGTCGAGGCTGAAATTAAGAATTTTGGCAGACAGATGATTATCGAAGGGGAGATTCACGAATGTGAATTGAACTGGAACAAAACATGGCTTATAGAAAACTGTATGACACAGGCTGGGGCTTTTAGCCTCGGCTTTTTTTGATAAATAATGTTTAATTGAAATAGATAGAATTATCTCTGCTCATTTTATGCAGAGAATGGAAAGTTAAAAAATGCAAAAGAAATTCAAGTTATTAGCAACTTCTTCAAGTGGTTTAGAGAGTTTAGTTGCTCGCGAACTTCGTAATCTGGAAATTGAAAATGTTTCAATTGACGACCGTTCACGTGTCTTCTTTGAGGGAAATTTGGCAACAATTGCTAAGGCGAATCTTTGGTTAAGAACGGCTGACCGTGTAAAAATTGTAGTTGGGGAATTTAAAGCTAGAACATTTGATGAATTGTTTGAAAATGTTTATGCGCTTCCCTGGGCGGAGCTTATTCCTTTTGGAAGCCAATTTCCTGTCAGCAAAGCTAAAGCAGTGAAATCAACTTTACATAATGAGCCGTCAATTCAAAGTATCACTAAAAAAGCGATTGTCAAAAAATTACAGACGACTTATCATCGTCCTGAAGGTGTTCCAATTCCTGAAAATGGAGCTAAATTTTCAATTGAGATTGCTTTACACAAAGATATGGCAACTGTATTGATTGATACGACTGGCGATTCTTTATTTAAACGAGGCTATCGTTCAGAAAAAGGAGAAGCTCCTTTGAAAGAAAATATGGCAGCTTCGATTATTTTATTAACCAATTGGTTAGCAAATCCTCGTCGTGCTTTTGTTGATCCTACTTGTGGTTCTGGAACATTTACAATTGAAGCAGCAATGCTGGCTTTAAATATGGCACCAGGAATGAATCGTCCATTTGCTTTTACTGCATGGCCTTGGTTTGATGAAGAAATTTTGAAACAAGAAAAAGCTTTGGCCAAAAAACAAATTCGTACAGATTTAGAATTGGATATTCAAGGTTTTGACATTGATGGAAAAATGATTGAAATTGCAAAACATAATGCACTTGCGGCAGGCCTTTCAGATGTGATAAAATATAAGCAAATGCGACTTCAAGATTTTAGAACTGATAAGCTTGACGGTGTCTTAGTTTCTAACCCGCCTTATGGAGTGCGTTTGGAAGATGAAGAAGCTGTTGCAGCTCTTTATGGTGAAATGGGTAAAACTTTTGCGCCACTAGAAACTTGGGGTAAATACATTTTGACGAGTGATGTCGCTTTTGAAAAGCATTATGGGGCAAAAGCAACTAAAAAACGCAAACTATATAACGGAACACTTAGAACAGATTTGTATATGTATTTCGGAAAACGTATGAAATAAATTTAACTGACAGAACAAAAAGCTATTACTAAAACAAAAAAAATTTAGTGATGACGGCTGTCAGTAAAAATTCAGACGAGTTTGAGCAACTCTCGTTGTCTGATTCACCATTTTATTGGAATTGTGGGAATCTTATTCGGAGGAAAAATGTCAAACAAAAATAAAAAAAATAGAAACAAAAATAAAAATAAAAATAACAATAATAAGCCAAAAAATGAGCAACAAATTGGTGAAAAAACTTTGAAACTTCAAGATTTACAAGATTTTACCGTAGGGCAAATTGTTGAAGAATCAAAACGTGTTGATAAAGAAAATGAAGAAAATGAGTCTATTTTAGATAAATATATTCGTCAGCACCGTGGAGAAATTGAAGAAGCCAAAAGTAAAAATTTGGATGAATTCATTCAGGCAGAACGTACAAATATAGAAGTTCCGGTTGAAGAAGAAAAAGAAGCTAAGTCAGAAAAACTTCAAGAAGTTTCCAAAGAGGAAATCGACGAGAATGATGAATTAGCAGCTTCAAAAATAGATTCTGAGAAAGTTACTGACAGTTCTGATTCTGATTTGTCAGCAGAAAATAAAGACTTAGAAGTTGCTGACAAGGAAAGCGAAGGAACTAAAAAATCAAAAAATGATTTAGTTTTAGATCCTGTTGTGATGGTCGACGCTCCTGTCAGTACTTTGCCAGAGCAAAAAGAAGCTCCACAAGTTGAAGAAGTCAAGAAAACTGAACCAACTGACGAAGAAGAAGCCGAAAGTCCACAAGATGAGAAGGTAGTTGCTGCACCAGTTATGATGTCAGCAAACGAAGTTCCAATGGACGAGCCAAGTGAACCAGAAATTTCTGAAACTGACACTAAAACTGATTCAATAATTGACGAAAAATCAGAAGTTGAACCAAAAGTAACAGAAGAACCAGCAGAAGAAATTAAATCTGATTCAAAAGAAGATTCTACTGAAAATAATCAATCCCTTGAAGCGGGAGCTGAGGAAAAAGTGACAGAGTCACCAAAAGAGACAAAAAGTGATATTCCTGATAAAGTTATTACTGCTGAATCAGTTTCACCTCACTTACTAGCTGAAACAACATCCTTTAAAGCAGATAAAGTAGAAGAAAATGCGGCAAAAATTACTGACGAAAAGTCAAAAAATCGTAAAAAACCAATCATTATTGGTCTATGTGCAATTGTCTTAATTGCAGCTGGAGCGATTGGATTTGCCCAATATAATAGTCATCAAAAAGGGAAAACGGTTCAAACTTCTCAAAGCAGTCAGAGTGATTTAGATAAATATCAGAAACAATACGATGCTTTTTTCACTGACAAATCACATACTATTTTGAGAAATAGTCAATTTAGCAAGTTATCAGCTCTTGAAACTTTAGTTGATGCTCACAAAAATTCCATGGCATGGTCAAATGCAGTTTCTGATACAGAAAGCCTAAAAGACCAAATTAATGCGATTAAGAAAGTGAATGCTCTCTTTACTAGCGCAGCAATTACTGACGGAAAAATTGATTCAGCAGCTAAAGTAGTGGCAAATGTAAAAGTTCCAGAAACTCCTAAAACAACCAATGAAACCCTGAATAAATTACTGACACAAGCCATTGATTTAGCTAAGAGCCAAGTTGCCAAGGAAAGTTCAGCTAAAGCGTCTGCAAGTGCAGCAGAAGCTAAAGCGAATCAAGGAGCTACTAGCCAAAGTTCTACATCAAGTACAGCTAGTCAAAGCAATTCTACGACGACTCCTTCGTCAGCAGCTTCAGCAGGTTCAAGTACAAATGCCAGCACAAGTAGTAATACTAATGGTTTGAGTAGCAACGGAGTTAATTTAGAAGTATCAGCAGCACGTGTCCAACCTCAAGCTGGAGTCAACACGAATGATCCTGCTTTCACATGGGGAGCTGGAATTAAAGAAATGGTTCTGAATAAAGCCCGTGAACGCGGCTATATTACAGGAGATAATTATATTTTAGTTCCAACAGCGATTCATACAACCAATGGTTCCCAAGGTTTCCCAGCCGGAATTGTTAGTGGTTATTACAATCTTTATGCACCAGATGGTCGGTATTTAGTATCAATTAATGCTAAAACAGGTTTCTTTGTTGGTAATGGTTCTGGTCATGCTGATAACTTAGATTATGACGCTTAGAAAATAAAAAATAATCATCATTCAGATGATTATTTTTTTTACTGACAGAAACTTACTGACAGAAACTTACTGACAGAAACTTACTGACAGAAACTTACTGACAAAAATTTACTGACAAAAATTTACTGACAAAAATTTACTGACAAAAAAACTTTCGCCAAAATCAGCGAAAGTTTTTTACTTTTATCAATTAATCGATTAGAAAATTAATAAGTCATGGTCAGTATGAGTGAAGCTTTCACAACCATTTTCTGTTACGTAAAGACAGTCTTCAATACGCACACCTACTTTACCAGGAATATAAATTCCAGGTTCGTTAGAGAAGCACATTCCTTCTTGAATTACGAGGTCGTTACCGGCAACAATAGATGGATATTCGTGAACGTCCATTCCGATACCATGTCCAAGGCGGTGATTGAAATATTCACCATATCCTGCTTTAGTAATTAAGTCACGGGCAACAGCATCAATTTCATGTGCAGTTACACCAGGTTTAATGAAGTCCATGGCTGCTTGTTGAGCTTCCTTAACGATTTTATGGATCTCAGCATCAAAGTCATTAGGTTGACCAATAGCGATTGTACGTGTCGCATCAGAAGCATATCCGCCACTCATCACACCCAAGTCAAAGAGCAAAAGTTTATTTTCTTGAATTTCAACATTTTCAGGTGCACCATGTGGATTAGCAGCGCGAGCTCCTGATAAAACAAGCGTGTCAAATGACATCTGTGGAACACCCATACGTTTCATTTCGTATTCAATTTTTGCAACGATATCAGATTCAGTCACACCATGACGTTCAGCAGCAGTGGCAAAACCAATTTCAAAACACTTGTCAGCAAAATCACCAGCAACTTTCATTTTTTCAATTTCATCTGCTGACTTAATCAAACGCATCCGTTCAATCAAAGGAGTCAAATTCACAAAATTAACATTACCAAATTGTGATTTTAAGCCTTCAGTTTTAGCTAAAGGAATATCTGAAAATTCAACCGCAATTGATTTAACTTCGGATTTCACATGATTTTTAACAACTTCCCAAGGGTTTTGAGAATCTTCATATCCGAAAATATCCAGACCACTTGTGTGTTCTTTAGCTTTTTCCACTTCCAAAGCAGGAGTAAATAACATCGGAGTTGAATCTCTAAAAATCATCAGCCCAGCAATTCGTTCATGGGGATCAATTGCTAGCCCTGTTAGATAATTTAGAGTTGTCGGATTAGTGATGAAAGTCATATCGACTTCCTTGTCATTCAGAAAAGCTGAAATACGTTCAATTTTGCTCAAAATGGTTCCTCCAATATTTATGAAAATGAGTTTCTTAAATTCTCATGAAAATAAAAAACACTATATCCCCTATTCTACGCTATTTTTATTAAAAAATCACGTAAAAAAACATAGCTGAAGGTTGAAAAGGTTTACAGTTAATGATATAATTTGTAAATGAAAATGGTTTTCATAAATACTATGAATAAAAAGAAAAGAAAGAGGATAGCCAATTATGGTAGAATCAACAACAACAATTTATGATGTGGCACGTGTCGCCGGAGTGTCAATGGCAACCGTTAGTCGTGTTGTAAATGGAAATGCAAATGTAAAGGAAAAGACGCGCCAGAAGGTCTTAGAAGCTATTGCTGAGCTTGACTATCGTCCTAATGCAGTTGCGCGCGGACTCGCAAGTAAACGTACAACAACAGTTGGTGTTATCTTGCCAACCATCACTTCAACTTACTTCGCAGCGATTACTCGCGGGGTCGATGATATCGCTTCCATGTATAAATACAACATGATTTTAGCTAATAGTGATAATGATGTTGAAAAAGAAGAAAAAGTTTTAGAAACTTTCTTATCAAAACAAGTTGATGGAATCGTCTATATGGGTTCATCTTTAGATGAAAAAATTAGAACTTCCCTCAAAAATTCAAGAACACCTGTTGTTTTAGTTGGAACAATCGATGGAGATAAAGAAATTCCATCTGTTAATATTGATTACCATTTGGCTGCTTATCAATCAACTAAAAAATTGATTGATAGCGGAAATAAAAAAATCGCTTATATCATGGGTTCATTGAAAGACGTTGAAAATACAGAACGCATGGTTGGTTATCAAGAAGCTTTGCTTGAAGCAAATATTGAATTTGATGAAAACCTCGTTTTTGAAGGTAATTATAGCTATGAACAAGGAAAAGCAATTGCTGAACGTTTACTTGAGCGAGGAGCAACTTCTGCAGTAGTATCACATGATACAGTAGCCGTTGGACTCTTGTCTGCAATGATGGATAAAGGAGTGAAAGTTCCTGAAGATTTCGAAATTATCTCAGGTGCAAATTCACCAATTACTCAATATACATATCCAACTTTGACTTCTGTTAACCAACCCCTTTACGATTTGGGAGCAGTAGCAATGCGTCTTTTGACAAAATTAATGCTTAAAGAAGATGTTGAACAAAATCAATTAGTTTTGGATCATGAAATCTTTTCTCGTCGTTCTACCAAATAAAAAATCAAGCCCTTTTGAGGGCTTTTTTTATTTAAAGTAAAAAGTATTTGACATTTGAGAGAAAAGTCGCAATAATAGAGAGATGATAAAAAGAATTTATTCAATAGATTAAATGAATAAATTGTTAAGGAGTTTGATATGCAAGAATTAGATTTAATTATTGTTGGAGCAGGTCCTGTTGGTCTATATGCGGCTTTTTACGCAGGAATGCGCGGTTTATCAGTTGCAATAATTGAATCAGCGCAAGTTCCAGGTGGTCAACCCCAAAATCTCTACCCTGAAAAATTAATCTACGATATTGCTGGCCTACCAGCAGTGACAGGGGCAGATTTGACAAAAAATCTTTTAGAACAACTAGCACAAATCTCTCATCGATTATTTCTTGGGGAGAGCGTTCAAAAAATTGAAAAAGAAGAGGGGATTTTTTCTGTAACTACTGATAAATTAACCAGAAGAGCCAAAGGCGTTTTGCTGACGACTGGTGCCGGCCTTTTGAAACCTCGAAAGTTAGGAATTGATAACGAAGAAACTTTAGCCAATGAAGGAAAAATATCTTACTTTATCACTTCTCTAAAAGAGTTTGAGGGAAAAAATGTTGCGGTTTTTGGTGGAGGAGATTCGGCTTTAGATTGGTCATTAATGCTTGAAAAAGTAGCTAAAAATGTTCATTTGGTTCATAGAAGAACTGCTTTTCGTGGTCATGAAATTACAGTTGACCGAGTGATGAATTCTAATGTTCAAGTTCATACGCCTTATACTTTTTCAAATTTGATTGAAAATGAATTAGAATTAAAAAAAGTAAAATCAGAAGAAAGCTTGAACTTTTCGATTGATAAAATTTTGGTTAATTATGGTTTTTTAACAAATCAAGTGACTTTAGCTGAAAACTTAGAAGTCAGTCGTAATGGTCGTGTTAAGGCCGATTCAATGATGCAATCCAATATTGATGGACTTTATGTCGCAGGAGACGCAAGTGATTATCCGGGGAAAATGCCCTTGATGTCCGTTGGTTTTGGTGAAGCAGTCCATGCGATTAATGCCATGACGGAAAAACTTGAATTTGACCACCCACTTAGAGGGGGACATTCTTCATCCATTTTTTAAAATAAAAAGCGTATTCTAAATAGGGGTACGTTTTTTTTATGAAATACGGTATAATAGAGAAAGAAAAATGACTTGAACTTAGCTTCATTAATAAAAATGAGCCAAGTTTTATGAGTGCTTTGTTTAAAAAGCAAAATAAAAGTAAATTGGGAATGTTTGATGATATTAAATTTGATTATTTTAGTAGCCTTGGTTTGGGCTTTCATGGTTGGTTACTCACGAGGCTTGATTTTGCAAGTCATCTACAGTTTTGGTACGATTATTGCGGCCTTCATTGCAGCCAGTAATTATAAAGAATTAGCACAAAAATTGAGTATTTGGGTTCCTTTTTCAAATGCCACAGAAAACTCACATCTCTTACTTTTTAGTGATAAACTTCTTTTTCAACTCGATGATGCTTTTTATGCGAGCATTTCGTTTTTAGCAATTTTTATTGTCGTTTATGCTATTATCCGTCTTATCGGTTTATTTTTACATTTTGCACTTAGTCCTCTGGGAAGAAATGGAAAAATCATTGCTGGAATTTTAGGATTTGCGGCGACTTATTTTGGTTTACAAATGGTCTTGATGGTCTTGAGTTTGGTTCCTATTGCAGCGGTTCAAAGTCAACTTGATGCTAGTTTTCTAGCTCGTTTTATGGTTTTACATACACCGATTTCATCAGGAATCTTGCAAAACCTTTTTATTGAAAACATTGTCCACATTAATCCTCTAGGATAGTGCTAGGGGAGAAATCTACAGATACAACTTGAAATTTAAATAGAATGAATAAAAAAATTCTCCAAATATTGGAATATGATAAAGTCAAAGAACAGTTCATGAATGCTTTGACGACAGCGCAGGGTCAACAAGAATTAAAAGATTTAAAACCTTTGACAGATAAGGAAAAAATTCAGCTCCTTTTTGATGAAGTTGCTGATTTTCGCTTATTGACCCAAGAAAATGGCCTATTAAATTTAGGAAAAACAAATGATTTAACAGAAATACTCAGACGTCTAGAGCTTGAAGCCAGTCTTTCAGGCAAGGAATTCGTTGAAATAAAAAAAGTGATTCAATTAGGAATTAATATTCAACGCTTTTTTGATGAAGCTGAAAATGTTGAAACACCTTCACTAGCTATTACTTTGGAAAAATTGGTTGATTTATCAGCATTAGTCAAAAAATTAGAAATTTTTGATAATGCGGGAAGTCTTTATGATAATGCCAGTCTCGAATTGATGCATATCCGTGCTTCAATCAAGAGTCATCAATCAGAAATTCGGAAAATCATGCAGGAAATGCTGACCAAAAATCTCTCATCTTTGAGTGAAAATGTCATCACTATCCGAAATGACCGACAAGTGCTTCCTGTAAAAGCAGAAAACAAAAATAAAATTGCTGGTGTAGTTCATGATATGTCTGCTTCAGGTCAAACGCTTTATATTGAACCAAATGCGGTTGTTTCATTAAATAATAAACTTAATCAAAAGAGAATTGAAGAACGCCAAGAAATCACAAGAATTTATCGTGAGCTTGCTAGTCAATTAAAACCTTATAGCTTTGATATAAGACAAAATGCTTGGCTGATTGGTCATATTGATTTTGTTCGTGCCAAGTATCTTTATTTAGCAGCGAATAAAGCGACACTTCCAGAATTAACAACCGATAAAGATATTACCCTTTTTGCAGCTCGTCATCCTTTGATTGAGGCAAAAACTGTTGTGGCAAATGATATCAAATTTGATGCAGGGCTCAATACGATTGTTATTACCGGTCCTAATACGGGTGGGAAGACCATTACTTTGAAAACAGTTGGTTTGTTGACAATATTGGCTCAATCAGGTCTGCCAATTTTAGCAGCTGATGGCAGTCGAATTCATCTTTTTGATGATATTTTTGCCGATATCGGTGATGAGCAATCCATTGAGCAAAGTTTATCAACTTTCTCAAGTCATATGACTAATATTGTTCATATTTTAGCTCAAGCAGATGAAAATAGTTTGGTCTTATTTGATGAACTTGGGGCCGGAACTGATCCGAAAGAAGGAGCGGCTCTTGCTATTGCCATACTGGAAAATTTACGTGAACGAAATGTGAAAACCATGGCAAGTACTCATTATCCTGAGTTAAAAGCTTATGGGGTCGAAACGCAACAAGTAATCAATGCAAGTATGGAATTTAACATTGATAAAATGCAACCCACTTATCATTTGCAATTGGGAGTGCCTGGACGTTCAAATGCCTTGGAGATTTCTAGAAGATTAGGTTTGCCAGAAACTATTATTTCAGTAGCCAGTCAACAAATTTCAGACAGTGAGCATGATGTCAATCAGATGATTGAAAAGTTGGAAGAAAAAACACGTGAAGTGATTGAAAGTTCAAGAAATATTAAAAAAATTGAACGAGAAAATCAAAGTTTACATAAAGATTTGACAAAAGTCTATAATCAAATTAATCGTGAGCGCGAGTTTGAATTAGAAAAAGCACAAAAAGAAGCTCAAGAAGTCGTTAAAAAAGCGAGCCTTGAAGCGCAAGAAATTTTGAAGAATCTCAATGATAAAGCAGCATTGAAACCACATGAAATTATTGCTGCTAGAAAAGAACTTGAAGGTTTGGCTCCAACCATTGATTTTTCTAAAAATAAGGTTTTGAAAAAAGCGAAAGCACAAAGAGGACTTAAGCAAGGGGCTGAAGTTAATGTCACTTCTTATGGTCAGCGTGGTAAATTGATTCGTTTAGAAAAAGATGGACGTTGGACGGTTCAAATGGGTTCAATCACGACTCGTTTAAATGAAGATGAATTTGAAGTGATTGAAAGTCCAGAACAAATTCAAGCCAAAACTAAAAATGTCAGCAAGAAGGTGACTTCTAAAGTCAAAGCTCAACTTGATTTACGCGGGATGCGTTATGAAGAAGCAGAACTGGAATTGGATAATTATATTGATCAAGCTCTACTTGCAAATTTGATTCAAATTACGATTGTTCATGGGATTGGAACGGGTGTTATTCGAGAAATGGTACAGAAAAAACTTCAAAAACACCGTCATATTAAATCTTATGAATATGCACCAATTAATGCTGGTGGCTCTGGAGCAACGATTGCTATTTTGAAGTAAAATAATAAATTTCTCAAAATCTATTTTCTTGAAATTTTAAGTGAATTACACTAGAATAGTCTTACTGAAGAAAATTATTTCAATGAAGGAGATAAAATGGAATATAATATTACTGATGCAACGTTTGATGAAGAAACAAAAGAAGGGCTTGTTTTAATTGACTTTTGGGCAACTTGGTGTGGTCCATGTCGCATGCAAGCGCCAATTTTGGAACAACTTTCAGAAGAACTTGACGAATCAGAACTTAAGATTTGCAAAATGGATGTTGATGAAAACCCAGCAACAGCTCAAGGATTTGGCATTATGTCTATCCCAACATTGATGTTCAAAAAAGATGGTGAAGAAGTAAAACGCATTGTTGGTGTTCAAACAAAAGCACAACTTAAAGCCGTTATTGCTGAATTATCATAATAAAAATTACTGACAGAACTTTTTTCTTCTTGAAATAAAGTCTGTCAGTATTTTTTTATATTCAATTCTAGTAAAAAGTTCTGTCAGTAAAAGAGAGTGGAAGTATGGTACATACTGACAAGTCTGTCAGTAAAATGAGCGTGACAAAAAGCTTTTAAAATGATATGATTGAGAAAGAAAAATTTCAAAGAAAATAGGGATTTGGAAGGTCAAAAAGACTTTTCAAATTTTGAGGAGTTTAATATGTCAAAGAAAAAAGATACTGAACTTGAAATTATTGATACAGCTGACGGAGCTGTCATTAAAAGTGGAAAAAAAACAATCGCCGAAATTAAAGAAAAATCAGGAAATTTTGTCATTGTTTTTTCAGGTAAAGAAATTGCTACAGTGACTTCTTTTGAAGCAGCTCTTGAGGAAGCAATTATGGCCTATAATCTTTCGATTTAAAGATTTATTTGTGATTGATTTGAAATTTCTAAGTTATAACTTGAAATTAATAAGATAATTTGTTAAAATATTTCTTGTCGTCATAAAGCAATCTTGGGGTATAGCCAAGCGGTAAGGCAAGGGACTTTGACTCCCTCATGCGTTGGTTCGAATCCAGCTACCCCAGTAAAAAAACGTAAAAGGAAACGCTGTTTCCTTTTTTCTTTTTGCGAAAATATGCTAGAATAAGGTAAAACATTTATGAAAATGTAAGGAGAAGTTTATGAGAAAAACAAAAATTGTTGTTCCAATCATGCTGACAGAGTTAGCAGAGCTTGAGAAAGTTTCTGTCAGTGATTATCGAACAGCAGATATTGTTGAATGGCGTGCCGATTTTTTGTCAGCAGATGAAATTTTAGAGATGGCTCCTAAATTCTTTGAAAAATTTAAAGAAAGTAAGATTTTATTTACTTTAAGAACAGTCAGAGAAGGCGGAAATATTCAAGTTTCTGAAAAAAAATATTTACAGATTTTACAAGAAATTTTGACTTACAATCCCGCATATATCGATGTCGAATTCTTTACGCACGGCCCTTCATTTGCCGCTTTGAAAGATTTTCGGGATAAAATGGTACTCTCTTATCATAATTTTGATGAAGTTCCGTCCGATTTAACCAATCGGTTGATTAAAATGCACGAAGAAGGAACTGCCTTTGTTAAAGTTGCTGTGATGCCAGAACGTGAATGTGATGTTCTTGATTTATTACAAATCACTCGTGATATGACTTTAGAATACGGTGAACATTTTATCAGCATGGCAATGGGTGACTTAGGGCGACTTTCAAGAATTTCTGGTTATTTGACTGGTTCTTGCTGGACTTTTGCAAGTTTAGACAATTCTAGTGCGCCTGGGCAAATTTCTCTCAAAGAAACAGAGTATATTTTGGATATCTTAGAAAAATAGAAAAATGATCTGGTCAGAGATATTGTTCGGTTATGACAGATAATTTTTTTACTTTTATTTGGACCAGTAGAATGGACCAAATGCTTTGTCAGTGAAAATGTTATAATAGATAATGAAAAAGGACGCTTTGTTCATTAGAAATTAAAAATAGGATTAATTTACTGACAGCTATTCTGTCAGTAAAAAAGGAGAAAAAAGTGGTTATTAGCCGTTATTCACGTCCAGAAATGGCAGAGATTTGGTCAGAAGAAAACAAGTATAAAGCATGGCTTGAAGTCGAAATTCTTGCAGATGAAGCTTGGGCAGAGCTTGGGGAAATCCCAGCAGCAGATGTGAAAAAAATTCGCGAAAATGCAACTTTTAATGTTGAACGCATTCTTGAAATTGAAAAAGAAACACGTCATGACGTGGTAGCTTTCACACGCTCTGTCAGTGAATCATTGGGTGAAGAACGCAAATGGGTTCATTATGGTCTGACATCAACAGATGTCGTTGATACAGCTTATGGTTATCTTTATAAACAAGCTAATGATATTTTGCGCAATGACCTAAAAAACTTTGCAGAAATTGTTAAAAATAAAGCTTTAGAGCATAAATACACAGTAATGATGGGTCGAACTCACGGCGTTCACGCTGAACCAACAACTTTTGGCTTGAAATTAGCGACTTGGTACAGCGAAATGAAACGAAATATTGAACGTTTTGAACATGCTGCGAAAGCTGTTGAAGCTGGGAAAATTTCTGGTGCTGTTGGAACATTTGCGAATATTCCTCCATTTGTTGAAGCCTATGTTTGTGAAAAATTAGGGACTCGTCCACAAGAGATTTCAACACAAGTCTTACCACGTGATTTACATGCAGAATACTTCCAAACGTTGGCGCTCATTGCGACATCAATTGAACGCATGGCAACAGAAATTCGTGGATTACAAAAATCTGAACAACGTGAAGTTGAAGAATTCTTTGCTAAAGGTCAAAAAGGATCGTCAGCAATGCCACACAAACGTAACCCAATTGGTTCTGAAAATATGACAGGTTTAGCCCGCGTCATTCGTGGACATGCAATTACAGCTCTTGAAGATGTTAGTCTTTGGCATGAACGTGACATTTCACACAGTTCTGCTGAACGTATCATTGCACCTGATACAACAGAATTATTGGATTATATGTTGAACCGCTTTGGGAATATCGTTAAAAACTTGACTGTTTTCCCAGAAAATATGAAACGAAATATGGATGCGACTTTTGGCTTGATTTACAGCCAACATGTCATGTTAATGTTGATTGAAAAAGGAATGACGCGTGAAGCAGCTTACGATTTAGTTCAGCCTTTGACTGCACAATCTTGGGATGAACAAGTGATGTTTAGACCATTGCTTGAAGAAAATGAACAAATTCGTCAGTATTTGAATGATGAAGATATTGATAAAGCTTTTGATTACAATTATCATTTAACAAGAGTCGATGAAATTTTTGACCGTGTCTTTGATTAATAAGAAAGCCTACTAAAAAGTAGGTTTTTTTGTTATTAAAACGAAATATAAAAAGGATTGACAAATTTAATGAAAACGGATACAATTATAAATGTAAATATGAGAACGTTCCCACATGTGAAAGGAGGAAGTAATGACAACCATCAAACAAGTTGCGCTTGAAGCAGGAGTTTCAAAGTCCACTGTTTCACGTTTTATTGCTCAGAATGGTTATGTAAGTGATGAAGCCAGAGAAAAAATTGAACGAGCAATAAAAAAACTAAATTACAGACCTAATCTTTCTGCCCAATCTTTAAAAACGAAAAAGAGCCAGCTTGTTGGACTATTATTGCCAGATATCTCCAATCCTTTTTTCCCAATGCTTGCCAAAGGAGCAGAGGAATTTTTAAAGGAAAAAGGTTATCGTGTGATGCTCGGAAATATTGGTGAAAAGAATCAATCTGAGCAAGATTATTTAAAAGTTTTGATTCAAAGTAATGCTGCTGGCATCATTTCAACCCATGATTTTAAAGAAGACTTTCCTGATTTGGATATTCCAACTGTAATCGTGGACCGAGTAGGCCATAAAAGTAACTATGGTGTTTTTTCGGACAATGAGTCAGGTGGACGATTAGCAGCAAAAGTGATTGTAACAGCAGGAGCAAAAAAAGTTGCTGTAGTCAGCGGTCCTTTGAATGCCACAAATATCAATAATCGTTTTAAAGCAAGTATTGCTTATTTAAAAGAAAAGCAAGTTGATTTTAAAGCTTTTTACAGTCAAAATTATGATTTTGAAGAAATTCAGAAAGAGGCGAGAGAAGTGCTTGCCAATGAAGAAAACTTTGATAGTATCATTGCACCATCGGATATTCATGCCATGGCTTATATCCACGAAATTCATCGGTTAAATAAGAAAATTCCTGAGGAAATTCAAATTATTGGTTATGACGATATTCAAATGAGCCAATTCATTTATCCAGCACTCTCAACCATTCATCAATCTGCTTATCAGATGGGGCTTGAAGCTGCTCAACTTATTTATAAAATCGAGACTGACCAAGCAATTGAGAAGTCTAAAATTGAACTCCCTGTTTATTATGTAGCGCGTGAAACAATTCGACAAAAGAGAAAAGAATGAGGAAAAATTAATGACAAAAGTAAGTGTTATAGGAAGTATTTCAATGGATTTAGTCACAAGGACTAACCGAGTGCCGAATGCTGGAGAAACCGTATTTGGTGAAGATTTCGCTATGGTTCCCGGTGGAAAAGGAGCAAACCAAGCCGTTGCTTTTGCTAGACTTTCTCCTAATGAAGTAAGCATGATTGGAGCAGTAGGCAAGGATGCTTTTGGTGAGAGTATTTTGCAAAACTTCAAAGAAAATGCAGTTCTTTTTGAAAATGTGGGAACGGTACCACAAACAACAGGGATTGCTCAAATTACTCTCTATGATGACGATAATCGTATTATTATTATTCCAGGTGCTAATAATGAAGTTTTACCAAGTTATCTAGCAGACCTTTGGGAGAAAGTTAAAGAAAGCCAACTTGTTATTCTACAAAATGAAATTCCACATGAAACAAATCTAGCGATTGCTAAATTCTGTAAAGAAAATGCGATAAAAGTTCTTTATAATCCAGCTCCAGCAAGAAAAACAGATTTGGAAATGATTGATTTTGTTGATTATATCACACCGAATGAACACGAATGTAAGGAACTTTTTCCGAATTTAGCACTTGAAGAAATTCTCAAAAAATATTCAAATCGTCTGATTGTCACCTTAGGAAGTGAAGGAGTCATTTTCCACGATGGAGAGACTCTTCAAAAAATTCCAGCCATAAAAGCTAAGGTTGTAGATACAACTGGTGCAGGAGATACATTCAACGGAGCCTTTGCCTTTGGTTTGACTGAAAACTTATCAATTAGTGATTCTATCAGATTAGCTGTCGTTGCTTCTCATTTATCTATTCAAAAATTTGGTGCACAAGGCGGGATGCCAAAGCTATCAGAAGTTAAAGCAAAATTAAAAGAACTTGAAATTAATCTCTACTAAAAAAGAAAGAGAGTTAAATTTATGAAAAAAGAAGGAATACTTAATAGTGAATTAGCAAAAATTGCTGACGATTTGGGCCATACTGACCAAGTTTGTATAGGAGATTTAGGACTACCAGTACCAATAGGTACCCCCAAAATTGATTTAGCCCTGACCAGAGGAAAACCCAGTTTTCAAGAAGTGCTGGACATCTATTTGGAAAATATTTTAGTTGAAAAAGTCTATCTTGCTGAGGAAATAAAAGAAAATAATCCTGAACAGTTAGCGATTTTACTGACAAAATTATCAGCAGATGTTGAAATAGTTTTTGTCAGTCATGAGACCTTAAAATTAATGAATCATGAGGTCAAAGCAGTGGTGAGAACAGGAGAAAATACACCTTATTCAAATATTATTTTACAATCAGGTGTCGCTTTGTGAAAAAGGAGGAGGTCAATTTTGAAAATAGAAATGAAGAACATTTCTAAATCATTTGGAACGAATAAAGTTCTTGAAGCAATTGATTTAACGATTAATTCAGGAGAAGTTCATGCCTTAATGGGAGAAAATGGGGCTGGAAAATCTACTTTGATGAATATTCTAACTGGTCTATTTCCAGCTTCTGGTGGGGAAATTGAGATTGACAGTGAAAAGAAAATTTTTAAAAATCCTCAGGAAGCAGAAGGATTTGGAATTAGTTTTATTCATCAGGAAATGAATACTTGGCCTGATTTAACAGTCTTAGAGAATCTTTTTTTAGGACGAGAGATAAAAAATAAATTTGGTATTTTAGATACGAAGGCCATGCGAAAAAAAGCAAATTTTGCTTTTGAACAGTTGGGAGTAAAAATTGATTTAGACAAAGAAATTGGTAATTTATCAGTTGGTCAGCAACAAATGGTTGAAATAGCTAAAAGTTTTTTGTCTGATTTAAAAATTTTGATTATGGATGAACCAACAGCAGCATTGACCGAAAGAGAAACAGAAAGATTGTTTTCAGTTATTGCTGGTCTTAAAAATCAAGGGGTTGGAATTATTTATATTTCTCATCGAATGGAAGAAATTTTTAAAATCACAGATTGTGTAACTGTCATGCGTGATGGTCTAGTCATTGATACGCAAAAGACGAAAGAAACCAATGTTGATGAATTAGTTAGAAAAATGGTTGGTCGGTCAATTACAGATTACTATCCCCAAAAAAATGCTGAAATTCGAGAAATTGTATTTGAAGCCGACCATTTATCGGCAGAATCTTTTAAAGACATTTCATTTTCAGTTCGTTCAGGTGAAATTCTCGGATTTGCAGGACTCATGGGAGCGGGTAGAACTGAGGTCATGCGAGCAATTTTTGGAATTGATAAGCTAAAATCAGGCACGATAAAAATTAATGGAAAGAGTCTAACTATCAATAACCCGGCAAAAGCAATCAAAGAAGGAATTGGCTTTTTAACAGAAGACCGAAAAGATGAAGGACTTGTTCTTGATTTCTCAATAAAAGATAATATTACTCTTCCGAGTACAAAGGATTTTATTCATCATGGCCTCTTTGATGATAAAACAGCAACAACTTTTGTTAAGCAACTCTCTGAGCGTCTTAATGTTAAAGCGACAGATGAAGAACAAATAGTTGGTTCTCTATCTGGAGGAAATCAACAAAAAGTTGTCCTTGCCAAATGGATTGGCATTGCGCCAAAAGTTTTAATCTTAGATGAACCAACACGAGGAGTCGACGTGGGAGCCAAGCGTGAAATTTATCAATTAATGAATGAACTTGCTGAACGTGGTGTTCCAATTATTATGATTTCAAGTGATTTACCCGAAATTCTTGGTGTTGCAGACCGAATTGCAGTGATGCATGAAGGAGAAATAGCAGGAATTTTAGCCAAAAATGAAGCAACACAAGAAAATGTGATGCAGCTCGCAACAGGAGGACAATAAGTGTGAAAGCTCTATCTCAAAAATTCAGTTCTTTAACGACAATGATTGCTCTGATTGTTTTGATGATTATCATTACATGTATCAATCCCAACTTTATGACGGCAAATAATTTGCTAAATTTACTCTTACAAGTCACGGCTAATGGATTTATTGCCTTTGGGATGACCTTCGTAATTCTAACTTCAGGAATTGACCTGTCAGTTGGCGCAATTTTAGCCCTTTCAAGTGCAGTGTCCGCAGGTTTTATAGCCCAAGGAATGCCTTTACCGCTAGCAGTAGTCTGTGCGTTAATCATTGGTGCTTTTCTTGGAGCGATCAATGGTGCACTTATTGCCTATGGGAAATTGGCCCCTTTCATTGTAACTTTAGCTACTCAAATGGTTTACCGCGGAGCAACCCTTGTTTTTACTGATGGTAATCCAATTACTAAACACATGGATGGCTATTTCTTAGCCTATATTGGACAAGGTTACTTACTGGGTATTCCTTTCCCTGTTATTTTAATGATTCTTGTTTTCATTATTTTATGGATTTTACTTCATAAAACAGCCTTTGGTAAATCAGTTTATGCTTTGGGTGGTAATGAAAAAGCTGCTTATATTTCAGGAATTAAACTAAATAAAGTAAAAATTGCCATTTACACTTTATCTGGGGCAATGTCCGCAATTTCTGGTTTAATCATCAGTTCTCGTTTGTCATCAGCAACGCCACAAGCAGGATCTGGCTATGAAATGTATGCAATCGCTGCCGTTGTCCTTGGGGGAACCTCTCTAATGGGAGGGAAAGGGCGAATGTTTGGAACAATGATTGGGGTATTAATCATTGGTGTTCTAAATAATGGCTTAAATATAATTGGTGTGTCAGCCTTTTGGCAACAAGTCATCCAAGGATTAGTTATTCTCGTTGCAGTTCTTATCGATGTCATTCGTAGCAAACGGAAATAGGAGAGTTGAACATGAAATTAGTAAAAAAATTAACTTTTGCTTTTGTAGCTACTTTAGCAGTCTCAACTTTGACCGCATGTAGTCTTTATACCGGCATTCCAGGCCGTGATGGAAAAGAAAAAGTAGAAGAGGTAACGCATAAGAAACCAAATGAATTAAATATTGGTGTTTCTATTTCGACAACAAACAATCCTTATTTTGTTTCAATGAACAATGCGATTAAATCAATGGCCAAAGAAAAAAATACAAAATTAACGGTTTCTGATGCCCAAAATGATTCTGCAACACAATTAAATAATGTTCAAAATTTCATCAGCCAAAATGTGGATGCGATTTTAATTAATCCTGTAGATTCTGATGCCATTGTTCCAGCCATTAAAGCAGCCAACAATGCGCATATCCCAGTGATTGCAATGGATAGAGGTTCAAATGGTGGAACAGTTTTAACAACCGTTGCCTCTGATAATGTGGCCGCTGGAAAAATGGCAGCTCAAGCCGTTGAAAAATTGGTTGGGAAAAACGTAAAAGTTCTGGAACTTTCTGGAACACCAGGAGCTTCGGCAACAATAGACCGTGGTAAAGGATTTAATAGTGAAGCTAAGACCTTAGGTTTAAATATATTATCCAGTCAATCAGCTAATTTTGACAGAACAACTGGCTTAAATACGACTCAAAATATGCTCCAATCTCATAAAGACGTCCAAGCAATCTTTGCGCAAAATGATGAAATGGCACTGGGAGCAGCTAAAGCTGTGCAAGCCACCGGACAAAAAATAGCCATTTTTGGAATTGATGGTGAGTCTGAAACACATGATGCTATAAAAGCAGGGACAATGACTGCAACGATTGCTCAACAACCGGCTAAAATTGGTGAAATGGCTTTGCAAGCTACCTATGATTATTATCAAGGTAAAAAAATAGCACATATGATAAATTCGCCAATCTATCTTGTGGATAAAGATAATGTTGATGAGCACCAATGGTAGTATAAAAACAAAAATTCTGTCGCTAGGACAGAGTTTTTTTATTTTTAAAAATAAAGATGAATAATGAATAAAAATATAAATTTGTCCAAGTGACATTTTTAAACTTCGCAAAAAGTAAAATTTATAATATAATAGATAGCTGGGGCTCTTTTAGGTTTGTAAAACTAAAAAGAGTTTATCCTCTAAAAAAAGGAGAAAAAATGGGAGAAAATACTGTTCCTCAAAAATCTAGTGATAATGCGGGTTCAATAGTGGCTTTAATGGTGGCCCTATTGGTAGCAATCTTTGCTTTTCAGCTCAATGCTTCAATGCTCTCGCCTGCTTTGGTTACCATGCAGACCCAATTACACACGACAGCTTCGTCTATAGCACTAACACAAACCATCTTTTTTACAGCTGCGGCCTTATTTGCTCTATTTTTGCCTCGTTTGGCGGATTTGATTGGACGAAAAAAAGTTCTAATTGGAATGCTTACTTTGACAATGATTGGTTGTCTTATCTCAGGATTTGCTACAAATGTGGGGATTTTGATGATTGGTCGTATTTTACAAGGTGCTGCTGGCCCTGTGGTTCCGCTTTGTTTAATTATTCTGCATGTGAAAGTGCGTGATGAGAAGAGATATGCAAAATTAATGGCCATACTCACTTCAATCAATGGTGGAATTGCTGGGGTTGATGCATTAGCAGGTGGTTGGCTAGTAAGTCATGGTGGATTTCGTTCTGTATTTTTTGTTATGGGAATTACTGCGGCACTTGCTATTCTTTTAGTAAGTTTTGGAACGCAAGAGTCAACTGCAAAAGATACACCAAAAATGGATTGGAGCGGAGTCATTCTTTTAGTTGTGGCAATGGGTGCGCTCTTGAGTGCGGTGAATGCCTTGCAAGGAAGTTTTGGAAATCTTGGACTTCCTAATTGGCTTTTAGCTTCAGTCTTGGCTCTTTTAGGTTTGATTTGTTTTGTTGGATTTTGGCAAGTTGAAAAACGAGTGAATCATCCAATGGTTCCTATTCATTATTTGAAACAAAGAAGAACTTGGGGATTATTAATTACAACTCTCCTAACGATGACTGGTGTCTTTGCAATTATGAATGGTATTATTCCAGCTTTGGGTCAAGATGGTAAGTTTGGTTTGGGACTTGGGGCAGATATGGTTTCTCTTGTTACCCTTACTCCTTATGCGCTTGCTGGCTTATTCTTTGGACCTGTTTCAGGATTCTTAGCTGCTCGCTTTGGCTTTACAAAAGTCCTTCGGGTTGGACTTTTAACGACGATTATCGGTATTGGTTTAGCCGTTGTTGGAGTGCTACAACCTTCAATCTGGCTTTTATTGTTGGTATCTACCTTCATTGGGATTACCTATGCTGGAATAACAAATATTATGTTAAATGGTCTGGGAATCGTGCTTTCACCAGAGGATAATCCAGGTTATCTTCCGGGCTTAAATGCAGGAATGTTTAATTTAGGAGCTGGTATCAGTTTCATTATTTTGTACGCAGTGCCAACGCTTTTACATACCAGTGTTGGTGGAAGTAGTTCTGGTTATATTTCTGGAATTGTCACAGGATTGATTCTTGTTATTATTGCTTTCTTTACTTCATTTTTAATTCCAGATTCTAAAAATGTAAAATAAATGAGTTACTTATAAAAAACTCTGTCGGAATTCCGTCAGAGTTTTTTATTCGGGTAAATTATCAAAGTATTCAGGGAAAGCTTGTAAAACTGCCATTTCTTCGTCAAACATCAAGTGCAAATGCTTGGCAGCTGCTGTGACAGCTTTTTCTCCATCATGATTTTCAACAGCGGAGAGTATTTCCTTGTGTTGCTCAATCAAGGTATTCCATGGTAAATCAGAAATCGCAAGACGTAACCAACGGAAACGATTGAACTGAATATTAATGGTTTGAAGCCAGTCCCAGACTTGGGCATGGTTAGTCATTAAATAAAAAGTTTTATGAAATTCTTCATCAGCGTTAAAAAAATTGTGATATTCAGCTTTAGCAGCATATTGTTCTTGAAGTTCAATTGCATCTCGTGCTTGGTTGAGTAAAAGATTATTATTCTCTAAAGCCGCAGCTTCGGAAACAATTTTGGCTTCTAAATTTTCTCGAATGAATCGAGCATTGATGGCAGCATCTAAATCAATTTTTGTGACGAAGGTCCCTGATTGAGGGATGCTATAAATGAGTCCATCACGACGTAAACGAAGAAGTGCCTCTCTGACAGGAGTTCGGCCTAATTGCAAATCAATTTCGATATTTTTTTGTGAAATTTTTTGTCCAGGACGATATTCATTCCTGAGAATTTTGCCTGTAATTTGTTTATAGGCCTGATTCTGTAGATTAAAATTCAATTCATTCATTCTGTAATTATAGAGCAGAGGGGCGGTAAAGTCAAATAATAAAGGTATTCTTTTAAAATAATGTCTTTTTTTTAATATATTCTTGACAACGGTTTCTTAAAAGTGATATACTAGTTTTCGTAGAAGAAAAACTGATATATCACTTTTTGAGATTTAAAGGAGAAATCATGGTGAAATTGCTTGATGATTATTTGATAAAGGGTGAGGAATTTAAAAAAGCAAAAATTAAAATTCCTAACTTTAATCAAGACAAAGTTATAGAGTCAACAGCTGATAATCCAGTCTGGGTCCACTTTGGTGGAGGAAATCTTTTTAGATGTTTCCATGCGGTTGTCGCCCAAGACTTACTCAATCAAGGAGAACTCAACTCAGGTCTTATTGTGGCTGAAACTTATGATGATGAGGTAATTGATAAAAGCTATCGGGCATATAATAATCGTTTTCTGTCAGTGACAATGAAATCAGATGGAACTTTTGACAAAGAATTGATTGCGAGTGTTGCTGAAAGTTTTTATTTTAATGCAGAAAATACCGAGGGTTGGGCTCATTTAACAAAAGTCTTTGAAAATCCATCTTTGCAATTGACAACTTTTTCGATTACAGAAAAAGGTTATTCACTACGGGATTCAAAAGACCAATTGACGCCTTTGGCACTTGAAGATATGCAAGGAAGAAGCAAGCCTAAAACCAATATGGGGGCCGTTACTTATCTCCTTTATGCAAGATTTAAAGCTGGTAAATTTCCGATTGCCATGGTCAGTACAGATAATTTTTCAGAAAATGGTTTGAAATTGCAAGAAGCGATTTTGACCATTGCTAAAGCTTGGGTGGAAAATGAAATCGTAGAACAAGATTTTTATGATTACCTTATCAATCCTAAAAAAGTTAGTTTCCCCTGGTCAATGATTGACCGAATTACACCCAATCCGTCTGAAAAAGTTGCAAAATTACCGACAGCTGATGGTTTTGAGGATACAGAAATTTTACATAGTCAAAAACATACAAATATTGCTCCTTTTGGTAATACGGAAGAAGTTCATTATTTAGTGATTGAAGATGCTTTTCCAAATGGCAGGCCGGCATTAGAAAAAGCTGGAGTTATCTTGACTGATCGTGAAACAGTCAATGATGCTGACCAGATGAAAGTTACAGCTTGTTTGAACCCTTTGCATACCGCTTTAGCTATTTTTGGAAGTTTATTAGATTATCATTCAATTTGGGAAGAAGTTGCCAATCCAGATTTGTTAGCACTTGTTAAGAATTTGGGGTATGGCGAGGCTTTGCCTGTGATTAAGAATCCGAAAATTATCAATCCGAAAGATTTTATTGACCAGTTATTGACTAAACGTTTACCAAATAAAAATATTCCAGATACACCACAGAGAATTGCGGCAGATACGTCACAAAAAATTCCTGTTCGCTATGGCGTAACAATTGGACACTATATTGCCAATCCAAGATTTTCTGTTAAAGAATTGGAATTTATTCCATTAGTCATTGCTGCTTGGTGCCGTTATTTAATCGGAATTAATGATGAGTTAGAAAGTTTTTCTCCAAGTCCTGACCCTCTTCTTGAAGAGTTGCAAGCTTTTGTTGCCGAGGTAAAATTAGATGGTAGTCAGCAAGAAATTCATGAAATTCTAAAACCTATCTTATCTAATCACCAAATTTTTCCAAATGAGATGTACCAAACAGGACTAGCTCAAAAGATTGAAAATTACTTTGAGCAAATGCTTCAAGGCAAAGGATCAGTGCTTAAGACGCTACAAAATGTCCTAAAGGAACACGGAAAAAATTACTGACAGACTACTTATTTAGAACTGTCAGTAAAAAATATCTGAAAATTTACTGACAGAATGTTTAATTTTGAGCTGTCAGTAAAAATACTGCTATCAGTTTTCCATTTCTGCCAAATTGTGAAAAGAAAAAACTGACCAACTTTTTAATCAAGCTTTAAATAAAGTTTTGGCAGATTTGCAAAATCAAAATTACGAAATCATTGACGTAAAACTTTCAGCAGGTCTTACCGCTTGGTGGGAAGCTATAGCACGCTATTTGATTTTATATAAATAAGATAAAGGAATAAAAAAATGGAAATGACAATGCGTTGGTTTGGTTCAAATGCAGATAAGATAAAACTTTCTGAAATTGCCCAAGTTCCAGGTGTTAAAGGAGTCGTTGGAATGATTATGGACATTCCAGCGGGAGAAATTTGGCCAAAGGAGAGAATCAAAGCACTTAAAGAAGAAATTGAAGCCGCAGGTTTAAGTTTAAAAGTAATTGAATCTGTCAATATTCATGATGATATCAAAATTGGTTTGCCAACTCGTGATAAATATATTGAGAATTATAAAGAAACGATTAGAAATCTTGCTGAGTTTGGGATTGAAGTGATTTGCTATAATTTTATGCCTGTATTTGACTGGTTGAAATCAGATTTGGATTATCGTTTAGCTGATAATTCACAAACAATGGCTTTTATTGCTAGGGATATTCCAGCAAACCCTCAGGAGATAATTGATCGCGTTCAAGCAGCGGATGGTGGCTTTTCACTCCCAGGTTGGGAACCTGAAAGATTATCAGAAGTCAGAGGACTCTTTGAGGCATACAAAAATGTCGATGAGCATAAATTGCGTGAAAATTTTGCTTATTTTCTAAAAGCAATCATTCCTACATGTGAAGAAGTTGGGATTAAAATGGCGGTTCACCCTGATGACCCTCCTTATCCGATGTTTGGGCTTCCTCGGGTGGTGAAAAATCGGGAAGATTTAGATTGGATATGTAATGTTGTAGATAGTCCGTCAAACGCGATTACGCTTTGTACGGGGTCGATTGCTGAAGATCCAGCTAATAATGTCTATGAAATTATGGCTGAATTTGTCAAAAGAGACCGAATTCCTTTTGCACATGTGCGGAATATTAAATTTTTGCCAAGTGGTGAAAAAGATTTTTATGAAGCTCCTCATCTGTCGGAGTATGGTTCGCTTGATATGTATAAAATAATGAAAGCCATGTATGATAATGGTTTTGATGGCTATATTCGTCCAGACCATGGTCGAATGATTTGGGGAGAAACAGGACGCCCAGGCTACGGTTTATATGACCGAGCACTTGGAGCAAGTTATCTTAATGGACTTTGGGAGGCGCTTGAGAAAACGAATCAGTAAATAAAAATGATATGAAGAAATCTATTTTAAAGAACTTTTTGTGAAAAAAATGTGCGGAGAATACTCTCCGCTAAAATTAAAACGTTGGAGTAAGCGTTTCACAAAGTTCACAAATTAACAAAGTTTATGGAAAAATTTGTCAATTTTCACTGACAAAAATATAAAAATAGGAGAATCTGTTTAAAATGGCAGAAAAACAAAAAACTTCATGGGTTTATACCCCAAAAGCAATCAATACAAGGCGTGGTCTTCTTTACGGTTTGACTGATTTAATGGGCGGAGGCTGGAATAACATTGTTTCAGGAGTTATCTTTGTCTTTGTTCTTTCACAAGGAATTAGTCCTCTTTTTACAGGAGCAGTTTTGGGAATTGGCCGGATTATTGATGCCATCTGGTCCCTCTTTTTTGGGGCAATTACTGACCGTTTTTATCGAACAAGATTAGGACGAAAATATGGCCGACGTCATTTCTTTATTGCACTTGGCGGAATATTATTTGCGATTTTATTTCCAATGTTTTGGATTTCAACTAGCAGTTGGCAATATTATCTTTGGGTTTATGTTGCTATTGAGGTAGCGATTTCCATGATTTTAATTCCTTGGGAAACCTTGCCTACGGAAATGACGCCTGATTATAAAAAACGAACCACTCTTTCAGGGAGTCGAATGTTTATTTCAGCAACTGGAACGGCTATTGTCTTCTTTACCTTAGCTGTACTTAAGTCATTTAATAATCCTAATGCTTATCTTTATACGGGAATTACTTGGACGGTCATTTTTGTCATTGCCATTTTCACTTCATGGCGAGCAAGCTGGGAGCGTCCTTTAACTCCAGAATTTCTAGCAGAATTAGATGCTCAACCACGACTTGGATTTAGTGGATTTATGAAAAAAACAGTGACAGATTACTTTGGCACTTTCAAAAATAAATCATTCAGAAAACATTTATTGGTTTATCTCCTCTCATTTACAGGAAAAGATTTCTATTCTACACTGCTCCCAACTTTTATCGTGATTGGATTGTCCGGAACATCGGCAAATGCTCCGTGGGTTCTCCAAGCACTCTCAGCATTTGGTATTCTATCAACCATTGCCGCAGTAAAATTAATGGTCACTCGTGGTCCGAAATATTTATTTACTTTGAGTTATTTGGCGATTATAGTGGCCATGTTAGGTTATTTTGTTATCTATTTGACAGGGATTAATAATCCAATGTGGATGCTTGTGATTGTTTCCATTATTTATCAACTTGGACGAGGAATTTTAGAATTTACTCCTTGGAATGTTTTCCCTTTTATACCCGATGTTGACCGAATTTTTACACATGGTGATAAAGCAGGCGTATATGCTTCTGTCATGACTTTCTTTCGTAAATCAACAGGGGCACTTGCAACATATATTGCTGGTTGGGCTCTTGAAGAAATTGGATTTAATTCCACAACAATGACGACTCATGCAAATACACCATTAGGTATTCAACACGGAATTATGTTGATTTTCATCTTTGTTCCAATTGGCTTGTTAGCAGCCGCATTGATTGCAGCTCGCACCTTTAAACTTAATCGAGCCAATCATGATATTTTAAAAGCAGAATTACAACGTCTTGAAAAAGGAGGCTCAAAAGCTGATGTAACTCTTGAAACACGTCAGGTCGTTGAATTACTGACAGGTCACTCTTATGAAAAATGTTGGCCTGACCAAGCAGACATTTAATGACAAAAGCTTAAAAATTTAGTGACAGGCGCTGTCAGTAAATTTATCGGAGAAAAACGATGGAAAATCAATTGTTAACACTAAAAAATAATGAGCTTACTGTTCAAATTAATCCAAAAGGAGCCGAATTAACTCATGTAATTGAGAATAAAAATAAATTTGATTTTATTTGGAATGGCTCTGAGTGGCCAAAACATGCCCCAATTTTATTTCCGGCTATTGGACGTTCAACTGATGATGAATATTTGCTGAACCAGAAGATTTATTCGATGCAACAACATGGTTTTGCTTCAGATTATTTCTTTGAAATTATTGACCAGAAAGAAGACCAGATAAGTTTGTCATTAAAAGATAACGAGGAAACTTATCAATCCTACCCTTTTCAATTTGAATTAAAAGTCACTTATCAACTGGTCAGTAAAAAATTGAAGATTCAATTTGAAATAAAAAATCTGTCAGTAAAAAAATTGACATTTGCCTTAGGATTTCATCCAGCTTTTAACCTATCAGCAAATTTTGAAGATTACCAGATTTCCTTTGAAACTAAAGATAGGACTTTAAAACAATTTGAAATTGTCAAAAATCCATTTCCTTATCGTTCGGGAAAAATCATAGAAATTAATAAAGCTGTCAGTAATTTTCCACTTGAAAGAGAATTCTTTGAAAAAGGGCTCGTCATTTTTGACAATAAAATTGAGGAGGTGAAACTTTTTTCACAAGAGACAGATTATCAAATGACCATGAAAATGACGGGTTTTCCTTATCTTTGCTTGTGGACAAAAGAAGACGAAAATCTTTCTTACCTCTGTATTGAACCCTTCCAAGGACTGCCTGATATTCTCAATCAAAAACAAGAACTCTTGCAAAAAGAAGGAAATATCAGCTTAAAATCAAATGAATCAAAAACTTATGAAGTTGAATTAACTTTTAATAGTAATAAAGGAGAATCATGAAATTTTTATCAGAAGATTTTTTACTAACGAATGAAAGTGCCAAAATGCTCTTTCACAAACATGCAGAAAAAATGCCAATTATTGATTATCATTGCCATCTTGAACCCGCAGAAATTTATGAAAATAAAAAATATGAAAATTTAACACAAATTTGGCTAGGTGGAGATCATTATAAATGGCGTTTGCTCCGTGCGAATGGCATTCCTGAAAAATTGATTACTGGAGATGGAGAGGATTATGAAAAGTTTTTAGCATTTGCTAAAACACTTGAAAAATCATTTGGTAATCCAATTTATGAATGGACTCATCTGGAATTAAAACGATTTTTCCATATTAATAAGTTGATTTCAAGCGAGACAGCCAAAGAAATTTGGGATGAAGCGAACCAAATGCTTGCCACAGATGATTTCAGACCACGCGCATTGATTAAAAATTCACAGGTAAAAGTTGTTTGTACAACAGATGACCCTGTTTCAACGCTTTCTTATCATAAATTATTAGCCAAAGAGGAAAAAGATTTCAAAGTTTTGCCAGCTTTAAGACCAGACCATTTAATTTCGATTACTGACGGACATTTTGCAGACTATTTGACAGAGCTGTCAGCAGTTTCTGGAATTGAAATAAAAGGTTTTAAGACGATGATTAAGGCACTTGAACAAAGATTTGAATTTTTCACAAGCCTTGGTGGACGTTTGTCTGACCACTCCTTATCTACCTATACTTTTGCAGAAACTAAAAACGTGGATTTAGATTCTATCCTTCAGAAAGCCAAAGAAAATCAAACTTTAACAGACCTAGAATATAATCAATACATTACGGCATTAATCCTTGAAATTATGAAATTAAATAAAAAATTTGAATGGACAATGCAACTCCATGTTAACGTCAACCGTTCTATCAATGGCCCAGCCTTAAGTAAAATTGGTGAAAATACTGGATTTGATAGTATGGGTACTCAAGCTAATATTTCTGAGGAATTAACCAAACTCTTTAGCAAAGCAGCAGAACTTGAAACCATACCAAAAACCATTCTCTACTCCCTTAATCAAAATGATTGGCTTGAATTAGCCACATTGATTGGCTGTTTTCAAGGTGAAGGAGTGCAACAATTACAACTTGGAGCTGGTTGGTGGTTCAATGACACCAAAAAAGGAATGGAAAACCAATTAGAGATTTTTGCTTCACAAAGTTTATTGTCCAATTTTGTCGGAATGTTGACAGATTCACGGAGCTTTTTAAGTTATCCACGTCATGAATATTTCCGTCGCGTCCTCTGTAATTTTGTTGGACAATTGATTGAAAATGGTAGAATCCCTGATAATGAAGGACTTGTTGGAAAAATGATTGAAGATATTAGTTATAATAATGTGCATGATTATTTTGGATTTTTCAAAGATGAGGACTCTAAGCAATGACTGAATTTATAACACTTGGCGAACCTTTAGTCGTTCTTGCCTCGGAAAATCAAGATATAAGTTTAGATGCAGCTGAGCATTTCAGCAAATATTTAGCTGGTGCGGAGCTAAATGTTGCGATTGGTTTGAGTCGTCTAGGACATAAAGGAATTTATATTTCTAAAGTCGGAGATGATTCATTTGGGAATTTTATTATTGAGTCAGTCAAAAAAGCGGAGATTGAAACGACCTATCTCACCAAAGATAAAAACTATTCAACAGGCTTTTATTTAAAACAAAAAGTAAGTGAGGGCGACCCAAAAGTTGATTATTATCGCAAAAATTCTGCAGCGGCCAATTTATCCATTGCTGAACTAAAAGCTCTAGATTTATCAGGGATAAAAATTGCGCATCTCTCAGGAATTTTTCCAGCCCTTTCAGAAACTAGTTTAAAAACTTTTCAAGCATTCAATCAAAAATTAAATGAAGCAGATATTTTAACCATTTTTGACCCTAATTTACGACCTGTACTTTGGGACAATCAAGAAAAAATGATAAGAATAATTAATGATTTAGCAAAGCAAAGTCAAATCATTCTGCCAGGAATAAATGAAGGTGAAATCTTGACCGGTTCATCTGAACCAGAAAAAATTGCTGATTTTTACCTTGAGCAGAGCCCTCTCACAAAGATTGTAGTTGTCAAATTAGGCGCTGACGGTGCTTTTGTAAAATTAAAAAATGGTGAACAATATTTTGTTTCTGGATTTAAAGTAGCAAAAGTTGTTGATACGGTTGGAGCAGGAGACGGATTCGCCGTTGGTCTTGAGTCTGCCTTACTTGAAGGAAAAACCTTAAAAGAAGCTGTCAAGCGCGCCTGTGCCGTTGGAGCATTAGCAGTTCAAAGCTCAGGAGATAGTGAAGGTTATCCCACAAAAGAAGAACTAAAAACATTTTACAAGGAGATGTAGTCATGCAAAGAGCAGAATTATTAAATAAAGTGATTCAATCAGGAGTCGTCTCGGTCGTCCGAGCTGAGAGTGGCGAAAAAGCATTAAAAATCGTAGAAGCTGTCGTCTCAGGAGGAATCACTTCTATCGAATTGACCTATTCAGTCCCGCGAGCTAACGAAGTTATTTCTGATTTGGTAGCCAAGTATCTAGGAACAGATATAGTGATCGGAGCAGGGACAGTTTTAGATCCGACCTCTGCTCGTTTGGCCATTGTTGCAGGGGCTCAATTTATTGTCAGTCCAAGTTTTAACAAAGAGGTCGCCAAGATATGTAATCTTTATCAGATTCCCTATGTTCCAGGAATTTTAACTCCACTCGAAGCTCAAAAAGCTTTAGAATACGGGTCAGAGTTAATCAAACTCTTCCCAGGTGATATTACAGGTCCCAAAATGATAAAAGACTTAAAAGGACCATTTCCTTATATTAATATCCTTCCATCGGGAGGAGTAAATGTTGATAATGTTGCTGAATGGTTTGCAGCAGGAGCAGTAGCTGTAAGTGCTGGAGGTGGGGTTACAGCTCCAGCAGCCAACAACAATTATAGTGCGGTCACTGAAAATGCCAAGAAATTTATGGCAGCATTTAAGGCAGCTAAGAAATAAAAATTAGCTATTAATTTTCCCTCTTGAATAATAAAAAACTTCATTTTTTGGAGTTTTTTTATTTTCTAAAGTTCAGTCCAATTATTTTTATTAAGTAAAAGTAATTTGGACTGTAAGCGCTATATTTTGGTAAAATAATTGAGTTATAATAAAAAATACAAGGGAGCGTTTTTATGATTAATTATGATTTAGACATTCTCTTTTTTTCAAAACATAAATTATGGAAATTAGAGCGAATATTGGAGGTCACTAATCTAGATAAAGAAAAATTTTATCGAATATTGGAGGAATTTAATCAAAAATTAGAAAATCAAGGTTTAAAAAAATTAGATTATAAAAATGAATGCTTAGCAATTTTTGATAAAATAGAAAATTTTGAAGAAACTCGTTATTCTATCAATCAAAAGACATTTATTTTATCAGAAGTTGAAAGACGTTCCCTTATATATCTACTTATTTTTACAAATGAATCTTCCCTCTCAATAGCTCTTTTTCAAAAATATCTTCAAGTAAGTAAAAATACGGTTTTAAGTGATTTAAAAAAACTTAGAGAGGAGCTTATGAGCAAAAATATTCAGATTGAATATTCAAGAAAAAAAGGATTTTACCTTAATTTTGAGGAGAAAATTTTACAGGAGAAGGCTTGGTATTATTTGCAAAATTTATCTGAGGACGCAGGATTTTATACCTTATCAAAAGTTTTAAATGATAAAGATCCATTAACTATTTTTAAGAATAATCAGCTATTGAAAAAGATAATGCAAGAACTACAGATTGAGGTTGTTTATAGTCGATATCTTTCGACATTACTGTTTGCAAGTCTGCTCAAGTGTAGAGGTTTTGAAAAGGGGAGTGAAAATATTAATGAGCTACTCAAATCATTAATTATTGGGATGTCGGATGGAAAAAATACAATTGAGCAAGACAATGGTTTATACCGAATGGCCTTTAGCATTATGGAAAATGTTATGAAATTAGCAGCAATTGAATTCGATGATTTCACAAAGACCTTTATGGCACTATTAGCTCACCTAACTCCTGCATACTATCGATTAAAAAATCATTTTGAATTAAAAAATGTCCTGCTTGAACGGATAAAAAAAGAGTACCACTCCTTGTTTTTACTGATGGATAACGTCCTTCAACCATTAAAAGAAGAGGTCGGTGAAATTTCAGAATCTGAGAAAGCTTATTTTGTCATTTTATTTGGTGGAGAGATTTATAAAAATAAGTACTCAGGTAAATCATTAAAAGCAATTGTACTCTGTGTAAATGGAATCAGTTCGAGTTTAATTATGCAAAAAAGACTAGAGAGTTTATTCCCGACAATGGAATTTATTCTGAGTGCTCGAGTCTCTCATTTCGAAAAATTACCTATAAATTCATATGATATTATTTTTTCAACGGTTCCTGTAAAGTCAGACAAAAAAGTTTATCTTATGTCAGCTTTTCCAGAACAGCGTGAAGAAAATAAGCTTTATAATCAAGTTTTGCAAGATTTTCAGCTCCCAGGTTTTATAAAACCATCTGCTCAAACTATTTTAGATTCAATAGAACCTTACATTATTATAAAAAAACCAGCAAGTAAACTGGATTTAATAAAAATTATTGAAAAAAAATTAAATCGTACTAGAAAAGAAGGGAAACTATCAGGAGTTATGCTAACAGATTTACTTACAAAAGAAAAAATAAATTTTACCAATAGAGAATTGACCTGGCAAGAAGCAATTGAATTAGCTGCACAACCCCTTCTTGATAAGCATGAAATTGAAGAGCGTTATATCAAAGCTATTATTGATAAAGTAGAAGCTTTTGGCCCTTATATTGACTTAGGATTGGGAATTGCCCTTCCTCATGCTCGTCCAGAGGAAGGGGTCAAAAAATTAGGAATGTCATTTTTAAGATGTGAACACCCAGTAAAGTTAATGAATGATGATAAGCATGAAATTAAACTTTTTATTGTTTTAGCAGCTATTGATAATGAGACCCATCTTAGAGCTTTGTCAACACTTACTAAGATATTATCAAATAAAGAACGCTTGGGTCAGTTACTTGCAGCAACAAATGTAACAGAAGTTGAACAAATACTTTTAGAAGAAGAAGGAGAAAAATAATATGAAATTTGCATGTGTATGTCAATCTGGGTTAGGAACGAGTTTTATGGTTCAAATGAACATTCAGTCATTATTAGAAGAATCAGGAGTAAATATTGATAATTTCGAATTGGAGCATATGGATGTTGGGTCAGCAACACCAGATGCAGCGGATTATTTTTTTGTTGAGGCAACATTAGTATCTGCTCTTCCTAATATTCCCACAGAAAAAATTATGCCACTTCAGTCAATTATTGATAAAGAAGTTGCGCGTGAAGCACTTTATAAAGTGCTTGATGAAAATAACATAAGTCATCAATAAGAAAAAATAAATCGAATCTATAAAGTACAAAATTTTTCTAGACTAGAGGAGAAAAATAAAATGAATGGTATTTTAAACTTTATTGTATCAGTCGCAACTACTCCAGCGCTTTTAGTTGGATTAATTGCAATGTTGGGATTGATTTTGCAGAAAAAAACAGCAAGTACAGTTATCCAAGGTTCAATTAAAACATTTGCAGGTTTTTTGGTTTTGACCGGAGGTGCGGGGATATTAGTTACCTCATTGAATCCCTTTGCAACGATGTTTCAACATGTCTTTAATGCTAAGGGAGTTGTGCCCTCCAATGAAGCGGTGGTTGCTTTAGCATTAGTGAAGTATGGAACACCCGCAGCCTTAATTATGATTGTGGGATTTATTGTTAATGTAATACTTGCACGTTTTACAAGATTTAAATATATTTTCTTGACTGGGCAAGCAATGCTCTATGTATCAACAATGTCAGCTGTTGTACTTATTTCTGCTGGACTAGGAAATGGTTGGTTGACAATCTTGTTAGGAGGAATATTTGAAGGAACATTGCTGACAATCACACCCGCTCTAACTCAACGCTATATGCGGAAGATCACTAGTAATGATGGAGTTGCAATGGGCCATACTGGCAATATAGGCTATGCTCTATCCGGTTGGCTTGGAGAAAAATTTGGAAATAAGGATCCAGAAAAATCAACTGAAAAATTAAATATCCCTAAAAACCTTGGGTTTTTGAGAGATTCTACTGTTTCTATTTCTCTAGTAATGATGGTTGTCTATATTATTTTAGCTTTAATTGCAGGTCCTCATTTTGTTGAAAGTCCAGCTTTGTCTGCTGGAACTAATTATATTGTCTATGCGGTCATTCAAGCAGGGACTTTTGCAGCAGGATTTGTGGTTGTTCTTCAAGGTGTTCGTATGATTTTGTCAGAAATTATTCCAGCATTTCAAGGGATAGCTAAAAAGCTTGTTCCTAACTCCAAACCAGCATTAGATGTTCCAATAGTATTTCCTTATGCGCCCAATGCTGTTTTAATTGGATTTTTTGTCTCATTTATTGTTGGAGTTATTTCTATGCTAATAATGCTTGGCTTAGGAACAACTGTGATTATTCCTGGTGTTGTTGGTATCTTCTTTTGTGGAGGAGCAGCAGGAGTTTATGGCAATGCTTTTGGAGGTTTGCGTGGGGCGATTATCGGCTCAACAGCGAATGGATTACTGTTAGCTTGGGGTCCACTTTTAATTCTGCCTGCTTTAGGTTCGTTTGGAGCGAATTCTGCATCGACCTTTGCAGATTCAGATTATATTGTTTCAGGAGGATTGCTTGGGGGAATTGGCAAAGCTGGATCAATAGCATTAATTTCCTTTATAATAATTTTTCTCTTGATTGTATTAATGACGAGTTTGATTTTGAATAGAAGAGATAAAATTAATTCAAAAAGCAAAGAATTATAATTGAAAAAATAAATTTTTTGAAGATTTATAAAACAGGTCAACCGCAACCTTTCCCACCAAAATTAAAAAGATTTTCATATAAAAACATAAAAAAAGAAAAAAATTTTAATTTCAGAGAATGAAAACCGTTTCTAACTTGTGTTATAATGTGAGTATAAATAAAAAATATGGAGAAATCTTATGTTTGATACTACTGATCAATTGGCTGTAAATACGATTCGTACTCTATCATTAGATGCGATTCAAAAAGCAAATTCAGGACATCCTGGACTTCCAATGGGCTCTGCACCAATGGCTTATGTACTTTGGAGCAAATTTCTTAATGTGAACCCTAAGACAAGTCGTAAATGGTCAAATCGTGACCGTTTTGTCTTGTCTGCTGGTCATGGTTCTGCAATGTTATATAGTTTATTACATTTGGCAGGTTATAATGTAACGACTGATGATTTAAAAGGTTTCCGTCAATGGCAATCAAAAACACCGGGACATCCAGAAGTTAATCATACAGATGGTGTTGAAGCAACAACAGGTCCTTTAGGACAAGGAATTGCCAATGCTGTCGGAATGGCAATGGCTGAAGCACATTTAGCAGCACAATACAATAAACCTGGTTTTGATATTGTTGACCATTACACTTACGCCTTAAATGGTGATGGTGATTTGATGGAAGGTGTTTCACAAGAAGCAGCTTCACTTGCAGGTAAATTGAAACTTGGTAAATTGATTCTTTTCTATGATTCAAATAATATTTCTCTAGATGGTGACTTATCAATGTCATTTATTGATGATATTCAAAAACGTTTTGAATCATATGGCTGGCAACATTTATTGGTAAAAGATGGAAATGATTTAGAAGAAATCGCAGCAGCTGTTGAAGTGGCTAAAGCTGAAAAATCTAAACCAACAATCATTGAAGTTAAAACAGTCATTGGTTTTGGTGCCGAAAAACAAGGAACTTCAGCAGTTCACGGAGCTCCTCTTGGAGCTGAAGGTGTTGCATTTGCCAAGAAAGCATATGGTTGGGATTACCCTGAATTTACAGTTCCTGAAGAAGTATCAAAACGCTTTTTAGAAACGACAGTTGCGCGTGGTGAAGCGATGGAGCAAGTATGGCGCAGTACTTTTGATGATTATTCTGAAAAATACCCTGAGCTTGCTGAGCAGTATGCAAAAGCTTTTGAAAATGAAACACCAGAGCTTACTTTGACCAAGCATGAAATGGAAACAAGCAAGGCCAGCCGTGTAACTTCACAAGAAGCTATCCAAGAATTATCAGCTCAAATGCCAAATCTTTGGGGTGGGTCTGCTGACCTTTCGGCTTCAAATAATACAATGGTTAAAGTTGAAGAAGACTTCATGCCAGATAACTATGCTGGACGTAATATTTGGTTTGGTGTACGTGAATTTGCAATGGGAGCCATTATGAATGGGATTGCTTTGCATGGTGGAACTCGTGTCTATGGCGGAACATTCTTCGTCTTCTCAAACTACATGCTTCCTTCTGTTCGGATGGCTGCTCTACAAAGCTTGCCAGTCACTTATGTTTGGACACATGATTCCATTGCTGTTGGTGAAGATGGTCCAACTCACGAACCTGTTGAACAATTAGCTTCTGTTCGCTCAATTCCTAATTTGGATGTAATTCGTCCAGCTGATGGAAATGAAGTAGTGGCTGCATGGCGTCGTGCTGCATCAAGTAAAAGCCGCCCAACCGCACTTATTTTGACTCGTCAAAATCTTCCAGTTTTACCTGATACTTATGAATTGGCTGAAGAAGGTCTGAATCGTGGGGCTTATATTCTTTCAAAAGAAGAAGGAAAACTTGAAGGAATCATCATTGCGACTGGTTCAGAAGTAGCATTAGCTCTTGAAGCTAAGAAAACTTTAGGTTCTGGCATTCGTGTCGTTTCAATGCCTTCAATGAATATTTTTGACGAACAAGACGCAGCTTATCGCGAAGAAATTTTACCAAAAGCTGTAAGACGTCGTTTAGCGATTGAAGCTGGTACAAGTTACGGATGGGGTAAATATGTTGGACTTGATGGTGCAACAGTTACAGTAGATACTTGGGGCGCTTCGGCACCAGCAAATATCGTTCTTCCGGCTTACGGATTTACTGCTGAAAATGTAGTTAAAGCATACAAAGAGCTTGACTAATATTGAAAAAGGAGTTCTGATTTTTTGTCAGAGCTCTTTTGATTACAAACAAGTCTGTCAGTAAATTTTAATTAAAAAATAGAAAGGAAATAAGATGGGGATTTTACTTGCAATTATTGTGGGAGTAGCTTCAATTTTGAACTTAATGTATGGACAAAATCAGCCAATCCAATATTTACTGACGGTTCTGTCAGTAATATCTTTAATCATTTATCGTGGGAAAAGAACTAAAAGGGTTCATTATAATGGATATGGTCAGAATTATTTTACGATAGGATTTACTATTTGTATCCTTAGTTTTGTGGGAACGGTAGGAATTTTGATTGGCTTCTTGTTTCATTTAGCATAATATGTTAAAATTTAACTATGCGATGAGTCGAATAATTCTACTTTGTAGAATTTCGAAGCTAAGGAATACTGGGAAATTGGGTTTTCCGCGCAGGAAGCGTGAGTATTTGTCAAATTGTGTGAACCTTTTTGACACACTTTTAGTGCCTTTAAAAGCCCTCGAAAGAGGGCTTTTTTTACGTAACGATTAAAATAATTAATAAAAAAATCTTGTTATAATCAGATGAATACAATGCTGAAAAAATATATAAACAATCTATTGTAGGAGTTAATCATATTTTCGATGTTATTATTAGCAAGAGTTAAGAAAAATATGATAAAATTGAAGTGTCAACATCTTTATATATTTTTTAAAATAGAAAGGAAATTATCATGGATGTTTCATGGATGACAAAATATATTGCTGAGGGATTGGGAACTATGCTTCTCGTCTTGCTTGGTAATGGTACAATTGCTGGGGTAACCCTCAAAGGCTCTAAAAATGAGGGCATGGGTGGTCTTGCAATTGCATGGGGATATGGAATTGCGATTTTAGTTCCTGTACTTGCTTTTGCAAATGTTTCAGGTGCACATATTAACCCAGCAATTACAATTGGACTCGCTTCAGCTGGCTATTTCCCTTGGGCACATGTTGCACAATATATTTTGGCACAACTTATCGGTGCAATTATTGGTCAATTACTTGTTGTAGCGATTTATAAAGAATACTTCGCTAAAACTAATGACGGAGCAATTTCTTTAGGTGCTTTTTCAACAACTAACGCTTTGGATAATGGTTCAAATCGTGGAAAAGCAATTTTCAACGGATTTATCAATGAAGTAATCGGAATGTTTGTATTTGTTTTCGGAATTCTCAGTTTTACAACGAACTTCTTTGGTGCAGAATCAATCAAATGGATGACAAGCTACGCTCAACAACAAGGAGCTGATGTTACAGCAAATGCAACAGTAAGCCAAATTTGGGCTTCTGTTTCAGGTGCTTCATCATCTAAAATGATTGGTGCGCTTGCTATCGGTTTGATGTTTGTTGGTTTGGTTACAGCATTTGGTGGACCAACTGGTGCAGCATTGAATCCAGCACGTGACCTTGGTCCTCGTATCGTTTATAGTTTCTTACCACAATCAGTTGTTGGTGAAAATAAAGACGCTAAATGGTGGTACGCTTGGGTTCCAGTTGTTGCCACAATCGTTGGTGCAGTAATTGCAGCTACAGTCTTTAAACTTATGTTTAAATAAAAACAAAAATTTCTGTCGAAAGGCAGATTTTTTCTTGCCCTTATAACTTAAAAGCGCTATAATAATTATAATTTACTGAAAAGGACAGACAATTATGACACAATATAATATCGCCGTTGTTGGTGTTACTGGTGCCGTGGGTACACGTATGCTTGAACAATTAGAAGAATCTACACTTCCTATAGAAACCGTACGTGCGCTTGCAAGTAAACGTTCGGCAGGAAAAATTGTTGAATTTAAGGGGCAAGAGCTTGTTGTAGAAGAATTGACTGAGGAGAGTTTTGAAGGTATTGATATTGCTCTTTTTTCAGCCGGAGGCTCAGTATCAGAAAAATATGCCCCTTATGCTGTAAAAGCTGGAGCTGTTGTCGTAGATAACACCTCGTTTTTCCGTCAAAACCCTAATGTCCCCTTGGTTGTTCCAGAAGTTAATGCACATGCTTTGGAAAAACACAATGGAATAATTGCCTGTCCTAATTGCTCAACGATTCAAATGATGGTTGCTTTAGAGCCGATTCGTCAAGCTTATGGGCTTGAGCGAGTAATTGTCAGCACTTATCAAGCGGTCTCTGGTGCGGGTCAATCAGCAATTAATGAAACAAATCGTGAACTCCAAGAAGCACTTGATGGAAAAGCACTGACAGAATTGTCAGCAGAAATTTTACCGTCTGCTGGAGATAAAAAACATTATCCAATTGCTTACAATGCGCTTGCACAAATTGATGTATTTACTGACAACGATTATACTTATGAAGAAATGAAAATGACAAATGAAACCAAGAAAATCATGGAAGATGATTCAATTGCGGTTTCGGCAACTTGTGTCAGAATTCCAGTTCTTTACGGTCATTCTGAGTCAGTTTATGTTGAAACGAAAAAAATAGCAGACATTGATGAGGTTAAACGTTTGATTTCTGAATTCCCAGGAGCTGTTTTAGAAGATGATGTTGCTCATCAAATTTATCCACAAGCCATTAATTCAGTTGGTCGTCGTGAAACTTTTGTGGGTCGTATTCGCCGTGATTTGGATGCAGCAAATGGGATTCATCTTTGGGTGGTTTCTGACAATTTACTCAAAGGAGCAGCTTGGAATTCTGTTCAAATTGCTGAAACACTACATGAGCGTGGCTTAGTTAGACTAACTCATGAGTTAAAATTTGAACTGAAATAAGGTCTGTTAAATGAGTTATATCAGTAAAATTCGTGAAAAAATTGGTCATGAGCTTTTGATTTATCTGGGAGCTGGCGTTATTGTCTATTCTGATGAAAAAATTCTCTTACAAAAACGTAAAGATAACGGAACTTGGGCTCTACATGCGGGTGGCATAGAAGTTGGTGAAGAACTTGAGGAGACTGCTCGCCGAGAATTATTTGAAGAAACGGGACTAAAAGCAGGTAAACTTGAGCTTTTAGGAATTTATTCAGGACAAGACCGTTTTATGACTTATCCCAATATGGACCAAGTTTATATGCCAGGCATTTATTATATTTGTCGAGATTTCACAGGGAGTTTAAGACCACAAATGAGTGAAGTTGAAGAGCTGAAATGGTTTAAATTTAAAGAAATTCCAAAAAATATTCATGAGCTAAATCGCCGTGTTATCAAAGATTTCATCCAATTAATTGCGAAAGAATAATAATAAATTAGACTGTATAAAAATAAAATTTTTGACCTCGTTTACTAAAGTATGCTATAATGGGTCAAACAAAATTAGAGGTTGCGAAGACGAAGAAGTTAGTGGAGCGGTGAACGCAATGAAGCTGATGGCGGCGTTCTTTGCCGAAAGAAAAATTGTCACAAAATTTTTCTTGGGCTGTGTGGTTAAATCCTACAGACTGTCTTTCTGTCAGTACTGACAGAAAGGAGAGCTAATCAAAATCATTTTTGACGAACTTTTGAGAACCTCTTTTGCATAAAAAGAGGTTCTTTTTGACCTCTTGACAAGAGCTTGTCAGTATGCTCACACATAAGGAGAAATTATGTCAGCAAAAGAAACAATTGAAAAATTACAAAATGCACGTATCATCACGGCCCTAGTGACCCCTTTTAAAGAAAATGGCCAAATTAATTTTGAAGCATTTCCTAAGCTCATTGAGGATTTACTTGCTAATCATACGGAAGGCCTTATCTTAGCTGGAACAACGGCTGAATCGCCTACTCTTACTCATGATGAAGAATTGGCAATTTTTGCTGCGGTTAATAAAATAGTGGCCGGACGTATTCCATTAATTGCGGGTGTTGGGACTAATGACACACGTGATTCGGTTGAATTTGTCAAAGAAGTTGCTGAACTTGGTTATATCGATGCGGGACTTGCAGTGACTCCTTATTACAACAAACCTTCCCAAGAAGGAATTTATCAACATTTTAAAGCCATTGCTACTGCGAGTGATTTGCCAATTATTTTGTATAATATTCCAGGAAGGGTGGTCACTGAAATTCAGGTAGAGACCATCTTACGTTTAGCAGAACTGGAAAATGTAATTGCCATCAAAGAATGTACAAATACTGATAATCTGGCTTATCTCATTGAAAAGCTACCCAAAGACTTTTTAGTTTATACTGGAGAAGATGGGCTAGCTTTTCACACTAAAGCTTTGGGAGGTCAGGGTGTAATCTCGGTTGCTAGTCATATCCTAGGTCAAGAATTTTTTGAAATGTTTGCAGAAATAGACCAGGGCTCTATTCAAAAAGCAGCGGCTATCCAAAGAAAAATATTACCCAAAATAAATGCACTTTTTAGTGTCACAAGTCCGGCTCCAATCAAAACGGTTTTGAATGCAAAAGGATATGAAGTTGGTGGCTTACGTTTACCACTTGTAGCTTGTACTACTGAGGAAAGTAAAATAATTCTTGAAAAAATTGGAAATTAAAAAATACCCTTTTAGGGTATTTTTCTTTATAAAAGTTGGTCAATATTCAATTGATTTAATCTTATCATTCGATTCCAAAAGACTCATTAACGAAGCGATTTCAAAAGCTTTTGGTAAGTTCAAATATAGCTCAGTTTTTAAAGAATTATTTGATTTTTTTTCAACTTTTATACTAAGAATTTTGACATCTTCCTCTTTCAGCTGTTGTTGCAACAGTTGAAGGCCTTCAAAATCTTCTAATTGAAGAATAAGATGATCGCTTGTCGCTGATTTTATCCATCGATAATTTTGGTGTAAAATAATTTGAAAAAGTAAAATAAGTAAAGTAGCTACAATACCTATAAAATATAATCCAGAACCGATAGCCATCCCAATACCAGAAGTTGCCCAAATTCCAGCCGCAGTAGTCAATCCATTAACGGATTGATTGTGAACAAAAATCATTCCAGCTCCTAAAAAGCCAATACCACTTACAATTTGAGCCGCAATTCTGGAAGGATCAAGATTGACTCCATGGGTACTGATGATGTCCATAAAACCATATTTTGAGACAATAATCATTAAAGCAGCACTCAAAGCAACAATTAAATGAGTACGTGTACCAGCATTTTTGGAACGGCTATTTCTTTCATAACCAATGGCATATCCACATACCCCAGCTAATATTAATCGAATTAACCAATCAAGTTGTGTTAAGAAAGTAATCTGCATAAAATTTCCTCCTTGTCATTTAAAACTTACCTTCCATTATATCGCTATTTTGATTAGAAAAAAAGTAAGACCCATAAAAAATGAAACTGACTTGCTTTTTTACTTGCTTTGGGTTAAACTTATATTAGTGTATTCTCGGTAGAGATTGGAATGCCAATCTCTTTTATTTTAATTCTAAGTAGAATTATCTTTTCAATATCGCTTGTCCCACTCGACCGATTTCGAGAGTGAATATGGCAAGGAAATTGCTAAAAACAGGACTGTAAATTTACTGACAGAATTTGTCAATAACTTACAGATTCTTTTTATATCGAAAAAATTATAAATTACACTGACAAGAAAGGTTTTTATGTCTAATATTAAAATCACTCCATTAGGTGGTGTGCGTGAATTTGGTAAGAACATGTATTTAGTTGAGGTTGAAGAGCAAATTTTTGTGCTTGATGCAGGACTTAAATATGCTGAAATGGATCAACTTGGTGTTGACTTTGTTATTCCTGATATTACATATCTTTTAGAAAATGCGGATCGTGTCGCAGGAATTTTCTTGACTCACGGACATGCTGATTCAATTGGGGCTTTGCCTTATATCGTTTCTGAATTAAAAGTTCCTGTTTTTGGTTCAGAATTAACAATCGAACTTGCAAAAATTAATGTCAAAAATTATGCTGACAGTCGCAAATTCAACGATTTTCATGTTGTAACTGAAGATACAGAAATTGATTTTGGTAAAGCCGTCATTTCATTCTTCTCAACAACACATACAATTCCTGAAAGTTTAGGAATTGTTATTTCTACAAATGACGGAAACATTGTTTATACAGGCGATTTCCGTTTTGATCCAGCTGTTGCAAAAGGCTATCGTACCAATATGCGCCGATTGGCTGAAATTGGAAATAGCGGAGTCCTTGCTTTACTTTCGTCATCACCAAATGCTTTGTCAACAATGCAATCTGCTAGCGAGCATGAAATTTATGAAAAAATTTATGACTATATTGATGACAACGAAGGACGGGTCATTATTGCTTGTAACGCAGGTAATTTAGGTCGAATTCAACAAACGATTGATGCTGCCATTAAACTTGGTCGTCGTGTTGCTTTTACAGGCGAAGATATGGACCAAATCATCGAAACAGCAACTCGTCTTAACAAATTACAAATTGTTGATAAAAAATCAATTATTAAACCAGCAGAAATTAAAAAATATGCTGACAATGAATTAGTTATTTTGGAAACAGGACGAATGGGTGAACCACTTAAATCTCTTGGAGACATGGCTCATCGTCGTCATAAATACGTTAAAATTAAAGATGGAGATTTAGTACTTGCTGTTACAAGTCCATCTGTCTCTTATGAAACAACAATTGCTCGTATTGAAAATGAAATCTATAAAGCTGGCGGAGTCATGAAAATGTTGGCTTCAGATTTGAAAATATCTGGTCACGCGAATGCTCGTGATTTGCAATTCTTACTTGATATCTTCCGTCCAAAAAATTTGATTCCAATCCAAGGTGAGTATCGTGAACTTAGTGCCCATGCTGATTTAGCAATGGAAATGGACATTTTACCAGAACATATCTTTATCGCTAAACGTGGTGAAACAGTCAGTTTAGAAAATGGAGACATGATTCCATCTGGTGTTATTCAAGCTGAAAATGTTATGATTGACGGTTCAGGAGTTGGAGATATCGGTTCAGTTGTTTTACGTGACCGTAAAGTGCTATCAGAAGATGGTATTTTCATTGCCGTTATCACAATTTCTAAGACTGAGCGTAAAATCGTCAGCAAATCTCGTGTTCACACTCGTGGTTTTGTTTATGTTAAAACTTCACGTGATCTGATGCGTGAAGCTGGTGAGTTGGTCAACGAAACTGTTGATAAATATCTTTCTGGAAAAGAATTTGATTGGGCAGAAATCAAAGGTTCTATCCGTGATGCTCTTGGAAAATTTTTATACGAGCAAACAAAACGTAAACCAGTGATTCTTCCAGTAGTTATGGAAGCACGTCAACCTCAAGATTTAAATAAACGTTACACTAAAAAAAATCATAATAAAAAATAAAAGTTACAAAACCTCCATTTTTTCGTATAGAAAGTTAGGAGGTTTTTTATGTCTCAAAAATCAATAAAGAAAATAACGATGACTGTTGGAGTAGGATTACTGACAGCCACTCTTAATCCCACATTTTTGAATCATCAGTTGGTGACAGAATTACCGGTGGAGGCCACGACAAGTAAAATTACATATACTGATGAGCAAAAAATTACTTACAACCTTGATAAAGTTTCACTGACAGCTGAAGTTGCCTCCTATGCTGGCTTAGCGGGAGCTGATATTGTAATTCCAGATATTATTGTAAATAACGGTCAAACCTATGCAATAACATCAATTGGAACTTATGCATTTTCAAATAGTGGAATTCGTTCGGTTATTATCGGAAATAATGTTGTAGATATTAATACTAGTGCCTTTCAAACAACAACAGCTTTTCCTGACTATTATAAGAAATCACTGACAGAAGTAGTTTTAGGAGCAAAAGTCCAAAATATAAAAACAGATGCTTTTGCTGGAAACGCCATAAGTAGTATAGAATTTCCAAATTCTGTCCTAAAGATTGCGACAAGAGCTTTTGCAAATAATAATTTAACAGAACTTTCATTGGGTTCAAATATCACAGAAATTATGGCCAAAGCCTTTCAAAGTAACCAAATCACTACAATAGAATTTGCTGATGAAGCATTGACAATAGTAGATTCAGCGGCCTTTTCTGGGAGTCCCGTTCAAAGCTTGACTTTGGGAATTGGAGTGACTTTGGCTGATGACGTATTCAATAAAACGAGTCCTTTATTTGGTCAGTTATCAGATTTACCGACAGATGGAATTCGGACAATTTCTGTCAATTCTAGTGGTCTTTTTGATAAAAGTTGGATAAATTCTGACAGTTCACAATCGACTTCTGTGAGTACAGAAAATGCAGATACAACCCCTGTCTCTTCTTCCAATTCAGTAGAGCAAGTTGATGTTGCCAGTTCAGAATCAACACAAGAGGCAAATTCGGCTTCACTCTATCCAATATCTGAAGCGAATAGTGTTACAGATAATATTTTAAATTCAATCTCTTCTTTAGACAGTAGTATTTCTAGCTCACAAACAGAGAATAGTCAGTCAGAAGCTTCCAGTACAGCAGAAATCAGTTATGATTCAGAAAACTCAAATAGTTTGTCTTCTTCAAACCAAATCAATTCCAATTCAAATAGTGAAAATGATTCAAACCAATCCTCATTAGGTTCGAGTATGTCCTCTAACGAAGAAAGTGAGCATTCTAATTCTTCTAATATCAACGAAACGAATAATAGTTCAGAAATAACCAATATTTTACCATCGTCAAATCCGACAGAAAGTAGTTCAGTATCAGATCAAACAAGTTCTGAAGCTTCAACCAATTCAAATAGCAGTATCAGTTTATCCCCCTCAAACATAAGTTCAACTTCTGATTCAGAATCAGCAACTAATTCGTCAGATTTTTCTAATGTAGCAGAAGTAACTAATAATTCCTTAGCTTCCGTAAACAATAGTTCAAGTTCAGTTTTATCCAGTACAAGCACAACTGATAATTTAGAAATCAATCAATCTAGTTCTGATAATCTTACAAAGGATAGCACGGAAATATCTACTTCAGAAGCCTTTTTGTCTTCAAATCAAACAAGTTCTGAAGCTTCAACCAATTCAAATAGTAGTATCAGTTTATCCCCCTCAAACATAAGTTCGACTTCTGTTTTGGAATCAACAACTAGTTCGTCTAATTTCTCTAATGTAGCAGAATTAGCTAATAATTCATCAACTCATTCTTCAGATGTTTTAAATAGTGATTCAAATGATAGTTTAGGTTCAGATTCTTCAAACCTTAGTAGTATCCCTAATTTGGAAACGAATCAAACTATTTCGTCCAGACCAAGTGAAGTAAATAATATATCAGAAAACCCTAAGAAAGTTTCTTCTTCAAATTCAGTTCAAGAAAACTCAACAGACCATGAGATGTCTACTAACCCAAAAAGTAGCATAAGTTCACCTTTCAGCACAACTTCTAGCTCACAACCAAAAGAGAGTCAATCGAATCTACTTAATACAACAGAAGGAATCAACAATCCAATAACTTTTAATAATTCTTCATCAGAAAATTCTGCTGCCTCTATTCTAACTAGTTATTCAAATAATAACTCAGAATCATCAGAAACAGGATATTTAAATATATCTAATAAGGCACAAAGAGACAATCATTCAGAAGTTTCTCATAGTTTGACAACTTCAAATTCAAATGAAAACAACGTGTCTTCAATACAATCACAAGCAATTTTAGAAAGCTCTAAAAGCTCAACAAATAAGAGAAGTTCATCATTATCAATTATAAACTCAACTTCTCACCCACAAAAAGAAGATAATCAGGCAAATTCTTCTGATGAAGTAAAATCAAATAATAATATAGAGTCAATTATAGGTCAATTAAATTCCATAAGTAACAAAACTCATGTGAATTCTTTGACTAGCCAAAAACTATCAGTAATTTACACCTTACCAAGCAAATCGAAAGTGATGAATGAAAAAAATAAAAATTCAAATACAATAAGCGAAGAAAAACTCATCAGAACTCCTCAAAAAAATGATGAAAGTCAAAATTTAGGACAAATAACTGCTCTTGACTTATCTTTTAACAAAGAAGCAGAGACTATGAAAGATTTTAAAACAGTTGCGACTAAAGTTCCTGATAATGAAAATGGTGATCGTAGTCAAAATAATAAAACGAATAGTATTGATAAAGGTAAAGGTTTTTTCAAAAGGTCTGAATTTAATTCTAAATTACTTGATAGCGACAATCATATTTTAAAGGAAAATGTTCTTTTAAAAAAACATGGTCTTATAAGTGACAATTTTTTCATTGGTCTAATAACAATTTTAGGAGCTTGTATTATTTTCATATTTATATTATTTAAAAAGAAAAAAAGAGTGAAAAAAGATACCGACTAGAACTTTTGATGTATTCAATTTTAGCTAAAGAAATGTTATAATGAAGTAATTGTAAAAAATAGAATTGGATTATAAAATATGGCATTTGAAAACTTAACCGAACGCTTACAAAACGTTTTTAAAAATCTACGTGGAAAGAAAAAAATTACTGAGACAGACGTCACAGAAATTACAAAAGAAATCCGAGTTGCTCTCCTTGAAGCCGACGTTGCTCTCCCAGTTGTCAAGAAGTTTATTAAGGCAATCCGTGAACGAGCTGTCGGTGTTGAAGTATCAGAAGCATTAAACCCAGCTCAACAAGTAATTAAAATTGTTGATGAAGAATTAACAGCTATTTTGGGTGGTGGGGAAGCTGAATTACTTAAATCTCCTAAAATTCCAACAATTATCATGATGGTTGGGTTGCAAGGGGCAGGGAAAACAACCTTTGCTGGTAAACTTGCTAAAAAACTCAAAGAAGAGCAAAATGCTCGTCCTTTGATGATTGCAGCCGACGTTTATCGTCCAGCAGCGATTGACCAATTAAAAACCTTAGGTGAACAGCTTGAAATTCCTGTCTATGATGAAGGAACTGCTGAAAAACCAGTTAATATTGTTCGTAATGGTCTTTTAAAAGCTCAAGAAGAACGTAAAGACTATGTTTTGATTGATACTGCAGGTCGTCTTGAAATTGACGACACTCTAATGAACGAATTGCAAGAGATTAAAGCACTTGCTGAACCAACTGAAATTTTGCTTGTTGTTGATGCAATGACTGGTCAAGTTGCAGCACAAGTTGCTAAAACTTTTGATGAAAAATTGGACATTACAGGTGTGATTATCACTAAACTTGATGGTGATACACGTGGTGGTGCGGCATTATCAATCCGTGAAATTACAGGAAAACCAATTAAATTTACAGGGACTGGTGAAAAATTAACAGATCTTGAAGTTTTCTATCCTGATCGAATGAGTTCACGAATTCTTGGAATGGGTGATATGCTCACCTTGATTGAGAAGGCTCAAGCAAATTATGACGAAGAACAATCAGCAAAACTCGCTGAAAAAATGGCTGAAAATCGTTTTGATTATGAGGACTTTGTTGAACAACTTGATCAAGTGACAAATATGGGACCAATGGAAGATATTATGAAAATGATTCCAGGAATGTCACAAATGCCTGGTTTAGATAAGGTTAAAGTTGATCCTAAGGATGTTGCTAGAAAACGAGCAATGGTCTTGTCAATGACACCGGCAGAACGTCATTTAGAGGCTGAACTGTCACCAGCCCGTCGTCGTCGGATTGCCGCAGGTTCTGGAAATTCATTTATTGAAGTAAATAAATTCATTAAGCAATTTAATCAGTCCAAAGAAATGATGCAAGGAATCATGAATGGTGATATGAATGCTATGATGCAAAAAATGATGGGTGGAGCCGGTGGACAAATGCCGAATATGCCTGCGGGTTCTGGAATGCCCGATATGTCATCTTTGGGTGATTTACAAGGGATGATGGGTAATGGTTCAGCAAATGGGATGCCCGATATGAGTTCTATGTTTGGCGGTGGTTTAAAAGGTAAAGCAACTGAGTTTGCTATGAAACAAGCCATGAAACGTGCTCAAAAGAAAATGAAAAAAGGTAAGAAAAAACGCTAAGTAAAAAAACAGGAGAACTCCTGTTTTTTTACTTAACCGCTTTTTCTCTTTGAGTGTATTCAGATTTAAGAATCCCCATAAAGTAGCTATCATGATATCTACCGCCAGCAAAGAATTGTTCCTTAATCGTTCCTTCAATTTTGAAACCTAATTTTTTATAGATATGAACAGCAGGAGCATTATCAATATCTACCCATAAATAAACTTTATGCATATTTAGAGTATTGAAAGCATAGTCAACACCTGTTTTTAACGCTTTTTGAGCGTAGCCTTTTCCAGAAAAACCTGAAATGATAATGATTTGAATTTCGCAGGTACGATGAATGTAATCAATAGACATAAGTTCCACAATTCCAATAAAAGTATCATTGGCTTCAATTACAAAGCGACGTTCAGTATTATCATGGATATGTTTATCATAAAGACTGCTTAACTAGTCTAGTGATTCATAAGGTTCTTCAAACCATAGCCGCATTGTTTCAGCTTTATTATTGATGATATGGATATTTTTTAAATCTGTTCGTTCCAATGCTCTGATTTTCATTGTTGGTTCATTTGTTAATGTAGTCATTATTCTACTCCTTGATGATATTTCTTTATAAAATAAAAAGCCTTGTTATTTAATTATAACAAGACTTAAATTTTTAAGCGACTATTTGAAAATCCCAAAACCGCCGTCCCAAGAAATTTTTTCAGAAGCAGCTAAAGTAATTTGCAGAAAACCAATAGCTTCTAGTTCGCGAGCCCTTTTTAGTGAACCAGCGTCTAATAGACTCAAACCACTATTTTCAAGAGATTTAATAATGGTCTCTTTTGCTTCCTGACTATCACTAGCGAGTAAAACGGTTGTTTGATGTTCATTTGCCACTTTTTTTGTTGCCAATGTATCGGAAAAAGTCGTATTAAAAGCCTTAACAATCATTGAATTTGGGAGTTGTTTAGCAATGAGAGCCGCAGCAGAAGTATCCGAAGGCACTAATAGACTATCAAATGTTGTGAAATCAACGGGATTTGTAATATCGATAATTATTTTTCCTTGTAAATCAGTCGAATATTCTTGGATGATTCCGGCAATTGCGACATAAGGAACAGCTAAAACAACAATTTCACCCAATTCTGTTTTAGCTGAGTTTGATAAGATATAGTTGACTTTATTACCAGATGAACTAAAATTATCACCGATTGCTTTTCCCATTTTTCCTTTACCAAAAATACTAATTGTTGCCATAGTCTTCCTCCTCTAAGATTGATATTGTTATTAATTTGATTATATCATTGAAAAAATGAAATCTATAGCAATATACCTTGCAAAAATTAAGTGATTAATAAATTTTTATTGACAGTTAGTTAATATTTATGTGATAATGGTTAGATACACTCTTTTAGAAAGGGAGCTAAGGTTATGAATTCAGAATTGACCTTTAAACAAGGTTTAAAAGATACATTACCAACAGTTTTTGGCTATATTGGAATTGGAGTAGCATTTGGAATGATTGCTCATAGTGCTGGTTTCAATCTTTGGACGATATTATTACTATCATTAATTGTTTATGCAGGATCAGCACAGTTTATAATTATCACCATGTTAACGGTTCATAGCCCACTTTTATCTATTGTTCTAAGTGTATTTTTAGTGAATTCTCGAATTATTCTGATGTCAATGACAACAGCAACCTATTTTAAAAATGAAAGTTTACTAAAGAATATTTTTATTGGAACTTTGTTAACTGACGAAACTTTTGCTTTGGGCATGAATAAGCAAAATTATACGGATGGAAAATTAAGCTTTTCTTGGTTTAATGCGTCAAATTTACTGGCCTATTCGGTTTGGGCTTTTTCTAGTCTTTTGGGAGGACTTTTAGGTAATTTATTAACTGATCCACAAAAGCTTGGCTTAGGTTTTGCAATTATTGCGATGTTTATCGGATTGCTTTATTTACAACTTATTGGTGATAAAACTTTAGGATTTAAATTACAATTAATCATCGTTGGAATTACTATGGTTTTATTTTATTTTGGTTTAACCATTATTCCTAGTAATTTGCTAGTTTTGTTTGTTACTTTGGTAGTTTGTGCAATAGGGGTGGGGGTAAAACATGTATTCTTTTAATTTTATCTTATTGACAATAATTATTTGTGGTTTGGTAACTTTACTTTCACGAATTTTACCCTTTATTTTACTCAAAAAAGTTAACCTCCCTCAACCGCTTGTCGAATATTTGAGTTTTGTTCCAGTCGTTATTATGTCAGCTTTGTGGGTTTCCAATCTTTTTGTTCAACATTTGGGGCACTTGCCTTCAATCAATTGGAATAATTTATTCGCTTCACTTCCGACAATTCTTGCCGCAATTTTGACGAAAAACTTATTAATCATTGTTATTGTAGGAGTTCTCTCCCTAGCGTTTATTCAAGTATTAATGTAAAAAATCAATCTTTAAATAATATTTTTTAAAAATAAAAATAACCAGAGCTTTTTGAACTTTGGTTATTTTTGTTTTTTTGAATCTGAAAATTTGAGCAATATAATCGTCAAAAGTAATCCTATGATGATTAGAAGGAGAGGTTTATAACCGTCACTTCCCGTAAATGGAAGGCTCCAATTTGTATTTGAAAGAACGCTTGTAGTTACTGCTTGACTAATCGTTTTATCGGGTTCAATTTGAGTTGCACTGATAATATCCTTGGGATTTAGACTTATTTCTGATGGAATTGATAGACTAAATTTACCATTAGTATCAACGCTTGTTTGAGAAGTTGTTCCATTTGGGAAAGTGACAATAATTGTACTTCCAGTAATACCTGTTCCAGAAATAGTTGAGTCACCAACACGTACAGTATCGAGTGTTGGTGGGGCAGATTGAAGTTGTGAGCTATTTACAAGAGTTGTTACTTGTGCACTATTTTCCAAATTAGGAGAAATTTGAATAGCTGTGAGCTGGTTACCTGCGACCAAGTTTATATTTCCAGGTACCGTTACTGACCAAGTTGAATCAGGATTAACTGATCCTCCTACATTATTTCCATTTGGAAATGTGACAATCACACTGCTTCCAGAAACATAAGAGGGGACAGTTCCTTTAATAGTTGTTGCATTAGGTGAAATCGTATCGAAAGTTGGACTTTGAGCAGTACCAGAATTATTTGGAATAACAGTTATTGTTGAAATTGTACTGACTGATTCGGCACTTGCTCCTGTTCCAACAATTTGTGTTGCAGATAGTTGATTGCCAACACTTAATATAAGATTAATTGGGAGGGCTATAGACCAAGTACCGTCATTTTCTACGGTAATTGTTTGGATACTGCCATTCGGAAAAGTTACCGAAACGCTTGCCCCAGCTACACCAGTTCCAGAGACGACAGTATCAGTAGCTTTGACGGTATTGAAAAGTGGAGCTGGAGATTGTAGGGTATACATAAAACTGGCTTTTGAAGTTGTATCAGCGATTACAGTTTCTATTTTCAAATATCCAGTAATCAGAACACTCATAGCGAGAGTTAGGAAAAATATTTTTTTCACGAAGTACATCTTTCCTTTCTTATGGGGCTGATGTTAATGTCCAAGTTAATTTATCTATTGCCCAGCCATTAGTAGTTGTCAAAAGAGGGCTTGCAAACGAGAGTTTGAAGACGGGCATGATATTAACGGTCTCATAACCTGTATTTGTATTTCCACCTTGCGGATTAGTATTGGTAAATATAATTGATGGAGTAGTTGATAATTGTTCTTGATTGGTATTTTCCTGCCCACTTGAAATACCTGCTGATGAAGTTGCAGAACTTTTTATCAAAGTAATGTTTCCACCAAATAAATTTCCGCTATCTGATAGTGATAAAGACCAAGTTGCAGGAGTTGAGCGGGTATCATATATTTGTGCGTAGATATTGGGGTCTTCTCTTGTAACTGCTGTCCCATTTGAATTTAGCATTGGAATATTTGTCCAGTCAGGTGGCTGATTTGCTGTGCTATAAATTCCAAAGTTAAGGTCGGGCACTGATTTTATTGTCAAAAGTCCTGCTGGTAAAACGGAGAGTGAGACCGTTGTTGAGATACCATATTGAAGCGTTGTGAATGTCAGGTCGATTGTTTGGGTTGTTGTTGCGGAACCATCCAAGGATTTCAGCCAATTAAAAACACTGGTTGCATTTGAGAGAGAAGTTGTTGCGGAAGAAGAAGCGATTGTTGCTGAAACATTAGCACCAGCTGCTCCTGTTGAGGTGATAGGGTTCATTAGGTCAGTACTTAGGGCCGCTGCTGTAGAATTATTAGTTAGTAACGTTTTAACTTGAGACATAGTTAAAGTGACATTTTGTGCTGAAATTGTTCCTGGGATAATTAATATTTGTACTGTTTGACTATTTGTTCCTCCCATACCATCAGGAGCCGAAAAAGTAAGATTAAAGGTGGTTCCTGAAGGGATGACTGTCGCGGATAAATCTGAAATGATTTGATTGTAGAGTTGAGTGTTAGTGTAGTTATCAGAGAGCATGTAGCTTGCTCCTGCATCAGCCCACCCACTAATTTTTATATTACTTGAAATATCAGTATTAGTTGCATCGGTTGCAGTAGCTCCTGTTAATTGAAGCAAATCTTTAGCGATTTCATTATCAAAATTACTGTCAGCAGCATTTTGTCCTTTGATAGTATTCATGTCCTTAGCAATACTATTTACAACTTGAGTAACTGTAGTTACATTATTGGCAGAAAGACTTCCAGCAACGACCGTTATTGTGCCTGAGAAAAGAATTCCGTCGGCGGTAATATATTTGATAGTGATTTTAGTACCAAGTTTTTGATAGTTAATGCCATTATTGATTGTATTGCTTGTGGTGGAAAGGGCGTTTGAAAGATCGGCAGCAAACTGACTTTGTGAGTTGTAAACGATTGGTGTGATTGAGCTTGTACCATTAGTTATATCTGCTTCAGTTGCTTTTACAATATTGTTTGAACCATCATAATATTGGGCAGAAGGTTTTAGATAAGCAGCTAAAGCCGAGTAGACGTCGCTTGTACTAGCAATTGCAGTAAGTTGGCTGACTGATATGTTTGGATTTGAAATGTTTGTTGTTGAAGTTTCAAGTGGGGGTGGTGTAGTATTACCATTATCGGTTACAGAATCATTAGGTTTAACATTATAAATTAGAAAATTAGTCCCTGTTTGTCCACTATTACTAATCAGATTGTTCCAATTTGTTGGATTAAGGAAATTGCCAGATTGACTTGTTCCATCTGACCCATCAAACCAACTTCCTGGGAAAAATCCCCAGTTATGTCCAGCTTGATTTGTAAACATCCAACTTGAAATGGAAGAGGTAACCGGATAATTTAAGGAAAGACTAGAGTCTGAAATTTGGCTTGCTGGTCCATCACTTCCGCCAGGAACATAAGACGTATAGAGCGTATTGCTGTTATAAATGGGAGAATCATTACTTGCTAGAACAGCATTGGTGCTTGGACTGGTTGCTGTATGATTTGGCCATTCCCAATCAATATAAGAAGGTGTAGCTCCAACGGTTGGTGTGCGGACTTCTGCATGGCGGATATAATTCCCTGTGCCAATGGTAAGAAAAGAAGCGGGAGAAATTTGAGCATTTACTGTCCAACCAAATGTTGAACTTGCAGGATAAATTAACTCTGCAAGATTATTATAAGTTGTGCCGTTGACACTATTGCTAAAATAAGAGGCATAGGCATAATTTTTGTCTAAGCTAGAACCAATAAATCCATTTGTGCCACTGCTTGATGACAAACTAGGGTTAATATTCCATTGTCCGGCACCTGTTGAGGTATTTGTTCCATTGATTTGGAATTGACGGATATTACCAAGAATACAAACAACTTGATTGGCGGAAATACCGTTTATTGTGGTTGGAGAATAATCTCCGATATAGGAGAGATCTGTTTGTTGGTCATAACCATTGATTTCAACGGGGTTAATCTTTGTTGCTGTTTGACCTGAAACTGGAATAATCAGCATCATATGTTGAAAATTTGAACCAGTTGAACCCCAAATTGCCGTTGTTGATTTAAGATTGTTCTCATTGATATTTAGCCCGCGACTAATAAGTGGTTGCCAAGTTAGAATGGATTGGCTAGTGTAATTTCCACTAGCGTTTTGTGTTTCTTGGAAATAGGTAGCTTTTGTTAATTGAGAAAAATTCGATGAAATGATTGGAGCGTAATTATTTGCCCAAGACCAATTGTTACTGAAATAATAGTCTTTGAGATAGGTATTTGGAGCGACATTCCATGCACCGACTTGAATTAAGATATTTGTGGGTTGTAAGCCAGCAGTTGGAGTAGTTGAAATACCTCCTTGACTTTTATCAACAATCCCTGAACCTTCATACATGTTTAAGCTTCCAAAATTAGCATAGTTATTTTGATAATTGCTTGCATTCGTTTGAATTCCGCCACCATTATAAATGTAGCCTGTGGCACTTAAATCAAGTTCGTTGTAGGGTAAAATATTTAAGTTGGTAAAATTGTGAACAAGGTTGGTTGCTAGTATCACTTGATTGGAACTTGAAGCAGAGCTGGAGCCAAGGTTTATCGTTGCTGTATTTTGGGTGGTTGTTGCGTTTGTGAAATTATCGTTTCCGTCTGCACCAGCTGAAATTTGTTTCACTCCTGCAGCATTGATATTCATGATTGTTGTGGCTAATAAGCCGTTGGTCGTTGCCAAGTTATATGCTGTGGCGTTAATATCATTACTGAAAGTATAATCTGGGCTGTTAACGGTCACTTTGATGATGCGGGTTGTTGAGAGAGGAGGTGGACTTGCTTGACCGTCTCCATAAATGGTGTTCACGTTTGTATTTCCTGAAATTCCTGAGATTCCAACATTGATATCTCCTGTTATTGCTCCACCTGTTGCTGAATTCCCCATTAGTGTTAAAATGCCGCCATTTGTTCCGGTAACATCAACGTTGACAGTTCCTGTAATTTTATCTGTGCTTGTTTGTCCACCACCATAAACTTGAAAAATACCGTTTGTGCTGTTTGTATTGAAGGCGACGTTTGTATTTCCGTTGACTGTGCTTGTATTATTTCCACCACCGTAGACATTGAGATTGTTTCCAGAAGTGTTTGTGACCGTCAGGGATGTATTTCCAGTGACAGTTCCTCCATCAGAACCGCCATAGATATTAAAAGTACTCGAGCCAGTGGCTCCTATCCAAATATTTGTATTTGCTACGCTTGCTTGTTTTGCCCCGCCATAAAGATTGATTGCACCAGTGAAAAACGCGCCTGAACGAATGGCAAGATTATTTCCATTGGCATAAATGCTACTTGAACCAGCGAGAGTAATATTACGAAAAACGGTTGGAACGGATAGATTTAGAATTGATGGAAGTGTAATTTGATTAGCATTTGGATCAAGATTGGCAGTAGAAGTATTAAGGTTATCGGTTGAATCCGAAATAAAAGTGAGGCTTTTCGCATTTACAGTGGTCACTTTTGATAATTCTTCTTGGTCAGTACTGGTTAAGCTATATGCAGATCCAAAATAAATAACATAGTCAATTGGGTTTGCTTGATTAAGAATAGTATCATCGAGAGCAGAAGCAAGGCTTGAATAATTAGTTTTGGTGCCATTATTGCTGACAATGGAAATGCTCGTTCCAGAAACTTGTCCTGAAATTGATTTACTGTAACCAAAACTATTATTGGCTAAAATTAGTCCGGGAATGTCTGTGGCAGCATAGACTTTGTTTAAATTTGATAAATTGGAAATTGCAGGTTTGAATTGATTAGGAAGGAAATTATTGGTGATTTTTTCAAGTGGCGAAAAAAGCTCCAATAAAAAATTTGCTGGAGTTAGAATTAAAAATATTAAAAGAAGAAAATTGAGAATTAATTTTGATTTTATAATTTTTTTAGGCATAGAATTAAATTTATTAGTGTGGATGCTTTTTAAAAAACGTAGAAAATAGTGTATTATTAAAATTACGTCTTTTAAGTTTCTTTTTCAATTCATTATATCACAGAAAAGAAATATAAAGATAAGAATTGATTATTTATATTTTTAGGAATTTGATTTTATTAATAAAAATTTATCAATTATTTGTAATTCCCTCTCGTATTTGTCGACATATCTTGCTATAATAAATGATTATGATAAGAAAAAATATTTTGAAAGTTCAACGAATTGTAGTTAAGATTGGAACGAGTTCGTTGATTTTGCCAAATGGAAAAATAAATTTATCAAATATTGACGAGCTGGCTTTTGTTTTATCTGATTTGAATAACAAAGGTTATGAAGTGATTTTGGTGACTTCTGGAGCGATTGGTGTCGGTTTGAATGTGCTTGGTATGGATAAACGTCCCAAAGGAATTGCTGACCAGCAGGCTTTGGCTTCAATCGGTCAGGTTGAATTAATGAGTCTTTATACGCAAATGTTTCGTCGTTATTCGCAAAAAGTTTCTCAGTTACTTTTGACACGTGATGTGACTGATTTTCCAACGAGTCGTGATAATGCTGAAAATGCACTAAATGCATTACTTGGGCTTGGAATTATTCCAATTATTAATGAAAATGATGCTATTGCGGTTGATGAAATGGATCATCAAACAAAATTTGGTGATAATGATAAATTGGGAGCGATTGTTTCTAAATTGGTGAATGCTGATTTATTGATTATGCTGTCAGATATTGATGGACTTTTTGATAAAAATCCAACGATTTATGATGATGCGAAAATTTTTAATGAAATTCATGAAATTACTGATGAATTACGTCAAATGGCTGGTGGTGCCGGTTCGCGTTTTGGAACTGGCGGGATGACTTCAAAATTGGCGGCTGCACAGATTTTATTTGAAAATGGTCAAGAAATGGTTCTGACCAATGGCCAACGGATTCGAGAGATTAAAGAAATTATCGAAGGACGTGAGATTGGGACTTATTTTCATCAAAAATCTTGAGAAAGAAGGATAAAACGATGATTGAAGAACTTGGATTAAAGGTTAAAAAGGCGAGCAAAGAAGTAGCAAAGCTATCAACTGCTGACAAAAATGTTTTTTTGCAAAAATTAGCTGACAGCCTTATCGAAAATACTGACAGAATTATTTCTGAGAATGAAAAAGATTTGGCTAACGCTCTGGAACATGGAATTTCTGAGATTATGGTTGACCGTTTGCGTCTAAATGCGCAAAGAATTTCTGATATGGCAACAGGGTTGAGACAAGTTGCGGAACTTCCTGACCCAATTGGGCAAGTATTGCAAGGTTTCACTAATCTTGATGGACTTAAGATTTTGCAAAAAAGAGTGCCACTTGGCACTGTTGGAATGATTTTTGAAAGTCGTCCAAATGTGACTATCGATGCTTTTTCTCTTTGTTTTAAAACAGGAAATTCTGTTTTGCTACGCGGTGGGTCTGATGCGATTTATTCTAATATGGTTTTAGTTGAAATTATTAAGGAAAATTTGTTGTCAGCAAAAATTACTGACGGAGCAGTTGAATTGTTATCTGACACAAGTCATGCTGAAGCAGAAAAAATGATGCAGGCAGATAAATTTTTAGATGTTTTGATTCCGCGAGGGTCAGCGCGATTGATTAACCGTGTCAAAGAAAAAGCAACGGTTCCTGTCATTGAAACTGGGGTGGGTAATTGTACAATTTTTGTTGATGAATCTGCTGATTTAGAAATGGCGACAAAAATTGTGATAAATGCCAAAACGCAGCGTCCTAGTGTTTGCAATGCAGCCGAAAGTTTAGTAGTTCATGCAAAAATTGCTGACGAATTTTTACCAAAGTTGGAAAATGAAATCAATAAAGTTCATGAAATTGAATTTCGTGCTGATGAGCGTGCGCTGAATATTCTGTCAGCTGGAATTCCTGCAACTGACGATGATTTTGGGACAGAATTTTTAGATTATATTCTGTCAGTAAAAACGGTTGATAATTTGGATGAAGCAATTGAGCACATTAATACTTATTCAAGTCGTCATTCAGAAAGTATTGTCACTCATGATTATTTCAATGCGCAAAAATTTCAAGATGAAATTGATGCGGCAGCCGTTTATGTTAATGCGTCTACAAGATTTACTGACGGTTTTGTATTTGGCTTAGGTGCTGAAATTGGCATTTCAACTCAAAAACTTCATGCCAGAGGACCAATGGGCTTAGAGGCTCTAACCTCAACAAAATATCTGATTGATGGCACAGGACAAATTCGTTAAAAATAATAAAAGACTCGGCTTATAAAAAGTCGGGTCTTTTAATTCATCAGTAATTTTATAAATTGACAAGTTCTGTCAGTAATTAAATTTCATATTGAACATGTTTTTTATGTTCGTCAGTAGTTTCATCAAGTTCAATGGCTGAGCGACAAACTTTCTCACTTTCTAAAAGCTTACGAACAGCGATTTTTGCATCTGAGAAATCTTGATTTTCGGGAATCACAATATGAATCATTGCTGCATTTTGCTCATCGTCAATTGACCAAATGATAAGTTGTGTGACAGCAAGTACTTCAGGAAGTTTTTCAAGGGCTCTTAGAAGATTTTTGTAATCAATATCTTCGGGGACTGATTCAAGAAGAATACGTAAAGTTCCCCAGAATTTTGGAATGGCTTTGGATAAGATGAACAAAGCAATTAGAATAGAAAGAAGTGGGTCGAGCCAGTACCATTTTACAAAATGAAGGACGATTGAAACAATGAGAACTCCCAGCCAACCTAAAACGTCTTCGAGCGCGTGAAGATTTAAAATACTTTCATTTCGTGAGGAACCACGAGCCAAAAGCCATGCACCAAAACCATTGGCGACAATTGCAAAAATAGCCAAACCAAGCATACCTGTTGCTTCTACAGGTTGAGGGTTGAAAAATCTAGGAACGGCTTCGAAAAGCACAATGAAACTCCCCGTAATTAAAATGACACTTGTGAGTGAGGCGCCGAGTAAACTAAAACGTTGATAACCAAAAGAGAAGTGTTTGTCTTCTTGTTTTTTAGAGAATTTTTGGAAAAACCAGGCTAAACCGATAGCAACGGCATCACCTGTGTCGTGGACGGCATCAGATAAAATAGCCGTAGAATTAAAGAGCACCCCAAAAATAAATTCTAAAATCGCAAAGAAGAGGTTTAAAGCAAAAACGATTGTGACGTTTTGTGAGACAAGTTTATCCAGATGATTATGGTCATGCTCGCTTTTTATTTGTTTATTTTTAAGGCTCATGATTTCCTCCCTCTTGTTCATCCAAATGTTCTGCAACATCTTTCAAAAGATGTAAAATATGGCGGTCATAGATACTGTAAGTGACCGTTTTTCCAATTTTTTCATTCGTTAAAATTCGTGCATTTTTTAAAAGTTTTAGTTGTTGACTGACAAGAGATTGAGAAAGTTGTGTTTTTTCAACAATCTCATTTACGGTTAGGTTATCAGTGGCTAGGCTGGAAATAATTTTTAAACGTCCGTCGTTAGAGAAAAGTTTAAAAAATTCAGCAATATCTTTTTCGTTAATCATATTATTATGTTATAATTTTATAATATATTTGTCAAGCTTTCTTTAAATATTTTATTTTAAGTTATTTTTGTTATGATAAACTGAAAGGAGAAGTTTTGCAAGATTTTATCCAATATATTTATTCTGCCTTTGAAAGAATCGCAGACTTTAGTGACCAGCAAAAAATAATTTTATTAGGTTTGATTTGTGGGCTTTTAATAGCTATCTTTCTTTATCCCTTATTAAGAATTTTAGTGACGCTTTTACATGAATTTGGTCATGCTCTGGCGGCGAAAATTACTTTTGGTAAAGTTTATAGAATTCATCTTAATCATGATAGTTCCGGCCTCACCCAAACAAGTGGTGGTGGGAGAAGCTTCTTTGTTTTATTGATGGGCTATCCAATGCCTTTACTTTTTGGCTGTCTCTTTAGCTGGTTTTTGATTATTAATCATCCAGAATTCATTCTTATAAGTCTGTTGATAGTCAGCCTTTCTGTTCTAATCGTCGTTAAAAATTGGTATGGCTTTTTGATTTGTTTGCTAGGAATTTTAATTACAGGGGCTTTGCTTTATTTTGGTCAAATTCAGATTTTTAATTTTATGGGTGGAGCTTTAATTGGTTTTCTGATTTTAGGGGCATTCATTGACCTTAAAGTAATTTTTCATAAAAATGAAGAACTTTCTGATGCAGATTTACTCCATGAGAAATTTCAAATAATCCCTGCTTTTGTTTGGAAATTAATTTTTCTTTTAATGATGTCATCTTGTCTATTTTTGATTATAATCACTTTCAAGACTTTATTCTCTAAATAAAAAATAATTTTTGACAAGTGGCGAGAACTTTGCTATAATCTATCTAACCTTTAAGATTGTCCAGAGAGGCAGGCAAGGTCAGAAATTAATAATGTAATAATATGATGGATACTGTCCATTTTCTGATACCTACCTGCATTCTCTTTTGAGTGCAGGTTTTTTGTATGTTAATGGACAACTTAGAAATGGAAGCTAAATCGCTAAATGAAAGATTTGTTAGTTTACTGACCAATTGATCATCAAGAATGAAAGGAGCCACAATGGCTAGAAAAGAAATTATTGACGAAATCACAATGAAACGTGCAATTACACGTATCACTTACGAGATTATTGAACGTAATAAAGAGCTGGACAAATTGGTTTTGATTGGGATTAAAACACGTGGTGTTTATTTAGCAAAAAGAATCCAAGAACGTTTGCAACAATTAGAAGGTTTGGAAATTCCTTTTGGTGAGTTGGATACACGTCCATTCCGTGATGACAAACAAGCTCAAGAAGACACGACAGAAATTGACATCGATATTACAGGAAAAGATGTCATTCTTGTCGATGATGTGCTCTACACAGGTCGGACAATCCGTGCGGCAATTGATGGAATTGTAAAACTCGGTCGTCCAGCTCGTGTTCAATTGGCTGTATTAGTTGACCGTGGACATCGTGAATTGCCAATTCGTGCAGACTACGTTGGGAAAAATATTCCAACGGGTCGTGATGAAGAAATCATTGTTCAAATGTCTGAACACGATGGCAATGACAGTATTTTAATTAAACGTGAAGATTAAAAAATTTCTGTCAGTAATTTAAAGTAAAAAATATGCTGTCAGTTACTGACGAAAGAATTAACAAATATTCAACTTAGAGTTTTAGGAGAAAAAAGTGCACGATAATGATATTATCTTAAAAGTTGATGAGAAACCAGCTGCAAGTCAGTGGTTTGGTCTCTCATTTCAACATTTGTTTGCCATGTTTGGCTCAACGGTTTTGGTGCCAATTTTAGTTGGGATTAACCCAGCCATTGCCCTCTTGAGTTCTGGACTTGGTACACTTGCACACATGAGTGTTACAAAATTTAAAGTGCCAGCATACATGGGTTCAAGCTTTGCCTATATTGGTGCGATGACTTTACTGATGAAAAATGGTGGAATGCCAGCCATTGCTCAAGGGGCAATGACCGGTGGATTGGTTTATCTGATTGTCGCTTTAATTGTAAAATTTGCAGGTAAAGGCTGGATTGACAAAGTTTTACCGCCAATCGTCGTTGGGCCAATCGTTATGGTCATTGGATTATCACTTGCTCCAACAGCAATTAATGATGCCATGTACACGGACGTTGCAAATTTAAAAGGATACAGTTTAGCTTATATCATTATTGCCCTCATCACTGTGTTATCTATTGTCATTTACAGTATCTATGGCAAAGGATTTCTGTCAGTTGTTCCCATTTTACTTGGAATCATCACAGGATATGTTGCAGCAATGATTATTGGTAAGATTACAGGGATGAACATTGTTTCATTCACTGGAATCTCACATGCTAAATGGCTAACCATTCCGCCAATGGAAATTCCATTTGCCAATTACAAGTGGGCCTTCTATCCGTCAGCAATTTTGACAATGGCACCGATTGCTTTTGTCACAATGACTGAGCATTTTGGCCACATTATGGTTTTGAATTCATTAACTAAAAAAGATTACTTTAAAGAACCAGGATTAGAAAAAACATTAACTGGTGATGGTCTAGCTCAAATCATCGCCGGATTTATTGGTGCACCGCCGGTGACCTCTTATGGTGAAAATATTGGAGTTATGGCAATTACAAAAATTCATTCGATTTATGTTATTGCTGGAGCTGCCGTTCTTGCTATCATTGTCTCATTCATTGGGAAAATTACAGCACTCTTGCAATCAATTCCAGCACCCGTCATCGGGGGAGCATCAATTGCCCTTTTTGGAGTAATTGCAGCTTCTGGTTTGAAAATTTTAGTTGAAAATAAAGTTAATTTTGATATCAAACGAAACTTACTAATCAGCTCAGTTGTTCTTGTTATCGGGATTGGTGGAATGATTATTAATATCACTCAAAATTTACAAATTTCATCAGTAGCCATTGCAACAATTCTCGGAATTGTTTTAAATCTTGTCTTGCCAAAAGATCCTAGCGAAATTTAAAAGATTCAAAATTACTGACAGAATCGTCAGTAATTAAAAAAAGTGAACTTATAACTGATAGAAATCCTATCGAGATTTCCATCAGTAGATAAAAATTTTGTCAGTTTACTGACAAAACAATCAAATATATTGTCAATAAAACTGTTGTGACAGAGAGCACACAGTCAGGGTAAAGGAGACCTCATGTCAGTAAAAAATGGATTAGTTCAACTCGAAAACCTCACAAGTATGGAAAAATTGAGTGTTGATGAAGTCATGGGACTTATCAAAAGAGCCTCAGCTTTCAAAGCAGGAACAGCAGAGTTTGATTTAGAAAAACAAACTTTTGCTTCAAATCTTTTCTTTGAAAATTCTACAAGAACACACCATAGTTTCCATATTGCTGAGCGTAAATTAGGCTTGGATGTTCTTGAATTTGATGCGCAAGCAAGCTCAATTAGTAAAGGAGAAACTCTCTACGATACCGTCTTAACACTTGATGCACTTGGCGTTGATATCTGTGTTATACGTTCAGGAGTAGAACATTACTATGAAGAATTAGTGAATTCAGATAATATTCATTGTGCGATTGTTAACGGTGGAGATGGTTCAGGGCAACATCCAAGTCAATGTTTACTTGACTTGATGACCATTTATGAAGAATTTGGCAAATTTGAAGGTTTAAAAATCGCAATTTCCGGAGATTTAACCCATTCACGTGTCGCCAAATCTAATATGATGATGCTCCAAAAATTAGGAGCTAGACTTTACTTTACAGGCCCAGCAGCATGGTATAGTGAAGAATTTGATGATTACGGTCATTATGCCAACCTAGACCGAATTTTGCCAGAACTTGACGTTCATATGCTCTTACGCGTTCAACACGAACGTCATGATAGTGGCGAAAGCTTTTCTAAAGAAGGTTACCATAATCATTTTGGACTGACAGAAGAACGAGCAAAAATGTTGAAACCAACAGCCATTATCATGCACCCAGCTCCAGTCAATCGGGATGTTGAAATTGCTGACAGCCTTGTGGAAAGCCCACAAAGTCGGATTGTTCAACAAATGAGCAATGGTGTTTATACTCGAATGGCAATTCTTGAAGCAATTCTTGCTGGAAAAAAAGCTAAATAATTCAAAGCGCTGACAACAAGAAAAAATAATTGCTAAAGCAAAATTCAAAGGAAATATTTATTATGAGCAAAAGACTTTTAATTTTAGAAGACGGAACCATTTTTGAGGGAGAATCTCTTGGTGCAAACTTGGATGTTACAGGTGAACTTGTCTTTAATACAGGAATGACAGGCTATCAAGAATCAATCACTGACCAATCGTATAACGGACAAATTTTGACCTTCACTTATCCAATTGTTGGAAATTATGGGGTCAACCGAGATGATTATGAATCAATTCATCCAACCTGTAAAGCCGTAGTTGTTCATGAAGCAGCGCGCCGACCTTCAAACTGGCGGATGCAAATGTCTTTTGATGAATTTTTAAAAGCAAAAAATATTCCTGGAATTACAGGTGTGGATACTCGAGCGATTACTAAAATTGTTCGAGAACACGGCACTATGAAGGCCTCACTTGTACAAGCAAGAGATGAAGTAGAGCATCAAATGAGCCAACTTCAAGCGACAGTATTACCAACAAATCAAGTTGAAACAAGTAGTACAACGACCGCTTATCCATCACCAAATACAGGCAGAAAAGTTGTCGTTGTTGACTTTGGCTTGAAACATAGTATCCTACGGGAACTTTCAAAACGGGAATGTAATCTCACCGTTGTCCCATACAACACCAGTGCTAAAGAAATTTTGGAAATGGAACCTGATGGTGTTATGTTGACTAATGGTCCTGGGGACCCAACAGATGTACCAGAAGCAATTGAAATGATTAAAGAAATTCAAGGTAAAATTCCAATTTTCGGTATTTGCTTAGGTCATCAATTATTTAGTCTTGCAAATGGAGCAAAAACCTACAAAATGAAATTTGGACACCGTGGATTTAACCATGCCGTTCGTGAAATTGCAACAGGACGAATTGACTTCACCTCACAAAATCATGGATATGCCGTTTCATCAGAAAACTTACCTGAAGACCTAATGATTACCCATGTTGAAATCAATGACGACTCAGTTGAAGGAGTGCGTCACAAACACTTCCCAGCTTTTTCAGTCCAATTTCACCCAGACGCAGCTCCTGGACCTCACGATGCCAGCTATCTTTTTGATGATTTCATGGATCTCATGGATAACTTCAAAAAATAAAGTGTTGATATAACTGATTTTGAGTGTGTGACAGTATACTGCTCATTGGATAATAAAAAAACTCAGAACTACTGAGTTTTTTTATTATCTATTTTTGTATAAGATTGTTACTGCTGAACTTATTATTATGATTCCGATTAGTACAAAACTAAGATCAGTATTGCTATTAACACCAGTTTCTGGTAATATTTTTATATTTCCTTCTTCTGAAGCTTTTGTGATCTTGTTATCCAAGACAATAGAATCTTTTGAAACATTTAATGTATTTTTATTTATAGAGTGAGCAGGTTCAGGATTTGGAGCAGGTTCAGGATTTGGAGCAGGTTCAAGATTTGGAGTAGGTTCGGGATTTGGAGTGGGTTCAGGGTCTGGAGTAGGATCAGGATCTGGAGTGGGTTCAGGGTCTGGAGTGGGTTCAGGGTCTGGAGTAGGATCAGGGTCTGGAGTAGGATCAGGATCTGGAGTGGGTTCAGGGTCTGGAGTAGGGTCTGGATCTGGAGTAGGGTCTGGATCTGGATCTGGATCGGGCTTAGGTGCCTCATTAATCTGAATCATATTTGTTATTGAATAGGGAGTTACATGCCGATCATTTTCAGGAAGTGCATCTGTAACGTTAAGTTGAAATGTCTGGTTTCCAGAACTAATATTAGAAGTATCTATGATAATATCAAAGGTACCCGTATGGGAATTATTATCAATAGTGATATTTGAAATAACTACATAGTCAAGGTTAGAGTTCACAATTATGTCTTGAGTTGTAAGGGAGTCACCACCATAATAACCGAAGGTAGCCCTCCCAGTGATAATGTCACCTTGTGTTACATCAACAATTCCAGAGTCAAGTCCCATATTGAAAAATTCAATCGTTGAAATACCATACCATTCTTGTTCGGCTTTTGCAGAAATATCCGATGATGGAGTATCAAGTTGGTCCGCCATTGAAGGTGAAGTAGTGAATAGTATACATGTTAAAAGAGTACATGTAGATAATGCAACAATTAATTTTTTCATTTTTAAAACTCCTGTAAGATATAAAATACATTTTAACACATTATTTCAATAATTAAAAAGACACTTTTACAAAATTGTCTATTATTTTACTAAAAATACTTTGAGGTTATTGAAAATATAGTCTTAAATTAGAGAAGTTCAGTTATAGGGAACTTGGATTAGTTGTTAATGATTCTTATTTTCTCCGAAGCCGAAGATTCAAACAAAGTATAAGTTATTAAATATTTTTTATTATTCATTTAAGAAATAAGTTCTATAATAAATCTATTTCAAAAAAATAAACTTTTTCATAAATACTTCTAAAGCGCCTACTAATCTAGGCGTTTTTTCATCGTCTCGTTTACAAGTTTTATTACTTCAGAAAGTGAATAAAATATTTTTAGAGGCATTATCAAGCATACAAAGTAATTTTAGAAGTTGAGGTTCAAAGTTATACTCAAAATATTAACAATAAAAAAGCATAATGATAGGTTTTTTCTAAGTTAGTTTTTATCGAGAAGAAGATGTTCCTCACTTATTTACTGGTAAAATAATCAAATTTCCTCATGAATTTTTGTTTATAAACTTTAAATTTCAACCATCTATTGATTACGCGTTTCTATAATTATATGTAGCATGCACTTATAAAAAGTGAATTCTTTTTGTAAGTTTAAAAAATACGCAATATGTTATAATCTAGAGATATGAAAATTAAAAAAATAGTATTTTCACTTATTATTCTTATAATATGTACTTTTATAGGAGTCTTTTACTACGTTTTTAAAGTTGAACCTTATCGTTTAGTAGTCAATGAGCATCAAGTGAATAATACAAATTCTAAAGAAAATTTGAAAATTGTTCAGTTGTCTGATTTACATATAAAAAAAGATTTTAATGCTGATCGATTAGATAAAGTGATTCAAAAAACAAATGAACAAAATCCTGATTTTATTATTTTCTCGGGAGATTTATATGATAATTATTCACAATACAATGAAAATGAAGCCGTTATTTCTAAGTTAAAAAGTCTGAAAGCAAAATATGGAAAAATTGCAATTTGGGGCAATCGAGATTATGGTGGGGGAGCTGTCAGGGAATATGCAAATATTATGGCTGAATCTGATTTCTCTCTTTTAAGAAATGAAAATCAAGTTTTTACTTTGGATAATGGTAAGAAAATTTTATTCACAGGTTTGGATGATGCTTTGTTAGGAAATCCGCAATTTCCCTCGCCAAATCAAATGGCTGAAACGAGTTATGATATATTATTGACTCATGAGCCGGATGAAGTTAGCCAATATCAAAATAAGGGTTATGAATTAATTCTTTCTGGTCATAGTCATGGCGGTCAAATAAACATCCCACTTATTCCTCAAATTCAAAAGAAAGCTACGGCATTGATGAGCCATGCGAATAACTATACTGGTGGACTTTATCAGTTAGGAGCAAATGAAAAACTTTATGTTAATACCGGGATAGGAACGACTCATTTATCAGCCAGATTTGGTGTAGCTCCTGAAATTGCCGTTTTAACTTTTTAGATATCTAGATTACTAAATGAAATCGCTTGACATTTTAGGTGACCTATTATAGAGTTTAAATAGAATACATTAGTTTAGATAGCATAAGGCTAGGCTAAAATGGAGGATTTGGATGCAAGGAAAAAAGGTTTTTTTGCTGCTTGGTATTATAACAGCAGTGGGTGCTTGGAATATCGCTAATGGAACTCAGGTGAAAGCAAGTTCGAAAAGCCCAGTTTATCGACTTTATAACCCTAATAGTGGGGAACATTTTTATACCACAAATTTTTATGAAGGAAATTCTCTTAAAAATTTGGGTTGGCGTGACGAGGGGATTGGTTGGCAAGCAGCAAATTCTGGTGAACCAGTTTATCGGCTTTATAATCCCAATGTTAAAGGTGGGGATCATTATTATACCTTGAGTAAATATGAAGCGCAAACTTTGGTCAATCTAGGTTGGCGTTGGGACAATAATGCAAATCCTGTCTTTTATTCAGCTGGAACAGTCAATCTTTATGTTTCTTATAATCCTAATGCTCAGTCAGGTGCACATAATTATACAACGAATATATTTGAGCAGAATAGTTTATTATCTGTAGGTTGGAAATATGGAGCTATTGCTTGGAAAACAATGCCTTCTGACAGTTTGCCTGGAACTCCAGCGGGTTGGACGATTGATAGACCAATGAATATTGATAATTATTCAACCCAAACTTATGCTTATAAACAATGTACTTGGTGGGTCTATAATCGAGCGAAAGAGTTTGGGATTAACTATGGCCAATATATGGGGAATGGTAAGGATTGGCAAAATCAAGCAGGTTATCAAGTTACATCAACTCCTCAACTTCATAGTGCCGTAAGTTTTAAGGCAGGGCAAGACGGAGCTGATGCCACTTATGGTCATGTTGCCTTTGTAGAAAAAATTCGTTCTGATGGTTCAATATTAATTTCGCAATCAGGAACAGGTTATAGTACTTTATTTTCTTATCAAGTTTTAAGCAAAGATCAAGCTAGTCGCTTACGTTATGTAATTGGAAAATAGGTTTCTTTAAAAAATCAACTAATCAAATTACTTGAGGGCATCCTTTTATCAAGGTATAATAGATATATCTTTATTTCAGATATTAATTGTTAATTCTAGAACTCATCGGTTGAACAATCGGAAATCAACAATTAATATCTGATTCAAATAGGGAAAAGAGAATTCTCCTTCGGGAGGATTTTTTAATAAAGAAATTTTTTGCATTCTAAGTATGAAAGGGGAGAATATGAGACTTTGGCATGAAGCCTTAATCAAAAAGCTTCCAAGACAGCAACTTTTGGGACAGCATCGTGAATGTTGTGCCCTTCGAGGAAAAGGCTGGGGGAAACCACATTCAACAGTAAATTATGTTTTTAATTATTCGCCCTATAAACTTTTTCAATATCATTTACAAGTCATGACTGAAATGAGAAAAAGAGGCTATCATCCGGATGAAAAATGGCTAAATCCTTTATATCGGGGACAAACTTCTAAAGTATATTTAGAACTAGAAGAAGTGGTTCAAACCTTCCCGATCTATCCTGAACATAATAATGATTATCTTGAAGACTGTAAAGAAAATTTGAGAGAAAAGGGAATAATAATCTAGAAAATAAAAAGAGGATTTCCTTTGAAAAGGCTAAAATGATATGATAAAATCATGAGTATAAAATGAGAAAGCGAGTGACTCATGATTATCGATTTAGGAAATGTCTGGGATGCCTTGAGTGCGTTTGGAACTATAGCTGTAGTTATTGTTTCGCTTTATTTGGCAAGAAGAGACTATCGAAAAAAATTAGAAGTTGATTATTGGATTTCTTATAAAATATTCTCTGGAGAAAAAATATCTTTGTGGTCTATTGATCTTGTAAATATTGGATCCGTTCCCGTAAAGATTTATGAAGTCGGTCTTTATCAAAAAAGTTGGTTAAGAAAAAGGCGGAAAAAAATAATATTTATGATGCCTAGAGATTTCGAGTACGAAAGTGCCAAACTACCAATTTTACTTAATCCGCAAGAAGATGCAACTTATTTCATAGCTAAAAATGAGTGGATAACTAAAATAAAAGAACTCGGAATTAATCAACGTAAGATTGGACTTTATGCTAGAGATACTACCGGAACATATTATTATAGAAAATTTTTATTGGAGTAAATTTACTTTTTTTAAGAATTGAAAAGTTTGTAAAGTTTTTTTCTTGACAAAAGAAAATTTTAACTTGAAATTTATCTATAAATTTGATAGAATATTTAAGTATTCGTACAACTTTGGTCTGGCAAACAGTCCAAGGCAGAAAGGAAATTCTAACGATGAAACAAAATATCCATCCAAATTACCAACCAGTAGTCTTCATGGACACTACAACTGGATTCAAATTTTTGACTGGTTCAACTAAAGGTTCTAAAGAAACTGTTGAATGGGAAGACGGAAACACTTATCCATTGATCCGTGTTGAAATCTCTTCAGATTCACATCCATTCTATACAGGTCGTCAAAAATTCCAAGCAGCGGACGGACGTATCGCTCGTTTCGAAAAGAAATACGGCAAACAATAATAGAAATGGTCATTCGACCATTTTTATTTTTACCTGTAAAAGTTGTCATTTGACAGCTTTTTATTATGAAAAAATATAGAAATAAGATAAAATAAAGAAAAATAATTAAATTGTGGGAGAATATTAAAAGATGAAATGGTCTTTAAATGAATTAACGAAAAAAAAACAGATTAATTTCAATGAAGAATTAGATCTACGCGAAGAGTTGCTCAAACGTTCACAAGAAATTTTGGATTGTCAACCAATTGAGGTTAAAGGTGAAATTGCTTATGATGATGATTTATTCTATTTAGATTATCAAATTAAAACAGTATTGACATTGCCTTCGTCAAGAAGTTTAAAACCAGTCGAGTATCCAATTGATCTTCTTGTCAATGAAATTTTTGCGACTGAAGAGAGTTTGAGAGGGAATCAAGAATTATTAGACAATGATTTGATTATTGTTTTGGATAAAGATTTAATCAGTTTAGATGAATCAATCACTGATAATCTTTTATTGGAAATTCCTTTGCAAATTTTTGCTGAAGATGAAGAGGCAGAAGAGTTGCCGGCTGGTAAATTCTGGTCTGTTTTGAGTGAAGAAGATTATGCCAAACAACAAGAAGAAAAATTGGAAGAAAAGAAATCCCCTTTTGATGGTTTGAATGGATTATTTGATTAGACAGCTCTCATTTTCAAAGGATTTCAGCCTTAAAGCATAAGAAAGCGAAAACAATTTAAAAAAAGCGTCAAATAGTTTGTACATAAATTAAATTTATCTTATAATAGTATTATAAGAAATCGAATTATACAGTTTTTTTAACAAAGGAGAATGATATGACTTCAAAGAAAATTTTGATTATTGAGGATGAAAAGAATTTAGCGCGATTCGTCTCATTAGAATTAGAACATGAAGGCTATGCGACTGAGATTAAAGATAATGGTCGTTCCGGTCTTGAAGAAGCAACTTCAAAAGATTATGATTTAATCTTGCTTGATTTGATGCTTCCTGAACTTGACGGTTTTGAGGTAGCCCGTCGTTTACGAAAAGAAAAAGATACACCAATCATTATGATGACGGCACGTGATTCAACGATGGACCGTGTTGCTGGTCTTGATATTGGGGCTGATGATTATATCACTAAACCTTTTGCGATTGAGGAACTTTTGGCGCGTGTTCGTGCTTTCTTCCGTCGTGAAGAGCATGGTCATGCCGTTGAACGTGCTGAAAATACTTCTTTCCGTGATCTTGTGATTGATAAAACGAATCGCACAGTTCATCGTGGTAAAAAAGTAATTGATTTAACACGTCGTGAGTATGACCTACTTTTGACATTGATGCAAAATGTTGGCGATGTTGTGACTCGTGAACATTTAGTTTCACAAGTTTGGGGATATGAAGAAGGAACAGAAACAAATGTTGTGGATGTTTATATTCGTTATCTTAGAAATAAAATTGATGTTGAAGGTCAAGATAGCTATATTCAAACTGTTCGTGGCTTAGGTTATGTAATGCGTGAACGCAAATAAAAAATAAGATGAAAAAATTATTTACTTTCAATAAGAAAAAAGAGACGGTAGAGGAAAGTTCGGCTAAGCGGTCTATCATGCTTAGGTGGGCTTTTGCTAACACCGTTTTTTGTTTTATTACTTTTACTTTGTTTGCTACTTTGACTTATCAATTGACAATCAGTTCTTTTATTAAAGAAGAACAACAATTATTAACTCGCTCTATGGATAGTGTTGAGGAAGTCTTAGAAAAAGCAGATGCTCCTTTGAATTCATCGAATTTGAACACATATATTGAAGCGACATCAAAGATTCAAAATGGTGAGTCTGAAGGAATGAGTTTGGGTAGTATCATTGGCACACGGAAAGCATTTTATATTTATGATTTAAATCATAAATTATTGTATTCAACGAATCGACATACTTTTGGTTTTCAGAATCAGGCTAATAATGAAATGAAAGAGATTCGGGGAGAGAATCCAGGTTATTTAGTTCAGAGAAAAATTATTTCTAAGTCAACAGGACAAGTTGTAGGATACTTACAGGCTTTTTATGATACGACGACTTATCATCGAATTTCTAATCTTCTTTTGATTGTCTTGTTAATTTTAGAAATTGTTGCCTTGATTATCGCTCAGTTGATTGGTTATTTCATGGCTAATTACTTTATGAAACCATTGGAAAAACTTTATCAGGGCATGCAAGAAATGGCAAATGATCCAACAAATGATTTTGAACCGATTGAAATTCAAAGCGGAGATGAAATCGAAGAGTTGGCTCACGTTTACAATGATATGATGTTGAAGATGAAGGCATATCTTGAACAGCAAAATCGGTTTGTTTCTGATGTTTCTCACGAGTTAAGAACACCCTTAGCTGTCTTGGATGGACATATTAACTTGCTGAATCGATGGGGGAAAAATGATCCAGAAGTATTAGATGAATCTTTGCAGGCAAGTTTAGATGAAGTTGATCGAATGAAGAAAATGCTTGAGGAGATGTTGGCTCTTGCTCGTCTTGAAAATGTTGATTTATCAAGTGAAGAACTGGATTGTGATGTTGGAAAAGTTTGTAATCAGGCCCTTAAGAATTTTCAGCTTTTGCATGATGATTTTGAAATAGTGCTTGATAACCGGCTTATTTATCCCACTCATGCGCGAATTTCAGAAAATCATTTTGAACAAGGCTTGAGAATTCTGTTAGATAATGCTGCTAAATACTCTCCTGATGATCGTAAAGAAATCGTGATTACTGTTTATGAGGATGAACAGTTTGTGATTACGAGTGTATCTGACAAAGGAATTGGAATTTCAGAAGAAGATATTGATCATCTTTTTGAACGTTTCTTTAGAGCGGACAAGGCTCGCAATCGAGAAATTGGTGGAACTGGTTTAGGTTTACCAATTTTAGCTCGATTGGCAGAAAATTATCAAGGGGAAATTGAGGTAAATTCAGAACTGGGTCTTGGTTCAACTTTTACACTAAAATTCCCGAAAATAAAATAAAGAATAAGAGAATTGCTAAAAGGCAGTTCTTTTTTTGTGGCATATGTTATATTTTATAACATCAAATATAAAAATAATTGACTTGTTTAGAAAGTTGTGTTATATTTTATTACATGATTAAATTATCAGAAAATATTGATAAATATTCTGTTTTAATCTCGAACTTTTAAAGGAGAAATTTTATGGACACAGGCTCAATTGCATTTATTTTAATTTGTGCGGCATTGGTATTTTTGATGACGCCTGCATTAGCATTTTTTTATGGGGGACTTGGACGCCGAAAAAATGTGTTAAACACAATGATGATGTCTCTCGCACCAATGGCTCTGGCTTCTATTTTATGGATAATTATTGGCTTCTCATTTTCATTTTCAGGAAGCAATAGTTGGATTGGTGATTTCAACCATTTGTTTATGAATGGTGTGGATATGGCTAAAAATTCACTTTTCCCTGCTAATCATATTCCAGATGGACTTTTTTCTGGTTTTCAAATGATGTTCTCGATTATCACAGTAGCTCTAATTACGGGATCTGTTGTTGGAAGAATGAGATTTACACCAATTTTGATTTTTATGACTGCTTGGTTAATTTTAGTTTATTATCCTTTGGCTCATATGGTTTGGGGCGGTGGATTTTTGGCTCAAATTCATGCGATTGACTTTGCAGGTGGAGATGTTGTTCACATTTCAAGTGGGGTGACAGGACTTGTACTTGCGTTAGTGCTTGGAAAGCGTCGAGATTATGAGCGTTTAGATTATCGTCCACATAATATTCCTTTTGTTGTTTTGGGCGCTGGTCTCCTATGGTTTGGTTGGTTTGGCTTTAATGCTGGGTCAGCACTTGCTGCCAATGGTGTGGCAATTAATGCTTTTATGACGACTAATACAGCAGCTGCAGCAGCAATGTTTTCGTGGATGATTGTTGAAAAAATATTGATTGGTAAACCTTCAATTGTTGGTGCTTGTTCTGGTGCGGTAGTTGGCTTGGTGGCTATCACTCCAGGCGCTGGTTTTGTTTCTTTATGGTCGTCATTGATTATTGGTCTTTTGGTCAGTCCTTTGTCATACTTTATGATTTCTGTAGTTAAAAAGAAATTGGGATATGATGATGCTTTAGATGCTTTTGGTTGTCACGGTATTGGCGGGATGTTTGGCGGAATTATGACAGGAATTTTTGCAACACCGGCTTTGGCACCAGAAAAAGGATACGCTGGTTTAATCTATGGCTCTGGGAAATTACTTTTGGCTAATGTATCTGCGGTTGTCTTCACAGTTATTTTCACTGCTCTTGTGAGTTGGATCATTATTAAAGTGATTGCCTTGTTTATGCCAATTCGTGTATCTGACCGTGCTGAAGCTATTGGACTTGACGACAGTGAGCACGAAGAAACTGCTTATCCAACCTTCTTAGGTTTGGATTCTTAAGTTTAATTTTACTGACAGATATTTCTTATATAAAATTGTGAGTTTGTCAGTAAAATCAATTTTGAATGATGTCTTTGAAGTATGCTGACAAGTCTGTCAGTAAAAATGTAAGATACAAAGAGAGAAAAAATATGAAAAAAATTGAAGCGATTATTCGGACAGATAAATTAGAAGATTTGAAAGCAGCCCTATCAGATAATGGCTTGGTGCATGGGATGACAGTTTCTCAAGTTTTGGGTTATGGTGAACAAAAAGGATTTACAGAATATGTTCGTGGTCAACGAATTGAAACTACTTTACTTTCAAAGTTAAAGATAGAAATTGTATCAATCGATGAAAAAGTTGATGATATTGTTAATGTGATTATTAAAGCAGTTCAAACGGGCGAAGTGGGAGATGGTAAAATCTTCATTCAACCAGTTGAGCGTGTAATTCGAATTAGAACCTCAGAAGAAGATGCTCAAGCGCTCTAAGTCTCATACTTTATAACAGGATAAAGTGTAGATGCTTGGAGACTACCTTTCCAGATTCACTACTGCTGACTCTCGGTGTAACAAATAGTATATTTGTAAGTCAGCAAAGCTAACAATGACTTTTCTAGGTTGGAAATGATTCTTCTTGATGAGTTCTATATTATTAAAAATTAAGCTGACAAATAGGTCAGCTTTTTGTGTTTTTTTGAAAAAATTACTGACAGACTTGTCAGTAAATAAGACTGTTGAAAAAAAGCCCGATTAGGGGTAAAATAGATTAGATAAAGTCGTCAGTGAAATATTTTACTGACAACTTAAAAAGGAATAGAAAATGAAAAAAATAACGAAATTTAAAGATCAAAAAATCTTAGTTCTTGGACTTGCCCGTTCTGGAATGGCTGCTGCCCTTGTGCTCAATGAGTTGGGTGCGATTGTTACGGTCAATGATGGCAAACCTTTTGAAGAAAATAAAGAAGCGCAACTACTTTTAGAAGAAGGAATTAAAGTCATCACAGGGAGTCATCCTATTGATTTATTGGATGAAGATTTTGCACTAATGGTTAAAAATCCAGGAATTCGTTATGATAACCCAATGGTTGAACGAGCTGAAGCATTGAAGATTCCTGTAATTACTGAGGTTGAACTTGCTTATCTTATCAGTGAAGCTCCAATTATTGGAATTACCGGAACCAATGGGAAAACAACGACGACAACATTGATTGCTGATATTTTAAATGCCGATGGCCAGTCAGCAAAATTGTCAGGAAATATTGGTTTTCCAGCGTCAGAAGTAGCCGAAAAAGCGAGTGCTTCTGATACATTAGTGATGGAACTTTCAAGTTTTCAATTGATGGGCATTGATAGCTTCCGCCCTAAAATTGCCTTAATTACAAATTTATTTTCAGCTCACTTAGACTATCATGGTTCGCAAAAGGCATATGAATCTGCAAAATGGCGAATTCAAGAAAATATGACCTCAGATGATTTCTTGATTCTCAATTTTAATCAAGAAAAATGTCGTAATTTGGCTGACAAAACGAAAGCGACTGTTCTTGCTTTTTCAACAAAAGAAAAAGTTAATGGTGCTTATTCTAAAGATGGAAAAATTTATTTTAATGATGAATATATCATGGAAGTTTCTGAACTTTCACTTCCTGGTGAGCACAATCTAGAAAATGCTTTAGCAGCCATTGTAGCTTCAAAATTACAAGGGACAAAAAATGAAGCGATTGTAGAAGTGCTGACAAGTTTTGCTGGTGTAAAACATCGTCTGCAATATCTTGGTGAAATTGATGGTCGTAAAATCTATAACGACAGCAAGGCAACCAATATTTTGGCTACTCAAAAAGCACTTTCTGGTTTTGATAATAGTAAACTTTGGCTTTTAGCTGGCGGACTTGATCGTGGAAATGGTTTTGAAGAGTTAGAAAAAGATTTGCAAGATTTGAAAGGAATGGTTGTTTTTGGTCAAACAGCAAATAAATTACGTTTGACTGCAGAAAAATTGAATATTCCCGTTTTTGATAGTGAAAATGTTGCAAAAGCCCTCGAAGAAATTCTACCTCAAACGCAAGCAGGAGATACAATTTTACTTAGTCCAGCTTGTGCAAGTTGGGACCAATATAAAACTTTTGAAGAACGCGGTGATTTATTCATCAAAGCCTTTGAAAATTTGAAAAAATAAAAGTACTGACAATTATTGAATTAATTTATGTTAAAATTAATTTTACTGACAGAAAGAATAATTACGATTCATCTTGCTGACAGCTATCAGATTTAATTTGTACTTTATTTCTATCATTATTTTCTTGTTTATTAGAGAACAGGATTTAATGAAACTTGGGTACAAAAATATTTGTCAGAGAATCCCCAAACTATTGGAGAAAAACAAACATGCGAATTATCATTACAGGTGGCGGCACAGGCGGTCATATTTATCCAGCGCTAGCTTTCCTTAAGTATTTGGAAAAAGTAGAACCAGATACAGAAGTGCTTTATATTGGAACGAAAAAAGGCTTGGAGGCAAAAATTGTCCCTCAAGCAGGAATTAAATTAAAAACAGTTGATATCCAAGGATTACGTCGTTCACTAAGTCCGCAAAATTTAAAAACAGCTTATAAGTTTTTTAAATCTGTCTCAGATGCTAAAAAAATTATGAAAGAATTTAAACCGGATGTTGTTTTGGGAACTGGTGGATATGTGGCAGGGCCAGTTGTTTATGCTGCTGCGCAATTAAAAATTCCAACAATTATACATGAAGGAAATTCTTTCCCAGGAATAACTAATCGTTTTCTTGCTAAAAAAGTTGACCGAATTGCAGTAGGTTTTCACGCAGCAGAACAATATTTTCCAGCGAGCAAAACGACTTTTACTGGAAATCCAAGGGCACAAGAAGTTGCAGATGCAGCGGCTCAAGTAGAAAAATTTGAAGAGCCAACGGTTGTCATTTTTGGTGGCTCACGTGGCGCTTTAAAACTTAACAATGCTTTTATTGAAGCCCTTCCTGAATTAGCACAACGTTCATTTAAAACCGTTTATGCTTCAGGAGAGATTTATTATGATGATTACAAGGAAACTTTTAATCAATATAAAGAAAATTCTAATTTAGATATTCGTCCTTATATTAATAATATGACAGAACTTTTGGCAAAAAGTCAGCTCTTTTTAGGACGGTCTGGTTCAACAACTATTGCTGAAGTTACCGCTTTAGGCTTACCAGCCGTTTATGTCCCAAGTCCAAATGTGACAGCTGACCAACAGACTAAAAATGCTCAAGAATACGTTGACCAAGGTGCAGCTATTATCATCAAAGACGAAGACCTAACGGGTCAAACTTTGGTTGAAGCTATTTCAAATATACTCGAAAATAATGAGAAGTATCAAGAAATGCAAGCAGCTAGTCTAAAAGCGGGCGTTCCAGATGCTAGCCAACGCCTTTACAATCTAGTGAAAGAAATTAGTAAATAAATGAGTGAAAAAGATATTAACTTAACCCCTTGGCAGCAAAAACATCTTGAATATCAGAAAAGAAAAGCAGAAGAAGCCAAAAAAGAAAAGAAAGCAAATCAACCTAAAAAGGTTCATTTTTCTTCACCTTTTCTTAAAAGTCTCCCAAAAACTGAAAAAAACTTTGATGACACTAGAGACGAAGCTGAGTCAGCTGAGTTGTTAGAAGAAGGCTTTGAGACTAATAACGAAGAAACTCAATCAAGCGAAGCTCCGATTGAAAATGAAAAAATTATTGCTCAGTTAGAACAACTTTCTCAAGAGAATGAATATGAGTATGAAGAAGAGCAAATCAAAAGACCTTCGAGATTTTCTTCTTTATTTAAAGGTTCAGCTCCACTTTTAAAGAAAATGTGGCCAGCCTTAGCAATTGTTGTTCTGGTATTCGTTGGCTCTCTTTATTTGATTTCACCTTTAAGTAAAATATCAACTTTTAGTGTTTCTGGAAATGCGAATGAAAGTAGCGAACAAGTTGCATTAGCTTCTGGAATTCAAACAAGTGATAGTATTTTTAATATCCTAAATAATAAGGAAAAAATTGAAGCGACAATTGAACAAAAATTCCCTAGAATTTCTGCCGTTACAATCAATTACCATTTTCCTAATCGCTTTGAGGCCATTGTAAAAGAACATACAAACAGTGTCTATGTCAAACGTAATGATCAAACTTACCTTGTCTTAAATAACGGTTACGTGATTACAACACCAGTTGATGCAACTAAGCTTGAGAAATTGCCAGTTTTACAAAATTTTAATGATGAAGAAGTTAAAACTTTTGTAAATGCTTATGAAACGCTTAAACCAGCAATAAAATCACTGATGACTAATGTTACTAAAACTCCTACAGATGCGACGAAAGATTTCATTGCCATTGATATGAGTGACGGGAATCAGGTTCGAGTTTCATTGAGTCAATTAGCTGATCGTCTGCCATATTATCCAAGTGTTGCTAAGCAAGTTCAAGCACCACAAGTTGTAGATATGGAAGCTGGTATTTATACGAAGCCAAAAGCTGCTTATGATGCTTATCTTTCACAATTATCTACCTCAAAATCAGCATCTATTTCTGCTCAAAATGCGAAAAAGACTGATGCAAGTAGTGAAAATACTGCTCAAAAGTACAACAACAAGTTCAAATTAAAAATAAAAAAAGTGATAATTTAGGATTGTCACTTTTTTAGCACAGAGTAAGCTATAAAAAAAGCTGATAAAATGCTATAATAGATAGCACGCATTTTTGTGGAAAAATAATAAATAAACTATATAAAGAAAATTTAGAGGAGAAACTGTATGTCTTTGTTTTTAGATACAGCACGAATTGAAGTAAAAGCTGGTAAAGGTGGCGATGGTGCAGTTGCTTTTCGCCGTGAAAAATATGTTCCAGATGGTGGACCTGCCGGTGGTGACGGGGGAAAAGGCGGTTCTGTAATCTTTAAAGTTGATGAAGGAATGTCAACTTTAATGGATTTCCGTTATAACCGTATTTTCCGTGGTAAACCAGGTGAAAAAGGGATGAACAAAGGAATGCACGGTCGTGGAGCCGAAGATTTGATTGTTCATGTTCCTCAAGGAACGACTGTTAAAGATAACGAAACTGGTGATGTTTTAGTTGACTTAATCGAAAAAGACCAAGAATTTGCGGTTGCTAAAGGCGGTCGCGGCGGTCGTGGAAATATTCGTTTTGCCACACCACGTAATCCAGCACCTGAGGTAGCAGAAAATGGAGAACCAGGAGAAGATAAAATTCTACTTTTGGAACTTCGTGTTTTAGCAGATGTTGGTTTAGTTGGTTTTCCATCTGTTGGTAAATCAACATTATTGTCAGTTGTTTCAAATGCGCGTCCTAAAATTGGCGCTTACCATTTCACAACAATCACTCCTAATATTGGAATGGTTCAAGTAGGTTATGGAGATAGTTTTGTTATGGCAGATATGCCAGGATTGATTGAAGGAGCGCACTCTGGTGCAGGACTGGGAATTCAATTCTTGCGTCATATTGAACGTACACGTGTCCTTCTTCATGTTCTCGATATGTCAGAACTTGAAGGACGAGATCCATACGAAGATTACAAAACAATCAATGATGAATTAGAATCTTACAATTTACGTTTGATGGAACGTCCACAAATTATTGTTGCCAACAAAATGGATATGCCAGAAGCTGCCGAACGTTTAGCTGAATTTAAAGAAAAATTAGCTGCTGATTTAGGTCCTGATAAAGAAATGCCTGAAATTTTTGAAGTTTCTGGCCTGACTAAAACAGGACTTCAAGGTTTGCTTGCACGCACAAGTGAATTACTTGCACAAACACCAGAATTCTTACTTTATGATGAAGCTGAATTAGCGGATGAAACAGCTTATTACGGCTTTGAAGAAGAAGAAAAACCATTTAAAGTTTCTCGTGATGATGATGGTGGATGGCGCTTATCTGGTGATAAGATTGAAAGACTCTTTATTATGACTAATTTTGATCATGATGAATCAGTTATGAAATTTGCTCGCCAAATGCGCGCGATGGGTGTTGACGAAACACTGCGTTCAATGGGAGCCAAGGATGGCGACTATGTTAGAATTCAAAAATTTGAATTTGAATTTGTAGATTAAAAATTTCAATATTTTCGGAGATTAAAAATGGGATTTAAAATTATTGGTGACCGTGACAAAGACGGAAATTTTATTGCCTCAGCCGATTATTGGACCGATGAACGGATTGATGACTTGTTAAAGAAATACAATCCTCATGGTAAATTGACTTTATCAAAGGCTAATCAAAAGAAAAACGATGAAAAAAAGACTGATTAATTCAGTCTTTTTTTACTGACAGCTAGAATAGTGACTTCTGTCAGTAATTTTAGGTTCAATTATTTCTTGAAAAATAACTTTATTGACCGTTTTGGATTGGTCAGCAACTTTATAAAGTGCATTACGTTGAAGGGTTTGAACTTGAAAAGTTGGAGTGATATTCAAAGATTTATTCAGATTATCAGTAATAATTTGATTGGGGTTAAAAGAAATATCATCGGGAATCAAAGAAAGAATTGCCGATTTTTCATAGTAGCGTTCCGAAATGTTTTGATTTGCAACATGAAAACTTAAAGCTTTAGGGACTTTGGGGGTTTCAATAGGAAATCCCGCAATGACAGCATTAAAAGAAATATGTTGACCAAAATTAACTTGCTTACTTTTATATTTTTCAAGCTCAGTCCTAAGCAAAAGTTCAGCTTCCTCAAAATTTAAATTAGGTTGATAATAAAATTTCTTGCGAATATTATTGGTAATCAATTCAAATCCGGTAATTCCAACAACGAACCCATTTGGATTACTTTCAAATTTTTTAAAATGACTTTGGGTAAGAACTTCATTGGTTGTAATTTGTCCATCTGAGATAATACTGATGAAATCAGGCAACATAACAATATTTATAAAACTCATGGCATAAAATCCTTAAAAAATTCTGTCAGCAAAGTGTTCAGTAAATTTTACTGACAGAAGAGGTCTTGATTTTCAAATGTTTCTTATCATTGTATCACTTTTGGTAAATTTTGTACTATATTTTCTCATACTAAAAAAACAATTTATAAAGTAATAAATTGTTTTTTTAGTAAACATAAAGATTTATGGAAAAAAACAGCAGAAAATTCTTTTTTATTAGCGGTGTTCTTTCCGAAAAACTTCAATTTTTCGGAAAGAACACCGCTTAACTAATCAAATTTTCACTGTAGAATTACTTTGTCACTAAAAAAATTAGATACATACAACTATATTATATAATAATAAATTATTTTGTACAAGATTAACTACACAATTATTAATAAATATATCTGTAAAATTACACATTACTCAATTACCTAAACAAATCAAGACCTAAAATTGAGCAAAAACATTGCAATATAATGAAAAAATTTCCGAAAAATTGAAGTTTTTCTGAAAATTACATTAGAATTTATAGAGAAAGAGAGGTCTTTTATTGATTACAAAGATAAAAATTTGTAAATGTAAAGATTAAGAAAGGAAAGAATATTGAAAAAATTAGTATTAATTATTTTATTGCTATTCTCATCGTCAAATTTATTGACGACCATGGGTTCAGCAGATACAACAAGTTATGATACAAAAGGTCAAGTAGGATTTACGGGAAATTGGGTAAGACCAGAATCAAGTTCAAGTAGTAAAGAAAATCCTAAAAAAGACCTTCCAATTACTCAGACCATACTCCCAAAAACAGGAGATATGGAATTCTCATCAATGGTAACTAGTTATGTTGGCTTATTAATTTTGGCAAGCATAATAGTTTATAAAAAAGAAAGAGGGAGGTTAACTTTATAGAAAATAAATAATAGTCGATTACTGCACCTTTTTTAAGGATAAAACAAATGGAGAAACTTAATGGATAAACTAATTTTAAAATCAACAACACTTCTTGCCGGCATATTGATTTCTGCCCCTATGATAATCACAACCGCTAGTGCGGCGACTACAGGAGGGGATTACACTTCAAGTGCAAATTTGACTTTACAAGCAGGAACTGGTCCAGTCGACCCTCTTGATCCAACAGACCCAACTAATCCTGTAACACCAGTAGACCCAGGTACTCCAGGTGCTTCTGGAAATCTTACTGTCGATTATGGATCAACACTTTACTTCGGAACCCAATCAATTTCCACTCAATCTAAAACTTATTATGCACATCCTGATATGGTAAAAGATCAATCTAACGTTGTAAAAGTAGTGCCTAACTATGCTCAAGTAACAGACCAATCAGGTGAGCTATCAGGTTGGACATTAAGTTTAACACAAGCTTCAGATCTTCATATGACTACTGGAACATCAACAGATCCTGGATATGCACTTAGTGGTGCACAAATTAGCTTTACCGGAGGCACTCTCCTTGGAGGAAATGGTATTACCGCTGGGAAGCCAAGTGATGTTGTCGCTTCAGGAACGCTCACACCAGGAGTAGCAACAAAACTAGTTTCAGCTGCAAAAAATGAAGGAGCAGGAACTTGGTTATATAATTTTGGTGATGTAGATGCCTATGATGCAAGTTCAGTTGATACAGCCAATACCACAGATCATACTAAAGTGGCGACAAAATCAGCAATTAGTTTGGCTGTTCCTGCAGGTTTGATTGAGAAAGCGGCACCATATACTACAGATTTGTATTGGAGCTTGCAAGCCGTTCCAGGAAATGATTGGGATGGAAATACATCTGCGGTTACACCAGCACCATAAGTCTGATTTTGATAAAAGGAGAGAATAAATGAATAAAATTTTATTAAAATCAACGGTACTACTAACTGCTGCATTAATCGTGGGACCAATAATTGCCAGTGAAGCTGATGCCGCAAGCACCGGTGGAGATTATACATCAAATGGTTATGTTAACTTTGCTGAAGGGGATAATACTGGAATTAACCCCGTTGATCCTTTAGACCCCTCTGTCCCTGTAGGACCAACAAATCCTGATGGTACCGACCCAACACCCGGAACAGGAGGAGCACTTTCAATCGATTTTGCTTCAAGTCTAAGTTTTGGAACACAAAAAATTTCTTCAAAGGATGCCACATACTTTGCTCATGCACAGTGGATTAGCAAAGATAAAGATGGAAGTGCAGTTGATATGACACGTCCTAATTATGTTCAAGTTACTGATACACGCGGAACCTGGGATGGATGGACCTTGACTGTTGCAGAATCCGATCAATTTCAAAATACTTCAGGAGAAAAGCTAACCGGAGCAGAACTATCTTTTAGTAAAGGTTATACCGATGGAACCACTGCTGCAAAACCCGGTTATATCAATAACACTAATTTTGTTGTTAGTACAGCTGCTAGCAAAATTTTAGGAGCAGGTCCAAATCAAGGGATGGGAACTTGGGTATATGGTCTAGGAGCTAATGCAGATTACCAAGAAAATGGTGGAGCGCATCTGGGTAATGAAGCAGTTTCTACAGCATCACCAATCAGTCTTAAAGTTATTGCTGGTACAAATAAAGCGACGTCATATACGACACAATTAATTTGGTCCTTAACGAATACCCCAGGAAATTAAATGTTTATAATTTCTAAACTATGAAAAGGAGGGTACTGTGAAAAAAATAAGATGGTTAAGTATACCTCTCATCTTAATGACATTAGGATTGGAAATTCGAGTTAATGCAGCAGAAGTTCAAAGCTATAATTCGCAAGGAATAGTTGGTTTTGGTCCAGGAAGCGGAGTTCAACCCCCTGTTAATCCTAACAAACCTGATCCAACTTTACCTGTATTTCCACAAAATCCAGATGGTTCAAAGCCTAATCCAGGGGGAAATGGCTCACTGACAATTGATTTTGCTTCAAGTTTTGACTTTGGAAATCATAAAATTTCTAATAAAGATCAAACATATCTAGCTAAAGCCCAAAAGTATTTTGATTCTGAAGTTTTAACACCGAATTATGTTCAAGTAACCGATCGTCGAGGAACATTTGCCGGTTGGAACTTAAAAGTAGTCGAGAAAACACAATTTACTCAAATTGACTCAGGCCCTCAGAAGTACAAAGTACTTAAAGGAGCAACGATTAATTTAAAAAGTTCAGAAACAGCTTCTTTTACTAATGAAAAATCTCCCAAAACACAAACAATTTCGGGACTTATTCCCGGTGTTGAAACTCAAGTAGCTCTTGCATCAACTGGCGAAGGAGCTGGAACTTGGGTAATTCGCTGGGGAAACGATTCAAAGGTCACTGAAGATGGCTTAACAACAGCAGTTTCATTATTTGTTCCTGGAGATACCCCCAAGGATGCGACTGCTTACACTACAACTTTAAATTGGATATTGTCTGATTTACCGACAAACGTGCCAAATTAATTTGTAACACACATTATTATAGAAAAGAGGACATTATATGTCTAAATCAGTAACAAAATATCTCTCTCTAGCAACTTTAGGGATATTAGCAACATCAGTAACTCCACAACTTGCCAGTGCAGCTACAACACAATCATATGGCACGCAAGGAGAGGTAACTTTTACCGCCGGAACAGATACCACAGGTCCAGTTGACCCGCAAGACCCAACTGTTCCAGTAAAACCAACGGAGCCAGATGGCGTTAATCCAGTAGGACCGACAATGCCAGATAGTGGTTTAACTATTGTCTATGCTTCAAGTTTTGATTTTGGAAATCATCCTGTAAGCAATAAAGCAGAAGTTTACAACGCTGCTGCACAAAAATTAGACGATAATACGACACGTACCAACTATGTTCAAGTTGCAGATAATCGTGGGACTTTCTCAGGTTGGAATTTAAAAGTTCAAATGACCGACTTCACAACAGCAGATAGCAATTTAGTAGCGAATGGTCATGGTACATTAACAGGAGCAACAGTGACTCTAGGTGATGCTGAGATTCAAGGAGCTGGTACAGCAAACCCAGCAGATATTTCTTCAGCTACTACAGTTTTGACGCCTGGAGTACAATCGGCAACAATATTGGGAGCAACGGCTGGTCACGGCTCTGGTAATAGTTTGCTTGACTTTGGGGGGAAAGATGGAGCTACAAAGGACACAGCCATCAAACTTTCTGTTCCAGCAGGTGTGGCAGGTGCAGCCAAGTATACAGCAGATTTAACCTGGACACTTGACGATACACCATCTAATTAATATTTTTAGTGGTGAGAAACAAGCAAGGGAGATTTCATGCAAAGAAAATATAAATTTAAACTTGTGACTTTTATAATGTTGCTATCACTGTTACCGACTATAAATTTTAATGGATTTTCTTCAGAGAGTAATAAAGAAAATGTTAAGATTAATTCTCTTGAAAAGATACTTTCTTCTCAAGGGGTGTCAGCAGCAACTCAGACACTTATAAATCGTCAAAGCGTGAGTCCCAGTGGCACTACTTTCAATGGAAATTCAGTTTCACAACCAAGTCGTACTCCACTTCCACAAAATTCAGTTGAAGATGCAATAATGCCTAATAGCTTTGGATGGCAACAAACTATCGCTAATCTAACGTTACCAACCAATCAAGTTACTGCTGTACAAAATGGAACAATTATAGGAAGTTATCCAACTACAGATGCTGGTGTTCAACAAGCGCTTTATGCAATGTATAGTGCAACTAATGCTAGCACTTCGGATTTTGTCTTATACTATGGAGCTAATACAACACTCAGTAATTCAGTCCTAAAAGCAGTAGTTTCTAATCCAAGTGCGACTAATATGACATTTAGCACACTAAAAGGGCATGCTAAAAGTTTAACCTGGATTTCAAATCCAGCCGATCTACTTACGAGCTCAAATAGTTCTCAGCCCTCAGGAACAAATTATACTGTAACCTTACCTTCAAATGTCTATTTTGGAGTTCCAACTATTTTTCGCAATGTAACTGTGGCTGCAAGTGGGGATAATATTTATGCCCAAGGGAACGCATTTGCAACGACAAATGGCTCATGGATAACTGGTGCTCCTAACATTTATGGTGGAACGGACAATAGTGATATATCTGGAAATACAAACCTATATATTGGAGCAACAGGAAGTACTGCGGGCTGGAATATCTATGGTGGTAATGCATCGGCTGGAACAATATCTGGTAATACCCATGTTACGATTGCCCAGTCATCATCTACTATAAATAGTGTAACTGGTGGAAGTGCATCAGGAGCAACAATTTCAGGAAATACAAACCTTGATATAAGTGGAGCTATTGCTTCTCAGATAACAAATATCTACGGTGCTGGAATTGGTACTTCTAATTCTCCTGTTAATGTGAATGGGAATGTTACAACTTATGTTAACTCAACAAATGGAAGTGCAAGATACCAACTTTATCAAGGTGGAACAGTTTATGGAAATATAAGTGGTTCAATCTATAATACTTTAAGTGGGGCAGGAGGATGGACTGGCGCAACTAGTAATATAAATGGTGCTGGTGGTCCAGCATCAACTTTTAACGGAGGTTCATTCCAAGGGAATATAGGGACATCTGGTGCCGGAAATGTTATCTCAAATAGTTACAATACATCATCCTTCACAACAGGTCAAGCTTTATTTACAGGTGGTAATGCTGGAACAGGCGCTTCATATGCTCAGGCAACCAACGCCACTACCGCGGCTCAAGGGATATTATATGCTAATATTACTAACTATATTAAATCTGCTTTTACAACTGGAACAGCTGGGGCAGTTTATGGAATAGTTGGTGGTAATGGTCATGATTCTCTAAAAATTTCTCCATCACAATGGGGACTTGGAAGTCAGACTGGTCTTGATAGTGCAGTTGGTGTAACAGATGCTAAAGCTTATGGACAGATTCCATCTACTACTGTAGTTTCAAATGCCCAAAAAATTACTAGTAATGCAATTTATGGCGATGTTTATACTTGGTTACAATCAGGTGTTATGTCAACAACATCGGGTGGTGGAGCAAACGATTGGACAGGTTATTCATATGGTGCAAGTTCAAATGGGTATCTACAAGGACAATCAGTTTTAGAAGCTGGAACGGCAAATGCTGATAATTCTGTTGGAGGTGCCGGAGTAGTATATTGTAGTGCAATGGGAGGTACCGCAGAAACAACTCTTGCAGCCCAAGGAACAGTTGCTTATGGTAAAACTGATACAAGTTCTGCCATTAATTCCGGCTGGGATTTATGGGGAGGCGGAGGAACGGTATGGACCTATCGTCAAGCCTTTTTACAAAACGGTAATTCCTATCTTATTCACAATAATGATATTGCCCGTTGGACCTATGGAGGTCAATCTAATGGTAGTCAGGTCGGAAATTCATACAATATTTTGAATGGGGCTATTGTTGATACTCTTGAAGGTGGTGGTTATACCGCAACTACAAAATGGGGAAATACTACAGCACAAGTCAATCAAGGGCAAGTTAATTGGTTCTTGTCAGGCGGTTCTTGGGGAGATTTGTATAATACTGGAAGTGCAACAGTAAATGTTTACAACGGATATATCAACGCTATTACCGGTGGAAACTATGGCCAAGCTGGAGTAGAGACAATTGCTGGTGATTCTACAGTCAATGTTTATGGAGGTGATTTCTCAGGTTCGCCAAGAACAGGAACAAAACAACTTTGCGGAGGTCCGTTCTTTAATGGGGCATCCTCGATTTTAGGAAATACAGCTTTAAATGTTGATTTGACAGGTTCAACTGGCTCAAGCTTCCAACTTCCTTCTGGTACATATTTATCAGGAGGAGCAGGTTATAACAATACTGTGACTCACGTTGGTTCTGGAGTAAATAACAGTATTAGTGTCAATATATCAGCAAATGCTGCATCCGGAAATGTCTTAAATGGTGCTGTTATTTACGGCGACGGGCAGTCAACTGGTTCAAATAGTACATATACAAATGTTGGTACAATCAACATGACCATTAACGCAGATGGCAACACTGTAGGTTCGGTTTATGCAACTAATTATGTAGCCATGCCAGCTTCAGGTCAAAGATACAATACGAATATAAAAATTGGGGATGGTACTACCATTTCCGGTACGATAACATCCGGAGGAAGTAGTGATAATCTAACTGATGCGATTGCCGCAGCTAATAACAATAAATCGGCTATTACATTAGGAAATAGTACTTCACATAACCCAATTACCATAAATGGTTCACTTATCAATTTTAACAGTGCAGAAATTACTGAAAAAGCAGTAGTGAATGTAGCAGGTTCTTTTAAAAATGGAGGTGGAGCTACAGCAGCAAACCACGCTGCAACTTACTCCAAACATGGTTCGATTCAAATGGATACTGATTCTACTCTTGGAATTACTTCAACATCATCCGTTGTATCAGCAAGCCAATTAGTTGCCTATCCAAATGCAATACTTTCTACACCCTATGTCCAAACATCTGGATTGATTAATTTATCCGATTTAGATCTTTCAACCAATAAGGGTAATCTATTTTGGAAGCCGATCGGTAATCCACCAACAAGTATTAGTAATACCTATAATGGAGCCTATTGGGGAACACAAGCGGCATTCCCAATTTTGACGTTTAATGGTGGAGATACTTCTACAAAATCTGGTGCAGTAAATATTAGTCCTAATAATTTTTCTGGTGTAGATTCAGCCAAAAATTATGCATTTTTAGGGGATTATACAATGTCTTCCCTCTCCACCCCAAGTAATCCAACTTGGATTGGTTATGTTGTTCCAGGGCAGGTACGTGTATATAATACAACTGGTGAAGCAGATTCAGGAAATTGGCAACATCATTTAAAATCTAATGTTACAACAGGGAATCCCGTTGCTGGTCAAACGATGCAAGCATGGGCCTCGGTAGCATCTGATACTGATGCAAGTTCGATCAAAGTAATGTATGTGATGGGATATAGTGATAGCACAACAGCTCCCTTTAGCTTCACCGCTAAAGCACCATATTACATAAAATCTAGAACAGCCACGGCATTTGATGGAAAGATTTTAAATAATTATCCATCAACTAATCCTAATTTTGATGTCTATGCTGGAACTACTGGTGCTACACGTAACTTTGGTACGAGAGACTATTTTGTAGGAAATCAACAAGATGGCACAAACGATCAAGCAATATATGGAAGTTATATTGTACAAAATGTGGTTACTGATAACACCACTAGTCTAAGTGCTGGAAACTATATCCTACCGAATAAAGGTTCGGCAATAAATGCATCATCATTGACTCAAGCACAACTCCAAAAAATTGTTGGTTTAAAAGGAGTGGGTGTAATGACAGATATTACGACGAGTGGTGATCCATTAAGTTCAATAAATAATGCAGGTAATACGATTCAAGATCCTACAACTAGTGATACTAATGTAAAAGATAAATCATATGCAGAAATACCTGTGAGCTGGACTTTGGGAAAAAGTTCTACTAATAGTAACATTGTTGTTGTACCACAGGCAGCAGTTATTTCATCAGATAGTCAGACAGCTCTTAATGTTTATGATGCAAGTATGACAAGTGATGATGCACACGATTTAAAAGATCAAAAAGATCTGGATGTTAATTGGACCTATGCTTTAGCTTTTAAAGCGGATGGAACGATAGAAGAACCAGTGATTAGCAGTCCGTCAAATTTGGTTACAACCTTGCAAACTATACAAGCCAATAATCCAATCATTGATGGAGATGGTAATATTCGTCCTGTTACTTATACTTATAATGGATTATCAAAAGATATTACACTTAATTTAACTTTTGGCTCTATAAGTCTTTCTACACCAAATTCTTACGACTTTGGTACATTAGACGTAAGTCCCAAACCATTAATTTCATGGGCCACAAGTCCTGCCAGTGATGTGGTTGTTACGGACACACGGACAGGTTCTGCCTTAAAGCCATGGTATGTGAGTGTCGCACAAACTCAAGATTTAAAAGGTTTGACAAATAATAATAATTTGGCTTCATATCTTTTCTTCAAAGATAGTACAGGAAGTAAAGTAATTACAAGTGATGCCTTACAGATTTATGCCAATACTTCACCAACTACTGGTATTTTTAAGTTAAATCAAAACTGGAATTCAACCTCTGGTGAAGGAATCCAATTGAATATTCCGGTTGATCATCAAGAGAAGGGAACCTATGAGGGACAATTAACTTGGTCTTTAAATAATGTACCTTCTAATTAGTTGCGTATAGCAATTATATACAAAGTAGGATTAGTCCTACTTTGTATAACGGACTTATTTTAATTTTATTATAAGATTTTAATCAAAATACTACAGAGATGTAGTTCTAGAAAGAGAACATAATGAAAATTTATCAAAAAGTTTTACTGATCATTGCCACTATATTTACTTTAGGGACTGTCAGTAAAGAAGTTCATGCAAATGAATTTAATTTTTCTGTGAACCCGGTTCTTCCAGAAAACCAAATTGGCGAGAGCGGATACTTTAATTTACAAATGAGTCCAGGACAATCGCAAACTTTGACGATTAGTCTAAAAAATACTACTGACAAAACAGTAGTGGTTGAAGAAGAAATAGCTAGTGCGACAACAAATATTAACGGTGTGGTTGAATACTCACCAAATAAAATTAAAGCAGATTCAACACTAAAGTATAATCTAGTAGACTATGCCTCAATTCCAAAAGAAGTATCACTACAACCAAACTCTTCACAGCAAGTAAAAGTGAGTGTTACTATGCCAAAGGAAAATTTTAATGGTGTAATTGCTGGTGGAATTACTTTTAAAGAGAAGGACTCGGAGAAAACAAATTCAAATTCTAAGGGATTAAGTATTCAAAATAAATATGCTTACGTTGTTGCTTTACTGATGCAACAGAATAAAAATACTGTTGCGCCTGACTTGAAATTAAATAGTGTAGAGCCTAGTCAGGTTAATTATAGAAATGTAATCAATGCCAATTTACAAAATCCAATGGCTGGATATCTAAATCAAATGTATGTTCAAGCAGAGGTCAAAGGTTTAAGTAATTCTAAATTATCTTATAAGGCAAACAAAGAGATGCTGCAAATGGCACCAAATAGTAATTTTGATTATCCTGTTTCTATTGGTGATGGAAATAAGCTTGAAGCGGGTAAGTATCGTCTATCGATGACAGTATATGGACAAAAAAATAATGACGGAAAGTTCACTTATGTTGATTCAAAAGGAAAAGAACAAAAATTTGATTATCAATGGAAATTTACAAAAGACTTTACAATATTAGGTAAAACAGCAAGTAAATTAAATTCAAAAGATGTAACTGTTAAAAAGACTCCTTGGTATGAAAATTGGCTTATCTGGTTAGGTTTATTATTAATTCTTTTAGCTCTTTTCTTCTTGTTCTTTATTTTATGGAAGAGACGTAAAAAAGAAGAAGAGGAGCAAGATTTAGAAAAAGAAAAATTAAAAGCTCAACTTGAAGAAATGAGAGAGCAAATAAGTAAAGAAGATAATTCTGATGAGATAGACGTTTAGGTTCTACTTAGATTTTTGAATCATGATTATTTACATTTATTAAAGTTAAGTAAAAGTAAAACAAATTGCAGGAGGTTTTTTATGGCCGAGAATCAGCTATTCTACCCACGGTTAGAAGAATTAATAAGAATATCAAAAAAATCTTTTAATCAAGTTGAAAGAGATCTAGGATATCCTAGAAATGCGCTTCATAATTATAAAAACGGTGTGGAACCTTCGGGAATTCGATTGATTGAATTGGCACATTATTTCGGAGTAACACCTGAGTATTTGCTAGGAATAAACAATGACCCAAAAAATAACGGAACCAGAATTATTTTTGAAAGTCTTAATGATTATCAGAAAAAAGATTTATGCATTATTTGTCAAGAATGGTTGTTGTCTTCAAAATAGAGTAAAGAAAGTATAAACTATAAATAAAAAAAGCCTTATAAGGCTTTTTTATTTATAAAAATTAATTAGAATTTAATTATTTTTTGGGGCGAACGAACATTGCATCCCCAAAACTGAAGAAACGATATTTTTCATCAATCGCATGTTGGTAAGCGTCAAGAACAAAATCACGGCCAGCAAAAGCAGCGACTAACATGACCAAAGTTGATTTTGGTAAATGGAAATTGGTGTTAAAAGCATCAACAACTTTCCATTCATAGCCAGGTTTAATGAAAATGTCAGTCCAGCCAGAATCGGCTTGGATATCCCCATCAAATTTACTACCGATGGTTTCCAAAGTACGGATTGATGTTGTTCCAGAAGCAACAATTTTGTGTCCACTAGCCTTAACAGCTCTCAATTGAGCCGCCGCCTCTTCAGTTAGACGATAAAATTCGCTGTGCATTTGATGCTCATCAACATTATCCACACTTACAGGACGAAATGTTCCCAAACCAACATGAAGTGTTAATTCAACAATTTTGACTCCTTTGTCAGCAATTTTTTCTAACAATTCAGGTGTATAATGTAGGCCAGCAGTTGGAGCAGCAGCAGAACCATTCTCTTTTGCAAAAACTGTTTGATAACGTTCTTGATCCTCGAGTTGTTCGTGGATATAAGGAGGAAGTGGCATTTCGCCTAAGCTTTCCAAGATTTCAAGGAAAATTCCATCGTATTTGAATTCGACAATTCGTCCACCATGATCAAGAACTTCTACAACGACAGCTTTCAAACGACCATCACCAAAAACGACTTCCTCACCAACTTTCATTTTGCGAGCTGGTTTTGCCAATGTTTCCCAACGATTTTGCCCCATATCTTTAAGCAAGAGGAGTTCAATATGTCCACCTGTTTCAGCGCGTTCACCGTGGAGACGGGCTGGGAGTACCCTTGTGTTATTTAGGACAAGAGCATCGCCAGCTTCAAGTTCATCAATAATATTATAGAAATGTCTATCTTCAAGCTCTTCAGTTTTAGGATCAAGAATCAACAAACGTGATTCAGAACGTTTTTCCAAAGGCGTTTGGGCGATCAATTCTTCTGGCAAATCAAAATCAAAATCATTTATATTCATAAGTTGTTTTTATTTTACTCCATTCCGTAAAAGGATTCTAAAATACATTTATTTCAAATTAGTTTAGTTGATTTATAGGTAATTTTTCTCTCAAATCACTAAATCAATTGGTTGATAAAAAAAGCAATGCATATTGTTTTATTATATCATTTTTTGGATAGACTAGCTTTAGGAAGAACGAGATTTATTGTATGCCCAAAACACCGTTTTTGTAAGATTATTACTAAATAATATAAGAAGTTGCAAAAAGAAATTTTAATATTACAATGGTAAAATAAAAATTAAAAGGAATTCTATGAAAAAAAGGAAAAAAATGATTGCTTGGATTTTAGTAGTTTTATCCGTTGTTTTGGTCGGTGGCTATTTTGCAATAGGAAACTATTTTTATGACTTAGCTGTTAACGCGCGTACCAATAAATCTTTTTTAACTGCCGGGAGCAAACAGAAACCTCTTTCTAAAAAAGAAGAAGAAAGAAAAAAGGAAAATAAAATATTTTTAGCGGATGTAAAATCCGACGCTTGGTATGTTACCTCCTCTGATAAGTTGAAGTTGAAACTCTATGCTGCAGATTATAAGCAACCAACTAAAACAAATAAATGGGCTATTGTTGTTCATGGGTATGGTGGACAATCGACCGATATGGCAAGTTGGACACGTCATTTTTACAATAAGGGTTATAATGTTGTTACACCAGATTTAAGAGGGCATGGTAAAAGTCAAGGGGATTATATCGGTATGGGCTGGGATGGGATGACCGTAAAGATATGTTGCTTTGGATTGCCAAAATTATTCAAAAAGATCCACAGGCAGAAATTGTCCTATTGGGCGTTTCTATGGGAGGAGCAACGGTGATGAACACTTCAGGCGAAAAACTTCCCTCTAATGTCAAAGCAATTGTGGAAGATTGTGGTTTCACATCAACAGGCGATGTTTTTGCCTATCAATTAAAACAATTATATGGATTACCAAAATTTCCAGTTCTTTATGCGGCAAATACCGTTGTCAAAATGAGAGCTGGTTATGATATCTTTAAATCTTCGGCAATTAAACAAGTAGCCAAAAGCAAAATGCCAATTTTGTTCATTCATGGTGATAAAGATACTTTCGTTCCATTTAAAATGTTAAATCCTCTCTATGATGCAGCAAAAGTTGAGAAAGAAAAGCTGATTGTTCATGGAGCGGGTCATGGAGAATCAGAAAAAGTTAATCCAGACTTATATTGGAGCCATGTTTGGAATTTTGTTGGAAAATATATGTCTTAATTGATTACAAGAAAGTCCTTTTTTAAAAGGACTTTTTATTTTTGTTAATGTATTTTTTGAAGACAATTTTTAGTTGACATGGAGATAATTTATGATATAATGAAAGTGTAGAAAAATTGATATATACCAATTTAGAAATGGAGCATATAAAATGAAAGTTATCGTAGTAAAAAATCAACTTGAAGGTGCAAAAATCGGACTTGACCTTCTTAAAGAATCAATGGCTAATGGCGCTAAAACATTGGGACTTGCAACAGGCTCAACACCAGTAGAATTTTACAACCAAATTGTTAACTCAGACCTTGATTTTACAGACATGGTTTCAGTAAACTTGGATGAATATGTTGGACTTGACGGTTCAAATGATCAATCTTACCGTTACTTTATGACTAAACATTTGTTTGGAGAAAAACCATTTAAAGAAAACTTCTTACCAAATGGTAAAGCAGCTGATCTCGAAGCTGAAGCAAAGCATTATGACCAAATTATTGAAGAAAATCCAATTGACTGGCAAATTCTTGGAATTGGTCAAAATGGACACATTGGTTTCAATGAACCAGGAACACCTGCTGAAATTACAACTCATGTTGTTGACCTTCAAGAAAGCACAATCAAAGCCAACGCACGTTTCTTTGAATCAGAAGCAGATGTACCACGTAAAGCAATTTCAATGGGACTTGCTTCAATTATGAAATCAAAAAATATTGTTTTGATGGCTTATGGTAAAGAAAAAGCTGAAGCAATCAAAGGAATGGTTGAAGGAGAAGTGACAACAGAGCTTCCAGCATCAATTCTTCAAAACCACGATAATGTTACTGTTATTGCTGATGAAGCAGCTGTTTCATTGTTGAGCAAATAAAATAAAAAAAGTCCTGACAGGACTTTTTATTTACTGACAGAAATTCTGTCAGTATTTTTTTATCTTTTTTTATACTTACGGTGATTATCAACGACTTCTGAAACGGAGTAATCCGTCTCATCATTGAAAGAAATATTATGATTCAAATCTAAATATTGATTGAACATGTTTTCGTATTCAGGAATTGATAGACGTGTTCTTGCATCCAACATTGATTGATGCTCGATTTTAAGTAAATGATTTTCGTAACCTTCAATAAGTTCACCAGAGAAAAATTCAGCAACAGTACCAGAACCATAACTAAAAAGTCCAATACGCTGACCAGCACTCAATTTATCAGAGTTTTCCAAAAGTGAAATCAAACTCAAATAGAGAGAACCGGTATATAGATTACCCACACGACGATTATAAACGATACCATGTTCAAATTGTTCCATTAATTCTTCAGCATTGGCTGGCTTTTCTGATTCAAGCATTGGCAATAAGGCTTTTTTACCCATTTTAGTATAAGGGGTATGAAAAGCGATAGCTGTAAAGTCTTCAAACTTTAAATTTGTTCTATGGCTATACTCTTTCCAGATTTTAGCAAAAGCATCGATATATGTTTCGTTTGAAAACTTACCATCAACAGAAGGATAAGCCTGACCAAAAGGACGCCAAAAATCATAGATGTCTTGAGTTAAAGCAACGTTATCATTATTTAAGGCCAAAATTTTAGGATTGGCCGTGATAAGCATTGCAACACTTCCAGCTCCCTGAGTAGGTTCTCCACCAGTATTTAGCCCATATTTGGCAATATCAGAAGCAATAACTAAAACTTTAGTATCAGGATTCAAAAGAACATGGTCGCGAGCAAGAGCAAGGCCAGCAGTAGTTGCATAACAAGCCTCTTTCATTTCAATGCTTCGAGCAAAAGGTTGAATGCCAAGCAAATCGTGAACAACAACGGCTGAGGCCTTTGATTCATCAAGACTTGATTCAGTACCAACGATGACCATGTCAATGGCTTTTTTATCTTCCTCAGTCAAAATACTTGCTGCCGCGTTAGCAGCAAAAGTAATAATATCTTGAGTAGCAGGATTGACTGCCATTTCATCTTGCCCAATACCAATTTGGAATTTTGCAGGGTCAACATTACGAGCATTTGCTAAATCCCTCATATCAACAAAAGTATTTGGGACAAAAAATCCAAGTTTATCTATACCGACTCTCATATTTTAAAAATTTCCTCACTTATTATTATAAAAGAAAGGAACTCCTTTCAATGTCTTTGGAATGCTTTAATTTTATCATAAAAATACGTTAAATTCTTTGCTAAGATGTTTTCTTTCTATAAAATACACACATTTAATTTTTTGTTTAATTAATAAAAAAAGGAATTAAGTAAATGGTATGTATTTTAAATAGTACAAAAAATGCTTGAATAGAGTCATTGATTAGATATTGTTTATTAATTTAATGTAAAGAGACTTTGACAAAAGTAGTTTAAAATATGCTATAATGGCTTTCGGAGGTTCATTCGTGAAAGAAATTGTAATCATTGACGCCTTAAGAACACCAGTTGGAAGATACGACGGTGCTCTTGCTGAATATTCAGCAGCAGAACTTGGAACACATGTTGTTTCAAACTTATTGTCAAAACATGAAAATATAAAATCAGATGTTGAACAAGTTATTTTTGGAAATGTTCTTCAAGCTGGTAATGGTCAAAATATAGCACGTCAAATTGCGATTCATAGTGGTTTATCTAATACAGTGCCGGCTTCAACAATCAACGAAGTTTGTGGTTCAGGAATGAAAGCAGTGATTTTAGCCAAACAACTTTTACAGCTTGGTGAAGCAGAAGTTGTAATCGCTGGTGGGACAGAATCTATGTCTAATGCCCCAATTATAAAGAATCGAAAAACTCAAGAAGAAACATTAAGTATGTTAAATGATGGCTTAGTTGATGCCTTCTCAGGAATTTCTATGGGAATTATTGGTGAAACTATTGCTGAGCAATTTGATATAAGTCGAGCAGACCAAGACGCTTTTGCACAAAACTCTCAAGAAAAAGCGGTCGCTGCAAGTCAAGCTGGAATTTTTAAAGAAGAGATTGTTGCGATTGGAGAAGTCGGAGTCGACGAAACACCACGTCCTTCTTCTAGTTTAGAAAAATTAGCCACTTTAAGGACAGCTTTCAAAGAAAATGGAACTGTGACAGCAGGTAATTCTTCTCCTGTTAATGATGGAGCTTCAGCTGTCATTCTTGCAACAAAAGACTATGCTGAAAAACATGGGATTCCGTACCTAGCAGAATTAGTTGATAGTACAGAAGTTGGAATTGACCCTGCTATTATGGGAGTTTCACCAATTGAAGCTATCAAAAAATTAATTAATCGTTCAGAGCTTGAACTTTCAGATATTGACCTGTTTGAAATTAATGAAGCATTTGCAGCATCAAGCCTTGCTGTCAATCGTGAACTTGGTTTAAATGAATCACAAGTTAACATTTATGGTGGTGCAATTGCACTAGGTCATGCTATCGGTTCAAGTGGTTCTAAAATTCTCACGACTTTGTCTTATGCCTTAAAACGTGAGCAAAAACGCTATGGAATTGCTAGTCTTTGTATCGGTGGAGGCCTAGGTTTGGCTGTTCTTTTAAAAAATCCTAACCTTTAAAAATTATTGTGGTTTAAACAAGTAATTTTTAAGAAATTAATGGAGGAATTGCCCAGCTTATCTGGGCATTTTTGGAAAATATGAGAAAAAAATTTTATCAAATGTCGCCCAAAGAGCGATTAGATTCATTGAATCTGTCAGAAGATACTCAGGAAGTTTTGAGTGAAATGGCTTTAGATACAAATATTTTAAACAATCTAATTGAAAATCAAATTTCCGAATTTGAATTGCCAATGGGACTTGCTCAAAATTTTGTCATTAATGGAAAAGAATACATCGTTCCGATGGTTACAGAAGAACCATCAGTTATAGCTGCTGCGAGTAATGGAGCAAAAATAGCGGAAAGTTTTACGGCTAAAATAGATGAACGGTTAATGCGTGGGCAAATTGTATTTTATGACGTAAAGAAACCAGAAGAAATTATTAAGAAAATATCTGAATGCAAAAATGAAATATTTGAACAAGCTAAGCTTGCGTATCCTTCAATTATTAAGCGTGGGGGCGGTTTGAGAGAAATTTCGAGCAGACTTTTTTCAAGTGAGAAATTTATTTCAGTTGATTTCAAAGTGGATGTCAAAGATGCAATGGGTGCCAATATTATTAATTCTATATTGGAAGGTGTAGCAGCACTTTTTCGTGGCTGGTTTTCTGAGGAAAAAATTCTGTTTAGCATCCTTTCAAACTATGCAACTGAATCTTTAGTAAAGGTGAGCTGTGAAATTCCAGTTGATGCTCTTTCAAAAAAATCAAATGGTTTAGAAATTGCTCAAAAAATTGCAGTTGCTTCACAATACTCAAAAATTGACCCTTACCGTGCTAGCACACACAATAAAGGAATTATGAATGGGATTAATGCTGTAATTCTTGCGACAGGAAATGATACGCGAGCTATTTCAGCAGCAATTCATGCTTATGCAGCAGAAGAAGGGACATATCAAGGTTTGGCTAAATGGGAAGTTCATGCCGAAAAGTTATTTGGAGAGTTAGAAATTCCTTTACCTGTGGCGACCGTTGGTGGTGGGGTGAAAGTCTTACCTAAAGCACAAGCGGCAATGGAAATTTTAGGAATCACAGATGCTAGAGAACTGGCCAAAGTTATCGCCGCAGTTGGTTTAGCACAAAATTTAGCAGCTTTGCGCGCACTTGTTTCAGAAGGAATTCAAAAAGGACATATGAGCTTACAGGCTCGCTCTTTGGCATTATCCGTGGGTGCAAAAGCAGATGAGATAGCAGTCATAAGTCAGCAACTTCGGCAGGAAAAAGTGATGAATCAAGAAGTAGCTCGCCGTTTATTAAATAGTCTCAGAAACTAAAAAAGAACTGTCAAGATTTTTTCTTGACAGGCCGAAATTAGTCTGCTATAATATTAAATATAATAAAAATAGAAATAGGAAATATAAAATGTCTGTAAAAATTCGTTTGACTCGTATGGGTTCTAAGAAAAAACCTTTCTACCGTATCAATGTTGCTGATTCACGTGCTCCACGTGATGGTAAATTCATCGAAACAGTTGGGACTTATAACCCACTTGTAACTGAAGAACAAGTAACTCTTAAAGAAGAACGCGTATTGGAATGGTTGAGCAAAGGAGCACAACCTTCAGATACAGTTCGTAACCTTCTTTCAAAAGCTGGCGTTATGAAAAAATTCCACGAATCAAAACTTTCTAAATAATTTTTGAGATAAGCTGCTTTTTAGCAGCTTTTCGTGAATAAAGAAATCACATATATTGAACTTGAAGATTTTTCAAGTTAGAGTAGAGGTAAGAAATGCAAAAAGATGTGAAAGAATTAGTTTTAACAATTGTTAAACCATTGGTTACTCAACCAGATGAAGTCTCTTTGGAACTCATTGAGGGTGAGGAATTTATGGAATATCACCTTAAGGTTGCAGAGGGTGATATCGGTCGAATTATCGGACGTCAAGGTCGGATTATTCAAGCAATTCGCACAGTGGTTTACTTTGTTCCTGTAGAAGGGAAAAAAGTTCGACTTCTTGTTGATCAATAAGAATTAGAGGCTCACTTAGTGGGTCTTTTATTTTTGTTACTGATTCGGCTTTTAATTATTTTAAAGTAAATTAAATATTAAAAGAGTTGGAAGAGTGAGGTTTTTTAGATTAAACGAATATTTCTAATAATAATCAAAGACTTCTTTAAGATTCACTTTAATTGTATGAAAAATTATGTTAGAATGAAAAATATTGATTAACAATTGTAGATACAATCGGTTATAAATATAAATAAACTGATTTTTTATATAGGTGGAATAATGGATAAGAAAAAAGGAATCTTATTAGTAGCTTTGGGAACTCCGCGCTCATGTGAAGCAGATGATGTGAGGGATTATTTAAAAGAATTTTTGGGTGACCCTCTTGTTATACAAAAACCAAGATGGCTTTGGTTGCCAATTTTAAATGGAATTATTTTAAAAGTTAGACCGCAAAAATCAGCAGAGATGTATAAACAAATCTGGACAGATGAAGGTTCCCCTTTGATGATTTACACAGTAGCGCAAGCAAAACAACTACAGGATATGCGCGAAGATTTTGATGTTCGTTTTGCCATGACTTACGGAGAGCCACGCATTGATAAAGTAATCGCTGAGATGAAAGAATCTGGTGTTGACGAAATTACTGTTCTTCCACTTTACCCTCAATATTCTTTAACAACAGTTGAACCTGTAATTCAACAAGTTAAAAAAATTGATGATAAGATAAAAGTAATTAGAGATTTCCACAAAGTAGAATCTTATAGCGATTTACTGGCAGAGTCTATTAGAGAAAAGTGGCAAGCAAATGACTATGATAAACTGGTCCTTAGCTATCATGGAATTCCCTTGTCCTACGTGACCAAGAAAAAAGATGCTTATGAAGAGCAATGTAAAGAAACAACACGTTTGGTAGTAAGTAAACTTGGCTTGAGGGAAGAAGAATACGAGCATACTTATCAATCAAAATTTGGTCCTGAAAAATGGTTAGAACCTGCGACTATTGATAGAGTTGCTGAACTTCCTAAAGAAAATGCTAAAAAAGTATTGATCTGTTCACCAGCATTCGTTGCAGATTGTTTAGAAACTTTATTTGAATTAGAAATTGAAAATAAAGAAGTATTTGTTGAAAATGGCGGAGAAACATTTGATTTTGTTCATCCTTTTAATGACTCTTTAGACTTTACTAGAGTATTAAGTGAAGTAGTTGACCAAAATAGAATCTGAGAAATATAATCATTATTTTATTAGTTTTGGCCTTTAAATTTTATAACATTACTAAAGAGAAATAGTATTTGTTATAATGGTTCATAATATGCTAAAAATAGTAAGGAAATCCAATGAAAAAACAGTATGAAATTGTTTCAATGAAAGACCATTACCGAATTCGCCTTGGAATTTTTGAGCCAGACCAAAAAGCAAAAGCGGTAGTACAATTAGTTCATGGATTTGGTGAATATACTGGTCATTATCTCTATTTAATTAATGAATTAGTCAATGCTGGTTTTATTTGCCTAATGCACGATCAGAGAGGACATGGCGTTTTAGCAGCTGCTAACCCAAAACTTCAAGGACGAGCTAGAGCTTACGAGAGCCTAATTAGTGATGCCTTAGAAGTGAGGAAGATAATTGGTAAAAAGTATCCAAAACTTCCGGTTTATCTGTTTGGACATAGCATGGGTGGAAATATTTCACTCAATGTTCTTCTGAGAAATATTGAAAATCAAAAACTTTACCAAAAAGCAGTAATTGAATCTCCTTGGCTAGCGCTGACAAATCCACCAGCCGTGCCGCTTCAAAGACTGGCAGGTTTTTTAGGAAAAATAAGTCCAAAAATTCGAGTTCGTACAGGTTTAAAAGTTGAAGCAATTTCTCACCGAAATGATTTAGTAGATTTAGTAACTAAAGATGGAATCTACCACGAACTTCTTTCTTTGCGACTCTTTTCACAGATTATGGAAGCGGGGCGTTTTGCACAAAGTCAGGCTGGAAATTTGAAAATACCAACTTTATTATTCTGTGGTGAGTCAGATCAGATTTGTTCGCCCGTGGCCATTCGTTCATTTGCAAACAATGCTGGGAAAAACTTAGAATTAATAGAGATTGCAGATGGTTACCATGCACTCCATTTAGATACAGAGGCAGAGAATTTTATTGAAAGAACTAAAGATTTTTTTCTAAAAGAAAATTTTTAATTAGTATCAAAATAAATATAAAAAAAGAGTCATTCAATTTGATTGGCTCTTTTATTAATTAAACTAAGGGGGAATTTTTTTCATTCAAGGAAAAGATAGCTTTCCTTGAATAATAGACTTAAAAAATAGTTTTATTTAAATCAGGACTTATTAGGTATGGTATAATTGTAGAATGGAAAAATTTTACAAGGTAGGAACAATTGTTAACACACAAGGACTTCAAGGAGAGGTTCGCGTGATGCCATCGACAGATTTTGCTCAAGAACGCTTCTCAAAAGGTTCAGTTTTGGCACTTTTCGATGATAAGGATAATTATATTCAAGATTTAAAGGTGAAGTCTGGTCGCCCACAAAAGAATTTTTATGTCGTTAAATTTGAAGGATTTTATCATATTAATGACGTTGAAAAGTATAAAGGATATATTGTCAAAATTGCAGAAGAAAACCAAGAGGATTTAGATGATGGCGAATTTTACTATCATGAAATCATTGGCAGTGATGTTTATGAAAATGATGTCCTAATTGGTCAAATTTCTGAAATACTTCAACCAGGGGCTAATGATGTTTGGGTTGTTAAACGTAAAGGAAAACGTGATTTATTATTGCCTTATATTCCGCCAGTTATCTTAAATGTAGATGTGAGTCAACACCGAGTGGACGTATCTATTATGGAAGGATTGGATGACTAGAAATATGAGAATTGATATTTTAAGTATCTTTCCGGAAATGTTTGGCCCACTTAATCAGTCAATCGTAGGTAAAGCTCAAGATAAAGGTATTTTGGAGCTACATACACATGATTTTCGAGAAAATGCAACGAATAAACAACGTCATGTTGATGATATGCCTTATGGTGGTGGTCAAGGGATGTTATTAATGCCACAGCCAATCTTTGACACAATGGATAAAATACCTCAGAAGTCTGAAAAACCTGCGCGTGTTATTCTTTTAGACCCAGCTGGGAAAAAATTTGACCAAAAAATGGCCGAAGAATTATCTCAAGAAGAGCAATTAATTTTTATTTGTGGACATTATGAAGGCTACGACGAACGTATTAAAACATTGGTGACGGATGAAATTTCATTGGGAGATTTTGTTTTAACTGGTGGAGAAGTTGCAGCAACGGTGATGGTTGATGCGGTTGTGCGTTTAATTCCGGGTGTTTTAGGAAAAGTGGCTAGCCATGAAGATGATTCTTTTTCTAGTGGACTTTTAGAATATCCGCAATATACTCGCCCAGAAGATTTTAGAGGGATGAAGGTTCCTGAGGTATTAATGAGTGGTCATCATGAAAATATTCGTAAATGGCGGTTAAAAGAATCTTTGAGAAAAACCTTAGAACGCCGTCCAGATTTATTGGATAAATATCAAGCTAATGAAGAAGAGTTAAAAATGCTACAATTATTGCGTGAAAATGTTCAAGATGTGGTAGAATGAAGTAGTGTTAAGATTTTAGTTGAATATTGGGGAATATCCTTTAAATTTGGATGATGAAATCTTTGTTCTTATTGTTCATATCTGGATATAACTAAATTTATAATAAAAAAATAGGGGATTTTAAAATGGCTTTAACGATCGAACGAGAACAAGAATTTGTTAACCAATTTCATTATGATGCTCGTAATTATGAATGGGAAAAAGAAAATGGAACACCTGAGACTAATCTAAATGTTCAATTTCAACTTGTTCCCAAAGAACAACTTGAAAAACTTGGTGAAGGTGACACTGGTATTCACGCTGTTTTGACTTACTTGATTGTACTAGATAATATTGTACTTTCTGGTTTTGTGAGTCAATTGAACTATGTACGTGGACAAATTATTAAGGAACAAGAAGAACTTGAACAAGAGGAATTAGCCCAACTTGCGGCGCCTTTGTTTGAACTTCTTAAACGCTTGGTCTATGAAACAACAGAGGTTGCCTTAGACCAGCCTGGAATAAACTTGGAATTTTAATTAATAGAATAGAATTTATGAAATTAGCTGTTATTACTGACTCTTCGGCAGATTTTGCTGAAAAATATAAAACTTACGAAAATCTTTTTGTCTTAGATATTCCAATTTCCATTGATGGAGTGGATTATGATTTGCAAAAAATTTCTCATGAAGAATGGTACGATCTTATGGCGGAGGCCCAAGAAGTACCTAAAACTTCGCAACCTAGAGTTGCTGAACTTGATAGACTTTTAAAAGACTTAGAAAAACAAGGGTATACTCATGTTTTAGGTCTGTTTTTGCCAGCAGCAATTTCTGGATTTTACCAAAATATTTTTTACTTACAAAGTGAATATGAGCAAATGAAAGTAGTATTTCCTGAAACTTTTATTACCTCAAGTCCGTTGGGCTATATGGTGGAAACAGTATTGGATTTGGCAGAAGCTGATGTCGAATTTGAAGAAATTATCGCAAAGTTTGAAGAACAAAGAGACGGTGACCGTGCCTATATGCTTGTCGATGATTTGCATTGGTTAGCAAAAGGTGGACGTCTGTCTAATGGTGCGGCTGTGCTTGGGACTTTATTGAATATTAAGCCTGTGCTAACTTTTAGTACTGAAGGTAAGGTTGAAGTTTTTGAAAAAGTTCGGACTGTGAAAAAAACGATGAGCCGGATGAAGGAACTTTTGTTAAAAGATGCCAAAGATCCTTTGGCATACAAAGTTTATGTTATTCATACTAGAGCTGAAGATCGGGCACAAGAATTATATGATTATGCATTATCTCAAGGTTTTGATGATGTGGAAATCGTCACTTTTGGGCCTGTTATCGCAACTCATTTGGGCTTGAATACAGTGGCTTACGGTATTTCACCAAAAAAATAAAGCACGTTTTTACGTGTTTTTATCTAAAAATAAATATTCTGAATAATAAAAATAATAGCTACTTCTATAAAATACTAATTTCTTTATAAATGAATGGGGGATGAAATTGAATAAAATTAAAGTGATTGTTGCTGGATTTCGTGGGAAAATGGGAGCTACTGCGGTACAAATGATTCTTAATGCTCAAAATTTTGAACTTGTGGCTTTATTAGGAAAGAAAGAAGAAGTCTCAGAAGCGTTTGGAGTTCCTGTTTTTGGTCGAAAAGAGGATTTGATTGGATTTGATGCTGATACTTGGCTAGATTTAACGGCTCCTGAAGCGGCTTATGAGAACACTCGTTTTGCTTTAGAAAATGGCTTTAGACCAGTGGTTGGAACGACTGGTTTTACCGATGATGAAGTGGCAGATTTAATTAAGGTTTCTAGAGAAAAAGAATTGGGTGGTCTTATTGCACCAAATTTTGCCTTGGGTGCGGTTTTATTGATGCAATTTTCTAAGCAGGCTGTCAAATATTTCCCAGATGTAGAAATTATTGAATTGCACCATGATGGGAAAAAAGATGCTCCTTCTGGAACTGCTGTGAAGACAGCAGAATTGATGTCTGAGGAACGTCTGGCTCATCATCAAGGGGCAGTGGATGAAAAGGAAACTTTAGCTGGTGCTCGTGGTGCCGATCTTGAAGGAATGAGAATCCATTCGGTTCGTTTACCTGGTTTGGTGGCTCATCAAGAGGTTATTTTTGGTTCAAAAGGTGAAGGGCTGACTTTACGTCATGATTCTTATGATCGTTCAAGTTTCATGACTGGTATTGCTTTGGGAATTCGTAAGGTAATGACGGTGTCTGAGTTAAAATATGGTTTGGAACATTTTTTGGATTTATAATATTTACTGACGAAATAGACTGTGACCGGATGATTAGAGGGGGATTTTATGAGTGAATTAGAGATTCGTAGATTAGAATTAAGTGATGCAGAAGCTTTTATGGTTTATATTGCCAATTGGGCAACAGATACAAGTCCTTTTAAAATCGATGCTGTTAAAGCTTATGCCGAGCTTTCTTTGGAAAATTTTTCGGACTATGTGGAAAAAACTCATAGAGAAGAAACTTTTGCTGAAAATCCCGATTGGTCAACAGCAACTAAATATTTTGCTTTTATTAATGGGCAAATCGTTGGTGAAATTTCTTGTCGTTGGCAAATCGAAAAAGGAATTTTGTTAGAATGGGGTGGTCATATTGGTTATGGTGTGGCTCCTGATTTTAGAGGGCATCATTTTGCTGAAGAAATGGTTAGATTTGTTCTTCCTAAATATCGGAAACGTAAGATTTCTCAGGTAATGATTTCTGCTGACAAAGAGAATTTGGCGAGTCGTAAAAGTATTGAAGCAAATGCGGGTATTTTGGAAAATATTGTAGATATTGATGGTGATGAAATTTGTCGTTACTGGATTAATTTAGAAGAACAATAGGATAAAATTACTGATGGATTGCTAGGGTTAATCTGGCAGAGCGTCAAGACAAATTCACAGGTGAATGATACAGGGCAAAGCTTAAGAAACAGAAATTGATGAGAGCTAAAAGTGCTGACAGGTCTGTATAAACTTTCTGTCAGTAAAATTTTAAGGTGTACAATGGGGCTATGCCCCGTTTTTGTTTAAAAAATGATAAAATAATAGATATGAAATTAGAAAAATTACCCGAGGAGTTTGTACAGGCCAAGCCGGTTTTAGAAAAAATAATCGAGCATGGGTTTGAAGCTTATTTTGTGGGAGGTTCTGTACGTGATATATTGCTTGGGCGAGAGATTCACGATGTGGATATTGCAACAAGTGCATATCCAGAGGAAATTAAAGATATTTTTCCTTATACCATTGATGTGGGAATCGAACATGGAACAGTACTTGTTTTAGCGGGAAAATCAGAAGCTGAACATTATGAAATTACTACTTTTCGGACAGAATCAAAATATACAGATTACAGACGGCCAGATCATGTGGATTTTGTCAGAGATTTACGAGAGGATTTAAAACGTCGTGACTTCACGGTCAATGCTTTTGCTTGTGATGTTAACGGGCAAATTATTGATTTGTTTGCTGGACTGACGGATTTGAAGGAACGCAGGCTAACAGCGGTTGGTAGCGCTTTGGAACGTTTTAATGAAGATGCTTTACGGATTATGCGGGCCATGCGATTCGCAGCAACTTTAGACTTTCAAATTGAAAATAATACTTTCTTAGCCATGTGTGAGTCGGCTCACTTACTGGAAAAAATCTCAGTTGAACGAATTTTTATTGAATTTGATAAGTTGTTGTTAGGTCAGGATTGGCGAAATGGTTTGACCTTACTGCTTAAATCAGGGGCTTATAAATATTTACCAGATTTGCAAGATTCGGCCTTGAAAAAAGTACTGACAGACTTGTCAGTAGATTTCCATTTTCAGAATTCTGAGCAAGCATGGGCAGCTTTACTGACTAGATTTTCCAATGTTGATGTGAAAACATTTTTGCGAAAATGGAAAGTGTCCAATGAATTTGCAAAATTTGTAGCAGACCTTGTATCAGCTTATGAACTTGACTCTTGGGATTTGATGAGTCTTTATCATTTTGGTTTAGAAAAAGTGCTTTTGGTTGATGAATTGAAAGTGGCTTATGGTTTGAAGATTGATAGAGAACAAGCTGTCACTATTAATAACCAACTTCAAATTCATGATAAATCAGAGATTGTCATTGCTGGAAAAGATTTAATGGAAGAATTTTCGCTTGAACCTGGTCCAGAACTTGGTAAAATTTTAAAAATTATTGAAGAAAAAATTGTCAAAAATGAATTGAAAAATGAGCAGGCTGCTATTTTTGCAGAAGTTAAAAAAATGCTCTGATTAAATTTTACTGACAGAAATTTTGGCAAATAACCAATTGAAATTTAGTATTTATTATAAATACAATTTCTTGGTTTCTAAGTAATGTATTCTATAGATTATAAAGGAGAAATAAATGAAAATTGAAAATCGCCGTAAAGGCTCATGTACAACAGTTCTTGTGGGAAGAAAAGCATCAATTGATGGTTCAACCATGATTGCTCGTAATGATGATGGACACGAAGCTTTGGATCCACAACGCTTTATTGTGATTCAACCTGAAGAACAACCTCGTCATTATAAAGCTGTTTTATCTGATTTAGAATTAGATTTACCTGAAAACCCATTACGTTATACTTCAACGCCAAATGCAGTTTTAAAAGAAGGGATTTGGCCAGCGGCTGGGATTAATAGTGCTAATGTTGCGATGTCTGCAACAGAAACAATTACTACTAATCCAAGAATCTTGGGTCTTGACCCTTATGTGGAAAATGGGATGGGTGAAGAAGACCTTGTAACACTTGTTTTGCCATACATTAAAAGTGCTCGCGAGGGAGTTGAGCGTCTGGGTCAATTACTTAAGACTTATGGAACTTATGAGCCAAACGGGATTGCTTTTGCTGACAAAGAAGAAGTTTGGTGGTTAGAAACAATCGGTGGTCATCATTGGGCAGCAGTTCGTATTCCTGATGATTCTTATGTTGTAGCGCCAAATCGAATGAATATTGATGAATTCAAATTTGATAATGATGATTATATGTGTTCAAGTGATTTGAAACAATTAATTGATGCAAATCATTTAAATCCTGATTTTGAAGGCTATGAAAGTCATTATAATTTGCGTCATATCTTTGGTTCATCTTCAATCAAAGATTCTGTTTATAATAATCCACGAACTTGGTATGGTCAAAACTTCTTAGGAAATCCATCTGAAGATCCACAAAATCAAGAACTTCCATTCATTTGTGAAGCTAGTCGAAAAATTACTGTTGAAGATGTTAAATTTGTTTTATCAAGTCATTTTGAAAATACAAAATATGATCCTTACGGTAGCACAAATAGTCCAGAAGAAAGAAAACTTTTCCGTCCAATCGGAATAAATCGTAATCATAGTGTTCATATTTTGCAAGTTAGAAATAATGTTCCTGATGAATTAGCAGGAGTTCAATGGCTTGCTTTTGGAGCAAACACTTTCAATCATGTTGTACCATTCTACACTGCAATTAATGATACGCCAGCTTCTTATCGTGATGCTAAGGGAGAATATGACCCAACAAATATGTACTGGTTGAGCGCAACAACAGCTGTTCTTGGTGATTCTAATTATGATTTATTTGTTGATTTACGAAATACTTTTGAATTAAATACCATGGCAAAATTCCATGAAATTCAAAATGAAACAGATAAGAATTTTGAAACAGCTGAAGATAAAATTGCTTATTTGACTCAGGCAAATGAAAAATTAGCAGAGGCGGCGTTTAAAGCACAAACGGAACTTTTGGGACGTATGGTCGTTCTTGGTTCAGCTAATATGAAATTGCGTTTTGATTTTAATGACTAATTTAGTTTAAAAATAATTGTAAAAAAGTAGTTGAAAAGCTACTTTTTTTAGTTTTCTTTAAAGTACAAAATGGTATAATACTAAATAAGTCTCAAAAATAGAAAAGGGAAAGAAATGAATTCTAGAAAAAGTAAAAAAGTGAGAAAAGACCGAGGAGGTAAAATTTTTGTGATTTTATTATCCATTGTTATATTTTTTGCTTTAATTATTTTTGGAGTAGTCATGATTGGTCGGCAAGTCATTTCAAGTCAAACGGATAATATTGCTGCTAAATTTTTACCAAGCTCAGGAAGCTCAGAAGGCTCAGATAGTGTGACTGATGCAGTGAGTCAAATGGGATCGGCAACACCATCAGCTATTGCCACAAAATTAAATGAAAATGCAGATGTAATTAAGAGTCAATCGCAAGGAATGATAAGTTCAGCAAAAGCAACGAGCACTGGCTCTAAAGTGACTTACACCTTGGAATCCTCTAAACTCAATAAAGCAACCGTTGGCGCCCTTTTATTAGCAAGTGGTGACCAAGTTGAAGAAGTAGCGGATAAGGTGTTAGATTCAATGAAAAAAGCTGGGGTTGCTCAACCTAAATTGCAAGTTGATTTGACTGATGATAAGGGGAATGTCATCAAAACGTTGAATTATAGTGCTTAAAATTGGATTTTACAATAAAAACAACATTTATTCAGTTAAATGTTGTTTTTTTGAATCTTAAGTGATAGAATATTCTAATAATTACTTAATTAGGAGGAAAATTATGAATATCTCAGAAGAAGTACGTCCCGGAGCCAATAGATATGTGAGTGGTCAAGGAATTTTGCAAGATTTAGAAAGCTATCTTGCGCCTTTTAATAAACTTGCGATAATTACTGGGGAAAAATCTTTTCAGGTTTTTCAAGATTTTTATCCTAAAGACTTAAGTTATCCTGTTTTTCATTATGATGGCTCGGCCTCTGTCGAAAATGGGAAAAAACTGGCCAAAGAAATTGGTCAATCCGATGGCCTTCTTGCAATTGGCGGAGGGCGTTTAATTGATACTTGTAAAGTTGTAGCCCAGGAGCTAAACTGTGAGTTAATTATTATTCCGACCTTGGTTTCTAATTGTGCTCCTTACACACCGGTTGCAGCTCTTTACCACCCTGACCATACTTTTGATAAAGTGGGTTATTTAAATAAAGTGAGCTATTTAACTTTAGTTGATTATGATTTTTTATTGGCAACACCTCATGATTATTTTGTTGCTGGAATCGGAGATACACTCGCCAAATGGTATGAAATGGAAGGAATCGTTCGTCAGGTTTCACAGGAAGAACTTTCAGCTTCAGTTCGTTTGGGATTTGCGAGTGCAAAGGAAATTTTTAAAATATTATTTGCTGATTCTAAAGCAGCACTTAATGATTTGGCTGAACAGAAAGTGACGCCAGCTTTTGCGCGAATTGTTGATACAATCATTGAACTTTCAGGAACAGTTGGAGGTTTTGCTGGGACTTATGGACGGATGTCAGGAGCTCATGCGCTTCATAATGGTCTATCACTTTGCTCAGAGACACATCCTATTTTACATGGCTCAAAAGTCGCTTATGGAGTCTTGGTACAATTGGCTTATACGGGAGACACTTCAGAAATTGAAAAACTCTTGCCATTTTATAAGGAAAATCATTTACCTGCTTCTCTAGCAGAAATTAATTTGCCATTTGATTTGGAAAAATTGCAAGCAGTAGCAAAATTTGCAGCCAGTCCTGTAGAATCTTATCGTTTGATTGATTCAAAAGTTACTGACGAAAAAATCATAAGTGCCATCAAAGCCTTAGAAGCTCTTGTCAGCAAAAAATAAGGTTTGACATTCTGTCATTGAATCTAAAAGTTACTGACAGAAATTTTGAAAAATAGAATCAAAGTTTCAAGGTCAAAAATGAAATAAGGAAAAAGGAATGACGATAAGTTTACAACAACTCAAATATTTTATTGAAGTAGCCAGAGTGGGTTCAATTAATCAAGCTGCTGAAATTCTTTTTATTACACAACCTTCTTTGTCGAAGGCGATTAAAGATATTGAAGCGGAAGTTGATTTGTCGCTTTTTCAACGGTCAAGTAAAGGAATTTCGCTGACAGCAGATGGTGCAGAGTTTTTGGGATATGCACGACAAGTTGTAGAACAATCTGATTTATTGGAAACACGGTGGTTGGACCGAAAGCCCTCTCGAAAACTTTGTGCGATTTCGACCCAGCATTATGCTTTTGCGGTGAATGCCTTTGTCAATATGGTCAAAAAAACAGAAAGTCAGGGGATTGGAGAATACGAATATACTCTGCGAGAAGCTAGAACTTATGAAATTATTGAAGATGTAAAGTCACTGCGCAGTGAGTTAGGAATTCTTTATAAAAATTCATACAATGCAAATGTTATGGATAAGATTTTAAAAGAAAATCGATTAACTTTTCATCCGCTTTTCTTGGCGGAGCCGCATATCTTTGTCAGTTCAACAAATCCTTTAGCTCATAAAAAATTTGTAACATTAGAAGATTTAGAAGAATTTCCCCGCCTATCCTATGAACAAGGAGAACACAATTCTTTCTATTTTTCAGAAGAAATTTTATCTACGGTTTATGCTAAAAAAGACATTAAAGTAGGAGACCGAGCCACCATTTTCAATTTGATGATTGGATTAAATGGATATACAATTTCAACTGGAATTGTCAGTCAAGACTTGAATGGTGACAATATTGTAGCCATTCCCTTAGCAGTGGAAGATAATATTGAGATTGGTTGGATCTCACTAAGTGAACTTCAATTGACCAATCAGGCTGAACTTTATTTAAAAGAATTGGAAAAAATTGTACATCCTTTTGATGTTCGTGAAGGTAAAAAAAATACTGACAGAAATAAGTAGTTTACTATCCAGCTTTTTTATCAGTAAAAAATTAAAGCCGTCATTACTGACAGGCTTTTTTGTGGTATAATCAAAGGTAATATAAGAGAAATTAGGACGAAAAATGGCAGACTTCATCGCACAAAATTTAAGTAAATCAGTTGGAGAAAAAACGGTTTTCAACAAAATCAATTTTATCATTCATGATCTTGACCGAATTGGTCTTTTGGGAGTTAATGGTACGGGTAAAACAACGCTCCTAAATGTTATTTCAGGACTTTCAGGATTTGATGGAGACCGCACGCCCTTTGATCATCCACAAAATTATAAAATTACATACCTTACTCAGGAACCTGATTTTAATCCAAAAGCTACAATTTTAGACACCGTCTTAGATGATTCGCTTCCGCAAATGCGAGCAATTAAAAATTACGAAGCAGCCCTTTTAGATTATGAAAATTTAGCTAAGTTAGAACGTGCCCAATCAGAAATGGATGCTCTGAATGCTTGGCAAGTAGAAGCAGATGTCAAAACAATTTTGACTAAACTTCAACTTCCTGACCCCGCCACTCTAATCGAAAGCCTTTCAGGTGGACAAAAAAGACGGGTTCAATTGGCTCAAGCTTTAGTCAATGATTCCGATTTATTATTACTTGATGAACCAACCAACCACCTCGATGTTGAAACCATCGCTTGGTTGCAAAATTATCTAAAAAATTCTCGAAGAACCGTTCTTTTTGTCACGCACGACCGCTATTTCTTAGATAGTGTTGCAACACGAATTTTTGAACTTGAAGATGCGGGTCTTAAAGAATACCAAGGAAATTATCAAGATTATCTTGCAAAAAAAGCTGAAGATGAAGAAAGAGAAGCCGCAGCAAGTCACAAGGCAAAACAACTTTATCAATCTGAATTAACTTGGATTCGTAAATCACCTCAAGCGCGTGCTACAAAACAACAAGCACGGATTGACCGCTTTGAAGACCTTAAAGATTCTATGAAAACTAGTAAAAATCTAGGAGATTTAGAACTCAACATTGCGAGCAGTCGCTTAGGGAAAAAAGTAATTAATTTTAAAAATGCCGCTTTTTCTTATCCTGACCGACCAATTTTTAAAGATTTTGAATTAATCGTTCAAGGGCATTCGCGCTTGGGGATTGTTGGTGATAATGGTGTCGGAAAATCGACCTTACTCAATATCATTGATGGTGAGCTAGCATTAACTGACGGGATTTTGGAAATTGGTGAAACAGTAAAAATTGGTTATTTCAGTCAAGAAATTCGAGGACTTGATGAAAATAAACGCATGATTAACTTTCTTGAAGAAGTTGCATCTGCTGCACATAACAGCAGTGGTGAAAATATCTCAATTGTTAATTTATTAGAGCAGTTTCTATTCCCAAGAAGTAGTCATGGAACGCTGATTTCTAAACTTTCAGGTGGTGAGAAAAAACGACTCTATTTACTTAAAATTTTATTATTACAACCCAATGTGCTTTTGCTTGACGAACCAACCAATGACTTGGATATTGCAACCTTAACTGTACTTGAAAATTTCCTAGGCTCTTTTCCGGGTGCTGTTTTGACAGTTTCTCATGACCGCTATTTCCAAGATAAAGTGAGCAACGAATTACTTGCATTTGAAGATGGGCAAATTAATCATTATTTTGGTGCTTACAGTGACTATTTAGCTGTCAAAACGGAAGAAAAATCTGCTGACAAAGCTGTCAGTAAAATTGAAAGTCCAATAAGTACTGACAAAACTGAAAATACTGACAAAACGAAACTGACCTATATGGAAAAGAAAGAATGGGAAACCATTGAAAGTCAAATTGCTGAAATCGAAGAGCGAATTTCTGAGATTGACACAGAAATGAATGAAAATGGTTCAAATACAGAACTCCTACTGAACTTACAAAAAGAATTAGACAACAAAACAAAAGAACTTGAAGAAAAATATGAACGTTGGGAATATCTATCAGAAAGGGCCGACTAAAACATTATGACAACGCAAGAACTTATTGAAACCTTACAAAAATTTCCGGCAGAAGCAACTGTAAAAATCATTCAAAACGATATCAGTGGTGACCGCTTTTTTGATGTTAATACAGTAGAAAATCTGGCCAGAGTCCGTGTTACCACTGAAGGAGTTGAAACCGTAGATACCGTGATTATTGGTATTTAAACCCAGAGACGAAAGAGGAAGTCAAATGTTAAAAATCGGAATTATGGGTGCCGCTAAAATTGTTCCAAGATTTGTAGCAGGTGTAAAAGAGAGTGGTCAAGCTGAAGTTATTGGGATTGCCGCCAGAGATAAAGAAAAAGCACAAAAAGCCGCTTTGGAATTAGAAATTCCACAAGTTTATGATGATTATGCAAGCTTAGTAAATGCAGCAGAAATTGATTTAATCTATATTCCACTCATCAATAAACAACATTATCCTCAAGCAAAAATGGCTTTAGAAGCAGGTAAAAATGTACTTCTTGAAAAACCATTTACCTTGACTCTTGAAGAAAGTCAGGAATTATTCAAGATAGCAAATGAAAAAAATCTTTTTTTGATGGAAGCTCAAAAATCTGTTTTCCTACCTGTGATGGCCCAAATCAAAAAATGGCTTGATAACAATGAAATTGGTAAAATATCTCGTCTTGCAATAAATGATTTCAGACCCCATACCAACCGGGAGAGCTGGGCCTTAGACTTAAAAGAAGGCGGCGGCGCTTTTATCATGCATGCCAGCTATCCACTCTCTGTCTTACAATTCTTATTTGGAACAGGTTTTGATGCAGCAAAAGGAATTTATTGGTCTTCTGAAGAAAATAAAGCAGATTTAGATTACGAAATTCTCTTAAAAAAAGCAGAAATTATGATTAATATTTCACTTAGCACGCGCTTAGATAAACCAAATACATTTATCATTTACGGTGAAAAAGGAGAAATTTCAGTTCCAAATTATTGGAAATCAAACCAAGCCAGTCTTATTAAAAATGATGGAACGGTTGAAGAATTTTCTCATCCAATGCCAAGTGAATTCAGCTATGAGATTGATGAAATTGCTGAACTAATCAATAAGGGCAAGAAAAAAAGTGAAAAACTTTCCCCAGAAATGACGATGACGACAGTCGAAATTGTGGAAGACCTATACCAAGAATGGTTTGGTAAAGATTGGCCAAATATAAAATAAAAACACTAGTTATCTAGTGTTTTTTCTTAAAAATTTAAATTTCCCTTTAAAACGTTGTAAGGCTAAATAACGTTCACGTGCTTTGTGCATCGCTTGGTAACGTTTAGGATCTTTTTTATAATATTGTTGATGATATTCTTCGGCTGGCCAAAAAGTTTTTGCCTCTTCAATCGGAACAACAATTGGTTTATCCCAAATTCCAGATTTCTCTAAGGCAATTTTACTTTTTTGAGCAGCAATTTTTTGTTCTTCACTTTCAACAAAAATCACTGGACGATAATTTGCACCTCGGTCATAAATTTGTCCGTCAGCATCAGTGGGGTCAATCAATGACCAATAAATATCTAATAGTTCATCATAAGAAATCAAATCATTATCAAATAAAATTTCAACTGCTTCCGTATGGCCAGAAGCTTTTGAGAGGACTTGGTCATAAGTAGGGTATTCGATATGTCCACCAGTATAACCACTAGTTACAGCCAAAATACCTGGACGTTCTTCAAAAGGTTCAACCATACACCAAAAACAACCACCAGCAAAAATAGCTCGTTCTGTACTCATTTTACACCTCCATTTGCTCTAATTTAATTATATCATGTGAAAAAAATGCCACCTCATCATTTGACTCGAACTTTAAAAATTTTGAATTTGCCTTTTTTGTGATAGAATAGTTAAAAATAGAAAAGGGGAACGATTTTTTAATGCTAAAAACAACTTTTGCAAATGCGGAATTCGCTAATCCATTCATGAACGCTTCAGGAGTCCATTGTATGACAACTGAGGATTTAGAAGAATTAAAAGCCTCTCAAGCAGGGGCCTATATCACCAAAAGTTCTACATTAGAAAAAAGAGAAGGTAATCCACTCCCACGTTATGTTGACTTAGAATTAGGCTCAATTAATTCTATGGGTCTGCCTAACCTAGGTTTTGATTACTACTTAGATTATGTTTTAAAAAATCAAAAAGAAAAGGTTCAAGAAGCGCCAATCTTCTTTTCCATTGCTGGTATGAGCGCAGCCGAAAATATCGCTATGCTTAAGAAAATTCAAGAAAGTAATTTTTCAGGAATTACAGAATTGAACCTTTCTTGTCCAAATGTCCCTGGGAAACCACAGCTTGCTTATGATTTTGAAGCCACTGAAAAACTCCTAAAAGAAGTTTTTACCTTCTTCACAAAGCCTTTAGGTGTAAAACTTCCTCCTTATTTTGACCTCGTTCATTTTGATATCATGGCAGAAATCCTCAATCAATTTCCGTTGACTTATGTTAACTCAGTCAATAGTATTGGGAATGGACTTTTTATTGATTCAGAAGCAGAAAGCGTAGTTATTAAGCCTAAAGACGGTTTTGGTGGAATTGGTGGAGCATACATCAAACCAACAGCGCTTGCAAATGTTCGTGCTTTCTATACTCGACTCAAACCTGAAATTCAAATCATTGGAACAGGTGGTATTGAAACAGGACAAGATGCCTTTGAACACCTCTTATGTGGAGCTACAATGCTTCAAATTGGTACAGCTTTACACAAAGAAGGCCCTGCAATCTTTGATAGAATTATTAAAGAATTAGAAGAAATTATGGATAAAAAAGGCTATCAATCAATTGCTGATTTCCATGGAAAATTAAAATCATTATAAAAAATTATCATAAAAAGCTGAATTTAAACAGCTTTTTTCTTATCTTATAAATGAAATTTAAAAATTACTAAAAGAGATGATATAATGTAAAAGATTAAACAAACAAGGAGAAATATATGGAAATTTTTATGACTTTTATCGTTTATTCTTTTATTGGTTGGATATGGGAGACCTTTTATTGCTCATTTAAAGACCGGCATTTTGTTTTTAGAGGTTTTTTATTAGGCCCTTATTGCCCTGTTTATGGTTTTGGCGTCTCTGCCGTCTTACTTTTAGTTCCAGATACCGGAAATTTATTCAGTCTTTATCTTAATACGATTGTGATTGTGACAGTCGTTGAATTCATTGGAAGTTGGATTTTAGAGAAATTCTTTAATATGAAGTTATGGGACTACTCAACCCTCCCTTTCAATATTGAAGGAAGAGTAGCTGTTCCCGTTTCATTATTTTGGGGTGTAGGTTGTATTATCTTAATTAAATTAGTTAATCCACCTGTTCAAAATTGGATTCATGATTTTAATGAATTAACCCACAGTTGGGGTGTGATTTTGATATTAATTATCTTTCTGGCTGACCTTGTTTCAACATTTATTTTTACGATTTCAACCAAAAAAGAAGTCTTGGCTATGATTGATGATTCTGACAAAGAAAATGCAGCAATCAAAGAATTTCGTCTTAAACATCTCTTTACAAACCATGAAACAGCAGCAAATCGGATAAAAGTATTAGAATTACTTAAAAATAAACCTCTAAAATTAAAACATTATAATTTGCGCAGAATTCTCAAAAACTATCCAAATATGAATTTGACCAAAAAACGATAATTTAAAAATCGTAAGCGTTTTTAGTAGCCTTAGAAATAAATTCGTGGCATAATGAGGTCATGAATAAAACATTTGAAAAAGAAGAAATTTTAAATGAACTCTATAATCTTATACTAGACCGAAATATTCGTGACTGGGAACGCCAGTGTTTACTTCATACGAAAGTTCAATTAGAGAATCAAGGCCAACTTGCGGATGAATTAGCAAAATTAGAAGTGACCTTAAGACCGTTGGCATTACGCTATAATCTTACACCAAAGGTCGCTGGATTTTATCAAAAAATTTCCAACAGCAAACTCTTTGGTCGAGGAGTTGGTGGCATTATATAAGCCCTTAGTTCTCCTTATGCTTTAAAAGCATAAGGAGTTTTTAAAAAAGTATTTTTAAAAAAGTAAAATTCATTTTATAATGAATTCAATAAAAGAAAAGGAAGTAAAAAAATGAAATCAGCTTATTTTGTCGAAAAAAATAAAATGGAAGTTAGAGAATTTCCCAAAGCGCAACTTGTAAAAGAAACAGATGCTATCATAAAAATTGTTCGTGCCTGCGTATGTGGTTCCGATTTATGGTGGTTTCGTGGGATTTCTGAACGTCAACCTGGACCAGTAGGTCATGAAGCTATTGGCCTGATTGAAGAAGTAGGCACCGGAGTTAAAAATTTTAAAGTAGGAGATTTTGTCATTGTTCCCTTTACGCACGGTTGTGGACACTGTCCAATTTGTTTGGCTGGCTTTGAAGCCAATTGTCCAAATGCAAAAGACGGTGTGAATGGCGGCTATCAAGGAGAATTCTATCGGGCGATTAATGCTGATGGTGCACTTGTCAAAATCCCGGGCCAACCAAGTGATTATTCTGATGACCAGTTGGCTTCATTGACGGCTTTAGCTGATGTCATGCCTACAGGTTTTCATGCAGCTAAAGCAGCAGATGTTCATGAAGGTGATACAGTGGTTGTCTTTGGTGATGGAGCAGTTGGACTTTGTGCAGTGATTTCAGCTAAACTTTTAGGAGCAAAACGGATTATTGCAATGAGTCGCCATGAAGACCGTGCAGCACTTGCGCGTGACTTTGGTGCAACAGATATTATTGCTGAACGTGGTGAAGTAGCGATTCAAAAAATTATGGACTTAACCGATGGTTATGGTGCTGACGCTGCCTTAGAATGTGTCGGAACAAAACAAGCAATTGAATCTGCTTTTCAAGCGGTAAGAGCAGGCGGGCGAGTAGGTCGTGTGGGAGTTCCTCATGATGTTAATTATAATGAATGGATTGATTCTCTCTTTTGGAAAAATATTCAACTTGGAGGTGGAGTAGCCTCTGTCGCACGCTGGGATAAGGAAATCTTACTCGAAGCAGTTTTAAGTGGAGAGATTAATCCAGGCCGTGTCTTTACAGCAGAATTTATCTTAGATGAAATTCAAGAAGCATACGAAGCAATGGATCAACGTACAGCAATTAAATCTCTTTTGAGAATTTCAGAGGGATAAATAAGGAAAATAAAAGCTCTACCAAAGCTGGTAGAGCTTTTTGTAGAAATACGATAAATAGCTAATTTCTTTCCAAGATTTGTTATGTTATAATATAATGAATATATCTAGATAAAGGAAAAATTCATGACTTACGCAGACAAGATTTTTAAACAAAATATCCAAAATATCCTTGATAATGGTGTTTTTTCAGAAAATGCACGTCCCAAGTATAAGGATGGTCAAACCGCAAATAGTAAGTATGTAACAGGTTCTTTCGTTACTTATGATTTGCAAAAAGGTGAGTTTCCAATTACCACTTTGCGTCCAATTCCAATTAAATCGGCAATTAAAGAATTGATGTGGATTTATCAAGATCAGACAAGTGAACTTGCTGTTCTTGAAGAAAAATATGGAGTCAAATACTGGGGCGAATGGGGAATTGGCGACGGTACGATTGGACAACGCTATGGGGCAACAGTTAAAAAATATAATATTATCGGAAAATTATTGGATGGTTTAGCTAAAAATCCTTGGAATCGCCGTAATATCATTAATCTTTGGCAATATGAAGATTTTGAGGAAACTGAAGGACTTTTGCCTTGTGCTTTCCAAACAATGTTTGATGTTCGCCGTGAACAAGATGGTCAGATTTACTTGGATGCGACTCTTATTCAACGTTCAAATGATATGCTTGTTGCGCATCATATTAATGCCATGCAATATGTCGCTTTACAAATGATGATTGCAAAACATTTTTCTTGGAAAGTTGGAAAATTTTTCTATTTCGTAAATAATTTGCATATTTATGATAATCAGTTTGAACAAGCAAATGAGTTAGTTAAGCGAACAGCTTCTGACAAGGAGCCCCGTTTGGTGCTTAATGTTCCTGACGGAACAAACTTTTTCGATATTAAACCAGAAGATTTTGAGCTTGTGGACTATGAACCGGTAAAACCTCAATTAAAATTTGATTTGGCAATTTAGATTAACTAAAAAGTTACTGACAGAACTCTGTCAGTAACTTTTTTATTGATAAAATTTAAATATTGTTCGTTGACGAACAAAAAAGATTGTGTTATAATGATTCGTATGCGAACTAAAAAAGAAGCAATTGGACGACTTTTAAAAGTTGCCAGTAATCAAATGTCACGAGAGTTTGATAATTTTGCAGCTCAGCTTGATTTGACGGGTCAGCAAATGTCAATATTAGATTTTCTTGGAAACCAGAGTGAAGAAGACTCAGAAAAAGAAATCAGTCAGACGATGATTGAATTAGAATTTAATATCCGACGTTCTACAACAACGGAAATTTTGCAACGTATGGAAAAACGGCAGTTGATTAAGAGAAAAGCGAGTCCAACAGATGCTCGTCAAAAATCAGTTGAATTGACTGAAGAAGGCAAACAATATTTACCCGAAATTAGAACATATATCCAAGGACATAATCAAAAAGCTTTGGCGGGTTTGTCAGCAGAGGAGATTGCTGCAGTTGAAAAATTTCTTAATAATTTTAGCATGCAGAAAGGAAAAGAATGAACACAGAATTAGAAACAAATACAGCCAATCATAAAATTAGCGCGAAAACGCGCTTTTCAATTGTCGCCGTGGCCCTTGTGGCTTTTATGGGGATATTAGCGGAAACAAGTTTGAATGTCACGTTTCCAACGCTTGAAAATACCTTCGGACTTCCACTGAGTACGGTTCAGTGGGTAACAACTGCTTATTTATTAGTTGTTGCGATTGTAATGCCAACAAGTTCATATATTAGTCAACGTTTTCAAAATAGGACATTATTTTTTTCAGGATTAATCTTTTTTACCCTTGGGGATTTACTGAGTTTAATTTCTCCGAATTTTACTATTTTAATGGCGGGACGCTTAATTCAAGGAATCGGGACTGGTATTGCCATTCCATTGATGTTTAATCTTGTCTTAACTAAAATTCCGCGTGAGAGAGTAGGACTTTGGATGGGATTTGCTGGGATGATTTTGAGTATTGCCCCAGCACTTGGACCAACTTATGGTGGACTTTTAACAGGGACTTTAGGTTGGCGAATGATTTTTGCAATTATTTTGATTATCCCAATCTGTCTCTTTCCTTTAGGAGCTTGGGCTATTGAGAAAAGTGAAAAAATACGTCCAGGCAAATTTGATTTTATTGCTTTTATATTTTTGTCATTAGTAATGACCAGCGCTCTTTTAGCTTTAGATTCACTTTCAAGTGCTCATTTTTCATGGATCTGGTTAGTGGTCTTTATCTTGGGGTTGATTGCTTTTATTTGGCGTTCAAAAACAAGTACATTGAATTTTATTGATATCAATGTTTTCAAGAGCCCAACTTTTACTTTGTCTGTCCTAGTTTATTGTATTTTACAATTTGTCAATTTGGGAATTAACTTTATCATTCCTAATTTCTTACAAGTATCGTTAGGAGCTACAAGTACATTAGCAGGTTTTGCTTTATTGCCTGGTTCATTAATTGGTTCAGCAGCTCAAGGTCCAATTGGTGCGCTCTATGACCGCAAAGGGGCCAAGGGAATTTTATATAGTGGAAATACTGTATTCTTTATCGCTCTTGTTTTATTAACGATTTTTACTAAGAATCTGACTTTACTGGGTGTGATGGGACTTTATGTTGTATTCACAATCGGTCGTTCTTCAAGTTTTGCAACAACCATGACCAATAGTTTAGCTCAACTTCCTCATGATAAAGCTGCCTCTGGTAATGCTTGGTTTACTACAACTTCTCAATTTGCAGCGTCAGCAGGAACGGCTACAGCTAGTCTTATTGCAACAAAATCAAGTAATTTAACAACAGGAACTCAACATGTATTTATGTTTTTCCTTTGTCTTGCTTTGCTTAATTTTGTCTTCTATACTTTGATTTTGAACAAGAAGATAAAATAAATCTGATTAAAAAAGTTTCGTAATGATACGAAGCTTTTTTTATAATTTAATACAGTATGCTTAAAAAGCATAATTATTGATATAAAAAGCATTTCACGTCAGCTAAAAAATATTTTATAATAAAATCATCAAAAAGATAAAGCAATGTGAAGCTTTTGAGTTGACTTGAAGTGAACTTCAAGGAATATAATGAAAACAGAAGTTAAAAATGAATGGAGAAAAAATGTCAAACAATATTGAAAACAAAGTCGTCTTAATCACAGGAGCCTCAAGCGGTATTGGCCAAGCAACTGCTGAATTACTTGCTAAAAAAGGAGCCAAAATTGTACTAGCAGCAAGGCGTGAAAATCGTTTGCAGGAGCTGGCTGATAAAATTAAAAAGGCTGGTGGACAAGCAATCTATCAAGTGACAGATGTAACTAATCCAGAAGATAGTAAAAAGTTGGTACAATATGCGAAAGAAAATTTTGGCAAAATTGATGCGATTTTCTTGAATGCAGGAATCATGCCAAGTTCCCCTTTATCAGCTCTTCATGTTGAAGAATGGGAAAATATGGTTGATATTAATTTAAAAGGTGTACTTAATGGGCTCGCTGCTGTACTGCCTGAATTTACAGCTCAAAAATCAGGACATGTGATCACAACGAGTTCAGTTGCTGGCCTAAAAGCATATCCCAATGGTGGTGTTTATGGGGCAACAAAATGGGCGGTTCGTGAATTAATGGAGGTACTCCGAATGGAATCTGCTCAAGAAGGAACTCATATTCGGACAGCTACTATTTATCCGGCTGCTATAAATACTGAGTTACTGAATACAATCACTGACAAAGAAGCAGCAGAAGGAATGACAGCTCTTTATGAACAATATGGGATTAGTCCAGAGGCAATTGCTCGCATTGTTGCTTTTGCTCTTGAACAACCTGAAGACGTTAACGTCAGCGAGTTTACTGTTGGACCTACAACACAACCTTGGTAAGAAAAGGAGAAAAAATGAAAATTGATGTCAAAAAGTTTTCTAAGATACAAGATATTTATATTAGCCCAGACCCGCAAGAACATCGTCCTGCTTGGATTTGGTTTGCTTATATTGATGATGATTTAGCGGTAGCAGCAGGTCGTGGAACGGCATCAAGTTGGTGGCATTCGGCAATGCTTTCACGTAAGGGGCAAATTCACATTGACGGGAAAGTCTATCAAGTGGAATTTGAACCTGTAACAGATAAAGAAAATATTGATAAGTTTATTGCTTCTTATCGACAACGTGCGGGTCATAGCTGGGACCCTGCTTGGGAGAAAAATTTTAGACCGACAGTGATGCGCCTAAAATTTTTGAAGGAACTTGGAAAAAGCACAAGATAAAATGTCTTAATAATTGAAGAAAATTGGAGGTTAAAATGGAAAAACAAACCGCAGGACATGAACAACTTGGAGAATTTGCCCCAAAATTTGCTGAATTAAATGACGATATTCTTTTTGGAGAAGTCTGGAGTCGTGAAAAAGAACTTTCAGCACATGAACGTAGTGTCATTACGATTACAGCTTTGATTGCTGGTGGAAATTTTGAACAATTAAATTTTCATATGGCAAAAGGAAAAGAAAATGGAATAAGTCAGGAAGAAATTTCAGAAATAATTACGCATCTGAGCTTTTATGTGGGGTGGCCAAAGGCTTGGTCGGCTTTTAATATGGCTAAAAAAATTTGGGGATAAGAGGGGAAAGCTATGAGAATTACGGTCAACATTTTGTACCAAGGTAAGGGTGAGAATGCCCGTCTTTTTGCTGACGAAATGGTCAGTTCTGGACTCGTCGATAAAATCCGTCAACAAAGTGGAAATTTACGTTATGAATATTTTGTCCCTTTGGATAATCAACACGCAATTCTATTGATTGATGAATGGGAAAACCAAGAAGCAATTGATTTTCATCATAAAAGTCCGATGATGGCAAAAATTGCTGAATTGAGAGAAAAATATCAACTGCGCCTAAAGGTAACTTGTTATCAGCAGATTGATTAGAAAAGAGAGAACGAAATGGATAAAAAAGAATTAGACAATGCACTTATTTTTCCTCAGGGAGAAAAAAATCCTTATGGTGCTTATTTTACTGGTCAATCTTATTTAGAAGGAATGATTGCAGATAAGGACTTGCCCTTTGGTGTTGGAAATGTGACTTTTGAGCCTGGCTGTCGTAATCATTGGCATATTCATAAAGAGGGTTATCAAGTTTTATTGGTTACAGCCGGTGAGGGATGGTATCAAGAAGAGGGGAAGGAGGCCCAACTTTTACATGCGGGTGATACGATTGTTACTCATGCAGGAGTTAAACATTGGCATGGAGCGACAAAAGATAGCTGGTTCAGTCATGTGGCCATTACCGCGGGAGAAGCAGTTTGGTTAGAAGAAGTTTCTGATGAACAATATGAAAACTTATAAAATAAAAGAGTATTTCCGAACATTCAGCAAAACCGAACAATAAATTGAAAAAGTTCTAGTTTTATCCGCTAGAGCTTTTTTTATTTGGCTCATTAGAATAGAATAAGAAGCATAAAGAATTCCTTAAATGGATGGAGGATATTGTGGGAAAAGAAAAGTTGCTCTATGAAGGAAAAGCTAAGAAACTGTATTTTACTGATGATTCAGAGGTGCTCTGGGTGGAATATTGTGATCAAGCGACTGCATTAAATGGTGCTCGTAAAGAACAGATTACGGGAAAAGGTGCTCTAAATAATCAAATTACGTCATTAATTTTTGAAAAATTAAATGCTGAAGGTTTAGAAACACATTTCATAGAAAAGATATCAAAAACCGAACAATTGAATAGAAAGGTTTCAATAATTCCTTTAGAAGTTGTTTTAAGAAATGTTGTTGCTGGTTCTTTTGCCAAACGATTTGGTCTTGAAGAAGGAATTGTTTTACAAGAACCAATTGTTGAGTTTTACTATAAGGATGATGCTTTAGATGACCCATTTATTAATGATGAACATGTTAGATTCCTGAACATTGCAACTTATTCAGAGATTGAATTTTTAAAGAGTGAAACGCGTAAAATCAACGAGATTCTGAAAAAAATCTGGGCTGAAATCGGCTTAACTTTGGTTGATTTCAAACTTGAATTTGGCCGTCTTGCTGACGGAAGAATTATTCTTGCTGATGAAATTTCACCTGATACTTCACGTCTCTGGGATGCGAATGGTCAGCATATGGATAAAGATGTTTTCAGACGTAATATTGGCGATTTAGTTGAAACTTATACTGAAGTTTTGAATTTGTTAGAAAATGCGAAATAAATGAGTTCTAGTTTTTAGGACAGTTCCTCACATCTTATATAGAAAGAATTTTAAAATGACTAAAGTACGTGTTTACGTGGCTTACAAAGCCTCAATTCTCGACCCTCAAGCCCAAGCCATTAAAGCGGCAACTCATAAAATGGGTTATCAAGAAGTTACAGAATTAAATGTTGGAAAATTTTTCGATTTTGAATTTGATGCAGAAGCTGAGATTGCTCGCGCAAAAGCAATTGAAATTGCCAATGAATTGTTGGCAAATCCAAATATGGAAACTTATAAAGTTGAAATTTTGAATGAACAAAGCGAAGGAGCTAATTAATGAAATTTGCAGTCATTCAATTTCCAGGGTCAAATTGTGATTTTGATTTACTTTGGGCAATTCGTGATGTTATGGGAGCTGAGGTAGAATTTGTCTGGCATGATGAGAAGTCGCTTGCAGGTTTTGACGGAGTGTTGATTCCAGGGGGTTTTTCTTATGGTGATTATTTACGCTGTGGTGCGATTGCGTCATTTGCCAATATTATGCCGGAAATCAAACGTTTGGCTAAAGAAGGGAAACCTGTTTTTGGCACTTGCAATGGATTTCAAATTTTGGTTGAATCTGGGCTTTTACCGGGTGTATTGATTCGCAATGAGGGTTTGAAATTTGTTTCCAAATGGCAAGCTCTTAAAGTTGAAAATAATCAAAGTAATTTTACGACTGAATATGCCAAGGACGCTTTGATTAATTTACCAATTGCTCACGGTGAGGGGCAATATGTTGCTGACGAAGCTCAGCTTGCTGAACTTAAAGCAAATGGGCAAATTATTTTCACTTATGCTGACGAAAATCCTAATGGGTCAGTTGAAAATATTGCTGGAATTGTCAATAAAGAAGGAAATGTGCTTGGGATGATGCCTCACCCTGAGCGGGCCATGGAAGAACTGCTTGGTGGCGCTGATGGAGTACATTTGTTTGCTTCTGTCTTGAAAAACTTTGTTGGAAAATAAAAAAATTACTGACAGAATTTAGATTTTAAAAAACGAATCTGTCAGTAAATTTGTAATTTGAAATAATTGAATTCAGAGCGCTGAAAGCTTTTAAAGTAGAGAATATACAAGTTGCATTTCTATTGGAACGTATATTCTTTAGACTACTAATGCAGTAAATTGGGCTGTAGTTTTCTACGTTTTTAAGCAAGCGTTTCTCATATCTTATAGGAGAATAACATGACTTTGGAGATGTCACCAGAACAGATTCAAGAAAGCAAAATTTACCGTGAGTGGGGACTGACGGATGAAGAATATTTGAAAATCAAGGATGAGATTCTTGAGGGCCGTTTGCCAAACTTTACGGAAACGGGGATGTATGCCGTGATGTGGTCAGAACATTGCTGCTACAAAAATTCAAAACCTGTCTTAAAAAAATTTCCGACGACTGGGCCACAGGTCTTGATGGGGCCTGGTGAAGGAGCTGGGGTTGTGGATATTGGTGATGATTTGGCGGTTGTTTTCAAAGCTGAATCTCATAATCATCCATCTTACGTTGAACCTTATGAAGGTGCAGCAACTGGTTCTGGTGGGATTATTCGTGATATTTTTTCAATGGGAGCTCGTCCAATTGCAATTTTGGATAGTTTGCGTTTTGGGCCAATTGACAATGGTAAAACTCGTCATATTGTGGACCAAGTAACCGCTGGGATTGCGGGATATGGAAACTGTATTGGAATTCCGACGGTTGGTGGCGAAGTAGCCTTTGATGAATCATACGCTGGAAATCCTTTGGTGAATGTCATGTGTGTGGGCTTGATTGAACATAAACATATTCAAAAAGGACAAGCTAAAGGTGTGGGGAATTCTATTTTTTATGTCGGAGCGAAAACAGGACGTGACGGCATTCATGGGGCGTCTTTTGCTTCTAAAGAATTTGGTTCTGGTTCAGAAACACAACGTTCAGCGGTTCAAGTCGGTGATCCATTTATGGAAAAATTATTGCTTGAAGCTTGTATTGAAGTCATCCAAAATCATGGCGATATTTTAGTCGGAATTCAAGATATGGGAGCAGCTGGATTGGTTTCATCTACATCAGAAATGGCTTCAAAAGCTGGGTCAGGCCTGCGTCTTAACTTGGATAATGTGCCTCAGCGTGAAACAGAAATGATTCCTTATGAAATGATGTTGTCTGAGTCTCAAGAGCGTATGGTGCTTTGTGTCAAAAAAGGACATGAACAAGAAATTATTGATTTATTTAAAAAATACGACCTTGATGCGGTCAATATTGGGCAAGTGACTGATGATGGCTTTTATACGCTTTATCATAAAGGGCAAATGGTTGCTCATGTTCCAGTTGATTCATTGGCGGAAGATGCTCCAACTTATTACCGTGAGGCACAAGTCCCTGAGCGAATTCAAAAATTTACTGACAGCAAAAAATACCTTCCAGAAATTACTGACAGCTCTGTCAGTGAAATTTTCAAAAAACTTTTGGCTCAACCGACAATTGCTAGCAAGAAATCAATTTATGAAACTTATGATTCGCGCGTGATGACCAACACTGTTGTTGCACCAGGCTCAGATAGCGCAGTTTTACGAGTGCGTGGCACTAACAAGGCACTTGCGATGACAACGGACTGTAACGCTCGCTATCTCTATCTTGATCCAGAAAAAGGAGGAGCAATCGCAGTTGCTGAAGCGGCTCGTAATATCGTGGCCTCTGGTGGAAAACCTCTCGCGATTACTGACTGTTTGAACTTTGGAAATCCGGAAAAACCAGAACAATTTTGGGAATTAACAACAGCGGCTGATGGAATTTCACGTTCTTGTTTGGCCCTTGATACACCAGTTATTTCAGGAAATGTTAGTCTTTACAATGAAACAAACGGTTCAGCTATTTTACCTACGCCGATGATTGGAATGGTTGGTTTGATTGAGGATGTAAAAAATATTACGACTCAAGAATTTAAAAAAGCGGGTGATTTGATTGTACTAGTCGGTCAAACCTTTGATGATTTTTCAGGTTCTGAACTTCAAAAAATGCTGACAGGCGAAATTTCTGGAAGAATTGATTTTGATTTAGAAACTGAAAAATCCAATCAAGACTTTGTTTTAAAAGCAATTACTGACGGATTGGTCAGCTCAGCACATGACTTGGCAGAAGGAGGATTGGCGATTGCTCTAGCTGAATCTGCTTTTGCAAATGGCTTAGGCGTTGATGTGAAAGTTGACTTAACCAATGCCCAATTATTCTCAGAAACGCAAGGTCGCTTTGTACTCTCAATTTCACCAGAAAATCAAGTTGCTTTTGAAAAATTACTGACAGAACGTTCGGTCAGTGGCGAAATAATCGGAAAAGTTACTGACAGCGGAATTTTGGAAATGAATGAACTTTCTATTTCTACTGACGAAGCTGTCAGCATTTATGAAGGAGCCCTCCCATGTCTGATGAAATGACAAGCGCAACATTTACTGAGCAAGAGTGGTCGCACTTTGAAGCGAAGACATTAAATGAAGAGTGTGGACTTTTCGGTGTTTGGGGGCATCCTGATGCCGCTCGCCTGACCTATTTTGGACTTCATGCTCTCCAACATCGCGGGCAAGAAGGTGCAGGGATTTTGGTCAATAATAATGGCAAACTCAATCGTCATCGTGGTCTGGGTCTGGTCACAGAAGTTTTCCGTGACGAAAAAGATTTGGAAGAGCTGACAGGCTCAGCAGCCATTGGACACGTCCGTTATGCCACGGCTGGTTCAGCAAATATCAATAATATTCAGCCTTTCCAGTTTGAATTTCATGACGGATCACTTGGACTTGCCCACAATGGAAATTTAACCAACGCCCAATCATTGCGCTGTGAACTTGAAAAATCTGGGGCAATCTTCTCCAGTAATTCAGACACAGAAATCCTCATGCACTTGATTCGCCGTAGTCATCATCCAGAATTTATGGGCAGAGTCAAAGAAGCGCTCAATACGGTCAAAGGTGGCTTTGCCTATCTCATTATGACTGAAAATTCAATTGTCGCAGCCCTTGATCCTAATGGATTTCGACCACTCTCAATCGGTAAAATGAGCAACGGTGCACTTGTTGTGGCCTCAGAAACTTGTGCTTTTGATGTCGTTGGTGCCACTTGGATTCAAGATGTTCAACCCGGTGAAATCATTGAAATTAATGATGACGGCATTCATGTGGACCAATTTACTGACAGCACCAACATGACCATTTGTTCAATGGAATACATCTATTTTGCCCGTCCTGACAGTAATATCGCTGGAGTTAATGTTCATACTGCCAGAAAACGTTCAGGAAAAATTTTAGCCCAAGAAGCCCAAATTGATGCTGACATTGTCATCGGTGTGCCTAATTCATCACTCAGTGCTGCTTCAGGCTACGCTGAAGAATCTGGTTTGCCTTACGAAATGGGGCTGATTAAAAATCAATACGTGGCAAGAACATTTATTCAACCGACTCAAGAACTTCGTGAACAAGGCGTTCGCATGAAATTGAGTGCTGTTCGAGGTGTTGTAGAAGGAAAACGCGTCATTATGGTTGATGATAGTATTGTGCGTGGGACAACCAGCCGTCGCATCGTCAAACTCCTCAAAGACGCAGGCGCCGCTGAAGTTCATGTGGCAATCGCCAGTCCCGCTCTCAAATATCCTTGTTTTTATGGTATTGACATTCAAGACCGTGACGAACTCATCGCAGCCACACATACGACTGATGAAATCAGAGAAGCTATCGGAGCGGATAGTCTGACCTATCTTAGCCAGACAGGACTTGTCGAGGCGATTGGTCATGATAAACTTTGCTTATCATATTTTGATGGTGAATATCCAACACCGCTTTATGATTATGAAGCTGACTATTTGGAATCTTTAGCGAAAAATAGCGTGAAATGAAAAACTAGAGTACTCACTCTAGTTTTTTTAGCTAAATTCATAAAGCGATTATTTTAGATTACTCCTTTTAATATGTTAGGATAAGAATAAAAGCAAGTGAGGTGAGCAAATGATTATTACAATAGTTGGAGGAACAGGACTAGTTGGCCAAGGTATTTTCAAAGAACTTGCTCAAGTTGCGGATTATGAATTACACAGTTTATCAAGAAATGGTAAATCTAAAGATAATCTAGTTGAGCCAGTCATTTATCATGCTGCCAATCTAAATGAAGCTGGGGATTGGCAAGAACTTTTACAAAAATCAGATTGGGTGATTGATGCGGTAGGAATTCTATTTCCAAGTAAATCAAAGGGAACAACTTATGAAAAAAATAGTATTCAACCAGCAAAAATAATTATTGATACAATAGTTAACTCAAAAAATCAATGTCTTTTTATTTCGGCAAATGATGGTCCTTTTTTTATGAATGACTATATGAAAGCTAAAAAAGAAGTGGAGGCTTATGGTCAAAAACGTTTGAAATCAAGATTTGTTTCTGTTTTTCCAGGAATTGTCTATGATGCTTCACGAAAAAGCAGTTATTTTCCAGCACGCCTATTGGAGCCACTCATAAAAATTCCGATTTTTTCTTTCTTAAAAAGTTATCGTCCAATTAAACGAAGCCAATTTGCTAAGGAGATTCATAAAATTATCGAAGGGAAAGAAAGTTCACTGACCACTCGTATTAAATAAAAAACTCATGTTTAGACATGAGTTTTTCTAATTTACTTTGATTTTTTTAAGAAGTGGAACTATTTTTGGATAAATAAGATAGGCGATGATAATTAAGATAATCAATGACGTAGCAATAAGATTCCATGATTTCATTAGTTCAATACTTCGAGCTGTAGGAATAGGAGTTGAAGTAATAACGAACAGGGTCTTGATAGATAAGCCGTTTTTTATGATGATGAGTGAACCTAAAAGCATCAACAAAAATTGGTGAAGAATACTTCCGATATTTTGAATGGTATATTTTACCCAGATCCGTTTATCTTCAACGATATTAACAGTATTTTCATAGTCTTGAGTTAAGCTTGAATTTAAACTTCCTTTAAATAAACTAGTAAGGAATAAACCTAGAGCAAATAGAGGACTAAAAACAATCAAAAGTAAACCTAGAAAAATTCCGATTAAAGAATAGGTTTTGACATTTTTTCCAAGTAAATTTTTGACCTTAGAGGCAAAGACAATTCCTAAAACATAAGGAAGATAAAACTGTAAAAATAAATGCTGATGACCATAAAAGCCAGCGACATACAAAGAACAAAAAAGAAATAAATAATTTCCCACTGCCCCATTAATAGCTGTCAAATATGATAATTTACGAGGGATATTTCTTTGAATTTTATTTTTGAAAAAATTCGTAGCGACAATATAGAGGGTGACCAAAAAGAAAAATCCGAAAATGAAATAATCAAATTCTAAACTATTGGCAAGTAGTCGACTTGAGCGTAATAGAAAGAGGCAAACAAAAAATAAAGCAAATAAAATAAGATATTTATATGAAGCTTTTTCTAAATCATTTGGATCAACTTTGTAATTGTCCAAATTTCCAACTAATTGGAAGGAGAGAAGATAAACTATTCCATAGAAGACAAAGAACAGGGGATATTTTAGAGAAGGGGATAAGACAAAAGAAAAGCCAAGGGCTAAAAATAAAAGTAAGCTAACTAAGGTTTTTCCTTTGATAAGCTGGTTAGTATTTTTTAGATAATAATTTACCGAAGTGTTTGACATCGGCAACCAAGCTGCACTCACTCCTAAAAGAATTCCGGATAAAGTATAGAAAGGAAAGTAGAAAGAACCCATAAATCCAAGCAAGCAACCAAGTAAACCGGCATACAATGAAATTTTTAAAAGACTATAGCTGTTGATTCTTGTTTTTATTCCTCTTATAAAGAATACGCCAGTCATTCTGAAAGTATAAAAGAGCAAAAAAGGAAGGAGGGCAAGAAGCGAGGTTCCTTTTGCAATTTGAATGAAAATCATGAATGGAAGGACAATAATTGTATTACTTAATATTAAGAGGGCAGACTTTCCCAAAGAATTTAGTTGTTGAGTCATTTTTCTCCTATCTTTTTATTTTGACATCTAAATCCATTATAAGGCAAAGTGTATTAAAAAGACAGCTTCACTTTTTTTGATAAAAATCTAATAAGAGACTTCTTCCGTTTTTTTTGTAAAACCAAAATATTAAATTGACAAAAAATTAACAAAAGAATATAATATTAGCAACATAATAATAACGCTTTCAAAGGAGGAAGTAAATTATGAAAAAAATATTATTGGCTTTATTAATAGTTGGAACCACCATTGCTGTGGGATTTCGAGTGAGTGCCGATAGCCTGGTTTATCGTCTCTATAATCATAATACCGGAGAGCATTTTTATACTACAAGTGCAACTGAACGAGATTTTGATATTAAGGTTGGTTGGACTGATGAAGGATTAGGTTGGGTAGCACCAGATAAAGGGACAACGGTTTATCGGCTTTATATTCCCAATGCTGTGGGTGGAGATCATTATTACACAAAAAGTAAGTATGAAGCGCAGTCTTTGGTAAATAAAGGCTGGAAGTGGGATAATCAAGGAAAAGCAGTTTTTTATTCAGGCGGAAATTTGCCGATATACGTTGCTTATAATCCCAATGCCCAATCTGGTGCCCATAACTACACCGGTAATTCAAATGAAGAAAATAACTTGATTAATATTGGTTGGAAATATAAAGCAGTCGCTTGGAATGCTGTCAGTCTGTCAGTAAATCCTTCGAATAATTCTTTGCAAGAACTCGCTGATGGGATGAATGCAGAAAGTTCAAATATTATTTCTGAAAGTGGAGGAATTTTTACTAAGGCAAACGTTACTGTCAGTGATAATACACTCGTTATTACTTTTACACTTTCTCAAAATATGGGAGTGGTCAGTTCTGATAAAATAGCAGAATTGAAAAATAATTTAACATCCCTATTTAATGAAAACGAATCTATTTTTAAAAGTATAGGTATTGCCAACCTTTCAGTTAGATATAATTTTAAAAATCCTGACGGAAGCTTAGCAGCAAGTATTGCTTATCCATGAAATAATTGATTTTACTTATAAATATTAAAACTACTGACAAAAAATCTGTCAGTAGTTTTTGTCTATAATAAAAGTCAAAAAAACGAATCAAAAAGTTTGACCATTACTGACCAAAGTATTATAATTAGAATGTAGTGAGAAAAAGATAATAATCACTACTAACTATGAAATCGAAATGAGGTGTTTTTATGGACATCGAAAAAATGACAACAACGATGCAAGAAGCACTTGGTTCAGCGCAACAAATTGCGCAAGTTCGTCATCACCAAGTGATTGAAGTTCCACATTTATGGCGAATTTTTGTTCAACCTAATAGTTTTGGGGCGAACTTTTATAAAGATTTAGGGATTGACCTAGATGACTTTACAAATTTAATTGAAAAAGAAATTGACAAAATTAATTCAGTAGAAGGTTCAAATATTACTTATGGTCAAAACCTAAGTCCAGATTTGTTCCAAGTATTTACTGAAGCAGACAAAATTGCGCAAAAAATGGGCGATGAGTACCTATCAACTGAGATTATTCTCCTTGCCCTCTTTGAATTAAAACAAAATCCATTGACCAGTTATTTGGTCAGCCATGGACTAACAAAAGCAAAAGTGCAAGCTGCGATTGAAAAATTACGCGGAGGTGATAAAGTGACCAGTCAAAATGCAGAAGAAACATACAAAGCACTTGAAAAATATGGGGTAGATCTCGTTGCTCAAGTTAAATCAGGTAAACAAGATCCTGTCATTGGACGTGATGAAGAAATTCGTGATGTCATTCGAGTGCTTTCTCGTAAAACAAAAAATAACCCCGTTCTTATTGGTGAACCTGGGGTTGGTAAAACAGCCATTGTTGAAGGATTGGCACAAAGGATTGTCAGAAAAGACGTTCCTGAAAATCTGAAAGATAAAACCATCTTTTCACTGGATATGGGTGCCCTGATTGCAGGCGCGAAATATCGTGGTGAATTTGAAGAACGTTTGAAAGCAGTCCTTAATGAAGTGAAAAAATCAGATGGACAAATTATCCTCTTTATTGATGAACTTCATACGATTGTTGGTGCAGGTAAAACAGAAGGTTCAATGGACGCTGGGAACCTTTTAAAACCAATGCTTGCACGTGGTGAACTCCATTTGATTGGGGCAACTACCTTGGATGAATATCGTAAATACATGGAAACAGATAAAGCACTTGAACGTCGTTTCCAAAAGGTATTGGTTACTGAACCTACTGTTGAAGATACAATTTCAATCTTGCGTGGTCTAAAAGAACGTTTTGAAATTCACCATGGAGTGACCATTCATGATAATGCTTTAGTCGCAGCAGCAACCCTTTCAAATCGTTATATTACTGACCGATTTTTACCAGATAAAGCCATTGACTTGGTTGATGAAGCCAGTGCAACAATTCGTGTAGAAATGAATTCACTCCCAACTGAACTTGACCAAGCCAATCGTCGCTTGATGCAATTAGAAATTGAAGAAGCGGCCCTCAAAAAAGAACGAGATGATGCTTCTAAGAAACGTCTTGAAATTATACGTGGTGAAATTGCTGAACTTCGAGAAGAAAATAATCAACTCAAAGCTCAATGGGAAGCTGAGAAAAAAGAAGTGGGCAATATTTCTGAAAAACGAAATGAATTAGAACATGCTCGCCACGAATTGGAAGAAGCTCAAAATGAAGGAAACTTAGAAAAAGCAGCAGCCCTTCGTTATGGTAAAATTCCTGAAATTGAAAAAGAACTCAAAGCTATTGAAGAAAAAGCAAAATCAGATGATTTATCCTTAGTTCAAGAATCAGTCACTGAAGAACAAATCGCTGAAGTGGTTGGACGCATGACAGGTATTCCAATTACCAAATTGGTTGAAGGTGAACGTGAAAAATTGCTTCACTTACCAGAAACACTGCATCAAAGGGTTGTCGGACAAGATGAAGCTGTTGAAGCCGTATCTGATGCCATTATCCGTGCGCGTGCAGGAATTCAAGACCCTAACCGTCCACTTGGCTCATTCCTCTTCCTTGGACCAACTGGGGTAGGTAAGACGGAGCTTGCGAAAGCTTTGGCTGAAAATCTCTTTGATTCAGAAGAACATATGGTTCGGATTGACATGAGTGAATATATGGAAAAACACTCAGTTTCTCGGTTAGTCGGAGCCCCTCCAGGATATGTCGGCTACGATGAAGGAGGCCAATTGACTGAATCCGTTCGTCGTAATCCTTATACAATCATCTTGCTTGATGAAATCGAAAAAGCACATCCAGATGTCTTCAATATCTTGTTGCAAGTTTTGGATGACGGCCGTTTGACTGATTCTAAAGGTGTTCTCGTTGACTTTAAGAACACAGTGTTGATTATGACTTCAAATGTCGGTTCTCAATATTTGCTTGATAATGTTGGAGAAAATGGTGAAATTTCGGAAGAAACAACTGAAAACGTGATGGCTCAACTTCGGGCACATTTCAAACCAGAATTTCTAAATCGGATTGATGATACCATTCTTTTCAAACCATTGGCACTTGAGGATATTAAGAATATTATCGTTAAAATGACTAGCCAACTTTCACATCGTCTTGAAGAAATGGACGTTCAACTTGAGTTGAGTGAAGAAGTAAAAGTTTGGATTGCCGAAAATGCTTACGAACCAGCTTATGGTGCACGTCCACTCAAACGTTATTTGACAAAAGTCATCGAAAATCCATTAGCTAAGCTGATTATCGGAGGAAAAATTCCGCCAAAATCAAAAGTTATTGTAAGGCTTATAGATAACAAGATTGACTTTGATATTCAAAAAATTGCTGAATAAATAGAAAAAAGCCGTTAGCTGATGCTGGCGGTTTTTTGGGTTCGTTTTCAAGCTGATTATTATTTGATAAAATGGTAAAATAAAAGGTAATATAAGAAATCTGGAGAAAAATATGACCGCACAAAATCAAAGACAAGAACTACAACGAAATATCTGGTCTATTGCTGACCAAGTTCGTGGTGCTGTGGACGGGTGGGACTTTAAACAGTACATTCTAGGGATTTTGTTTTACCGTTTTATCAGTGAAAACTTTCAAAATTATATAGAAGCAGGTGACCCAGAAGTTTACTATGCGAATTACCCAGATGAAGCGATTAGCTCTGAGATTATTGATGACGCAGTAAAAACGAAGGGTTACTACATTGCACCCAGTCAACTTTTCTCAAATGTTGTGAAGACTGCGCGTGAAAATGCTGATTTGAATACAGACCTCAAAGCAATTTTTACCGCCATCGAATCAAGTGCGATTGGCTATGCTTCGGAAAATGACATCAAAGGTTTGTTTGATGACCTTGATACAACCAGTAATCGCTTAGGGAACACGGTTGCAGAAAAGAATAAACGCTTAGCCGATGTCCTTGAAGGAATCAATCAACTGAACTTTGGTCGTTTTGAAGATAATCAAATCGATCTTTTTGGTGATGCTTATGAATTCTTGATTTCAAACTATGCCTCAAATGCAGGTAAATCAGGTGGTGAATTTTTCACACCTCAATCTGTCTCAGCGCTACTAGCTAAAATTGTCATGCTTGGTAAAGATGAGCATAATAAAATCAACAAAATCTATGACCCTGCCTGTGGTTCAGGCTCTCTTTTGCTCCAAGCGAGAAAGCAATTTTCAGAACATATCATTGAAGAAGGTTTCTTCGGGCAAGAAATCAATATGACCACCTATAACCTTGCCCGTATGAATATGTTTTTACATAATATCAACTATGATAAATTTGATATTAAACGTGGGGATACACTTATCAATCCATTACACAATGACGATAAGCCCTTTGATGCCATTGTCTCTAATCCGCCTTATTCTATCAAATGGATTGGTTCAGATGATCCAACTTTAATTAATGATGACCGCTTTAGTCCAGCAGGTGTTTTGGCACCGAAATCAAAAGCAGATTTCGCATTTATCTTGCACGCTTTAAGTTATTTGTCGGCCAAAGGACGTGCGGCTATTGTTACTTTCCCAGGGATTTTTTATCGTGGGGGTGCTGAGCAAAAGATTCGTAAATATCTGATTGATAATAACTTTGTGGAAGCTGTTATCCAATTGCCCGCTAATCTTTTCTTTGGGACAAGTATCGCCACTTGTATCTTGATTTTGGCAAAAAATAAGCCTAACACTGATACATTTTTTATTGATGCCAGCAAAGAGTTCAAAAAAGAAACCAATAATAACATTTTAACGACTGATAATATCAATAAAATTCTTTCTCATTTTGATAAAAAAGAAGAGTTAGACTATTTTTCAAAAGCTGTTAAATTTGATGCGATTGTTGAAAATAACTATAACCTCTCTGTTTCTAGCTATGTGGAAGCAGAGGATTTGACGGAGAAGATTGATATTGACGTGCTTAATAAAGATATCAAGACAACCGTTGAGAAAATTGATAAATTGCGAGCTGAGATTGATGAGATTGTAGCTGAGCTAACTACAAAAGGAGGAAATTGATGGTTTTAGACAATAAATTAGGCATTACCGAGCAAGCAACACTCAACCGTGAAGAAGAGCGTCTCTCAAAGCTTAAAGCAAAAGCACTTTTTGAAAGCGGCAAGATTGATGAAATTGAAATTGGAACTTTCAAAGGCTTAGTTGAGATTCATCACTATTTGTTTGAAGAAATTTATGCATTTGCGGGCAAAGTTCGAGAAGTGAATATTTCAAAAAATGATTTTCGTTTTGCTGCAGTCGCATTTTTAGAAGTAGCGCTTGAAAATATTTCAAAAATGCCGCAAGAAACATTTGATGAAATCATTGAGAAATACGTAGAGATGAATATTGCTCATCCTTTTCGTGAAGGCAATGGCAGAGCCACACGAATTTGGCTAGACCTAATTTTACGCAATAAACTTAAGACGACAATAGACTGGAATGCAGTAGATAAGGAAGAATATCTGTCTGCGATGCGACGTTCACCTATCAAAGATTTGGAAATCAAAGTTTTATTGAAAAGTGCTCTCACAGATGACTTGAGCAAAGAAGCCTTCTTCAAAGGGATTGATGCCAGCTATTATTATGAAGGCTATAATGAGTATCGGATAGAGGAATTGTGAAAATATGAGAAATCAGATTTTAGAGAAATTACTAGAAGAACGAAAAAACGGGCTTAAAGGTGGACTCTATCACAAAACGCAAGTCAGCTTGACTTACAATTCCAACCGAATTGAAGGCAGTAAGCTGACCGAAGAGCAGACGCGTTATGTCTTTGAGACAAAGACGGTTGGTTTTGATGCGGACGGTCTGCCAGTTGATGATATTATCGAAACCAGCAATCATTTTCGAGCTTTTGATTATCTGCTCGACACGATTGGCGAAGATTTGAGCAAGGAAATCATCAAGGCTTTTCATAAAATCCTAAAAGAGGGCACGAGCGACAGTCACAAATCGTATTTTAATGTTGGCGATTGGAAGAAAATTCCTAATGAAGTTGGCGATATTAAAACTAGTCTGCCAGAAAATGTTGATAAAGTTATTTCAAACCTTCTTGAGGATTATCTGGCAAAATCAGCAGTTACTTTCAATGATTTGATTGCTTTTCATGAGCATTTCGAGCGAATCCATCCTTTCCAAGACGGGAATGGTCGTGTTGGACGGCTGATTCTTTTTCGGGAGTGTTTGAAGCAGGACTTTGTACCTTTTGTGATTGATAATGAGAAAAAGTTATTTTATTATCGTGGGTTGCGTGAGTTTGCGACTCAGCCGGGTTATTTGCTTGAAACCTGCTTGGCTGCGCAAGATGTTTATAAAGAGTGGGTAAGGTATTTTTATCCAGAGATTGAGGTGGGAGTTTAGAAGGATTACCGACCATATATCAATTTGACTTTCTTTATTTTGAAAGCCAGACCTCTGAAAAGTTGAAAGATAATATTTTGAATGAAGGTGTTGAGTCATCAATGTTGGACAGTGATTATATTACTAGGAGAAGAAAAAATGACAAACAATGAATTTATTTCGTGTGATATATGTAACGAAATTTTTAACCTAAGAATACAGATGGGAAACTATAATATACCCTTTAATATTGTTTGCCCTAATTGCTCTACAAAAATTAAAGGAATGTATAATTTGGAAAATGACTCCTCTGAGAGATTATTTTTGACAAACGCTCATAAAGTCGAAGAAATTGGAGAGAGTTTTAAAGGTTATTGCGTTGAATTGTCGGCGGAGTTCCCGACTAAGAAAATGTTTTACAGGGACTTAAGTAGTCCTGGTAAAATGCTTGAAGCATCTGGTTTTACTCCCTTTCTAAGAAACTTAACATTCTACCCAAGTCATGAATTGGCTACAAAATCTGTACAAAATTCAATGAGATTTGCTGATTTCTTTAAAGAAGACTGGGACTTTCTTTATGCATATTTTAATCTTTTTTGGAATGAAAAGTATGATATTCTGTTTCCAAAGTTAGAAAAATTAATTAGTAAGATAGAAACTTCTCCTATTAACAAAGTAAATAATAAAATGGATGCAGCTATGTCTCTCCATCAAATATTGGTGACTGCTACGGGACTGGGCTCTGTCTTACCAGAAAGTTCTCTTACGGAGTATATGGAAATTGCAAAAGTCATTGGTAAAGACACACAAATACCAGATTCATCAATTCTTGAATATTCCAATTTCCTGAAAAATGATTTCAATAATATCGAGAAGAACGCCCTTGATGTAGTTAGTTCTTTTTCTAAGATATATAATCAATTAATTCCTGTAGTTGCTCTAAAAAACTCTTCTGTATTAGATACGATTGATAAAGATGAGTTTGGTATTATGACTACAAATTTTGAAGAACTCTCTAGTTTTTATGCGCAAAGCTACGAATGGATATTAGATAATATTGACATAGTAATTGGATTGAACAATGCTGTAGAGAGAGGTGATTCTCAACTTTGTTTCAATAAAAAAAGTCTTGATGATCTTAAATTATTATCAACGAAATATAATAAACTAGACTATCTAAAATCAGAAGAAGCTTTCAGTAAACCCGCTGAAAATCTGAAAAATAGGATTCGTAACGCAATTCAACATTTTAGTAGAGAAATAGATTATTCAACTCAAAAAATTACTTTCATAGATAGCCACCGTGGTAAAGAAAGTACAGAAAGAATATTTTTAATTGATTTTGCTTCGCTTTGTCTCGAAAATTTTTACTTTGTTATCTATATTCTGGAACTAATTTATAATTTGAGGAAGATTTCATATAAATCAGAAGGAATAATTTTAAGTGAAGAAAATGTGAATGTAAAAAGTACTCAAGCTATTTTAAAAAATGAACCAGCTAAGAATAAGAAAATAGGTCGCAATAAACCGTGCCCTTGCGGAAGCGGACTAAAGTATAAAAAGTGCCATGGTAAAAATAGAGGGATGGTAAATGACTGAAAATCAAGAAAATAAAACAGTTGATAGTTCTGTCAGCACTGACAAAAAGTCTGTCGAATTTGACGGAAGTCTTTTAGACCTGATTCAAGGTGTAGATGTGAAATGGAAATCCCTAAGTGAAATTTCCTCAATCTACGGGGGGTTGAAAGGAAAAACAAAAGATGATTTTTCTGACGGCAATGCTAAATTTATCAGTTATAAAAATATTTTTGATAATATCTCGATAAATTATGAGATTCTTGAGAATGTAAAAGTCGGTAAAGATGAAAATCAGCACGAAGTTAAGTATGGAGATGTTCTTTTCACTGGCTCATCTGAAACAGCAAACGAAGCTGGAATGTCCTCTGTACTAACTTTGAAAACAGATGAAAAAATATATCTCAACAGCTTTAGTTTTGGGGTTAGATTTAAAGAACATATTAAGATGAACCCAGAGTTTTCAAAGTATCTTTTCCGTTCTAACTTTATGAGAAAAGAAATCTCTAAAACAGCAAGTGGGGTGACGCGTTTTAATATTTCAAAAGAACGGTTTAAGCGAATTGAAGTTCCGATTATTCCACTCGAAATCCAGCAAAAAGTGGTTGAAATACTTGACAAAATGACAGATTATGTTACAGAGCTGACGACGGAGCTGACGACGGAGCTGACGTTACGTCAAAAGCAATATGCTTACTATCGCGACCAGCTCCTGAGCTTTGGTGTAGAGGAGAACTCTCTGAGTGTTGAGTGGATGACGCTGGGCGAGGTTGCTCGGCTAAAAAATGGCTCAGACTGGAAAAATCTGACGGGTGGTAGTGTACCGGTTTATGGTTCTGGTGGTGAAATGGGAGTAACAGTTGGCAAGGCTGCATACGACAAGCCGACAGTTCTGATACCTAGGAAAGGTTCAATTTCAAATTTATTTTATCTGACAACACCATTTTGGAATGTTGATACCATTTATTACACAAAAATTGACGAAGAGAAAATTGTTCCCAAATTTTTCTATTATTATCTTAAAATGATAAATCTGGAAGCTTTGTCAATAAATCCTACACGCCCAAGTTTGACACAAGCAATTCTTGACAAAGTAAAAATCCCTGTGCCAAATTTGATAGAGCAAAGGCGTATTGTTGAAATCCTTGATAAGTTTGATAAACTCATGTCAGATTTGTCAGAAGGCCTACCACGCGAAATCGAACTTCGTCAAAAGCAATATGAGTATTGGCGGGAGCAGTTGCTAAATTTTAATTGAAAAATAAGGAATAAGGAAATATGGGAAAGACACTAAATGAAATTGCTCAAGAATTGAAGGATTGTGATAAGAAAGCTCAAATTATTTATGCTTTCAATGGCACGGGGAAAACAAGACTTTCTAGAGAATTTAAAGACGTGGTTCAACCTGCTGATTATGAAGAAGAAAGTGATAGATTATCACGTGATACAATTCTCTACTATAATGCTTTTACCGAAGATTTATTTTATTGGAATAATGATTTAGAAAATGATAGTGATAGGAAATTAGTTATTCAACCGAATAGTTTTATTGAATGGATTGTTGATGAACAAGGACAAGACCAAAATATTATTTCCCATTTTCAATATTATACAAATGAAAAATTAATTCCTACTTTTGAACTTGAAGAATATCATTTCGTAGGCAAAAATGGCATAGAGCAAAAAAGGAACCATGTAAAAGCAGTAAATTTCTCTTACCAGAGAGGGAATGATGAAGTTCCTGAGAAGATTAAAATTTCTAAAGGGGAAGAAAGTAATTTTATTTGGAGCGTATTCTATTCCCTGATAGAGAATGTTATTGGTATCTTAAATATTGTTGAAGACAGGGAGACTGATGATTTTGATGATTTGAAATACATCTTTATTGATGATCCAGTGTCTTCACTTGATGAAAACCATCTGATAGAACTTGCAGTAGATTTAGGAAGACTAATCAAATCAAGTGAATCAAATATAAAGTTTATTATTACGACACATAATCCTTTATTTTATAATGTAATTCATAATGAATTAAAGTCAGCAAAGAAATACTTTTTGAAAAAAAGTGAAGATGGGAGCTATGAATTAAAGAACCAGCAAGATGATTCTCCTTTTTCTTATCATCTTACTTTACTGGAGGAACTCCATCGTGCGATAAAAGTAGGAGATGTACACAAGTATCATTTCAATTTTTTGAGAAATTTACTTGAAAAAACATCTACTTTTTTGGGTTATAAAACGTGGTCTGACTTATTACCAGAGGATAATAGAAAAGCCTATGAGGCTAGAATGATTAATATTTCAAGTCATTCAAAGTATTCAGCAGATGAAATGTCCGAGCCAAATGAACCAGAAAAACAAATGTTACAATACTTGGTAGAACATTTTGAGACAGATTACAAGTTTCATAAGGAGCAATCATGAATCAAATCAACCAAAATTCCCCTATCATCGAATCCAACAATTTCATCGTCCTAGACAAATGGACAAAACTAGAACAAAAAGGAAACTTCCAATCTGAGTCAGACCTTGAACGTGAGATGATTTCAGATTTACAGCAGCAAGGCTATGATTATGCTAATTATCTAACGACACCAGAAGCATTATTAGGAAATTTGCGACTTCAATTGGAAGACTTGAATGCGGTTCACTTTTCTGATAATGAGTGGGAGCGCCTTTTATCAGAGTATCTCAATAAATCAAGTGATGGCATTATCGAATGTACGCGTAAAATTCATGATGACCATGTCTATGACTTTATTTTTGATGATGGTCACATTCAAAATATTTATCTCTTGGATAAGAGAAATATTGTGCGTAATAAAGTGCAAGTCATCAATCAGATGAAGCAAAAAGGTAGTCATGCCAATCGTTATGATGTGACGATTTTAGTGAATGGCTTACCTTTGGTACAGATTGAGTTAAAAAAGCGTGGGGTGTCCATTCGGGAAGCCTTTAATCAGATTCATCGTTACAGTAAAGAGAGTTTTAACGGAGAAAATTCCCTTTTCAAGTACCTCCAAATTTTTGTGATTTCAAACGGAACAGACACCCGTTATTTTGCCAATACCACCAAACGGGATAAAAATTCCTTTGATTTTACCATGAATTGGGCACGTAAAGATAATGAGCCGATTAGAGATTTGAAAGATTTTACGGCGACTTTTTTAAGTAAACGGACGCTGCTCAATGTTTTAATGAATTATTCGGTATTTGATTCAAGTAATACGCTTTTAATCATGCGTCCTTATCAGATTGCAGCGACGGAGCGTATTCTTTGGAAAATCAAGTCCGCTCATGATTCAAAATTAAAAGCAGGGATTGAAACAGGGGGGTACATCTGGCACACCACAGGTTCTGGTAAAACGTTGACCTCGTTTAAAGCTGCCCGCCTTGCAACAGAACTTGACTTTATTGATAAAGTCTTCTTTGTGGTGGATCGTAAAGACCTCGACTATCAGACCATGAAAGAATATCAGCGTTTTTCACCGGACAGTGTGAATGGTTCCGATAGTACAGCTGGTTTGAAGCGAAATATTGAAAAAGAAGACAATAAAATCATTGTCACAACCATTCAAAAACTCAATAATCTTATGAAAACGACAGAGACACATGAGATTTATGATAAGCAAGTGGTCTTTATCTTTGATGAATGCCACCGTAGTCAATTTGGTGAAGCACAAAAGAATCTGAAAAAGAAGTTTAAGCATTATTACCAATTTGGCTTCACAGGGACACCAATTTTTCCTGAGAATGCTTTGGGGAGTGAAACAACAGCTTCTGTCTTTGGACGAGAATTACATTCATATGTGATTACGGATGCCATTCGCGACCAAAAAGTCCTCAAATTTATGGTGGATTATAATGATGTTCGGCCACAGTTTGCAAGGCTAGAAGCTGAAACAGATGAACAAAAATTATCAGCGGCGGAAAATCGGCAAGCCTTACTTCATCCCACACGGATCCATGAAATTTCAGACTATATCTTAAATCATTTTGCGCAGAAAACGCACCGAACAGCAGGAAAAGGTTTTAATGCGATGTTTGCTGTGTCAAGTGTTGAAGCGGCAAAACTTTACTATGAAGAACTCCAAAAATTGCAAGAACAATCTGAGAAGAAACTGACAATTGCTACTATTTTTTCTTTTGCCGCGAATGAAAATCAAAATGCGATTGGTGATATTGAAGATGAAACTTTTGAACCAACAGCCTTAGATTATAGCGCTAAGGAGTTTTTAACTCATGCAATTAACGACTATAATAAAAAATTTAATGGTTCTTTTTCTGTGGAGGGGAAGAGTTTCCAAAATTATTATAAGGATTTAGCCAAACGTGTTAAAAATAAAGAAGTGGATTTGCTTCTTGTCGTCGGGATGTTTTTGACAGGCTTTGATGCGCCGACATTAAATACCTTATTTGTGGACAAAAATTTGCAATATCATGGTTTGATTCAAGCATTTTCACGGACTAACCGAATTTATGATGCGACAAAATCTTTTGGAAATATTGTGACCTTCCGTGATTTGGAAAGTAAAACCAAAGCAGCAATTACTTTATTTGGAAAATCTCAAACAGCAGAAGTGCTCCTTGAACGTCCATATAACGAATATATGAATGGCTTTAAAGATGATGAGACAGATGAAGCTAGGCGGGGCTATTTAGAGGTTGTTCAGGAATTAAAAGAGAAATTTCCAGAGCCGGATAAAATTGTTAAGGAAGCAGATAAAAAGCAATTTGTTAAACTCTTTGGCGAATTTTTAAAACTGGATAATATCTTGCAAAACTATGATGAATTTGCAGGATTGCAAGCTTTACAAGAAATTGATTTATCAGATGAGCAGGCGGTTGAGGAGCTCAAAACAAAATTTTATTTAGATGATGAAAAGATTCAGGAACTTGAACAGTTAGAAATTCCAAATGTTCGAGAGATTCAGGACTATCGCTCGACCTATAACGATATTCGAGAATGGTTCACGAATGAACGACGAAACCAAAAACAAGAGGAATCAACTGTAGATTGGGATTCTGTTACTTTTGAAGTGGAACTTTTGAAATCGCAAGAAATCAATTTAGATTATATTTTAGAATTGATTTTTGAAACAAATAAGAAAGTTTCGGATAAAGATCAACTGATTGATGAAATTATTCGAACGATCCGCGCAAGCGTTGGAAATCGAGCGAAAGAAAGCTTAATTGTAGATTTCATCAGGAATACGAATATCAATGCAATCAAAAATCGTCCGGAGATTCTTGAGAAGTTTTATACTTTTGCGCAAAAAGAGCAACAAAAAGAAGTACATGATTTGATTCAAGAGGAGGGGTTAAATCCTGAGAGTGCTAAAAGGTATATTCGTGCATCTCTTAAACAAGAATATGCGAGTGAAAATGGCAATGCTCTTAATGAAAGCCTCCCTAAAATGAGTCCACTCAATCCAGCATATCATACGAAAAAACAAACAGTTTTTGAAAAGATAAGTGCTTTTGTTGAAAAATTTAAAGGAATTGGCGGTAACATATAAATTCTATTTCCGAACAATCCAATCAAAAAGTTTCAGTACTACCCGCTGGAACTTTTTTTATGTTTGAAAATCATTTAACATGGAAGTAGAATAAAATAAATCAGAAAATGGAGAATGACAGTGTCTGAGAATGCGTATGCAAAATCTGGGGTAGATGTAGAAGCAGGATATGAGGTGGTTTCTCGTATTAAGAAGCATGTTGCTAAAACCGAACGTTTAGGTGTGCTTGGGGCACTGGGTGGTTTTGGTGGAAGTTTTGATTTATCTGTGCTTGATGTGAAAGAGCCTGTATTGATTTCGGGGACAGATGGTGTGGGAACTAAATTGATGTTAGCCATTCAAGCAGACAAACATGACACGATTGGGATTGATTGCGTGGCCATGTGCGTCAATGATATTATTGCTGCTGGGGCTGAACCACTGTATTTTTTGGATTATATTGCCACAGGAAAAAATATTCCTGAAAAATTGGAGCAAGTTGTGGCTGGTGTGGCTGAAGGTTGCTTGCAAGCAGGAGCAGCGCTGATTGGTGGAGAAACAGCTGAAATGCCCGGAATGTATGATGAAGAAGATTACGATTTAGCTGGTTTTTCTGTGGGTGTGGCTGAAAAATCACAATTAATTGATGGTGAAAAAGATGTGGAAGTGGGCGATGTTTTGCTTGGTCTTGCCTCATCTGGGATTCATTCTAACGGATACTCTTTGGTTCGGAAAGTTTTTGCTGACTTTGATTTGAATGAATCGTTGCCTGAACTTGACCAATCTTTGATTGATACTCTTTTAACTCCGACAAAAATCTATGTCAAAGAGCTTTTACCCTTGATTAAACAAAATAAAATAAAAGGGATTGCTCATATTACAGGCGGAGGATTCCATGAGAATTTACCAAGAATGTTCGGAAATAGCTTGTCAGCTGAAATTGTTGAAGGTTCTTGGAATATTTTACCAATTTTCAAAGCTCTTGAAAAATATGGGAATATCAAACATGAAGAAATGTATGAAATTTTCAATATGGGAATTGGAATGGTAATCGCTGTTGCTCCTGAAAATGCTGAAGCTCTCAAAAAAGAGTTGAATGTATTTGAAATTGGTAAAATGGTCAAAAGACAAGATGCAGCAGTAGTGATTAAAAAATAATCTTTTTTCATTGAGAATAGGGGATAGCATGAAAATTGCAGTATTTGCATCAGGAAATGGCTCAAACTTTCAAACACTAGCTGAACAATTTCCAGACCAAGTGAAATTTGTTTTTTCAGATCATCATGATGCTTATGTACTTGAACGTGCTAAGCAATTAGGGGTGGCAAAGGCAAGTTTGGAATTAAAAGAATTTTCTTCAAAAGTGGATTATGAAAAGGCTTTGGTGGAAATTTTAAAAGATCAAGAAATTGATTTAATTCTCTTGGCGGGCTACATGAAAATTATTGGTGCGACGGTGTTATCAAAATATAAAGGAAAGATAATCAATGTTCACCCTTCTTATCTTCCAGATTTTGCCGGTTCACCTCATGCGATTGAAGAATCACATGAGGCAAAAAAGGGGTTGGGAATCAGTATTCATTATGTTGATGAGGGTGTTGATACTGGGGAATTGATTGCTCAAATCTCGCTCGCTTATCACGAAGATTTAGAAGTTTATGAGCGTTCTGTTCATGAAGCAGAGCACAAGCTCTATGCAGAAGTCGTTCGCCAAATTATACTTCATCAGCAATGATGAAGTTTTTTTCTTACGTTTTAGCTTAATAAAAATAAGAGAAAATTTTCAGTTCTTTTAAGAAAATAAAACATCTAAAATACTTTTGTAAGCGCTATTTACTTTTGGAATTTAAATGCTAAAATGTAGTGGTAACATAATCTTAAGTAAAATAAGAGAAGGAAAAATGGTAAAGTATCTTAAAGAATTCAAATTTGAAAATTTTATGGTTTTCTTACTTATCACGATTGATATTGCTCTCGCGGTCTTGAGTTCGGTCTTTTTAGCAAATGTGCTCAATTCTTTGATTGCAAAAGAGATGAATCAATTTTTCTTATGGTTAGCTATTGATATTATCCTTTGGATAGTCGATAGTTTTGTTCAAGGAGCGCGTGATGTTTGGAAAGAAATTGCCATACAAAAACAGCTTAATGCTGTACGCCGGGATATCATTGAGCCTCTGACGGAAATTTCTTATTCTGATTTTGAAAAAAATAGTAAGGAAGATTATAATTCGTGGTTAAATAATGATACAAAACTACTTTATGATAATGGTTTCCACCAGATTTATTTTGTTTATACGGGAATTGTTGCGATGCTATTCTCAGGAATTGCTATTATCTTTTTCCACTGGATATTGCTTTTGACAACCCTTTTGGTTGGAGCACTTTTGTTCTATTTTCCAAAAATGTTTAAACAATCAGTGGAACGAGATACGGAACAAGTGTCGGAACTTGCAAATGATGCCTTAGCAACATCTACGGATTACTTGCGTGGTTATGAAGTGCTTTATCATAATAAACAATTGGGTCTTATGCAAGAGCGAACCATGGGAAAATTTAATCAATTAGCTACGGCGAATGTGAAATTAATTTTTACCCGTGCTTGGATGCAGTATTCTTTATTAGGAACTAGTATGTTAGGGCAGTTTTTGATTTTAGCTGTCGCCGGTTTTCTTATCATGAATGGGCAAATTGACATTGGTGTTGTCATGAGTGTCGGAAATTTGTCAGGAACAGTAACTAATTACTCAAAAAGTGTAGCGAATAGTTTAATATTGCTCAATGCAACGGGAAAGCTGTTAGAGAAATATGGAAAAATTACTGACGAATCAAAAGTTACTGACGGAGAAGAAGTGACAGCTTTTGAAAGTAAATTAGAATTAAAAAATCTGGCTGTTGCATTTCCTGATGGGCAAAAAATTGAGTATCCAGAAATTGTCATTGAAAGAGGAAAAAAATACGCGATTATTGGCGATAGTGGAAGTGGAAAATCAACCTTGATTAATTTGTTGGTTGGGAATAAGCAAGACTATGAGGGAGAAATTTTATTAGACGGGAAAGATTACAAAGGAATTAATCGAAAATCTTTACCTCATGTGATGAGTGTGATTATGCAATTTCCCTATCTTTTTAAGGAAACAGTAGAAGAAAATTTGACTTTAGGGCGTAAAATTTCGCCAGATATCTTTGATAAGTCGATTAGAATTGCTTGTGCTGATGACTTTGTATTTAATAAACTTGATACGGTTTATGATAAAAATTTATCAGGAGGTCAGCAAGAAAGATTATCTGTTGCTAGAGAATTAATGGGCAGTAAGCCAATTTTAGTGATGGATGAAAGTACGGCGAGTGTTGACAAAAAAACAGCTCTAGCTGTAGAAAAAAATATTTTAGAAAATCCTGATTTGACGGTGATTATGATTACACACCATCTATATGATGAAACTCAAAGTTATTTGGATGAGGTGATTCATTTAGGACAGGAAATTGCTTAAAAAATAAATGGATATTAAAAAGACACGTGCAAGTGTCTTTTTATTTTCACTTAAATTGTAACAATTTTTCTAATGAGTTCATGTATTTCTTCAATTGGCTTATCTTGACCGTTCATTAACCATTTACGCCAAAGAGCATAAACTCCATTTGCGACAAAAGTAATGAAATATTCGTCATTTGTTTTTTCATAAAATTTCTCAATTTCTTCAATATAAATCTGACGAATAATTGGTTCGTAACCTTGACTTTCAGAAAGAAAGAGGTCATTTTTGAATTCTTCAAAGAGTTTTAATTGGTTTTCAATTTTTGAACTGGCAGAAACATTCTGACGAATGATTTCAAAACTTTGAGAAATTTGAGGCTGATAGTATTGATAAATGACCTGGTCAATGGACTCAAAGTTACGATAAAAAGCCATTCTGCTAACTCCGGCTCTTTTACAAACGTTTGAAACGGTGAGTTGAGCAAGATTTTTCGGTTTTTCGGATGTTTTTTGAATTCCTAATAGTTGCAAAGTAGCTGTAGTAATAAAATCTTTTGTATCGTTTTTGATAGTTTGGGAATAGTTTGTCGCTGCCATTACACTTCTCCTGATTGTGTCACACAAGCTTTTCAAAGACTTGTATTTTTTACACTTCTATCGTACAATAATTTTACATGAGTTTCAAGTGTAACGGATGTGAATTAAGAAAAATAGAGGAAAAAATTAAATGACAAATACAAATAAAAAAACAATTCTTGTAACAGGTGGTTCTGGATATATTGCTATGTTTATCATGATTGCTTTATTGAAAAAAGGCTATCGAGTACGGGCGACATTGCGGACGATGTCTCGACAAGAAGAAGTGAAAAAAATGATGGCACAAGGCGGAATATCAGATTTTACAGATTTAGGTTTTGTCCAAACTGATTTGACAAAAGAAGAAGGATGGAGTCAGGCCATGACTGGTGTTGATTCTGTGATTCATGTGGCTTCACCAACACCTTTGCAACGTCCTGACGCTGATGATTTAATGGTGAAAATGGCGGTAGATGGAGTGAAGTTTGTGATGAAAGCAGCCAAGCAAGCAGGAGTTAAACGAGTGGTCTTGACCTCAGCATCGGGAGCAGTTTTAGCGGGGCATAAGCATCATCCAGAAATCTTCACAGAGAAAGATTGGACAAATCTTGATGCTCCAATTAATGCATATCAACGTTCTAAAACGATGGCGGAAATGGAGTTTTGGAAACTTGCAGAAGCTTATGGTATTGAAGGAGCATCGGTTTTACCTACAGCTGTTATGGGTCCAATTCTTGGAAATGATTTTTCACATTCTAGTGCGGCTATAAAAAATATGTTTGAAGGTAAAATGTCCAGACTTTTAAATTTAGCATTTGATTATGTTGACGTTCGTGATGTTGCTGATTTACATTTGCTAGCTCTTGAAAAAGATGAAGCGATTGGTCAGCGTTTCATTGCAACTTCAGGCCAAAATATTACTTACAAAAAGCAAGCCGAGTTTTTGAAAAAGGAATTTGGTACAAAAGCTAAAAAAGTATCCACTCAGGTAATTCCCGACTTTTTAGTTAAAATTTTAGCTCGATTTGATAAAAGTTTGGCGATGCCAGCTACATTTTTGGGGCAAAACACAGCTTGTTCAAATGAAAAATCAGTTAAACTTTTAGGCTGGAAACCACGTTCAGGTGAAGCAGCGATTATTCAAACGGCACAAACGATGTTGGATTTGGGAGTTATTAAAGTTGATTAAGAAAATTATGGTTTTGAAAATTTTCTATTTCCGAACGTTGTAAGCTAAAAAAGACCAAAGTCAGACTTCTGGTCTTTTTCTTCTCTCTAAAAAAGTCTAAAATAGAAACATATTGTGAAAAAAATTGGAGAGAAAAATGCATCCACATTTAAAAGAAGTTTTATTTACCAGAGAACAAATTGCCGAACGTGTCAAAGAGCTTGCGGAAGTTGTTTCACGCGATTATGAAGGAAAAAATCCACTTGTTGTTGGAATATTAAAAGGGTCAATCATGTTTACGGTTGATTTGCTTAAAGAATTATCAATTGATGCTGAAGTTGATTTTATGGATGTTACCAGTTATGGTTATGGGATTTCATCTTCTGGAGAAGTTAGAATTTTGAAAGATTTATCAACCGTGGCTCATGGACGTGATATTTTGATTGTTGAAGATATCATTGACACTGGAAATACTTTGCTCTATCTTAAAAAATTGCTGACAGGACGTCAAGCACATTCAGTAAAAATTATCTCTTTATTAGATAAACCAAGTGGTCGTAAAGTTGATATTGACGCTGATTATGTTGGCTTTGAAGTACCGGATGCCTTTATTGTGGGCTATGGAATTGATTATGCCGAACGTTACCGTCAGTTGCCATATATTGGAATTTTCAATGAAGAGTTTTTAATTAAAGACTAAAAGTAATTTCCGAACAATTATAATAAAAAAAGCCCAGTTTTAAAACTGGTGCTTTTTATTTCCAAACGATAAATGTAAAATAAAGACATGATAAATATTTACTGACAGTTCTGTCAGTTATTTTATAAGAAAAAATATTACTGACAGAATTGTCAGCAGAAAACTTGGAGGAAATCATGTCAAAACGTGCACTTATCAGTGTTTCAGACAAAGAAGGTATTGTAGAATTTGCTAAGGAAATTCGAGAATTAGGTTGGGAAATTATCTCAACGGGTGGAACGAAAGCCGTTTTGGACCAAGAAGAAATTCCGAATATTGCAATCGATGAAGTAACAGGATTTCCAGAAATGATGGATGGGCGCCTTAAAACATTGCATCCACTAATTCATGGAGCCCTTCTTGGACGTAGAGACTTGGAAAGTCACATGAAATCAATGACAGAACATCATATTTCTCCAATTGATTTGGTTGTTGTGAACTTATATCCCTTCAAAGAAACTTTGCTTGCTGGGGGCAGTCAAGCAGAAATGATTGAGAAGATTGATATTGGTGGCCCTTCAATGTTGCGTTCAGCAGCTAAAAACCATGCGTCAGTCACAGTCGTTTGTGACCCAAATGATTATGAAAAAGTACTGACAGAGCTGTCAGTAAAAGGTGAAACAAGTTTAAGTTTTCGTCAGCAACTTGCAGCAAAAGTATTTCGCCACACTGCAAGTTATGATGCTTTAATTGCACAATATTTGACAGAAGAATTTCCAGTAGAAAATGTAAAACCAGAAAAATTAACCTTGACTTACGACCTTAAACAAGGAATGCGTTATGGTGAAAATCCGCAACAAAATGCAGATTTTTATGAGTCAGGAATACCTACGACTTATTCAATTGCCCAAAGTAAGCAAATTCATGGTAAAGAACTAAGCTATAACAATGTTCGTGATGCAGATGCTGCTTTACAAATTGCAAGAGATTTTGAAGAACCCACAGTTGTAGCCCTCAAACATATGAATCCATGTGGGATTGGAACAGCAACGGATATCGAAAAAGCTTGGGATTATGCCTATGAAGCAGACCCAGTTTCAATTTTCGGTGGAATTATTGTTTTAAATCGAGAAGTAACTTTGGCAACTGCGCAAAAAATGAGTAAGATTTTCCTTGAAATTATTATCGCACCCACTTATAGCAAAGAAGCCTTGGAGGTATTAAGTAAAAAGAAAAATATTCGACTTTTAACCGTTGATTTTTCTAAAAAAGAAGCCTCAGAAAAAGAAGCGCTTGTAACAGGGGTTCTTGGAGGACTACTTGTTCAAAATCAAGATGTCATTGTTGAAAATCCAAAAGAATGGACAGTGGCGACTAAAGTTCAACCAACTGATAGACAAATGGAGGCCATGAAGTTTGCTTGGAAAGCAGTTAAGTTTGTCAAATCAAATGGGATTATTGTGACCAATGACCACCAGACGCTTGGTGTTGGTCCTGGCCAAACTAACCGTGTGGGCTCTGTAAAAATTGCCTTAGAGGCAACCGCAGATAAATCAGTAGAACTTCAAGAAAATGCGGTTCTTGGTTCGGATGCCTTTTTCCCATTTGCTGACAATATCGATGAAATTGCTAAGGCAGGAATTAAAGCAATCGTTCAACCAGGTGGCTCTGTACGCGACCAAGAAGTGATTGATGCCTGTGATAAATATGGAATTGCGATGGTCTTCACAGGACTTCGTCATTTTAGACATTAATAAAAAGTCTACCTTTAGGGTAGATTTTTTTCTCTAATTTAATATTAAAATTTCTATTGTAAATCATCTGTCTATTGTCATTGAAAAAATTTTAAAGTTTCAGAACATTCATCTTTATCTCCTTTTCTGATATAATGTAGGGAATGCAAAGAATACATTAAGCAAAGGAAAAGAAATGACTGTACTACTTTTTGATATTGATAACACCTTACTTGATTTTGATAAAGCAGAATATGATGCTTTGGGAAAAATTTTTACCCACTATCAAATTGAAGATAATCAGGAAAATCGTGCGACTTACTCTCGTGAAAACAAAGCGCTTTGGCGTTTACACGAATCAGAAAAACTTTCACGAGAAGAACTTCTATCTACTCGATTTGACCATGCTTTTAGAGCTTTAAATGTGTCAGTAAATTATAATCCAGTTGCTGTTGATGATGAATATCAACTTTACTTATCACAAGGTCATGAGCTGATTAAACATGCCAAAGAATTACTGACAGAGCTGTCAGCAAAAGGAGCAGAAATGTATGTGGTTAGTAATGGAACATCACGTGTTTCTCGCCCACGAATTTTTGAGTCTGGAATCTCTGACCACTTTAGAGAAATCTTTATTAGTGAAGAAGTGGGTCATCATAAGCCTTCTCTTGCTTTCTTCGATTACGTCTTTGACCACATTGAAGCGGCCAATCAAAAAGAATTTACAATCGTTGGCGACTCCCTAGCAACTGATATTTTAGGAGAGAATAGAGCTGGAATAAAGACAATTTGGTATAATCCAAAACAATTGGAAGTTAGTGGAGAAGCACAACCAGATGTGCAAATCCAAGATTTGCTAGAAATTCCAACATTAATAAAAGCTGGTAATTAATACAAAAAACTGTCAAAATATTGACAGTTTTTTTTGCATTTTCAATTAGGATAATTAAAGCAAATTCTTCAATATTCAGGAACTTCTTCCTTGCCAGCAGCAACATCAATCATTTCTTTAGAAAGTGGTTTTTCGGGCATAAATAGACCGAGAATCAATGAAAGAATCATTAAGGGAACAATCCAGAAAAAAGTTCTCCCAAAAGAATGGCTATTGGTCAGGATAATGGCAAAGATTGCCGAAGCAAAAGACCCACCAAGACTCTTGAAAAAATTGAGGGCGCCAGTTGCTGCACCAATTTGTTGATAAGGAACTGCATTTTGTCCAGCCACAAGAGCTACTTGAATCATAGCACCTTGCCCAAAGCCCATGATAAATAAAGCCAACAAAATCAGCCAGAGCGCTGTATGAGCAGCTAGTCCAATTAATAAAAGACTTGCTAGACCAATCAATAAACTACCGAGTACAGCTAAATATTTGTAATGTCCCGTGCGAGCAATGACTTCTCCAAAAAGACTGGAAGCAATCATTAAACCAATCAGCATGGGAATGATACTAGAACCAGCCGCCGTTGCTGAATAGCCACGAATTTCGGAAAAATACATGGGCGTAAAAACCATGCCCACAAAGAGTGCTGCTGTTGCCAAGAAAAATTGCAGACTTGAGATAGAAAATATACTAGATTTGAAGAAAGAAATGGGTGTGATTGGTTCTTTAGTATGATTTTCAACAAAAACAAAGGCAATAAGAGATAATAAAGCAACAAGGAATAAGGAGATGATTTGCAAAGAAGCCCAAGCAAAAGTAGAACCAGCAAGCGATAAGGTGAGCAAAAGCGTTGTAGTCCCAACTGTAATCAAAAGACTTCCTGAAATATCAATTTTTACTCCTGAATCATGGTTAGGATTAGCTAATTTCAAATAACTTGCGATTAGAATTAAAGAAAGAATACCAATAGGCAAGTTGATAAAGAAAATCCAGTGCCAACTAAAGATATCCGTGATAAATCCCCCAAGAAATGGTCCAGCAATCAGAGCCACAGCAGGAACAAGCCCAGCAATTCCTAAATAACGAGAACGTTCGCGAGCAGGAACTAAATCAGCAATGACCACCATACAAAGTGTATTTAAACCACCTCCGCCAATTCCTTGAAAGGCGCGAGCAATGATGAGAAACCAGATATTATCAGAAATTCCCGAAAAAAGTGAACCGATAAGAAAAATGCCGAGTGCGATTTGCAATATGGCTTTACGACCAAATAAATCGCCGAGTTTTCCAAAAATTAAGGTAGTTACTGCCGAAGTCAAGAGATAAGCAGTCGTCACCCAGGTGATTTGGTCGCTATTTCCAATCGCCCGAGCAATGGTCGGAAGGCTTGCAGCCACAATCGTTTGGTCAAGGGTAGCAATAAATAAAACGAGCATGAGCGGAATCATAAGAATCCAAAGTTTTTTATTTTTCATATTAAGATGTGATTCATCTAGCTTTAGAGAAGACGAACACAGTTCCTTTCCAAGAAATTAAGTAACTGAGTTACTTTTTATCTTTATGAAAATGATTATACTCGGTTACTTTTTGCTTGTCAAGAGAAAAAGTTACCGAGTTACTAAAAATGTGTTATACTAGAATTATGAGTAAAAGAGAAGATAAAAAGATGGCTAAAAGATTGGAAATTCTCACAAAATCAATGCATCTTTTTGAAGAAAAAGGCTTTGATAACGTAACTGTGCAGGAGATTGCTAATGAATGTGGAATCGCCAAAAAAACACTTTTTCAATACATTTCATCTAAAGAAGAGCTTGTTTTTGATAATGAGGGTGAACTTTTAGAATTGATTATTAAAGTTTTAAAAGAAATTCCAGCTGATAAAATCTGGGAAACTTACAAAAATTGGCTCTTGAATACTTCGGCGAATAATGAAAAAGAAGTTTTTTTAAATCTGCCAGCGATTATTGAAGAAAGTGATATTTTAAGACGCCGTCTACTTGAGATGTGGCATACTTACGAACAAGAGTTGACCAAATTTCTTAATGAGGAAAACACTTTTTCTTTATTATCATCTGAGATTCTTGCAGCTCGCATGGTTTTAGCCTTACGATTACTTTTTGCTGAAAAATATGAAGTCAATGAAATCTTAAATCAGATTTAAAAAACACTGTTTTGATAAACAGTGTTTTTTAATTATGCTTTTGCTTTTTTTCGTAAGAATAGCGTTAAAATGAAACCTACAATAACGAAAAGGAGGAGTAACCAGAAAGTATGGTGGAAGGCAGTTAGATTTGCTTGTAAAGGAGAAAGTCCAGTCTGTTTTTTGATTTGACCACTTAAAAATGCTGTCAAAAAGGCAATGGCAAATGAGTTGACTACTTGCATCATTTCATTTGTTAGTGGAGTAACTCGACTGATATTTTTCATTGGAACAGATTGAAGGGCGTGGTTATTAACTTGCATATTGACCAGACCTTGACTTAAACCAAGTAAAATAATAGCACAAAGTGTGAAAGGTAAAGAAGAACTAGGTTTAATTTGACTAAAAAGACTAAGACTTATAGCTCCCAGAGTAAAACCCGGCAGAACTGCAGCTTTTGTCCCAAATTTATCAAAAATACGCCCACCGATTGTCATTCCTAAAAAACTAGCAATTGCCTGCGGAACCATGATTAGCCCTGTATTTTCAGAAGAAAGTCCAACGACATTTTGTAAGTAAAGTGGGACAAGAAGCATGGCCCCGAAAACAACGATTTGATTGAGCCACATGAGCGAAATTCCTTTTGTAAATTCAGGAATTGCAAAAACTCGAAGGTGTAAAAGAGGATTCTCAACACGTAGTTCAACAATAATGAATAAAAGCAACATGATTATACCAAGGCCTACAAAAGAGAAGACAGTAGGATTTGACCAGCCTTTATCTGTCCCAACGTGTACACCATAAATTAAAATTGGAAAGGCAAATGGAGAAAGAAGAGCCCCTTTTAAATCAATTTTACTTGCTTTATTTGCCGGAAAATTTGGGAGAAAGAGGAGAACAAAGATTAGAGCTAGAACTCCAACCGGAAGATTAATCAAAAAGACAGTTGACCAATTGAAGTGTTTAACTAAGAAACCTGAAAGTGCAGGTCCTATTGTTGGAGCGAGCAACATTGGTAACCCTAGAAGGCCCATCATTGAACCTCGTTTTTCCATTGGGATAATTTTAAAAGACATCCCAATTCCGATTGGAGCAACAACGCCACCAGTTAAGCCTTGAGCAATTCGCCAAATAATAAGACTTTGCAGTGAGTGAGCGTTAGCTGCAAGAAATGAAGCGATAGTGAAAAAAATGATTGCTAAAGCAAAAACTTTTTTATCTGAAAAGCGGTCTCCCAAAAATCCAGCAAATGGAATAACTGTGGCCATAGCTAAAGTATAAGAAGTAATGACCCACTGACTATTTGAGAGATTTTGATGGAAAGCAGACTGGATATGCGGAAGAGTGACATTCATAATGGTTGTATCCATCATTACTAAAAGCATTCCAATTGCAATTGTTAGAACCGCAGGTAAGACTTTTTTTAAATTAAAATCATTAGTATTATTCATAAAGAACCTTCTTTTATATTTTTAGAACACCGTTCGGTAAAAATGATACCATTGTTCTGAAATAAAGTCAAGAAAAAAACTTCCTCAGGAAGTTTTTTATAAATTAATTAATTTTAAGCATTTTTTCAATTCCTGAAATAATAAGCTGTAAACCAAACTCAAAACTTTCAGAAGAGCTAAGACTGGTGAGGCTTTCAGTTCGCCAATATTTATCGAGAAAAGGAGCCAGTTGTACCAGAGGAATTTTGACAGTAGAAAGAGGTTTTTCGGGTTGCTCTACTAAACGATCACTATCTATTTTACTGGTGTAAATAAAATTTAGAAAAAGGTTAATGGTGTAAAATTTATGATCATCAGAAAGCTTGAGATCATCTACAATCATTAAAAGTTTATCAAAGAGCCGAAGATAGTTCTCAGATTCTGGTGGATAATCCATCATCAATTGTGCGAGGTTTGGATAAGATTCTAAAACAGCATAAATATTTTTACCATAGACGAAAAGGCGGTCTTGCCACGTTTTCTCATTTGCTGGAAAAATAATTTCAAGGCTTGCTTTATCAATAAGTTCTGCAAAAAGTGCTTCTTTACTTGAAAAATGGTAGTAAAGAGAAGACACTGTCATTCCTAGCCGACTAGCTAACTTACGCATTGAAAATTCTGTGAGAGGAAGTTCTTCTAAAAGTTCCCAGCTGCTACTAATAATTTTATCTTTGGTTGGTTGAGTCGCCATAAGTTTTCGCTTTCTTTTTCTACTTAGATTTATTTTACATGTTTTTAATGAAAATTGCGATAGAAAAGCTGATAAACAAATTTGTCATTTAAAAATTTCAAGAGGAAAACTCTGGCTAGAATTGAGTAAATACCGAACAATCTCTCTTCTTATTTGTTGAAACTTTTGTTCAGGCTTTTTCTTTTATCACAAATCTTTTAAGATAGAATTATAAGATTTATAAAGCAAGAAAAGATAGATGAGCTATCGTCACTTTGACTTTTATTATTCGTTCAAGATTTGTTGAATAATAAATAAAATAGCTGAATACACAAGTTTGTGTATATAAAAAGCGTTTGGGAATATCGGAGAAATGATGAAAATTTTGGTAATTGGTTCTGGCGGCCGCGAACATGCCTTAGCAAAAAAATTTATGGAAAGTCCTCAAGTTGAAGAAGTCTTTGTAGCTCCAGGCAATTCAGGAATGGAAAAAGATGGAATTCAAATAGTTGATATTTCCGAACTATCTAATGATAAATTAGTTGAATTTGCTCAAAATCAAAACATTGGACTAACGTTTGTTGGCCCAGAAACTGCTTTGATGAATGGCGTCATCGATGCTTTTATAAAAGCAGAATTACCAATTTTTGGGCCAAATAAAATGGCCGCAGAGCTAGAAGGTTCTAAAGATTTTGCAAAATCAATTATGAAAAAATATGGGGTTCCAACGGCTGATTATGCTACTTTTGATAGCTTAGAGCCTGCTCTTGCATATCTAGATGAAAAAGGAGTTCCTCTTGTTATTAAAGCTGATGGGCTTGCTGCTGGAAAGGGTGTGACGGTTGCCTTTGATATTGAGACCGCTAAGTCAGCTCTGGTCGATATTTTTTCTGGTAGTCAAGGAAAAGTTGTGATTGAGGAATTTCTTGATGGTGAAGAATTTTCTTTATTTAGTTTTGTCCATGACGGGAAAATATATCCGATGCCGATTGCTCAAGACCACAAACGAGCTTTTGATGGAGATAAAGGCCCTAACACAGGGGGAATGGGGGCTTACTCACCGGTCCTACATATTTCTAAGGAGGTTGTAAATGAGGCTCTGGAAAAAGTTGTTAAACCAACAGTAGCTGGAATGATAAAAGAAGGAAAATCATTTACAGGTGTTCTTTATGCAGGTTTAATTTTGACAGAAGACGGAGTCAAAACAATTGAATTTAATGCACGCTTTGGGGATCCTGAAACCCAAGTTGTTCTCCCCCGTTTAAAAAGTGACTTAGCTCAAGTAATTATTGATATTTTAGCTGGAAATGAGCCAACATTAGAATGGCTTGAGTCTGGTGTGACTTTGGGTGTGGTTGTTGCTGCAGAAGGCTATCCTAGTCAAGCAAAACTGGGACTTATTCTTCCAGAAATTCCTGAAGGTTTAAATGTTTATTATGCAGGAGTTTCCAAAAATGAAAATAATCAATTAATCTCTAGTGGAGGCCGAGTTTATCTTGTTTCTGAAACGGGAGAAGATGTAAAAAGTACACAGAAATTGCTTTATGAAAAACTTGATAAATTGGAAAATGATGGTTTCTTTTATCGTCATGATATTGGTTCAAAAGCCGTAAAATAATTTGAATAGTAAGGGTTCAAAGTTACTGACATAAATTTTTCGGCTGGAGAAATTTGTTTAGAAATGGGGAAAGATGATTTTCGTTTTTGACCTTGATGGGACGATTTGTTTTGACGGAAAAATGATTTCGTCAGAACTTATAAAATTACTGACAGAACTGTCAGTAAAAAATCAACTGGTTTTTGCATCCGCCCGTCCTATTCGGGATATGTTGCCATTACTGTCAGCATTTCCAGAGCATTTTTTAATTGGTGGAAATGGTTCTATTGTGCGAAATAATCAAGAAATTGAGATTGTTCAACCAATCTTAGAGTCAGATTTTTTGGTAATAAAAAAAATAATTGCTGACAATGATTTGGATTATTTAGTTGATTCAGATTGGAATTATGCTCTTTTGAATAGAGATGATACAAAAGCTAAAATTAATGACAAGCTTGACCAACTTCATTTAGCACAAAATATTGGGCTTTCCGAAATTGATAAAGCTATCAAATGTTGTTTACTCAATCATCAAGAGGAGAATATTTTAAATGAATTGACAAAATTAGAGCTTGAAATTGTCAGTCACGAGGAAAGTGAAAATATTGATTTAACGGCAAAAGCTGTTAATAAATATACAAGTTTTCGTAAATATTTTCCCGAAGAAAAATATATTGCTTTTGGAAATGATGCAAATGATATCCAATTATTAGCTCATGCGGAACTTTCCATTGCTATTGGGAATAATCGAACATTAGATTTTGCTGATGTTCATTTAGACGAAAAAGAAATTTTAGGATATTTGGAGAAAATAAAATGGCAGAAGTAGCAATTATCATGGGTTCGAGCTCAGATTGGGCGACAATGAAAGAAACAGCAAAAATTTTAGATGACTTTGGTTTAGCTTATGAAAAAAAGGTCGTATCCGCACACCGAACACCAGCTTTAATGGCTGAATTTTCGAGCCAAGCTCGTGAGGCAGGTTATAAAGTTATCATCGCGGGTGCTGGTGGAGCCGCTCATTTGCCAGGAATGGTAGCTGCTCAGACCCTCGTCCCAGTCATTGGCGTTCCAATAAAATCGCGAGCTTTGTCTGGTTTGGATTCACTTTATTCGATTGTTCAAATGCCGGCAGGGGTTCCTGTAGCGACAATGGCAATTGGAGAGGCTGGAGCAAAAAATGCTGCTTTATTTGCTTTGCAACTTTTGGCGAATACAGACGAGAATTTATACCAAAAATTGTTGGTCTATCGGGCTGCTGCACAAGAAATGGTTGAGGAATCAAACAAAGCATTACTTTAATAAGAGTTCAAAAGTTGTAGGATTTCAAATAATGAAGGGTAGGAAGACTTGTGATAAAGAATACAAAGCAAACAATTGGTATTATTGGTGGAGGTCAGCTTGGACAGATGATGGCAATTGCTGCTCAATACATGGGACATAAAGTCATTACACTTGACCCAAATCCAAACTGTTCTGCGGCAAAAGTATCTGATGAACTGATTGTTGCACCTTATGATGACGTTGAAAACTTATTAAGACTCGCCTATGCTTGTGACGTCATTACTTATGAGTTTGAAAATGTATCAGCAAAAGCTTTGCACGAAATTGAAGACTGTGTAAGGATTCCTCAAGGAATACGTCTGTTAGAGATTACGCAAAATCGTCGCTTTGAAAAAGAATTTTTGACCAACGAAGCTAAAGTTAATGTTGCACCTTGGCAACTCGTAGATTCAGCGGAAAAACTCCCAGAAACAGTAACTAGAAAACAAGTTTTAAAAACAACAACTGGAGGCTATGACGGTCATGGACAAGTGGTTTTAAATGCTGATAAAGACTTGTCAGCAGCTAAATCACTGACAGAACTTTCAGAATGTGTTTTAGAAGATTTTATTTCTTTTGAACGTGAAATTTCTGTTATTATTAGTGGAAATGGTCACGAATATGTGGTTTTTCCTCTAGCTGAAAACGAACATAGAGAAAACATCTTACATCAGACGATTTCTCCGGCTCGTATATCTGCTGAAATTACAGAGAATGCTTATAAAATTGCGACCTCAATTGCGGAAAAATTAGAGCTATCTGGCACCTTATGTGTGGAAATGTTTTTAACAGCAGATGGTCAAATCTATGTCAATGAACTAGCACCAAGACCACATAATAGTGGCCACTTTACCATTGAAGCTTGTGATTTCAATCAATTTGATTTACATATTAAAGGGATTTTAGGAGAAGACCTACCAGAACCTAAACTTTTGAAACCTGCCATTATGTTGAACGTTTTAGGGCAACACGTTGAGGCAGTTAAGAATCTTAATCATGAGCATGCCGATTGGCATCAACATGATTATGGAAAAGCAGATGCTAAACATAATCGAAAAATGGGACATGTGACAATCTTAACAAATGATTTTGACCAAACGATTAATGAAATTAAAGCAACTAAAATTTGGGATTAATAAAAAATACTTGGTAAAAGCCAAGTATTTTTTTTATTTGATTTAGGTATGATAAAATGACAACATTTCCCCTGAAAAATAGAACAAAACAGTAAGATAAGATTCTTAGAAAGCGATATCATTAACTTGTTAAAAATAAAGAGTCTAAAAATGACTACTTGTTTTTTCAAAGTTTTTTTCTAAATAATATTGCAAAATATCAAAAGAGCCTCTATCAGAATAAAAAACTTGATTATCAATTTTATCTTGATTGAAAGTCATATAGTTGAGATTTGGGAAGAGTACACTATTTTTTCTAAATTCCTTCGGTAGAACACCATAAGATTTAAGAAAAGCGGTGTTGAGCGTTCTGATATCTGAGAAACCACACATGTAAGCAATATTTAATAAATTATCTTTAGAAGAAGAAAGTAATGTTCTTGCTTTTTCAGAACGAATCTTATTTAAATACTCGTTGAAATTAATCCCAAAATTACTTTTAAAGAAATGGGAAAAATACGTTCTGGAAAGTCCTTCATGCGAAGCAATCATTTCTAAAGAAATTTTATGGTCGTAGTTTTCATGAATGTAAGAAGAAATTCTCTCCATTCGCTCTTGGAGATCCATTAATTTATTTTGTTCAGAACTGCTTAAAATACTGTATTCAGAAATACTTAATAAGCGATCTAATAAAAGGGAAGTATATCCGTGAGTACGCAAGGAATTATTCTTATCATCAGCAAAATAACTTAAAGCCGCTTGTAAGAGTAATTTTAAAGTTTCAGGTTGATTTTTTAGATTGAAAGGATGATTTTCAAAATAAATTTTATCCAGCTGAGGGAAGATAATTTTAAAAATTTCTGATGAAAACTGTAGAATCAAAAGTTTCATAGAGTCGCTTGAAGATAGTTCGTGAACTTGGCAACTATTAAAGATAATTGCCTGTCCAGCTTTGATTTCAAAGCATTGCTCTTGCGTTATTACCTGACCAGCCCCTTCTAAGACAAAAGCTAATTCAATGTCAAAATGAAGGTGAGGTTTTCTGTAAGTAATATCGACAAGTAAAAAATTAAGATTATTTATTTTTGAATGATAAATATTCTCTAATTCGTTTTTCATGTTCATTCTCTCCTAATCACTATTATTATGACATATATTACAAGAAATGTATAGTAGTAATTACGAGTTTGAAAATAATATTAATATCATAAAGAGGAGGAGCTATAAAAATGGCTTACTTTAACGACATCGCACCTATCAAATACGAAGGTACAAAAACTAAAAATATGTTTGCCTTTCGCCATTATAATCCAGAAGAAGTAGTTGCTGGTAAAACAATGGAAGAACAACTTCATTTTGCCCTTGCATTTTGGCATACAATTACAATGGATGGGTCAGATCCCTTTGGGGGAGCAACAATGGAACGCCCTTGGGATTTGGAAGGTGGTTCTGAACTTGACCGTGCTCACCGTCGAGTAGATGCTTTCTTTGAAATTGCTGAAAAATTAGGTGTTAAATATTATTGTTTCCATGATATTGATATTGCACCTACTGGAAATTCTTTGAAAGAATTTTATGCTAATTTGGACGAAATTACTGACCACCTTCTTGAAAAACAAAAAGCAACAGGGATTAAATTACTTTGGAATACAGCAAACATGTTTTCAAATCCCCGCTATATGAATGGTGTTTCAACTTCTAATCGTGCTGAAGTCTTTGCTTATGGTGCTGCACAAGTTAAAAAAGGTCTTGAACTTTCTAAAAAACTCGGTGGTGAAAATTACGTCTTCTGGGGTGGTCGTGAAGGTTATGAATCACTTTTGAATACAGATATGGGTCTTGAAATGGATCATATGGCAAAATTCTTCCATTTGGCAATTGATTATGCAAAATCAATCAACCACTTGCCCATTTTCTTGATTGAACCAAAACCAAAAGAACCAATGACTCACCAATATGATTTTGACTCAGCAACAGCTCTTGCTTTCTTGCAAAAATATGATTTGGACAAATATTTCAAACTCAATCTTGAAACAAATCATGCTTGGTTGGCTGGACACACTTTTGAACACGAATTAAATACTGCTCGTACTTTCAATGCTTTGGGTTCTATTGATGCCAATCAAGGAAATTACTTGCTTGGTTGGGATACAGATGAATTCCCAACACTTGTTATTGATATCACACTTGCGATGCACCAAATTCTTTTGAACGGTGGACTTGGCAAAGGTGGAATTAACTTTGATGCGAAAGTACGTCGTACAAGTTTCAAAGCAGAAGATTTAATTCTTGCTCATATTGCAGGGATGGATACTTATGCGCGTGCTTTGAAAGGTGCAGCAGCAATCATTGAAGATAAATTCTTGTCTGATATTGTTGACGAACGTTATAGTTCATACAAAAATACAGAAGTTGGACAATCTATTGAAAATGGAACAGCAACTTTTGAAAGTCTTGCCGCATTTGCACTTGAACATGGTGACGATATTGAACTTGATTCTAATCACTTGGAATACATCAAATCAGTATTGAATGACTATCTTGTTTAAAATTTAGAACTTAAAAGAGGGCGAGGAATTCCTCCTCGTCCTTCTCTTTTATTATGAGGAATAATAATGACTTACGTGTTAGGAATTGACTTAGGAACATCAAGTCTTAAAGGAATTTTGATGGATGAAGTTGGTAATTTAATTACAACAAAATCTGCTGAATACCAAATTGATACGCCCAAACAAGGCTATTCTGAACAACGTCCAGAATATTGGATTGTGGCACTTGAATCAGTACTGACCGGTTTGTCAGTAGAAATTTCAGATTTTGGTCAGCAACTTGCAGGCATTAGTTTTTCGGGGCAAATGCATTCATTAGTTGTTTTAGATGACAATAATAAACCAGTTTATCCAGCAATTCTTTGGAATGATGTGAGAACAAGCAAACAATGTCAAGAAATTACTGACAGACTTGGTCAGCGACTTTTAGAGATTACAAAAAATATTGCTCTTGAAGGATTTACCTTACCAAAAATTCTTTGGCTCCAAGAAAATGAACCAGAGGTTTGGTCAAGAGTTAAAAAAATAATGTTGCCAAAAGATTACTTGAGCCTTTGGCTGACAGGAAATATTTATACCGAATTTTCTGACGCAGCAGGAACTTTACTTTTAGATATTGAGAAAAAACAATGGTCAGAGGAAATTACTGACGCATTCAATATTGAAAGGAAAATTCTACCTGAATTGATTGAATCCACTGACCGAACAGGATTTGTCAAGGCAGAAATAGCTGAACGCTATAAACTGACAAATAAAGTAAAAGTATTTGCTGGTGGAGCCGATAATGCTGCCGCCGCTCTGGGTGTTGGTTTAATCAATGAAGAAGTGGGCTTGATTTCAATGGGAACCTCCGGAGTCGTTTCCGCTTATGAACCTAAAATTGCAGATTATAAAGGAAAACTTCATTTCTTTAATCACACGGTTCCGGGTGCTTATTACTCAATGGGAGTAACCTTGGCTGCTGGAAATTCTTTAAACTGGTATAAGGAAACTTTTGGAAAAGGCTTGAGTTTCAATGAACTTTTGTCAGAAGTTTACACAGTTTCTCCTGGTTCAGAAGGATTGCTCTTTACGCCATATATTGTAGGTGAAAGAACACCACATTTTGATTCAAAAATTCGCGGAAGTTTTATAGGAATTTCTGCTCATCATGAACAAAAACATTTTTCAAGAGCAGTGCTTGAAGGAATTACCTTTTCATTGCGTGATTCTAAAGATATCATGGAAAAAACGAAAAACAAGAAGTTTAAACGTTTGATTTCCGTAGGTGGGGGTGCGCAAAATCCCGACATTATGCAAATGCAAGCAGATATTTTTAATTCTGAAATGATTCGCTTAACGGTTGAGCAGGGACCGGGACTTGGTGCTTGTATGATTGCTGCTTTTGGTTGCGGACTTTTTGATAGCTTAGAAGCGGTCACTAAAGCTTTTGTTCATTACAAGGAAGCCAGTTTCATACCAAATCCAAAAAATGTAGCACGTTATGAGCAAATTTATCAAATTTGGAAACAAGTTTATAAAAATATCTCTGAAATTTCTCATCAATTAGTAGAATTCAATGACGAAGGTTAATTATGACATTTACCATTTCCAAAGAATCTTTGCCTTTTAGAGCTGACAAATCAATTAGTCAGATTACATTATCAAATGAACGACTCACCATCGTTGTCCATGATTATGGAGCAAGAGTCCATCAACTCCTCATTCCTGACAAAAATGGAACATTTGAAAATATTCTTTTATCCAAAAATAATTCCGAAACCTATGCAAATGATGGAGGATATTATGGTGTAATTTGCGGTCCAGTTGCCGGGCGTATTTCAGGCGCTACTTATGATTCTGTCAGTTTAGAGGCAAATGAAGGAAAAAATAATTTACATTCAGGAAGTCATGGTTGGGAAAGACAATTTTGGACTTATGAGACTTTTGAAACAGACTCATCTGTTGGTATCACGCTAAGTTTAACCGATAGAGAGTCAGGCATTCCAGGTCAAATCCAAGCAGAAGTTACTTATAAATTAACTGACAATAAGTTAGAAGTGACAATATCAGGTCTGTCAGCAACTGACACAGTCTTTAATCCGGCTTGGCATCCTTATTTTAATCTGTCAGCAGAATTATCAACGACTCATGAGCATTTCATTCAAGCAAATGTTGACTTTCTGGTTGAAACCAATCAAGAGAATATACCAACTGGTCGTCTTCTAAATGTTGACGACAGTTCTTATTCCATTAAAGAAAGCGTTTCAATCAAAAAACTTTTAAAAGATAATCCCGTAGGACTAGATGATTGCTTTGTTTTTAATCCCAAAGAAGATAAAAGTTTAATGCTTTATGACCCTTTATCTGGTCGGAAACTAGTAGCTCAAACTGATAGACAAGCGGTCGTGATTTATACAGCCACAAATCCAGAAATAGAGTCAATGATTAATGACAGACCAATGTCCAAAAATCGCGGAATTGCTATTGAATTTCAAGAAATACCTGACCTTGTTCATCATCCTGAATGGGGAACGATTGAGCTTAAAGCAGGTCAAAAAAAGACTTTTATAACAGAATATCTATTTACAACGGATTAAAAATTTACTGACAGACTCATCAGTAAAAATAATTTTAATAAAATAATAGGAGGGATGTACTCAAAAATGAGTAATAAAATCAAACAAGTTCAACATGATGAATATCATGAATTAACGCTTGGAGAACGTATTGGTTATGGAATGGGGGATTTTGCACAAAACCTTGTCTTTGGGACTGTTGGTGGATTTTTAGCACTCTATATGACAACAGTCAATGCGATTGGTACTGCAACAGCCGGTTTTATTTTTCTGTTTGTCCGAATTATTAATGTATTTTGGGACCCAATGGTTGGGACTTTTATTGATAAAAGAACATCAAAAGCAGGAAAATATCGTCCTTGGCTTTTAAGAGCAGGTATTCCTCTAGTGATTTTAGCTGCCTTACTTTTTGCGCCTCTACCAGGTGTTAAAGGGTCTGTCCCCTTTGCTTTTATCGTTTATTTTGCCTTAGACTTAGTATATTCAGTTGTTAATATTCCTTATGGTTCACTTAATGCATCATTAACTCGTAATCCGGAATCCGTTGATAAGCTGACAAGTACACGGATGATGTTGGCAAATGGAGCAAATCTCTTAGTCTATACCCTCTTTCCAATGTTTGTTCAAATGGCAGCACCGAAAGAAAGAAGTCTTAAAGATACTGGATTATTTGGCCTTAAACTTCATATGGGGAATTATACTGATCCCTCAGCGGGACATGCTTGGTTTGGAGTTTACTCAGTTTATATGATTATTGGTGCAATAGCTTTATTCCTATGTTATAAATTGACCAAAGAACGTGTGGTTGCAACAGCAGAACAATCGGCAGAAGTTAAAACAACTGACCTCTTCCTTGAATTAAAGAACAATCGTCCACTTGTGATTCTAGGGATTTTCTTCATGTTAGCTTTCACTTTCATGTTTTTCATGAATACTGTAAATGGTTTCTTTAATCAATTTGTTGTTGGACATTCAGAATGGATGGGAGCCATTGGCCTCATTGCTTCAATTCCAGGAATTGTTTTCCCAATCTTTTGGCCTCGTTTAAAGAAAATTTTCGGTAAAAAAGGTTTCTTCCATCTTTTTATCGGAATGTTCATTGTTGGAGAAATTTTGACATATATTTGGTCCCTTAATGGAATGCATGATGCCCTATGGTTAGCTTATGTTGCTACCTTTATTAAACAATGGGGCTTAACTTCAGCAACAGGATTCATGTGGGCATTAGTTCCTGAAGTTGTCGCTTATGGAGAACTCAAATCGGGTAAAAGAAATGCTGCGATTATTAACGCAATCATGGGACTTTTCTTCAAAATTGGTTTTACATTAGGTGGAGCGATTCCACTTTGGTTCTTAGCAGCTTATGGTTTCAATGAGACAGCAGCACATCAACATGCTAATGCCTTAGCTGGTATAAATCTCACAGCAATTTGGATTCCAGCTGTTCTTGCTCTTATATCAATGATTATTATGCAACTCTATCCAATTTCTGATAAGGATGTAGCAGAGATTAATCAACAGCTTGATAAAAAACGTGCTCAACTTAAGGAAGCGGAATAATTTATATTAAAAGGAGACAAAATCATGTCACTTATTCAAAACCCAATTCTTACCGGGTTTAATGCAGACCCAAGCATTATTCGCGTAGAAGATACTTATTACATCGCGAACTCCACTTTTGAGTGGTTTCCTGGCGTTCGTTTGCACGAATCAAAAGATTTAGAACATTGGAACCTACTTCCAAGTCCATTGTCAACAACCACTTTGTTGGATATGAGAGGAAACTCAGCTTCAGGTGGAATTTGGGCCCCTGATTTATCCTATGCTGATGGTAAATTTTGGCTTGTTTATACAGATGTTAAGGTTGTCAATGGTGCTTTCAAAGATATGACCAATTATTTAACAACAGCTACAGACATCAAAGGACCATGGACAGATCCAATCAAGCTCAATGGTCTTGGCTTTGACGCTTCACTTTTCCATGATAAAGACGGACGGAAATACTTAGTTCAACAAACATGGGATCATCGTGAATACAAGCATCCATTTGACGGAATCACATTGACTGAGTTTGATGTGACAACAATGAAGTTACAACCTAAAACAGCTAAAACGATTTACAATGGTACAAATGTTAAATTGGTTGAAGGTCCACACCTCTACCAAATTAATGATTATTATTATCTTTTTGCGGCTCAAGGTGGAACAGTCTTTACGCACCAAGAAGTCGTGGCCCGCTCTAAAACATTGGATACTTTATCTTTTGAAACTGAACCCGGCGACCCATTTATTACAAACTTTGATACTCCTGATAATTATATTCAAAAGCAAGGACACGGAGGTCTTGTATCTACACCCAAAGGTGAGTGGTATTATGCTTCCTTATGCGCTCGACCATGGAATCATAAAAATGAATCAAGTACAGACCCTCGTGGTTGGAGCTCTTTAGGTCGTGAAACTTCTATCCAAAAAGTGGAATGGGACGAAGAAGGTTGGCCACGTATTGTTGGTGGTCATGGTGGGACAACTTTTGTCGAAGGACCAAAAGATGCAATTCAGACTAATGCACCTGCTGACCACAGTCAAAAAGACGATTTTGCAAGTTCTACTTTGGATATTAACTGGAATACATTGCGTGTCCCATTTACTGAGAAAATGGGTTCAGTTGGAAATGGCAAGTTAACATTGATTGGTCAGGGCTCTTTGGCAAATAATTTTGATTTATCTTTGATTGCTAGACGTTGGCAAGCTTTCTATTTTGACGCAGAAGTCAAAGTAAAATTTAACCCATTTTCTTACCAACAAATGGCTGGATTAACCAACTATTACAATGACCGTCATTGGTCCTTCGCTTTTATCACATGGAATGAAATCAATGGAGCTGTCATTGAAGTTGCTGAGAATAACAGAGGAAACTATACTTCTTATTTAAAAGATAATGCCATTAAAATTCCTGACGGAACTGAATATGTTTGGTTCCGCACTAAAGTCCGTAAAGAATCATATTCTTATGAATATAGTTTTGACGGCAAAAAATTCATAGAAATTCCTGTAGTCTTAGATGCGGCTGTCCTTTCAGATGATTATGTTTTACAAACTTATGGCGGATTCTTCACTGGAGCATTTGTCGGGCTTGCTGCCGTTGATTATTCTGGATATGATAGAGTTGCAGAATTTTATAACTTTGACTATAAAGAATTAGGAGACAAGATCTTACCAGACGGTTCTTATACTTGGAAAACAAGTGAATCAAGATTTGATTAGTCTACAATCCCTTACCTACATATTTGTAGTAAGGGATTTTTAGTAAAGGAAAAAGGAGATGAGAATGTTAGATGAAGCAGAAAAATTACGTTTAGCAAAGCTATCTATTTTTGATAAAATAAATAATGGTGATTGGTACCAATATAGCAAAGAAGTAGAACTACAAAAAATAGTCAAAAATTCTAGTCAAAAAATTTCTGAAATTAATGATAAGGCAAAAGAAAATATTGATGAAGCAAGAAAACTCTTGGATAATTTTCTTCCAAATTTACCTCAAAGTTCAGAAATATATTTTCCAATAACTGCTTTGGAATATCCCAATCGTTTTAAAGTCGGAGAAAATACTTTTATTAATAGTGGACTTCAGATTATTAGTGCGGGTAAGGTTAAGATTGGGAAAAACTGTTTTATTGGACCAAATTGTCAATTATTTACACCTAATCATCATGCCAAGGATGTGTTTTTAAGACGGGAAGGCTGGCAATATGATGGGCCAATAGTAATTGGTAATGATTGTTGGCTTGGCGGTTCAGTGATTCTTTTGCCTGGAGTTTCTTTAGGAGATGATGTTGTCGTTGGTGCTGGCTCTGTGGTGACCAAATCATTTCCTAGCCACTGCATAATTGCTGGAAATCCGGCACGGTTGATAAGAAATAACAACAAAAAAACTACTCTTGATTAGGAGTAGTTTTTTAGCATGGAAGACATACGCAAAAGTCCTAAATAATATTTCTGTTTAGTTACGTTTTTGTATATAAGGATTAAAATAACAAAAAAATAGTTCTTGCTTAATTCAAACTAAAGCGCTATACTCATGGTGAGAAAATAATTTTCTCAAAATAACGAATTAACCAAAAGATTACAAATGTATTTCTTTTGCTGTTTTAGCTATTAACGATAAGGAGGTGTTTTTATGAACACACATATTACACAT
>OLOB01000015.1_pt1 | contig 170408 bp, 149 predicted proteins | sample 1671911 | NCBI WGS metagenome assembly OLOB01 (sample SAMEA3136625, study PRJEB25190) | human gut metagenome | biome: human gut; feature: human-associated habitat; material: faeces | place: Austria | collected 2013
GGTGGTGGAAACGTAGCCATGGACGCAGCCAGAACAGCTCTTCGTCTCGGTGCTGAGACGCACATTGTATACAGACGTAGTGAGGCAGAGCTTCCTGCACGTAAAGAGGAAGTACATCATGCCAAGGAAGAGGGAGTTATCTTTGATCTCCTTGAGAACCCTACAGAGATTCTTGTTGATGAGAATGGCTGGGTTAAGGGTGTTAAGCTTATCAAGATGGAGCTTGGAGAACCTGATGCATCAGGACGTAGAAGCCCTATTGAGATTCCCGGCTCTGAGTATGAGATGGAGTGCGATACAGTGATCATGTCACTTGGTACATCTCCAAATCCACTTATTTCTTCTACAACAATAGGTCTTGATACAAACAAGAGAAAATGTATCGTAGCTACTGAGGATACAGGTGCAACCTCAAAAGAGGGTGTATTCGCAGGTGGAGATGCCGTAACAGGTGCTGCAACGGTTATTCTTGCCATGGGTGCAGGAAAAGCAGCAGCAAAAGGTATTGACGAGTTCTTATCTGCAAAATAATATAGACCTTAAAGCATATTCTATGTTTCACTTTATAAAAAAGCCTCCGGCTGGATTAAATCCTTCCGGAGGCTTTTTGGTTATATGTTATGTTTATATAAAGGCATTTAGCATCATTGTGTAAGGCAATTAATAAGCCTTGTGTTGTCCTCTGGCTTCATTATACAAAATCGTATGAACCGCTCCTCAAGACCGGGAAAGGTAGAGCAGTCCCTTATCATCATGCCCTGCCTTATGGCGCGCTCAAATAGCATATGTGCATCCACGCCTTCATCAAGTATCTTAAGCAGATAGAAGTTGCTGTAGGATGGATAAAGCTTGAATTTGTGTGATTCTTCAATCAATTGCCTGCATCTGGTTTTCTCCGAAAGTATCAAGCTTCTTGTTTTATCTATATATTCTTCATCCAAAAACATTGTTTCGCCTGCAACAACGGCGAGAGAGTTAATCATCCACGGATTTTTGTTTGTGTTTATGTCTGTAAGAATTTGTGAATTTGATGTGATGGCATAGCCCAGGCGAAGTCCCGGAGTGGCAAAAAACTTGGATGTGCCGCGTAATATAATCACATTGTCAAACAATTCAGTCAGAGGTATTGCTGAAAGCTCATCCACATCCGGCACAAACTCTATATATGTCTCGTCTATCATCACATAAGTATTTGTCTCTTTACAGTGTGTTAAAATTGTTTTGAGCTTATCCGGTGTGATAAGACTGCCGGTCGGATTGTTGGGATTACAGATGATGACAAGGTCGGTATCAGTTGTGATTGCAGAGATAAATTCATCCGAATTAATCTTAAAATCATCCTTTTCCCTAAGAAAATAGTATGAGATATCACTGCCGTTTATCCTTAAGTCGCGCTCGTACTCAGAGTAAGTCGGACCAAGCAGAAGTGTCTTTTTAGGAGCTGTAATCTGAATGAAAAGAGAGATGAGCTCCGTGCATCCGTTTCCGACTGTTATGTGATTGTAATCGCACTTGCAGTAGCTGCCGATAGCCTTTCTGAGAGAAGTATACTCCCTGTCAGGGTATTTTGTGATTGCATCAATGCGCTCAGACAGTGCAGTTTTTAGTTTACCGGATTCACCGAGTGGGTTGACATTTGCCGCAAAGCTCACAATATTTTCTTTCTTTATACCGTATATTTTTTCTATTTTTTCAAGGTCACTGCCGTGAAAATGTTCCTTTTGTTCTATCATTAGCTGTAATTTCCTTTCTATTTGCATTGCAACAGCATTGCAAATCGTATATAATTTACATTATATAATAAGTGTATAAAAAATCAACATTTAACGTAAACGGGGTAACAATTGTGCGAGCACGTATAGGGCAGATAGCTGCCGGCAGATTTAATGGCACGAAACCGATTTTGGCGTTTTCAGAGGAGACAATAGACCTTTCGGTCATTGAGGGAAGAAGCGAAGCGGGAAGCTTTGTAATAGAAAGTACGAATCAGATAAAAATCTGTGGCATAGTTTATTCGACTAATCCTAGGATGGAGTGTCTGAATCCGCACTTCGAGGGCGAGAAAGTCAGGATTCGTTATCAATTTAACAGTAAGGGCCTTACGGAGGGCGATACCTGCGAGGGCAAATTTGTGATTGTATGCAATCAGATAGAGTACAGTCTTTCTTTTTGTGCAAGAATCACAAGGCTCTATGCGGAAGCATCCACCGGAGCTGTAAAGAGCCTTGATGATTTTACAAGGCTTGCGGCATCCAATTGGGATGAGGCTTATCATCTGTTTTATAATCGCAATTTTTTAAACACAATTCCTTATGACAATGTATATGAGAGGCTGACCTATGAGGGCTTTGCCTGCGCCAGACCATCCGGTCAGAATATGGAGGAGTTTCTGATTGGCGTAAACAAAAAACAGCCTGTTTCCATTAGTGTAGACAAGTCAGAGGAGATTTTTATGGCTTCTAAAGAGCCACAGAGTGGATGCTTTACTATAACAAAGGATAACTGGGGATATACCGAGATACGCCTGCGCACGGATTGTGAATTCATAAAGCTGTCTAAGCCTGTTTTAACGCTTGATGATTTTATAGGTAAAACATATCTGTATGAGTATATCATCGATGCATCTGCGATGCATGCCGGACGTAATTTTGGCCGCATATATATTGATGGTGTATATCAGAGCTTTACAATAGATATCGCGGCCGGTGTAAGAGATGATGATGGCAGTATAAGTGATATAGCTGTGACAAAGGACATAAAGGAATGCATGGTCGGAATCATGGAGCTTTATACCAGTTTCAGGCTGAAGCGGATAGTGACCGGGGTATGGGCAAACGAGACTATAAGCATATTAAACCACCTGCATGCACTCATGCCGGATGAGCATATGTATGAGCTGATGAAGGCTCAGGCATTTATTATCAACAGGCAAAGGCAGGAAGCTAAGTGGATTCTTGATGATTTCAAGCACAGTAATCCTGATAAGAAAGCTCCAATCTGGGGCTATTATCTGTATCTGATGACGCTGTTAGAGAGAGAGCCTTCATACGTTGACAATATGACACACGAAGTGGAGCTGATTTTTTATGAAAATCCTGACTCTGTGCTTTTGTTCTGGGTACTTTTATTTTTGAGGGATCAGTATTTTGATGACAGTGCCGGTAAGCTTAAAGATATAAAATACTGGGTACTGCGAGGCTGTTCGTCTCCGTATTTGTATATTGAAGCTTATTATCTTATATCACAGGATCCTTATCTGATAAAGGAGCTGTCGGTATTTGAGCTTCGCATCCTAAGCTGGGCCGTAAAGGAAAAGGCTCTGACAAAGGAGCTTGCCGGAGCAATCTTTGAGGCGGTTGATCTGGCAGGCGGGTTCGATAACAGAGTATATGAGCTTCTTACAGCAGCCTATGAGATATGTCCGGAGGCAGAGTATGTCGGCATCATTTGCAGCTACCTGATTAAGGGACACAAAAATGATACCTGTTTTCATAAATGGTTTGAGCTGGGTATCGAGAATAAGCTGCGTCTGACAGGCTTGTATGAGTCGTATCTCCTTACGATGGATGACAGGCAGATTTCCCCTGTGCCAAAGATTATCCAGATGTATTTCAGTTTTGATAATAAGCTGCCATACCGAAAGCTTGCAGTGCTTTACAACAATATAATTGCTGCCAAGGAAACAGAGCCTGAGGTCTACCACAAGTACAGGAAAGCTATGGGCAGATTTGCCATGGACCAGGCACAGCTTAGGCATATTGATGACAATCTGGCTGTTTTATACGAGGATATGCTTGAGTTGGGATTTATCAATGAAGAGCTGTCGGCAGCTTTTTCAGATATTATATATACTCACAAGCTTATTGTATTTGATAAGCGCATAGTGAGAGCTATCATATATCAGAATGAAATGAAGGAGCCTCAGATAGTTCCGGTTACAGACCAGTGTGCTTATTTTGAACTGTTTTCAAACGACTATGTTATACTTTTTGAGGACTCAAGGGGCTATAGATATGTTAAAAGCATCTCATACAGACTGCAGAGGCTGATGGATGCCGAGAAATACCTTGACAGGTGTATAAGCCTCTCGCCTGACAGACCACAGTATATAGTGTCACATTTTAAGCATGTAAGGGATTATTCTGATTTTACAAAGGATGATTTGAAGCTGTTTAAACCTGTATTTTATAGTGAATCCTTTTCTGATTCCTACAAAGCTGTTATGGGATACAGAATTTTAAAATATTGTCAGCTTCACGATTATGAGGATTACGTCAGGCCGTTTTTGCAAAGCATTAATTTTGATACCCTGCAAAAGGATGCAAGAAAATATCTTATTGACATGCTTGTATCAAACCGCCTCTATGAAAAGGCATATGATATGGCCATGGAGTATGGAATAGACATGCTTGCTGCCGCATCAAAGGTGGTTTTGTGTGAGAATGCGCTTAAGGTGCAGCATGTAGATGATGATTTTATGGTGCAGCTTGCCATATCTGCCTTTAAAACAGGCAAATACAGTGACCTGGTGCTTAAATACCTGTGTGAAAACTATACCGGGCCTACAGACGAGCTGATTAATCTGTGGCATGCCGCTGATAAGTTTTCAATATCTTCCATGAAGCTTGATGAGCGTATTCTCGAACAGGGTATTTATACACAGATTGAGCCTGAAAAGATATCGGATATCTTTATGGAATACTATAAAAGAGCCGGAAATGAAAAGCTGATTTTAGCTTATATATCTCTTGTGGCACATGGATATCTGCATAGTGGCGGGTGCAAGGCTGATTTTATTTTTGATATTATCGAAAAGCGATTTATTGGAAACAGAACATTAAATGATGCCTGCCAGTTAGCCCTATTGAAGCATTTTGCTGAGAAAACGGATATCACTCAGGCTGAGCTTGAGATTGAAGATACATTGCTTAAATATTATATATATAACAATATGTATTTTGATTTTTTTGCGAGGCTTGATTACAGACTGCTGGAGAAATATTTCCTCTATGACAAGGCATTTTTACAGTATGAGAGTACTCCGGGGACTCATGTTGTGCTGCATTACAGCCGAGACGAGGATGGCGAAGAGTTTAATTCAGAGGATATGGTTGAGATGTACGACGGCATATACGTAAAGACATTTGTCATATTTTTCGGTGAGTTGATCAGGTATTATATTACTGAGGAGCATGACAACAGCATAGAGGTGAAAGAGAGCAATCGTCTTACGTGCAACAATATACCGGGTGACAATGATCACAGCCGCTATAATCTGATTAATGAGATGATAATTTCAGATACACTGTCTGATGAGACAACCTTAAAGAGCAATATAGACGAATATAAAAGGCTGGATGCTGCGACTAAGCAGCTGTTTAAGCTGATTTAAGAGGATTTATAATGGGACATAATGGCAATTCATACTATATAGGCATAGATTTAAATGACAGCTATGCTATGGTTAGTTTTTTTCAACAGAATATGAAAGAGCCGGAGACTGTCAGCACTGTTGCGGGCAGTGAGGAGTTTCAGATTCCTCTTGTACTTGCACGCCGTAAGAGCATTGGCAAATGGTATTATGGTGATGAGGCAAGAAGACTCTCTAAAAGCGGTGAGATGGTGTGTATTGACCAGCTGCTTAAGAGAGCACTGAATAGTGAAAAAATAGTCATTGATGATGATTCATTTATGGCAGAGGAGCTTTTGGCCTTGTTTCTTAAAAAGGTTATGGAACTGCCATCCAAGCTTGGTAATCCTTCATCCTTTGACAGGCTTGTTATATGTGTTGACAGGCTGACAAAGGAGAACGTGAGCATGTTTTATGGCATGGCGGTCAGGCTTGGCATAAATTCCAGACAGCTTACGGTCATAGACCGAAAGGAGAGCTTTTATTATTTTGCACTGAACCAGGACAAGTCACTGTGGCTTCATGATGTGGTGATGTTTATGCAGGAAAAGGAAAGTATATTTTTTTATTCCCTAAAGAGGGATCTTCGCACAACGCCACAGGTAGTATCTATAGATGAAAGCATAAGCTATACTCTGGATAAAAATGATAAGGACAAAAGCTTTTTGGATATAATAAATGAGAGCTTTAAGAATCAGATTATCTCAACGGTCTTTCTCGTGGGAGATACGTTTGCTGAGGGCTGGATGAAACAGTCTGTTGCACTTTTGTGCAAGGGAAGACGAGTGTTCATGGGCAATAACCTCTTTACTAAGGGGGCATGCTATGCGGCAGCCACGAGGGATAAGGAAGCAGAATGGCCTTTTGTATATATGGGCGAGAATGAGATGAAGTTCAATCTGAGCCTTAAGGTACATGATAAGGGAGAACTGTCGTTTTATAATCTTATCAGTGCCGGAAGCAACTGGTTTGAATCCAAGGGGCAGTGTGAGGTTATAATTTCAGGCTCTTATGAGGTGGATTTCTGGAAGCAGCTTCCTAAAAGCAGGGAGGCAAAGATTGAGACACTAAGACTTACGGATATGCCGCCCAGGCCGGATAGGGCTACACGCATCAGAATTACGGCGACACCTGTATCTGATGATAGGATAGATATAGAGATTAAGGATTTAGGCTTTGGCGAAATATTTATGAGCTCGGGCAAAGTCTGGCACTATGAGATGACTATGTAGGAGGGCATATGGGAGAATTATTACTGTGTAATGAAGCTATAGCAGCCATGCCCTATTACATAGAGGGTGTGTCTATAAATGTTTACTCGATAGAGGAGCTTAATTATTATATAATCAACAATACATATCTTTTGGATGATGACTTTATGAGTCTTGAGCTGTGCACCTGGATTGAAAACCATGCACATCTGCCAAAGCTTGCCATGCATCTTAGAACCATTATATCCACAAACGGCAGACTGTCTGCTTTTGTGACTGAGCTGCTTGAGTACAGCGGCTACTGCACTAAGGAGGAGCTTAAGAACACACATGATGCACTTAAGGAGCTCGAGGAAAAGAGCGAGTTTGAGTGCTTGAAAATCAGGGCAGACAGACTGATGGAGAAGAAAAAGTACACTGCAGCAATTTTTGAATACAAAAAGCTGCTGTCATGTGAGGATGCAAAGCATACTGAGCGTGAATTGTACGGAAACATATATCATAATCTGGCTACAGCCTATGTGCAGCTGTTTTTGTTTGATATAGCAGCGGATTTATATCTTGAGGCTTTCAGGCAAAATGGGGACAGAAAATCGCTGTGGTCTTGTCTATATGCCTATAAGCTTGATAATAACGACATAGGATATGCGCGTATTGTCAGGGAATATAGTGTTACAGAGCAGGAAATAAATAATCTGGACAGCGTATTAAAGGGCGTATATGCAGAAGCTTCAGATGGTTGCGATGAGGGCAGATCAAAAGAAACAATTTTGAAATACAAAGAGGATTACAGGGCGCATGTTATTTAAACGCAAAAAAAAGACCGATGATACACAATTACATATTGAGAGTATACCGGATGAGAGTACTAAAGGGTTCAATGTAGTTGAAATATGTGAACAGATGGTTGATGCCGCCAGAGAACTCGAGGATAACAGAACAGAGTATGCACTTGTCACAAATTATCTGACTGACATAGAAAGGATGGAAAATATGTCAGAGACAGATAAAAAGACCATGAATGATGCGGCTGCAAACATATTGACACTCGAAAAGACCAGAAGTGATTTTTTAAAGACCAAAAACCGCATATCAGACAGCCAGTATGCGCAGATGCAGCAGCTGGAGGATAAGATTCCGCGGGCAATAAAGCGTCTTGAAAAAAACGAAAGCAGTCTGGATGTAATAAATAAAGACCTGAGGTATCTCGAGGGAGAAAAAGTGCAGTTCGATATAGATGGTGAATATGCCAAAAGCAGACAGCGGGCATTTAGGGTGTACGCAGTGCTTTTAGTGGTATTTTTTGCTGTAGTGGTAGCTGTATGCACGCTGATGCAGATTGTATATGGAGCCGATACCACTATCTTTATGCTTATCGGGGCACTTCTTTCAACGGTTGCAGGCTCGTTTGTGCTTTTGACATATCAAAGCTATTCAGATGAAGTAAAAAGCGCTGCAGCATCCAAAAATAAAGCAGTAGCTCTTGAAAACAGAGTGAAGATCAAGTATGTAAGTATAAAAAATGCTGTTGACTACACATACGAGAAGTATCATGTGAAGAATTCAAAGGAATTTGTATACAACTATGAGCAGTATCTTCTCGCTGTAAAAGACAAGGAGCGCTTCAGAAGGACAAACGAGGATCTGGAATACAACAGCAAAAAGCTTGTTTCGGTGCTTAGTAAAAATGACTTCTACGATGCCAGAGTATGGCTCAACTACACAAACGCTATTGTGGATCACAAGGAGATGGTTGAGCAGAAGCATGAACTTATAGTCAGGAGACAAAAATTAAGGGGCAGGATGTCCTGCAATGTGGAGACTATAACCAGGCTAAGACGCGAGATTTTATCACACAGGAACGAGCTTGGTGACAGAATCCACGAGGTAAACAGAATTTTAAATAAAATCGCAGAGCTTGATATGGAAGTTCAATCTGAGGATTGATAAAATTTCCATATTGTTATATAATTTCAAATTGAAAAATGACTAAAAAATATTAATATAGAGGAGCACATTTTAAAATGAGTAAGATTAGAACAAGATTTGCACCAAGCCCGACAGGAAGAATGCATGTAGGAAATTTAAGAACAGCACTGTATGCTTACCTGATTGCAAAGCATGAGGGCGGTGATTTCATTCTCCGTATAGAGGATACAGATCAGGTACGCCAGGTGGAGGGTGCTGTTGATATTATAAACAGGACACTCGAAGAGACTGGACTTTTCCATGATGAGGGACCTGACAAGGATGGCGGATGCGGTCCATATGTGCAGAGTGAGCGTGTGGCACAGGGTATCTACATGAAGTATGCAAAGGAACTTATTGACAAGGGAGAGGCATATTACTGCTTCTGTGACAAGGAGCGTCTTGACAGTCTTAAAACAACTGTTGCAGGAAAGGAAATCTCTATATATGACAAGCACTGCTTGCACCTGTCAAAGGAGGAGATTGAGGCAAATCTCGCGGCCGGCAAGCCATATGTTATCAGACAGAACAACCCTACAGAGGGCACAACCACATTTGAGGATGAGATTTACGGAGATATCACAGTAGATAATGCAGAGCTTGATGATATGATTCTTATCAAATCTGACGGATATCCTACATACAATTTTGCAAACGTAGTAGATGATCACCTGATGGGCATCACACATGTAGTCAGAGGAAACGAGTATCTTTCATCATCCCCTAAGTATAACAGACTTTATGAGGCATTTGGATGGGATGTACCTGTATATGTACACTGTCCGCTTATCACAGATGAGGAGCATCATAAGCTTTCAAAGAGATGTGGTCACTCATCCTTTGAAGATTTACTGGATCAGGGATTCCTTACAGAGGCTATTGTAAACTTTGTAGCGCTTCTTGGCTGGAGCCCTTCAGACAATCAGGAGATCATGTCACTTCCTGAGCTTGTTGAGAAGTTTGATTATCATCATATGAGCAAATCACCTGCTGTATTCGACTTCACAAAGCTTAAATGGATGAACGGAGAGTATATAAAGAAGCTTGATTTTGACAAATTCTATGAGATGGCATTGCCATACATTAAGGAGGTTGTCACAAAGGATTATGACCTTAAGAAGATAGCAAGAATGGTTCAGACACGTATTGAGATATTCCCTGATATCAAGGAACATATTGATTTCTTTGAAGAGCTTCCGGATTATGATATTGCAATGTATACTCACAAGAAGATGAAGACAAACCCAGAGACATCACTTGAGGTATTAAACGATGTAGTTCCTATTCTTGAAAGCTGTGATGATTTCTCAAATGATGCACTTTTTGAGACTCTTAAGGCATATGCTACAGAAAAGGGCTATAAGATAGGCTATGTTATGTGGCCAATCCGTACCGCTGTTTCAGGCAAGCAGATGACACCGGGCGGAGCTACAGAGCTTATGGAGGTGTTTGGCAAAGAGGAGTCTATAGCCAGAATTAAGAAAGGCATAGAAAAGCTTTCTAATAACTAATCTATTAACAAAGGGTATTTTATGAATTTTAACAAAGCCCAGCTTGGCGCCATCGAACACAAGGATGGCGCTATGCTTGTTTTAGCAGGACCGGGTTCCGGTAAGACCGCAGTTATCACACACAGGACTAAAAATTTAATAACAAAGCATCATGTGAAGCCTTCTGAGATTTTAGTTATCACCTTTACCAAGGCTGCTGCAAATGAGATGAAGGAGCGTTTTAATTCACTGATGAAAGACGAGAGGGTGAACGTATCTTTTGGTACTTTTCATGCTGTCTTTTTTACGATACTCAAATATGCATATCGCTTTACAAGTGCCAATATTGCTGATGAGTCTGTGAGATACGGCTTTATCAGGGAAATTTTATCCTACTACCGCCTTGAATACAAGGATGAGAATGAGTTTATAGGCAATTTACTTGCTGAAATCAGTCTGATTAAAAACAGCCGCATTGATATAGAAAATTTCTACTCTGGAGTGTGTGGTGAGGAAATATTCAGGGATATATATAAAAAATATGAGACAAGGCTTAAGGAAAACAGGCTTATTGATTTTGATGATATGCTCTCGTATACTTATGAGCTGTTTAAGGAAAGACCTGATATACTGGCATTGTGGCAGAACAAGTATAAATACATACTGATTGACGAGTTTCAGGATATTAACCGTCTGCAGTATGAGATTATAAAAATGCTTGCCGCTCCACAGAATAATCTGTTTATTGTAGGAGATGATGACCAGTCAATATACCGCTTCAGAGGGTCAAAGCCTGAGATAATGCTTGGGTTTGAGAAGGACTATCCGAATGCAAAAAGAATCCTTTTAGATACTAATTACAGATGTGGCAGATATATAGTGGAGGCCTCGTTGAATCTCATCTCGCACAACAGGGAGCGATTTGATAAGAAAATCATTGCGGCAAGCAAGTCAAAGGCGCCTGTTACGTTTGCTGATTTTGAAAACAGAAGAGACGAAAATATCTTTCTTATACGCGATATAGATAAAAAGATAAAGGCGGGAGCTGTATTCAGCGACTTTGCGGTGCTTTTCAGGACAAATACCCAGCCAAGACAGCTTATAGAGCAGCTTATGAGCTATAATATCCCATTCAAAACCAAGGATAATATACCTAATATATATGAGCACTGGATTGCCAGAGACTTGTTTACATACCAAAGAATTGCAGGAGGCAGCAGAGACAGAGCTGATTTTTTGCAGATTATGAACAGACCTAAGCGGTATCTGTCAAGAGACAGCCTGTGTGATGCAACTGTGGCATTTGATGAGTGGATTAAGCTGTTTGATGAGAAGCCGTGGATAGCTGAGCGGATAGAAAAGCTTGAGTATGACATGAAGCTTATAAGCCGGATGAATCCATATGCCAGCATAAACTATATCAGAAGAGGGATTGGCTATGACGACTTTTTAGCTGAATATGCCGAGTATCGAAATATAAATAAAGAGGATTTGTTTGATATACTGGATGAAATCCAGTCAGGAGCCAAGGGCTTTGCTACATATGAAGAGTGGTATGAGCATATAAGGGAATATACAAAGCAGATGAAGCTTATGGCTTTATCGAAAGAAAGTGACCCTAATGCCGTGACACTTGCAACCCTTCACAGCTCAAAGGGGCTTGAATTTGAAAACGTGTATATAATTGATGCAAATGAAGGGATAATGCCGTATAAAAAGGCTGTGCTTGAAAAGGACATAGAGGAGGAGCGAAGGCTGTTTTATGTCGGCATGACCCGTGCAAAGACAAGCTTGTCTGTTTACTCGGTCAAGTCGGTAAACGATAAATCAGCCCAAGCCTCCAGGTTTGTCCGTGAAAGTAAAGAACCTAGACAAAATAATAGTAGAGATGATTAAATATCATCAAACATTTCGTCATCCAAAAGCTCATCGAATCTGTCGGCAGCAGCCTCGTACTCGTCGTCGGATTCGATGTTTTCTATTCTCGGAAGACCTTCCTCGTCCTCGAAATAGCGATACAGATACACTTCGCCACTCTCATTCTCGTTGCCATTTTTGTCTAACGGTAGAAGAGCTATGTAATCCTTGTGATCTGCATCAAAAATAGTGATAATCTTGCATTCGACACTTCCGTTGTCCAGATCAAGTGTCACGCGGATGTCGTCTGCCTCTTCAGGTGTAACAGGTGTTGCTTTTTCTGCCATATTGTACCTCTTTCTTTATAGTAATCTAAAGTAACTATTATATTATATCAAATTATTCTATACAAAAAAAGTCAAAACTAGTATAATAAATAAATACTAGAATTTTTGATTGGATGGTGTTGCATGAAATTTCGATTAACAAAGGGAAACTTTTTAAAAACAGGTGCTTATATTGACGGGGATAGTGCGATATTCACTTTCGCGGCAGAAAAAGAGGATGCATGCAGCATTGTTTTACTTGATAAATCAGGAAATACAGCCTGTGAGCTTGATATACCCGGTGAGTATTCGACAGGCTCTCTTTACTCTGTGAGAGTTCATGGTTTTTGCGGTAATGAGTATGCATATTATTTTAGAATTAATGGAAAAAGGTGCATAGATCCCTATGCCACAAGAATTTTTGGCAGGGAGAAATGGAATGATAAAACAAGAAGTGACAACGACTACGAAATAGCCTGCGGGATAGACAGTAGTGATTTTGATTGGAAAAATGACAGCTTTCCTGAGATCACACGGGATAGGATGAAGCTGTATAAGCTTCATGTGAGAGGCTTTTCCATGGATACAGCAGGGGACAAAAAGCATAAGGGTACCTTTGAGGCTGTGTCTGACAGGATAAATTACATCAAGAAATTAGGGTTTACTTCAATTCTTCTCATGCCTGTATACGAGTTTGAAGAGATGACAATCCCTGTAAAGCACGATATCCCGGAATATGCAAAGCCGAAGTATTCCTTAAAGGATGAGCAAAGTGTGCATACAGAAAATGACAAGGTCAATTTTTGGGGCTATACCTCCGGCAATTATTTTGCCGTAAAAGCATCATATGCCAGTGACGCTTCAGATGCCTCCAATGAGCTTAGGCGTCTCGTTGAAAGGCTGCACAAAAATGGCATGGAATGTATCGTAGAGATGTATTTTCCGGACAGAACTGACCACAATCTGATACTCGATGCGCTCAGATACTGGGTCATGAGCTTTCATGTAGATGGTTTTAAGCTGCTTGGGGACAGGCTGCCTGTTACTGCGATTGTGCAGGATGCTCTCCTTAGCCGGACAAAGATACTCTATGATGGCTTTGATATGTCGGTTGTACCGCAAAACAGGACATATGAAAATCTCTATATTGACAAGGAGGAGTACCAGTTTGCGGCGCGTATGATGTTAAACCATATAAACTGCAATATGTATGAGCTTTTAAACCAGCAGAAAAAGCAGGGGGAGAATGTCGGATTTATAAACTATATATCAAGCAATAACGGTTTTACCCTGAGCGATTTATTCATGTACAATGACCGCCACAATGAGGCCAATGGTGAGAAAAATGCTGATGGTCCTTCATGGAATTTCAGCAATAATTACGGTTGTGAGGGTCCTTCGCGAAAGAGGTTTATCCGTGAGATAAGAAAACTTAAGTGGAAGGATGCCATGCTTCTTTTGTTTTTGGCACAGGGAGTGCCTATGATTATGGCAGGTGATGAGATCTGTAATTCACAGGATGGCAACAACAATGCTTACTGTCAGGACAACCCTACAGGCTGGGTGAACTGGTCAAATGAGCATAGCAGAAGGGAAAACATCAGGTTCTTAACCAGACTTATCAAATTCAGGGATGAGCATCCTGTTATTTCCTGTCCAAAGCCGTTTAAATTCAGCGATTACAAGGCTGTTGGGTATCCTGATTTGTCCTACCACTGCAAGAATGCCTGGATAGGCGAGTGTGATGCCACAAAGCTATGTGTAGGTGTGATGTACTGTGGTGATTACAATGAAGTGAATAAAGACTATGTATACGTAGCTTACAATTTTTATTCATCCAGGGAGAAGTTAGCTCTTCCTAAGCTAAAGAAAGGAATGAAATGGTATAAAGTCTGCGATTCTACGCTCAAAGAACCGTTTTATGACACTCCGGTGCTGTGTGAAAACCAGCAGTATGCAGATGTCTCACCGCAGTCGGTATACATCCTCATAGGCAGATAGACATATGAAAGCAATAAGACATTTTATAACAATTACACATCACAAGATTTTAGTCATGCAGGGGTGCTTTAGGATAGGGCTTTATAAACAGGGACTTCTTCATGACATGTCAAAATATTCACCGACTGAGTTTCTTGTCGGCTGCAGGTATTACAAGGGGTATATGAGCCCGAATAATGCGGAGAGAGCCGACAGGGGCTATTCATCTGCGTGGCTTCATCACAAGGGACGCAATAAGCATCACCTGGAGTACTGGATTGACTATGCTGTTTCAAAGCCGGGGGACGATAAAACACATACAAAAATGGAGGGCATGAAAATGCCCATAAGGTATGTCTGCGAGATGTTTATAGACCGTGTAAGCGCCTCAAAAAACTATCAGAAAGAAAAGTACACCGACAAAAGTGCACTGGAATACTATGAAAAAAGCGTGGATCACTACATGATTCATCCCGATACAAAAGCAATGCTTGAGTATCTGCTTGTCATGCTCTCTGTAAAGGGAGAAGAATATACTTACAGCTACATAAAAAAAGAGGTTTTAAAAGGGCATATCCCATACGAAAAGGATAAAATAAATCAACTAGAACAGGGACTTCATGTCTGATGGAATATCAGATATGAGGTTCATTTTTTGTCCTGTGACAGGGTGCGTGAAAACAAGACGCCCTGAGTGCAGTGCTTGTCTGGATATATATGTATAGTCGGGATTATATAAAAAGTCACCTATCAGTGGAAAACCGATATACTTCATATGGACGCGTATCTGGTGAGTGCGTCCGGTAAGAAGTCTTAGCTTGACAAGCGATAAATTATTATCCGGGTTATATTTGATTCTGATAAAGTCGGTTACTGCATTTTCACCGCGTTTGAAATCAACACACCGCTCTATGGTGGAAGCATCCTTTCTTGCAATCGGAGCACTGATGCGCATGCATGCAGGTGTACACCCACTGCATACGGCGTAGTATGTCCGGTGTATGGCACGCTTTGCGACAGCGTTGCCAAGTATCCCGCCTGCAAGTGCATGCTTTGCGACAATTGTAAGCCCTGTGGTATCTCTGTCCAGCCTGTTTATGCATCTGTATACAAACGGCTTGTTCTGACTGCCATAGTAGTACATGAGCGCATTTGCAAGCGTGTTGTCATGGTTTCCGGCGGAGGGATGGGCAGGCATATCAAACGGCTTGTTTATTACGATGATATCATCGTCCTCGTATGCTATATCAAGAGGCAGATTTACAGGTGCTATATTATCAGAGCATTCGTTTTCGACAATTTGGACTGTGATTAAATCATCCTTACACAGCCTTTCATTTGTATAGGCCCATATACCGTTTCTTAGTATGCCATGGTCTGTCTGCTTCAGCCTGACAAGCACCTGATGTGTGTAGCCACGCTCCTTCAAAAAGCCTTCTACTGTTTTTCCTGTATCATTTTCATTGATTTTGTAGTCTATTTTTCTATTCATGGCAAAGATTATATCACAAAATACAGATTTGAACATAATATATTATAAGCAAATAATGACAGGGTGCTATGTGAATACATTTTTATCACCTCTTAGTTTAGAACGTGAGACGGAATGTCTGAAAAAAGTGGCTCAAAATGATAAAGAAGCTAAGGATGAGCTTATATTACACAATATGCGCCTTGTGGCACATGTTACAAAAAAATATGCAGTAAGCGAGGATGAGATGGAGGAGCTCATATCCATAGGCACTATAGGACTGATAAAAGCAGTGTCATCATTCAAGGCTGATTACGGAAATCGTTTTGCAACCTTTGCAATCAGATGCATCGAAAATGAGATTCTGATGCACTTTAGAAGCCGTAAAAAGAGCCGGGGTGATGTGTCCATATTTGAACCTATAGGCACTGACAAGGAGGGAAACCAGATTCATCTGGTGGATGTGATTGAGAATGGACAATCTGATGTGGTATCGGATATAGAGGTATGTGAGTCACTTAAGATTTTAAGGCAAAATATGAGAAGTGTTTTATCGGACAGAGAATATTATATTATTACGAAACGCTTTGGCCTAGACGGTGAAAAAGAGCTGACACAGAGACAGATTGCTAAAACGCTCAGCATTTCGAGGTCATATGTTTCAAGAATTGAAAAGGCCGGTTTGAAAAAATTACGAAAACTGCTCGAATAGGTGTTTACAAAAGGCAAAAATATGTTATCATAGAGCCATGTCTTTTGTGCATTTGTCTATGCATTTACCCCAATTGGAATAGGAGTATATATGTACAGTACAGTCAGAACGGCTGTTTTGGATGGAATCAGTGCGATTCCGGTACAGGTGGAGGTTGATATTTCAACCGGTATGCCTGTTTTTGATATGGTTGGAAATCTTACCTCAGAGGTGAGAGAAGCAAAGGAACGTGTTAAAACAGCGCTGCACAGCGTTGGCATTGTTTTGCCTGCCAAGCGTATCACAGTAAATCTATCGCCTGCAAATATTAAAAAGACCGGAACAGGCTTTGATCTGCCCATAGCTGTTGCTATTTTAACAGCTATGGGGGTGATTGACGCTGATAGCATAAAGGACTGCACACTTGCAGGCGAGCTAAATCTAAACGGTGAAATTTTGCCGGTCAGCGGTATTCTGCCGATTGTATTTGATGAGTACAACAAAGGCGTTGGAAAGTTTATTATTCCAAAGCAGAATGAAAATGAAGGCAGACTCGTCTGCGGTGCAAAAATATTTGGGATAAGCCATTTAAATGATGTAATTGCACAGTTTGATGAGACAGCATTTACGTGTCAGAAAACCGGCATGGCACATGAGCTGCAAATGGATGAAAAATACGCCGATTTTTGTGATGTTAACGGACAGAAATTTATTAAAAGAGCATGTGAGGTGGCTGCGGGTGGTATGCACAATATACTGCTTGTCGGACCTCCTGGTGCAGGCAAGACAATGATAGCAGAGCGTATGCCGTCCATTCTGCCTCCTCTTAGTGAAAATGAGAGGCTTGAGCTGTCAAAAATATACAGTATCTGCGGTCTTTTGGACAATGACAGCTCCTTAAGAGACAACAGACCATTCAGAAATCCTCACTATTCCGTCACCCAGGCCGCATTAATCGGCGGAGGAACGAGAATTAATCCGGGCGAGATATCGCTTGCACACAATGGCGTTTTATTTTTGGATGAGCTCGCTGAGTTTAAGGGCGGCCTGTTGGATCTGCTCAGGGCTCCGCTTGAGGAGCACTGCATCAGGCTTTCAAGAGCCGGCAGAAACGTGACTTATCCGGCTAATTTCCTGCTTTTTGGTGCGATGAACCCATGCAGCTGCGGCTATTATCCCGATATGCAAAGGTGCCGCTGCTCAGAGCCGACTCTGCGCAGATATTTTGATAAGGTCTCACAGCCTATAATAGACAGAATTGACATATGTGTGGAGGCGTCACCGCTTAGCTTTGAGGATATAAACAGTACTACATCCAATGAATCATCTGCGGACATAAGAAAGCGTGTTATGCACTGCCACGAGCTTCAAAAAGAAAGGTTTAAAGGTGAGAGCTTTTCTTATAATTCAAAAATATCAACTGACAAGCTGGAAAAATACTGTTCCCTCGGCAGTCGAGAGAAAAGCTACATGGAAAATATGTTTGACAAGCTTGGACTGACGGCACGCACATACCACAAGATACTTAAGGTTGCGCGTACAATAGCTGATCTGGACGGCTGTGAAAACATAAAGACAAAGCATCTCAACGAAGCTATATGCTACAGAAGCATCAATGAGAAGTTCTGGGGAGGTGCTGTATCATGAAGTTCAAATACTGGCTTACAAGCCTTACAGATATAAGCAATGCGAAGAAAAAGCTTCTGCATGATTGCAGTATAACGGCAGAAAAGCTGTTTTTTATGCCAAAGGATGAGCTTTTTGATATTTTGTTTTTCACAGATGATGACAGAAAAATAATCCTTGAATCAAGAGCTTCATATGACGTAGAGAAGGAGTGGATATTATTTCAGCAGAAGGATATCGGCTTTGTAACAATGGAGGATGAGGCTTATCCGGACAAGCTTAGAAATATACATAATCCGCCGTATAGTCTTTTTTACATAGGCGCTCTTCCCGACAAATCAAGAAAAAGTGTCGCTATAGTCGGAGCACGGGGCAGAAGCGCATATGGCTGCGAGGTGGCAAAGGTACTGGCAGCAGCACTTTCAAGGCAGGGGATACAGATAATCAGCGGCATGGCAAGAGGAATAGACAGAGATGCCCATATGGGGTGTCTGGAGGCTGGTGGAAATACATATGCAGTTCTTGGCTCCGGAGCAGACACCTGTTATCCGAAAGAGAACCGCTTTCTGTATGATAAAATAAAGCTCTCCGGAGGCATAATCAGCGAGCTTATGCCGGGCACCGACCCGCAAAAGATGTTTTTTCCGATGAGAAACAGAATAATTTCCGGGTTATCCGATATAGTAGTTATAGTTGAGGCAAAAAAGAGAAGCGGTTCACTGATTACGGCTGATTTTGCAATGGAGCAGGGAAAGGACGTATATGTCATTCCGGGGCGTATCACCGACACCTTAAGCTACGGCTGCAACAGCCTGATAAAGCAGGGCGCAGGCATTATTTATAATATTGATGAATTTGTCTCAGACATTACAATGACTGGGTTTACAGAGTGCACACAGATGGATTTCAGAAAAAATATACTTGATAAAAAAGAAGCATTGGTGTATAGTTTACTCGATTTTTGTCCTATCGCAATCGGGACATTGTCTCAAAAAGTGCCGTATGAATTATCGGAACTATTTGAAGTGTTAGAAGATCTTATACAAAAAGGATTTGTTAAGGAGACAATTCCAAATTACTATATAAGGAGTTTATAATGGCTAAATATCTGGTTATCGTAGAGTCGCCTGCAAAAGTAAAGACTATAAAGAAATTCTTGGGAAAGAACTATGAGGTAATGGCATCAAACGGTCATGTGAGGGATCTGCCAAAGAGCAGCCTTGGAATAGATGTGGACGGAGATTTTGAACCAAAATATATCACAATCCGCGGAAAGGGTGAAATACTCGCTAAGCTTCGCAAGGAGGCTAAGAAGGCCGATAAGATATATCTCGCAACCGATCCCGACCGTGAGGGAGAAGCCATCTCATGGCATCTGCTTCACGCACTTAAACTTGAGGGCAAGGATGTCAGCCGTATCAGCTTTAATGAGATCACGAAGAATGCTGTCAAGGAATCACTAAAGCATCCAAGAAAAATAGATATGGATCTTGTGGACGCACAGCAGGCCAGACGAGTTTTGGATCGTATAGTAGGTTACAAAATCAGTCCGCTGCTTTGGGCCAAGGTTAAGAGAGGGCTTAGTGCGGGAAGAGTGCAGTCTGTTGCACTTCGCATTATCTGTGACAGGGAGGATGAAATCAATGCATTTATCCCTGAGGAGTACTGGAGCCTTGATGCCACGGTTGATGTGGAGGGTGAGAAGAAGCCAATCACTGCAAAGCTATACGGCAGGGGCGACAATAAGATAGCCATTTCCTCAAAGGAAGAGATGGATAAGGTGCTTAACGAAATAAATGGAAAGGATTGCAAAGTGCAAAATATCAAAAAAGGACAGCGCAGCAATAAAGCTCCGCTTCCTTTTACGACCAGTACTTTGCAGCAGGAGGCTTCAAAGGCTTTGAATTTTCCGATTTCAAAGACAATGCGTATAGCTCAGCAGCTTTATGAGGGAGTAGACATAAAGGGGCAAGGTACGGTAGGTATCATCACATACCTGCGTACCGATTCTGTGCGTGTATCAGATGAGGCTGAGGCCATGGCAAAGGATTTTATTTCAAAAAGCTATGGAGACAAATATCTTTCCACCGGTGAGGGAACAAAGAAGAGCAGCAAAAATATCCAGGATGCCCATGAGGCAATCAGGCCAACTGATATAAACAGAGTGCCTTCTGAGATTAAGGAGTCGCTGTCGAGAGACCAGTTCAGGCTTTATCAGCTTATCTGGAAGCGTTTTACTGCAAGCCGTATGGCAAAATCTGAGTACGAGACTACTACAGTAAAGCTCTCAGTCGGAGATTATGTATTCAGCTTTGCTACCTCAAGACTGTTATTTGATGGTTTTGAGCTTGCATATACTGCTGCAGACGATGCAAAGAAAGAAAAGCAGCCTGTTCTTAAAAATCCTCTGACAGAAGAATCGCTTCTTACAGTTGAGGAGCTTTTGCCTAAGCAGCATTTTACCCAGCCCCCGGCACACTACACAGAGGCTTCTTTGGTAAAGACGCTTGAAGAACTTGGAATAGGACGTCCGAGTACCTATTCTCCAACAATATCTACAATACTTGCCAGACGCTATATTACCAAGGAGAGTAAAAATCTCTATGTGACAGAGATAGGAGAGGTTGTTAATTCTATTATGAAGGAATCATTTCCAACTATTGTCGATGAGCATTTTACAGCCAATATGGAGTCGCTTTTAGATGCGGTAGCCGAGGGAAAGGTTAACTGGAAGACAGTTGTTGAGAATTTTTATCCTGATCTTAAAGATGCAATCGACAAGGCTGAAAATGAGCTTGAGAAGGTTACAATACATGATGAGGTGACAGATGAAATCTGCCCTGAGTGCGGACGCAATCTGGTTATAAAATACGGACCTCACGGCAAGTTTTTGGCATGTCCGGGATTTCCTGACTGCAGATTCACTATGCCTTATCTTGAAAAAATCGGCGTCAATTGCCCTAAATGCGGTAAGGATGTTGTACTTAAGAAAACAAGGAAGGGAAGAAAATACTATGGCTGTATTGACAACCCTGAGTGTGATTTTATGAGCTGGGGCAGACCAGTTGCAGAAAAATGCCCTCGTTGTGGAGGATATATGATTATAAAGGGAAATAAGATTGCCTGCGCAGATGAGCAGTGCGGCTACGTAACAGATAAAAAGCCCGAAAGAGAGGAATAACAATTAATGGGAGTACAATTATTAGATAAGACACGTAAGATTAATAAGCTTCTTCACAACAACAATTCATCAAAGGTTGTGTTCAATGATATATGTCAGGTGCTCACCGGTGTGCTCGACTCAGACATACTTGTAATCAGCAAAAAGGGCAAGGTGCTTGGCTCAAGTATCTGCAAGGGCGTGGATGAGCTTCATGAACTGATAGTAGATGAGGTTGGAGGCTATATTGACACTGAACTCAATGAAAGACTTCTTGGCATACTTTCAACAAAGGAAAATGTAAACCTCGAGACACTTGGCTTTGGTGAAGATACAAGAATGTACAAGGCTATTATCACACCGATTGATATAGCCGGCGAGAGGCTTGGAACTCTTTTTGAGTACAGAAGTGACAGAGAGTATGACATTGACGATATCATTCTTACAGAGTATGGCACGACAGTGGTTGGGCTTGAGATGATGAGATCCGTGAATGAGGAGAATGAAGAGGAAAAGAGAAAGGTAGCGATTGTCCGTTCGGCTATCAATACACTTTCTTATTCTGAGCTTGAGGCTATTCTTCACATCTTTGATGAGCTTGACGGCAATGAGGGTATACTTGTTGCCAGCAGAATAGCCGACAGAGTAGGCATTACCCGCTCGGTAATCGTAAATGCCCTTCGCAAGTTTGAGAGTGCAGGCGTTATCGAATCACGCTCATCCGGCATGAAGGGCACATATATCAAAGTAGTAAACGATGTAGTTTTTGATGAGCTTGACAGAATCCGAAATAAAAACAAGTAAATAAATTTAAGTATATTTTAAGGACTTATGTTTGAAAGAACATAGGTCTTTTCTATGTTTTCGGCATATATATAGTGCGTCTGTCGACAAAAAAATACAATATAATGTAAAAAACAACAAAAACATCTTGTGTTTTGTCGATTTTACTTTATAATATATATATTAGAGTACTTATATAGTATTTTTTATAATATGCAAAAAGTGTATTGGAGGAATATTTATGATAAACTCAACAGCCTTTGATTATGTCAATGTATTGACCAAAGCGGCTGATGCAAGCTACCAAAGAGAAGCTATACTTGCAAACAATATATCGAATGTGGATACCCCGGGCTACAAGCGCAAGGATTTAAATTTTGAGGGGGTACTGTCACAGGAGCTTGGCAGATGCAAGCATCAGTCGCTTGATAAAAAAATAAGTGAGCTTGATACCTCAAAGCTGACGGCCAATGTATATACAGACCATTCCAATTATTCATACAGGATGGATGGCAATAACGTGGATATAGACACTGAAAATGTCGAGCTTGCGTCTGAGCAGATTAAGTATGAAGCACTTACAAGCAGCATAAGCTCGCAGTTTTCACGAATGAAGAGCGTGCTGTAGTAATTATGGAGGTTTAATGATATGGGATTATTTCAAGCTTTTAATATAAGTGCGTCCGGCATGACGGCTGAACGCTTCAGGACAGATATCATTGCACAGAATATTGCCAATGTAAACACTACGTCCACAAAGGAAGGCACACCGTACCGTAGAAAGATTGTGACTTTTTCCGAGAAAAATGTCACACCTTTTTCACAGATATACTCTTCATCAAAGAAGGCCGCTGTTGGAAACGGTGTAAAGGTAAGCAGCGTGACATCAGATTATTCTACTGATTTTATCAAGGAGTATGACCCATCAAATCCTGATGCTGATGCAGATGGTTATGTTTCTTATCCAAATGTCAATACAGTCACAGAGATGACCAATCTGATAGATGCCACACGTGCATATGAAGCCAATGCAACTGCCTTTGAGGCAAGCAAGTCAATGGCACAAAATGGCTTACAAATAGGCAAATAGCCGGCTGATACATACATAAAGGAGCTTTTTGATGGATATTTCAAACATTAATGGAATTTCAACAGGAGATATTAAATCTTTTTTTAATAATACCTCTCTTACGAAAACTGACAAGACTGATTCATTTTCTGATGTACTTTCTGCTGCCATGGGAAGCATCGGTGAGACAAATGATCTGCAGAATGCAGCTGAGCAGGAGGAAGTGAGATTTGCACTTGGCGAGTCTGATAATACACATGATCTGCTTGTTGCGGAAACAAAGGCGGCTGTGGCATTGCAGTACACTGTTGCTGTCAGGGATAAAATAATTGACGCATACAAAGAACTTATGCAGATGTCAATATAAGGAGTAATAGAAAATGCCAGAACGTTTAAAGGCTATTTTGGATAAAATAACTGCATGGTGGAAAAAATTCAATACTAAGCAGCGCTCCGTGCTCATAAGCATAGTAGCTGTGGTTATAGTGGCTCTTGTAATACTTGGCGTAGTCATATCAAGACCTACACAGGTTGAGCTGGTCGAGGCACAGAGTGCATCAGAGGCTTCCACAATAAAGGGAGTACTTGAAGATAACAATATAAGCTATGAGGTGGACAGCAAGCTTGTGTTTTTTGTCAATAAATCAGATGAGGTAAATGCCATTATGGCACTGGGTGATAACGGCATCCCTGCGCAGGCGTACTCGATAGACAATGTCACAGACGGCAGCTTCTCAACAACCGAGGCTGATAAGCAGAAAAAGTATCAGGTGTATCTGGAGGATAAGCTTAAGGATCATCTGGAAAAACAGTCATACGTAAATGAAGCAAGCGTTGATATCACTATGCCTGACAAGGATGGTACCATTCTTAAATCAAAAGAGGAGGCAACTGCGGCTGTCACTCTTGGACTTAAGGATTCGATTACAGATGATCAGGCCTACGCAATAGCACGTCTTGTTGCAACAGCTCTTGGAAACGATACCACAAAGGGCATTACTATCATCGACAAAAAGGCCAATGTACTTTACTCGGGCGGAGATTCCGATACCTCGGCAGGTCTTGCGACATCACAGCTTTCTTATAAGCAAAAGCTGGAGGAGCAGGTGAAAAATGAAGTCAAAAAGACCTTAGAGAGCTCAAATATTTTCTCGAATATTGAAGTTGGCATGAATCTGGACATAGATTTCAGTAAGACTGAAACAGCCCAGAAAAATTACACTTTGCCTGATGGACAGACCGATACAGGTCTTTTGGACAGTGAGTCGAATTACCAGTCGGATGCAACCAATGGTCAGGCTGCGGTTCCCGGAACTGATTCAAACAGCGATGATACTACATACACTACACAGGATGGCACTCCATCAGAGTCGTCAATTACAGATAACGACAAAAAGTATTTAAATGATGAAAAAATCACTACAAGTAAAAACGATGGAGGCTCAATCAAGTATGATTCATCTTCAATTACCGTAGTTGCCACCAGGTATAAGGTATATGATGAAAGCACTCTTGAAAAGAACGGAAAGCTCAAGGATACAAGCTGGGAGGAATACAAAGCAAAGCATGCAGATCCGGTCAAGGTGACGGATGTAGACCAGGATCTTGTAACTTCCGTGCAGAATGCAACAGGTATCTCACAGATTTCATTCCTTGTATATGAGCAGCCGGAGTTTGTTGACAAGGCATCTGGCGTGCGTTCGTTGAGTGATATTTTACAGATTGCAATCACTGTCCTTATTTTTGCACTGCTTGGCTTTGTGGTATTTAAGAGCACAAGAAGCAGTGAGGAAGAGCCAAAAGAGGAGGAGCTGTCTGTAGATTCTCTTTTAGAACAGACTGCTGAGAATAATGAGCCTCTTGAGGATATTGGATATAACGAGAAGACGGAGACACGTCTTCTGATAGAAAAATTTGTTGATGAAAATCCCGAAGCGGCTGCGCAGCTGTTGCGTAACTGGCTTAATGAGGATTGGGAGTAGTTACATATGATAGATGATTACAGTGGTTTACAAAAAGCTGCTATTCTTTTAATTACACTTGGACCTGAAAAGGCTTCAGCCATCTTCCAGCATTTGAAGGAAGATGAGATAGAGAGTCTGACACTCGAAATAGCAAACACCAGAAGCGTCTCTCCGCAGGATAAAGAATCTGTTTTGGATGAATATTATCAGGTGTGTCTCGCGCAGCAGTATATTGCTGAGGGCGGCATCGGCTATGCCAAGGAGCTCCTTGAAAAAGCTCTTGGCAGTGAAAAGGCTCAGGGAGTTATTTCCAAGCTTACAGCATCATTACAGGTCAGACCATTTGAGTTTGTCAGAAAGACTGAGCCTGCACAGCTGCTTAATTTTATACAGGACGAGCATCCTCAGACAATAGCCATGATTCTTTCTTATCTGTCGTCTTCACAGGCTGCCATGATACTCGGTGCTTTGCCTCCGGAAAAGCAGGCTGATGTTGCCAGACGTATCGCCCAGATGGACAGAACATCACCTGATGTCATAAAGGAGGTCGAGAGAGTGCTGGAGAGAAAGCTTTCATCTCTTGTCAATCAGGACTATACAATTGTCGGTGGCATAGATTCTATTGTCAATATATTAAACAGTGTAGACCGTGCTACAGAAAAGCGTATTATGGAGTCACTTGAGGTTGATGAACCTGAGCTTGCAGAAGAAATCAGAAAGAAGATGTTTGTATTCGAGGATATCCTTCTCCTGGATGACAGGTCTATCCAGAGAGTGCTCCGCGATGTGGAGAATGCGGATCTTGAGCTTGCACTTAAGAGTTCTACAGAGGAAGTACAAAATGTCATATTTAGGAATCTTTCAAAACGACTTGCCGCTATGATAAAAGAGGATATGGATTTCATGGGACCTGTACGTATGAAGGATGTTGAGGAGGCGCAGCAAAAGATAGTTGCTGTTATCAGAAAGCTTGAGGATTCGGGTGATATTGTCATTTCAAGAGGCGGAGGTGATGATATAGTTGTCTAATATATTAAAGCAGTATCGTGTTGCCGGAGAAGATAAAAATGTCCGTGTGATAAATAGCAATTCCATGATAAAGCAGATTTTTGCCGACTCCATAAGTCGCCCCGCTGATAGTTATACAGGCATATCATCTGATGCACAGAGCAGCTTAGAAAAAACAAAATCGCTAAGTCCGGACACGCAGGAGAGCGGCTTCAATGATGGCATAAATGCTGCTGTAGTCACAGAAATAGATGTTTCAGCTGAGAAGGAAAGGCTCTTAGAGGAAGCAAAGCTTGAGGCTGAAAGCATATTGGACAAAGCAAAGGCAGAGGCCTCAAGACTTTTAGATGAGGCTAAACAACGTGCACAGATTCTATATGCTGATAACAAGTCAAAGGGCTATGAGGATGGTCTGGCTGAGTGTCAGAGAGAGTTTGACGAAAAAGAAATATCTTTAAGACAGGAGCTTTCAGATAAAGAAAGCTCTTTGAAATCAAAATATGATGCTTATTCAAAGGAGCTTGAATCAGATCTGATAGATGCAATAATTCAGGTTTTTAACAAGGTCTTTAAAATACAGTTCGATGATAAAAAGGATATCTTGTTTCATCTGGTTGAAAATACCATGTCAAATATAGAGGTGGGCAAAGAATTTCGTATACATGTAGCTTATTCAAACTATAAGTTTATGATGTCGCATTTGGATGAGATTCAGGAACGCATAGGCAATGATATTGATATCGAGGTTGTAAATGACGCAAATCTTGACACGAGCGGCTGCTTCATTGAGACAAGCTTTGGAGTGTTTGACTGTGGAATTGATATGGAGCTCAACAATCTGGTGAAGGATATACGCTCACTTTGCAGCTGATATAGCTGTATGAGTGTTGGAAGAAAGGGATTTTAATTGTTAGAGGTAGCACAAAAGTATTTACAATTAAAAAGCGGTGAGTACTATAAATGCTTTGGCAAGGTGGACAAGGTTGTCGGTCTTACGATAGAATCAATTGGTCCCAAGGCTAAGCTCAATGATCTTTGCATGATTTTTCTTGACAAGGAACGCAGGGATTATGTCATGTCTGAGGTGGTAGGATTTAAAGATTCACATATTATTCTGATGCCGTTTGACAATGTGGAGGGAGTTGGTGTCGGCTGTATAGTTGAAAATACAGGACATCCTCTCACGGTAGCTGTCGGTGATGAGCTTTTAGGCCATACAGTTGACGGAATAGGCCGTGTAACTGACTGTGATGAAAAAGACCTTAAGCTTGACAGTGAATATCCGATAGAAGCACCGCCACCTGATCCGATGTCCAGAGAAATTATCAGTGATGTGCTTCCTCTGGGAGTGAAGGCAGTAGATGGCCTCATCACAGTAGGCAAAGGACAGCGTATCGGTATTTTTGCAGGCTCAGGAGTCGGTAAAAGTACTCTTCTTGGTATGTTTGCCCGCAACACAAAGGCAGATATCAATGTAATTGCCCTGATTGGAGAGCGAGGCAGGGAGGTTAGAGAGTTCATAGAAAGGGATCTTGGCCCTGAGGGTATGGCACGCTCTGTTGTAGTAGTTGCAACCTCTGACAAGCCGGCTCTTATAAGAAACAAGGCTGCAAAGACAGCTACAAGCATCGCTGAATATTTTCGTGACAAGGGTGAAGACGTGCTTTTGATGATGGATTCACTGACACGTTTTTCCATGGCTCAAAGAGAGATAGGACTGGCATCCGGAGAGCCCCCTGTGACGAGAGGATATCCACCAAGTGTGTATTCTGAGATGCCAAAGCTTTTAGAGAGAGCAGGAAGAGCTGATAAAGGCTCTATCACAGGGCTGTACACTGTGCTTGTCGATGGAGATGATTTTAATGAGCCTATTACAGATACGGCGCGTTCTATTTTGGATGGCCACATCATGCTCGATAGAAAGCTGGGACATAAAAATCATTATCCGGCTATTGATGTACTGCAGAGTATTTCGAGAGTTATGAGTGCTATAGCAACTAAGGAGCACAAAAATCTCGCCGGCAGATTAAAAAACGTGCTAGCCACATACACGGAGGCTGAGGATCTTATCAATATCGGTGCATACAAAAACGGCTCAAACCCGGATATCGACTATGCCATTCAAAAAATTGGTGCTGTTAACTCATTCCTTTGTCAGGGAACAGATGAGAAATTCAGCTTTGAAGAGGAACTTGAGCTTTTAGAGAAGGTGTTCGAGTAGTATGGGAAAATTCAAATACAGCATGCAAAATATACTTGATATAAAAATAAAGCTTGAAACACAGGCAAAGAACGAGTTTTCGGAAGCAAACCGTGCTTATCTGATTGAAAAAGAAAAGCTCGAAGAGTTGTTTAAAAAGCGTGCAGTCTATGAAGCTGCTCTTAAGGAACAGCTTTCAGGCAGCTTAAATATATCTGAAATTAATATTTGCAAAAAAAACATAAATTCACTCAAATCGGCTATCCGCACACAGCTTATGAATGTAAAGAAAGCGGAGGATATGCTGGAGGTTAAAAGAGTGGCATTGAATGAGCTTATGAAAGAGCGTAAGACGCATGAGAAGCTGCGCGATAAGAAATTTGAGGATTTTCAAAAAGAGGAAAAAGACAACGAATCCAAAGAGATAGACCAGCTTGTGAGCTTTACCTATAATTCGTAGTCCGGAGGAAATATGGCAGAACTAAACGAATCAGAATCAACCAAGGATACTAAGAAAACAAAAAAAGAAAAGAAAATGGAAGAAAAAGCCGCTAAAAAGGCGGCTAAGAAAGCAAAGAAGAATCATGAAGCCGATAAGCCCGATGCAGAAAATGATGACAGTGATTCTGTCTCAAGCAAGATAGTCATGGTGCTTGTTACTATACTTATTATTGCAATATGGCTTGGAATATTTGCAGTTTTTGTAAAAGCAGATGTGGGTGGCTTTGGCTCGACTGTGCTTGCGCCGGCACTAAAGGATGTGCCTGTACTAAGTAAAATACTTCCTGATTCCGGCAATATCACTGCATCTGAGTCTACAGAGACCGCAGGCTACACAAATTTGGACGATGCGGTTTCGAGAATTAAGGAGCTCGAAAAGCAATTGGATGATGCCAATAGCAAGAATCAGGCAGATGCCCAGACAATCAATGATTTAAATGCCCAGATACAGGATTTGAGCACCTATAAGGAGGAGCAGGCAGCCTTTGAGGAGGAAAAAGAAAAATACTATGAGGAGGTTGTTTTTTCAGATAAAGCACCCGATATAAAAGAATATAAGAAATTCTACGAGCAGGTAGATCCTGCCAATGCAGAAATCTTATATAAACAGGTGTGTGAACAGCTTGAACAGGATGATGAAATTAAGGATTATGCCCAGACATATTCCAAAATGAAGCCTAAGGAGGCCGCAGCTATTTTTGACAGCATGACCGACAATCTGTCACTTGTTGCCAAGATATTAAATGCCATGGATGCCCAGTCGAGAGGTAATATCCTTGGTAAAATGGATTCGGCTACGGCGGCAAAGGTTACTAAGATTATGAATCCTTCACAGAACTGATAGCATATCTGGTAACAATAATAAAAGAAAGGAGGAGAATATGGCAGACAATACAATATCACCTGTTGTACCAAATGTATCAGGTGGACGGACTGTTTCGACAGGGCAGAAGGCTGTAACGCAAACATCTGCACAATCCGGTATTGACTTTAAAAGCTATCTTGGCGGCCGGACAGCTGTGCAGGATAACAGCACTACATTTTTAAAGCGAAGAAACTCTTATACTTTAAATAAAAACAAAACTAAGGAAATAAGCATCAAAACTGCATCAAAAAACAGCCCTACAGAAAGCGAAGTTAAAAAAATCACCGATGATATATCTTCGCAGATAGTTGAAAAAGTAACTGATGACCTCGATATATCTGAGGATGAACTTAATAATGCAATGCAGCTTCTTGGACTGACAGCTATGGATTTACTCAACCCTGCAAATCTGTCGGCATTATATTGTGAGGTCACCGGAAATGCATCTGATCCACAGGCACTTGTTTTAAATGCCGACTTTACTGCACTGTTTAATGATGTGTCTCAGGTTGCATCTGAAAATGATGCACAGCTTGATTTATTATCACAGCTTACTGCTTCAGATGATGGTGAAATACTAGATGCAGATATAGTTTCTTCGGCTGATACAACGGAAAAAACGGTTGACAGCAGCTATGACGATACAGCAGCTTCGGGTCAGAATATAAACGACACTGCTGATGAAGCTGTTAAGGTATATGATGGCGGTACACAGGACAGTTCTTACCAAAACTCGGACGAAGGCACTTCTTCAGGCGAAACAGGCAATGGTATTACATCAGATGAAAATACAGAAAAGACTCAGTCAAAGTCTCAGGTTGACAGTAGCTTTGATGATTCAGGTGAGCGCGTGTTGCATCATGATGATGACGCACACTCAGACAATTCAGTACTTCATGCATCTGTCAGCGAACAGCTGAATACTGATACTTCATTTGAAATGTCACAGTCACAAAGCCGATTACGTGTTGATACGACCGATATCATCAGACAGATTGTCGACAGTATGAGCATATCAAACACCACTGAAGAATCGGCAATTAACCTTCAGCTTACACCTGAAAGCCTTGGAAGAATGTATATCAACGTATCTCAGAAGAACAGCGAGATATCTGCAAGAATTGCAGTTTCCAATGAGGCTGTAAAAGAAGCCTTACAGACACAGATGGTCAATCTCAAGGAAGCCTTAAACAATTCAGGCATCAGGGTAAATGAGGTGGAAATCACCGTTGCATCACATGAGTTTGAGAGGAATCTCGAGCAGGGTGCTGCAAACGATAGCAGACAGCAGGAGAGCACAAATTCCTATAATGGTTCAAACAGCTCTGACAGCGGCATAGACAGCGATATGATGCAGGATCGCGCTGAAGAAAGACTTGTGACACAGATTATGAGAGATAACGGAAATTCAGTAGATTTCACAGCATAAGGTGTCATGAAAAAGGAGGACAAATGGCAATTACAGCAAATGTTACAAACGGAAAGCTAGACAAGACAAATACCACTCCGACACAAAACAGAAAAACAAGCAGTGCAAAAGCAAGTGGCTCAAATCTTGGCTATGATGATTTCTTAAAGCTTTTAAGTGCAGAGATGCAGTACCAGGATCCGCTTGAACCAACAAGCAACACCGACTATGTGGCACAGATGGCTACATTCTCACAGCTGGAGGCAACTCTTTCTATGAAAGAATCCATGGCATCATCAAATGACCAGACTACAAAGAGTGCAGCACTTTCACTTGTAGGCAAGGAGGTTATTGTTACTGATAAGGATAGTGCTTCCGGATACTACAGTGGCAAGGTAGACTATGTCACATATAAGGATGGCAAGATTCAGCTGTCTATCAATGAAAAAATGTACGACTACTCGAGTCTCTATTCTGTATCAACGGATGAGTACTACGATGCAATTGTAAACTCAAGTACATTTTCAAGTCTTATAGCAAAGCTTCCAAAGATAGAGGATCTGACGATAGATTCAAAGGGCATCATAGAGGAAGCAAGAAAGCTGTACGACGGACTTTCGGATTATGGCAAGCAGTTTATAAATGCCAGTGATTACAGCAAGCTTCAGGCTTATGAGGATAAGCTTAAGGAGCTTATTGCGGCAGATAAAAATAATCAGGCTGACAGTAAAGAAAACGATACGAATCAGACTGCGTGAGGTGGATTATGAAGAATATCGTTAATAATTACTCATCCATAGAGCAGCTGACAAATCAATATCTAAATAAGCAAAAATCTACAGACAAAAAGATAAATGGTATATCCTTTGAGGAAATATTAAAGCAGCAGACACAGCCGGTTAAATTCTCAAAGCATGCATCAATGCGGCTGACACAGAGAAATATTAATCTTTCCGACGACCAGAGCATGCGTCTTCAAAAGGGGATAGCAGCTGCAGATAGCAAGGGTGTAAACGATTCACTGGTGCTTGTAGATGATATTGCGTTTATAGTAAATGTGCCAAGTAAGACCGTTGTCACTGCAATGGACCAGGCGGAAACTAATTCAAATGTATTTACAAATATTGATGGCGCGGTAATTATGTAGCCGGACCTTTTAAGGAGGCAGAGGGCTTTTGAATGACAGAAAAAGCCCATACCGTCCATCTATACTATAGGAGGACAAACAACTATGATGAGATCACTTTATTCTGCTGTGTCAGGACTCAAGACACATCAGACAAGAATGGATGTTATTGGTAACAACATCGCAAACGTAAATACTGAGGCCTTTAAGGCATCTTCAGTGCGTTTCAGTGAGATTATGTACCAGACTACATCGGGCGCTTCGGCCGGAAACGGAGCCGCCGGTACCGGTGGAAAAAATGCAAAGCAGATAGGTCTTGGTGTAAAGTCGGGTGCCACTGCTGTAAATATTACCGGAGCCGGTTCCGCTGAGACTACCGGTAATCCATTTGATCTTAGATTAAATGACAAAAACGCGACTAACTTTTTTGTGGTAAGTGATGGAACAAACCGTCTTTTCACCCGTGCCGGCGATTTCTATGTAGATGGTAACGGCTATTTATGTATGAGCTCTACAGGATATACATTGCAGGGATGGCAGGTAGATGCAAAGGGCAACGTGATAAAGGATACGGTATCATCACTGCAGGTAATGTCGTCTGCCACTAAAACCTCAGCTCCGGAGGCTACAACAAAGGCATATGTATCAGGTGTGCTCGATAAAAATGATGCCCAGGCAGCCGACACCGGAAGAATCATCACTATAGGCTTTTTTGATGACTTGGGATACAACTATACTGCAAAGTTTGGTATTAAAAAGACAAATACCGATGGTACATATGATGTAACGCTTAAGGATATCGTTGATTCTAAGGGAAATTCAATATTTGATGTGGACAAGGATGGTAATTTTATTACAAGCCAGGGACCAAACGGACAGACAATGTACTCGTATAAAGGAAGGGCTGTAGATCCCCAGACTATATTTGAGGACGCTTCGCTCGTTTTTGACCAGAGTGAGGGTACTTTTACATCAATTTCAAGTGCAAATTCACCGGCTGCAAAGACAATAAACCTGAATCTTTCCGTCTTAAACACACAGGATGCCTCAATCAACGGAAGTAATTTCAGTAATATAGAAGTGGATTTCAGCAAATCCATGAACTATAATAATAACGGAACCTCTACTATCGGAGGTATGAACGGTGACTTGCAGGGCGATGGCAAGGGAAAAGCACTCGGAGCACTTACAGGCATAACTGTCAGTGACGATGGTAAGATATACGGTTCATATGACAATGGTAATACAGTTTTACTCTGCCAGATAGCTGTGGCACAGTTTGCCAATGCATCAGGTCTTGAAAAAATCGGAGACGACTGCTATCAGAGCACATTAAACTCAGGTGAGTTTGATGGAATAGGAGTTGAAATATCAGCTGACGGAGGCTCTATCTCATCAGGAGAGCTTGAGATGTCAAATGTAGATTTGTCTTCACAGTTTACGGATATGATAGTAACTCAGCGTGGATTTCAGGCAAACTCACGTGTCATCACTACATCTGATACACTTCTCGAGGAACTTATCAATCTTAAGAGATAATAATTTCGCAAGGTATTGGGGGATGGCTTAGGTCATTTCCCAATATTTTGTGTATTTTTTATTAAAAATATTATTTTTACATAGACATTTACACTAAAATTTAGTAGAATTATAACTAAGGTCATTCGACAAATATTTATTTATGGAAGGTGTGTATAAGTGGATATAGCATCTCTTTTAGGAGTAATTCTTGGTATCGGAATGGTTTTGTTCGGTATCATTCAAAATGGTGGGGTACCTGCATTATTAAACTTTCTTGATGCGCCCTCTGCAATTATCACGATAGGTGGTTCACTCTCGGCTGTGCTTTGCTCTAACAAGCTATCGGGCTTTATAGCCGGAATCAAGTCATTTGCACTTCCTTTTAAGGAAAAGAGCGTAGACCCTGGAGAGACAATAAATAAAATAATAGAGCTGTCAAATGTCAGCCGTAAGGAGGGACTTTTAGCCCTCGAGGAAGCTGCCGGCAGTATAGACGATGAATTCTTAAAGAAGGGTATTATGCTTGTAGTAGACGGTACGGATGCAGAGCTTGTGAGAGGCATTCTTGAAACAGATATGCTAAGCATGGAGGAACGTCATAAGAAAACAATTTCTTTCTGGGAATTCTGGGGAGAGCAGGGTCCTGCCTGGGGTATGATCGGTACACTTATCGGTCTTATCAATATGCTTAAAAACCTTGAGGATTCTTCAACAATAGGTCCGAATATGGCGGTTGCCCTTGTTACTACATTCTACGGTTCGCTTATTGCCAACTGGCTTTGCGCCCCATTTGCTAACAAGCTTAAGGCTAACAATGAGCTTGAGCTCACTCTCAAGACTCTTATCATAGAAGGTCTGCTTTCCATTCAGGCGGGTGAAAACCCACGAGTTATTGAGGAAAAGCTCAAGTCCTTCCTTTCACCTGACAAGAGAGAGGCTCTCTCACCAGAAGGCGGAGGTGAGGAATAGTGGCGAAAAGGAGACCTGAGGATCCGCCAAAGGGAGCACCGGCGTGGCAGTCAACCTTCTCGGATCTTATGAACCTGCTTTTATGCTTTTTCGTGCTCTTGTTCTCTATGTCAACTGTTGACGCTGAGAAATTCCAGCTGGTCATTGCATCACTGACAAGCAGTGTTAGTGTTTTGCCGGGAGGCAGCACATCTATCGGTGATGGCAGGCTTGTTGGAGCAGGAGTCAGCCAGCTTGAGTTTTTGGATAAATATTACAATGATCTGGCCAATTCCAAATCGACAACTGAAAGCACCACAGAGGGTGATGACAAGAATGCCGAAGAACAGTATGAGCAGATGGAGCTTTCTGAATCTGAAAAAATGTCAGAGCAGATAGAAAAACAGCTCGAAAACACTAGCTTACAGGATGCTGTGGAAGTGGATTTCAATGCACAGTACGTGCAATTGAGTCTGAATGGAGCCCTGTTGTTTGAATCGGGTAAGGCTGATGTAATGGAAGAGGCATATCCGGTAGTGAACAAGATTTCATCTATTTTAGCTGCATATCAGGATAATCTGATAGAGATTGAAGGGCATACTGATAATGTTCCGGTTTCATCACGTTCCAAGTATGAGAGTAATGATGTGCTTTCTATGTACAGAGCACTGAGCGTTGCAAATTACATCAGGGACAATACAAGCTTAAACCCTGCCCATATAAAGTCATCCGGAAGAGGAGACTATGATCCGGTTGCGGACAACTCTACTCCAGAGGGAAGGGCCAGGAACAGACGTGTAGAGATTAAGGTGTATAATTCTTACAATTCAGAGTTCAATACCAATTAATCCGGAAAGGAATGCATATGAAAAAGAATTTAATTTCAGTACTGATTTTAGCACTTTGTTTTGCAAACCTTGTGCTTACAGCACTGCTTATATTTACAATTATACCTGAGACAAAAAAGGCAAACAATCTGATAGACCAGGTGTGTGAGGCTATATCACTAGACTTAAACAGTGGCACTGCAACTAGTGGTTCACAGCTGCCGCAGGATCAGATTGTTGATTATGCACTTACAGCCGATGATGATACACTTACCTTCAATTTTGCCCCATCTGAGGATGGCAATACACATTATCTTGTTTGTGGCATATCACTTTCACTCAACAAAAAGAGTGACGGATATAAGACCTACGGTGAGGATTTGTCCGCCAAGAAAAATGTTATCTTAGCAGACATTACAGACATAATAGGCGATTACACAATGGAACAGTACAACACCGATAAGAGTGCTGTTCATGATAAGATTCTCAAAACTCTCCAGAAGAAATTCGGAGCAGACTATATAGTAGATGTAAATATTGTATCTTCGCTTACCCAGTGATGATTTCTTTACAAATACTTATGCCGGTATTAAAACAGGCAGATATTTAATAATTTGGATACAGGTGGTGATTAACAGATGGGTGATGTTTTATCTCAGAGTGAGATAGACAATCTGCTCAATGCCCTAAGCAGCGGCGAGCTTGATGTAGATGAAATAAAAGAGAATAGTGAACAGACGGTGAAAGACTATGATTTCGCCCGCCCATCTAAGTTTTCAAAGGAACATCTAAGGACCCTTGAAATAATATTTGAGCATTATGGAAGGCTTCTTACAACAAACCTTCCCGTTTATCTGCGAAAGTCAGTGCAGGTAGAGGTGATGAATTCGGAGGCAGTTACATACTCAGAATTCACAAATGCGCTTTCAAATCCGGTGCTGCTTGGCATTGTCAACTTTGCGCCGTTGCATGGGAATATAATAGTTGAAATGGCTTCCGGTCTTGGATATGCTATTGTAGACCGTATGCTTGGCGGAAGGGGAGATTCTCTCGATAAGACGAGAGAATTTTCAGAGATTGAGCTTTTGATTATTGAGCGTATTTTAGTTATATGCATTAATCTGCTCCAGGAGCCGTGGCAGAATGTACTTGATATAAGCCCTCATTTAGAGCGAATTGAGACCAATTCCCAGTATGCTCAGATTATATCTCCCAGCGAGGTGATAGCTATTATCACTATGAATATAAAGATTGGTGATGTTGAGGGATTGATGAATATATGTCTGCCTTATATCACACTTGAATCTGTTATAGATAAGCTGAATACCAGATACTGGTATTCTAACATACAAAATCATGATGAAACCAACTATAGAAATGCCATAGAAAGCCTTATTCAAAAATCACAAATACCGGTCAAAGCGGTACTTGGCAAGAGTCTTATATCGGTAAAGGATTTTTCTACGCTTGTGCCGGGTGATGTAATAAGACTTGACACCAATGTGGATGATGAGTTGGACATTTATGTAGGAAATATCAAAAAGTTTACTGCACTACCTGGTTCTTCCGGTGATAAATATGCGGTAAGAATTACATCAGTAGTCAGAGAGGAGCAATAAATCATGGATGGAGTTTTATCGCAGGAGGAAATAAATGCATTGTTAAATAACAACGATGCGGCGGATTCGAGCGATGAGATATTGACAGAATCCGAAAAGGATGCGATTGGAGAGATTGCCAATATCAGTATGGGAACAGCTGCAACCACGCTGTTTTCACTTGTAAATAGAAGAGTAGAGATTTCTACTCCTGTTGTTTCTTTTTCAAATTGGGACAAAATTGTTGACGAGTATGAAAAACCGTGTGTGTTTATCAAAATCGGATACACACAGGGGTTAAATGGAAGCAATATTCTCGTACTCAAAGAAAAGGATGTAAAAATTATAACCGACCTTATGATGGGTGGAGATGGAACGAATATAAATGGTGAGATTGGAGAGCTGCACCTTAGTGCTATCAGTGAGGCAATGAACCAGATGATGGGTTCTTCCGCCACATCTCTTTCGTCTATGCTCAATCGTACTATCGATATCAGCCCTCCTATCGCAGAGGTTGTTGATTTAAAAAACACCTTAAACGAGGGTGAAATTGACAGCTTCCTGTCTGAAGAGTTTGTAAAGATTTCCTTCCATATGGAGATTGGGGATCTAGTAGACAGCGAGATAATGCAGCTTTACCCACCGGCATTTGTAAAGGAAATGTGTAAGGGGGTATCTCAGAATATGGAGCTTGATACACAAAGTGTGACAGAGGATGTTCCTCAAAGTTCAAACACCGCCACACAGGCTGCGCCTATACAACAGCCACAGGATAGTGGCAGCATGAATAATGCTTCCGCAAACAGTCAGGGCATGATAAACGAAAATATGATGAATTCGAATATGAATAGTCAGAATATGATGAATCAGGGAATGATGAACCAGAATATGGGGGCACAAAATATGATAGGCAATCAGGTTAATGTACAGAACGCTCAATTCACCCCTTTTGGAGCCATGCCAAATCAGGTCTACCAGCCTGAAAACATTGATTTAATCATGGATGTTCCTCTTGAAGTGACAGTTGAGCTTGGACGCACCAAAAAATCCATTTCCGAAATACTCGATTTCGGTCCGGGCAAGATCATAGAGCTTAATAAGCTGGCAGGAGAACCGATAGATATTCTTGTAAATGGTAAATATGTAGCTAAGGGCGAGGTTGTTGTAATTGAGGAAAGCTTTGGTGTACGAATCACTGAGATAGTCAATTCAAAGATAAACACCGGAAAGACAAAATAGTTTCAGCTGACATTTAATCAATACTATGCAGAGGAATTAAAATGATATTAGCAGCAACATCACTGGACAGCTTTGTCCAGCTCATCACAGTTTTAATAATTTTTGTTTTTGTGCTTATCCTGACATATTTTACCACCAGATGGATGGCGGGTATCCAGAAGGGGCGAAGCTTTAATAAGAATCTTAGAATTATTGAAACAATAAGCGTCGGAAATAATAAGATGATCAGTATTGTTGAGGCAGGTACAAAATATATCGTTGTTTCAATCGGAAAGGATGATGTGAATTATCTCACCGAGCTTAAGGAGGAGGAATTAAAGGATTTATCATTTAAGGATCCTCAAAGCATGATGCAGAATCCGGAATCCTTTTCAGCAATTATGGATAAATTGAAAGAAAAGTACAGTAACAGGAGCAGACATGAATAGATTCATGAAGAAATTCAAGGCTGTATATTGCAATGCATCATTTATTTTTGCAATTGCAGTCCTTATGGTAACAATTTCATTATGCATATTTTATCCTGACAGTGTAAATGCAAGTCAGAGCCCCTCACCATCCGGTGATATCAGTACAAATGATGTGACAAACGATTTGGATGACGTTAAAAGTCTTGACAGTGGTGACAAGGATTTAGCCGATGCCACCTCTGACAGCACAAATGGTCTGAACATATATTACAACAATGAGTCAGGCTCTCTGTCCACACCTGTCAGGATGTTTTTGGTGCTTACAGTATTATCTTTAGCACCTTCTATTCTCATCATGCTGACTTCTTTTACAAGAATTATTATCGTACTGCATTTTGTCAGAACAGCTATCGGTACCCAGACAGCACCACCTAATCAGGTCCTTGTCGGTTTGGCTTTGTTTTTGACACTTTTTATTATGTGGCCGACTTTTTCACAGGTAAACGAAAAGGCTATAAAGCCCCTTGATGAGGGTAAAATCACCCAGCAGGAGGCTATAAAGGAGGCTGAGGGACCATTCAGGGAGTTTATGTATGGGCAGACACAGACTAAGGACATAAAGCTGTTTGTGGATATCTCAGGAGATGAGTACGATGACTATGATGATGTACCTTTTACAACACTTGTTCCGGCCTTTATACTTAGTGAGCTTAGAACAGCCTTTATATTAGGCTTTTTAATATACATTCCGTTTATAGTAATAGATATGGTTGTTTCATCAGTGCTAATGTCAATGGGTATGATGATGCTTCCACCGACAACCATCTCGATGCCGTTTAAGGTACTTTTGTTTATCCTTGCGGATGGCTGGGATCTGGTTATTGGTAATCTGGTCAAGACGTTTTACTAGGAGGTGTACATATGATTACCCAGGAAGCTGTTTTGGATATTGCCAGAGAGGCAATTTATACTACAATCATTACATCAGCTCCGCTTTTGCTTATTTCGCTGATTGTCGGACTTATAGTCAGTATATTTCAGACAGTTACGTCAATTCAGGAGCAGACACTTACATTTGTGCCAAAAATAATTGCAATTTTTCTTGTGATGATGCTCTGTGGCTCATGGATGCTCGACACTATGTCCGGATTTATGACTGATTTGTGGTCCAAATTCAGTTATTATATAAGCATGGGATAGGATGATATATGATTAATTATTCTTTTTCTATTGCAAATTTTGAATATTTTTTGCTGATTCTGGTGCGTATTGCATCATTTGTGTACATAGCTCCGTTTTTTGGAGATAATGCGGTTCCGGCACGTGTCAAGACCGGCTTATCAGCCTTTGTTGCTTTGTTTATGTACAATATCATAGAAAGACCACAGCTTTCCTATGTCAGTGCAGTAGGTTTTGCTGTACTGGTCGTAAAAGAAGGAATTACAGGACTGCTCATAGGTTTTGCGGCCAATATATGTAATTCCATTGTTATTTTTGCGGGAAATCTGATTGATATGGATATAGGTCTGTCCATGGCAACAGAATTCAATCCATCGATGAATTCAGAGACAACAGTTACAGGTAATTTCTACTATTACGTAGTTCTTGTCCTGCTTCTTGTATCTGATATGCACACATATCTTATAAGGGCAGTTTGTGACTCCTTTTCAGTTGTACCGCTTGGAGGTGCACAGTTTCAATTTGACAATATGCTCTCTACCATGACTAAGTATATGGGCGATATGTTTGTAATAGGCTTCAGGATATTTCTTCCGGTCTTTGCGTGCATGATGATAATGAACTGTATACTGGGAATCATGGCAAAGGTTGCGCCTCAGATGAATATGTTCTCTGTAGGTATCCAGTTAAAAATTATAGCAGGATTTATTGTATTATTTTTGATAGTATATCTAATTCCGAACATTGCTAATTTTATTATTACAGAAATTAAGACTATGGTGGTTTCGATAATTGATGGAATGTACTGACAGTTTAGATGAATTTTCCAAATTGCATACAGTGTTGTGCTACAATCTGCAATGGTTTGCACAGGATGGCGAGGGCGGCGAGAAAACAGAGCCGGCAACTGAAAAGAAGTTAAAGGATGCCAGAAAAGAGGGCAAGGTAGCAAAAAGCAAGGAGCTTACAGCTGCCTTTGATCTTATAGTGCTGTTTTTAGTATTAAAGATATTTATATCCTTTGTAGGGGGCAATCTGATTGGATTGTTTTCTACTGTATATAAAAAAATGCCTGACTTTTTAAAGGAGTCACAGGAGCAGATTTCATCTGTTTCGGTCACGCATTATTTAAATAATGTAATACTTCAGTTTTTACTGACTGTGCTGCCGTTTTTTGCTTTCGGAGTTGTAATCACGATTCTCGTGAGTATCATCCAGGTTGGATTTAAAATATCCACTAAGCCTATGGCTCCAAAGCTTAGCAAGTTTAATCCCATAAACGGATTTAAGAGGATACTGTCAAAGGACTCCATCTTTGAGCTTCTTAAGTCTGTACTAAAGGTAGGAATCATTATGTATGTGGCTTATTCCTCTGTTAAATCACATCAGAATGATATATTTATACTCTATGAGCTTCCGCTCAAACAGGCAATAGTACTGATTGGTGATATCATCATAAATACCGGTCTTAAGATCAGTATTGTCTATATGATAGTCGGTATTGCTGACTTTGCTTACAATAAGCACAAGTTTAACAATGATATGAAGATGACCAAACAGGAGGTCAAGGATGAGTTTAAAAATACAGAGGGAGATCCGGCCATTAAGGGTCAGCAGCGTAAACGTATGCAGGAGGCTTCACAGCGAAGGATGATGCAGGATGTGCCAAAGGCTGATGTTGTCATCACCAACCCTACTCACTTTGCTGTTGCAGTAAAGTACGATGCTCAAAAAAATGATGCTCCGGTAGTGGTCGCAAAGGGTCAGGATTATGTGGCGCAGAAAATAAAGGAAATAGCAAGAGACAATAATATCCATATAGTCGAGAATAAACCTCTTGCACGAATGCTCTTTCACAATGTGGATCTTGGAGCTGAGATACCGCCTGAGCTTTATCGGTCAGTTGCGGAAATACTTGCCATGATTTACAAGGAAAATAATTAGATTAATTTATTATTATAAAACAAAAAGATAAATACGGACTTTATATATGCAGTCCGTGATTTAACGGAAAGGAGGAATAGAATATGTTAAAAAAGACAGATTTAGGTGTTGGATTATATCTGTTATGTGCTATTTTGTTTTTTATCATACCTATTCCATCCTTCCTGTTAGATGTTATGCTTGCATTCAACCTTTCAATAGCACTCATCATTCTTTTTAAGGTGCTTTTTGTAAAAGAAGTGCTTGATATGTCATTTTTCCCGACACTATTACTGTTTACGACTATATTCAGGATTTCACTTAATGTCTCATCTACCAGGCTTATTTTATCAACCGGAAACCCGGGTGTGGTTGTAAATGTGTTTGGTCAATTCGTCGGTGGAGGTAATTTAGTCATCGGTGCAATCGTTTTTATAGTGCTCATTATCATCCAGTTTGTTGTTATCAACAAGGGATCTGAGCGTGTTGCTGAGGTAACTGCACGATTCACGCTCGATGCTATGCCCGGCAAACAGATGGCTATTGATGCCGACTTAAACACAGGAGCCATTACTGACAAGGAAGCCAAGGCTCGCCGTGATAAAATCCAGAAGGAGTCAAGCTTCTACGGAGCTATGGATGGTGCTACAAAGTACGTAAAGGGAGATGCAGCAGCCGGTATTATTATTACACTTATCAACCTGGTTGGAGGCACCATAATGGGTGTTATGTTCCAGGGGCTTGATGCAAATGAGGCTATACAGAAGTTTGGCCTGCTCACAATCGGAGACGGACTTGTTTCACAGATACCGTCTTTACTTATATCTCTTTCGACCGGTATTCTTGTCACAAAAGGCTCCAATGAGAATGATTTTTCAGGAGAGCTTTTAGGCCAGCTCTTTGGCACAGCCAAGGTGCTTTATATTGTATCAATTGTACTTGTGGTTTTAGGTATACTCACACCTCTTCGCAATGAGTGGTGGCTCTTTATTGGGCTTGCGGTGGCTTTTTTTGTAACAGGTAAAAATCTGGATAAAAAAGCCGGTATTGAGAGCATAGAGGATGAGACCGCACAGGCTGAAAGCGATGCCGAGGAAATACGAAAACCCGAAAATGTCGTTTCACTGCTGCAGGTTGACCCTATTGAGCTTGAGTTTGGCTATGGTATCATTCCTCTTGCAGATGTAAATCAGGGAGGGGATCTGCTTGACCGAGTTGTAATGATAAGGCGACAGATTGCTTTAGAGCTTGGAACTGTCGTACCTATCATACGATTAAGGGATAATATACAGCTTAATCCTAATCAGTATATCATCAAGATAAAGGGCATACAGGTAACAGAAGGTGAGATACTTTTTGATCACTACATGGCTATGAATCCGGGCTATGTGGAGGAGGAGATAACAGGTATTCCTACATTTGAGCCTTCATTCCATCTTCCGGCCATATGGATTACGGAAAGTCAAAGAGAGCGTGCTGAGAGTCTTGGATATACAGTTGTAGATCCGCCATCGATTATAGCTACTCATCTGACTGAGGTTATCAGATCTCATATTGCAGAGCTTCTCACCAGACAGGATGTACAGAATCTGGTCAACAATCTCAAGGAATCAAATCCTGTCATTGTGGACGAACTCATACCAAAGCTGCTTGGTCTTGGTGAGATTCAGAAGGTGCTTCAGAATCTTTTGAGCGAGGGAATTTCTATTAGGGATCTGCTTACAATTTTTGAGACGCTTGCCGATCACGCACAGACCACCAGGGATACAGATGTACTTACGGAATACGTGCGCCAGGGCTTAAAGAGAGCTATATCAAGTAAGTATTTTCCTGCAAATGAGACCACAAGTGTCATCACACTTGACCCTGCGGTGGAGCAGGAAATTATGTCATCTGTTAAGCAGACAGAGCAGGGCTCTTACCTTTCTCTTGATCCTGACAGGATAAAGGCTATTATCAAATCTGTTGAAACAGAAATTGGTAAGTTGGAAAGTTTGGGAAAGAGTGCTATTATTATTACATCTCCAATTGTTAGAATGTACTTTAAGAAAATGACTGAGGATTATTTCAAGGATCTCATTGTGTTATCCTACAATGAGGTTGAATCAAATGTTGAGCTTCAGTCGGTAGGAATGGTGACTGCATAAATGACTATTAACAAATTCACTGGAAAAACAAAAGAAGAAGCAATTGAATGTGCAAAGCAGGCCTTTGGTCCAAATGCTGTGATTATGAATATCAAGGAGATTAAGCCAAAGGGATTATTAGGTATATTCAAAAGCTCAACTTATGAGGTGACTGCGGCTATGGATGAAAAAAAACAGACACAGACAATAACGACCTCGCAGCTTGCAAGGACTACACTCCCGGGTAAAATTGATTACAAGGCAGATGAAGAAATAAAGATGCCTTCATTCGCCCCAAAATCTGCATCTGAGACCTTAAAACCTACACCTGCACCGGCAGCCCCAAAGGCGGCTGAACAGACCAGCGATATTGAACAGGAAATCAAGGAGCTTGATTCCATTGCCAAAATGATGGAAAGCACATTTGATAAACCTCAAAATAAGGAGCCTTCAAAGCCTCAAAGTGCACAGGAACTTAAATTTGTCCGCATTTTATACAAGACACTGCTGGATAATGAGGTGGATGAGAAATATATCAACCAAATTCTTGATGAAATCGAGAAATTCCTACGTCCCGGTAACAGTCTCGATGTGATTTTATCAAATGTATACCAGAAACTCATTTTAAGATTTGGTCAGCCTGAAACTATAAAGGTAAACGGCAAAAAACCAAGAGTTGTTTTCTTTGTCGGACCGACAGGCGTTGGCAAGACAACCACAATTGCTAAAATTGCTTCAAAATTCAAGGTTAATTATAATAAAAATATCGCATTTATCACTGCTGATACATACAGAATAGCTGCAACAGACCAGTTACGTACATTTGCAAATATTCTGGATACACCTTTGTCTGTCATTTATACTGCCACAGAGTTAAATAGTGCGGTGGCTGAATATGAGCAGGCAGATGTGATTTTTGTTGATACAGCGGGCTTTTCACACAAGAACGAGACACAGCGGAATGATATGAGAGCACTTCTTGCAGGTCTATCACCTGAATATGAGAAGTCGGTATATCTCGTCTTAAGTGCTACAACCAAGTACAGGGATCTTATATCTATAATTGATTCCTATAAGGATATTGACGATTACAAGCTGATATTTACAAAGCTTGATGAAACCTCATCATATGGCAATTTGTTAAATATAAAGCTATACTCTGATGCCGGTATATCATATGTCACGAATGGACAAAACGTTCCGGATGATATAGAGGTATTTGATACACAAAAGATTGTCAAACAATTACTCGGAGGCAGACAATAATGGACCAGGCACAGCAGCTTAGAAATGTTATTAAGCAGCGTAATCAAAATTATATAGAACCGGCCCGTGTTATTACCATTACAAGCGGCAAGGGTGGTGTAGGCAAATCCAATACCTCTGTCAATCTGGCAGTCTGGCTCAGCAGACTCGGAAAGAGAGTAATTATTTTTGATGCTGATTTCGGTCTTGCCAATGTCGAAGTGATGTTTGGTGTTATTCCTAAGTATACTCTTGCTGATGTAATATATGAAAACCAGACTATAAAGAGCATCATCTCAAACGGACCTTTGGGCATTGATTTTATTTCAGCCGGCTCAAGTGTTGTAGGGCTTAATAATCTAAACCACAAACAGATTCATTTCATTGTCTCTGCAATAAATGAGTTGAACAGTATGTATGATTTTATCATAATTGATACCGGTGCAGGAGTGTCTGAACAGGTCATGGAATTTGTTGCGGCCAGCAACGAAATTGTGTTGGTTACAACCCCGGAGCCTACCTCAATCACCGATTCATATTCATTGCTTAAAGCACTGTATAAGAGACCTGATTTCGATCCGTCAAAAGTATGCATACGCGTTATATCCAACAGGGCTGCGTCAAAAGAGGATGGCAGTATAGTGTTCAACAAGATTAATTCCGTTGTTATGCAGTTCTTAAACGGAAGTCTTGAGTATCTGGGATATGTGCCGTCTGATGCAATGGTTGAAAAGGCTGTCAGGCAGCAGAGGATACTTTCAATTTATGATCCGACCTCAAAGGCTGCACGGTCATTTGAAGAAATTGCAAAAAGACTTTTGGATAATGAATCTGCTGCTTTGGATGAGAAAAGAACAATCTCACATGTTTTTTCAAATTTTTTTAACAGAAAGCAATAGTTAATTTAAGAGGAAGACATATGGAATATACAAGTTTGATTTTTCCGGGTGACAAAATTGATATCTTTGCATCCGGTTTATCCGATAACAGCACATCATATAAGAGCAGCTTTTCTGACAAGCTAACAGACAGCATGTGGGAAATAACTATGCCTGTTGACAGTGGCAGAGTGGTTTTATTTCAGCTTGGCACGCAATTTGACTTTATAATATACACACAAAACAAAACTATACTAAAAAGCTCTGCTATAGTCAGACAGCGTTATCGTAAAGAAAATATGTATTTTCTTGCTATAGAGCTTATAAATAATCTGGAAAAGATACAAAGACGTCAGTTTTTCAGACTTCCATGTACTATAGACATGGATTTTTATGAAGTCAGATACGATGATAAAGCTGAGAGTGAGCCTGAGTTTTGCAAAAAGATGTATAAGAATCATGCAATCAACAGCAAAAATATGAATACTGTCAAATCGGTTATCCTTGATATAAGTGGAGGAGGCATCAGATTTTCTCTAAGCACACCTCTTGAAGAAGGTACATATTTTATGGCTCAGTTTTCTTTAGCACTTGAGGAGTGTACACAACAATTCAATATAGTTTGTAAGGTAATAAACTGTACTCAGTCTTTGGACTATGCAGACAGATATTTTGCACGTTCAAAGTTTATTTTCGACCGCATGACAGAACGGGAGAAAATAGTCAGATTTGTGTTTGAAGAAGAAAGACGCATAAGACGAAGAGAAATGGAGTAATAATATGAAATCTAACATTTTAATAGTTGATGATTCTGCACTACTGAGAAGGGTTGAGTGTGATATAATCAATTCAGACAATAAATTACAGGCAACTGATACATGTAAGGATGGACTGGAAGCACTTGAAAAGCTCCGTACACAAAAGTACGATGCTGTTATTCTTGATATAAATATGCCGAGGATGAATGGTCTTGAGGTGCTTTCACATCTGCAGAAGGAGAGCATAAAAACACCTGTTGTGGTGGTAAGCACTCTAACCATAGAGGGAGCAGATGAAGCTATCAAATCTTTAGAGCTTGGTGCCTTTGATTTCGTCACAAAACCAAACAATATCATAGAGGCAAAGGGAAACCAGTTTAAGGAAACTCTGCTCAGGGTTGTGTATGCAGCCGTTAGAATCACACCTGCTCATAGTGCTTCACGCAATCTCACAGTTGTTGAGAAGAAAGCCGGTGCTATTGTAAACAAACACAAGGCAGCAGGCAGCAATAAAATAGTAGCAATTGCATCATCTACAGGTGGTCCAAAGGCACTGCAAAGTGTAATACCGTTTCTTCCGGCTGAACTTTTGGCACCGGTTGTTTTAGTACAGCATATGCCTGCCGGCTTTACAAAGAGCATGGCTGAGCGCCTTAATGAGCTAAGTCAGGTTCAGGTGAAGGAGGCTTCAAACGGTGAGGTGCTTAAAAACGGAGTAGTGTATATAGCTCCGGGCGGTACACATATAGCTATAAAGAAATCAGGCGCTTCACATGTTATATCATTTAATGATATGCCACCTATCAGCGGACTCAAGCCTTGTGCCAATATCATGTTTGATTCACTGACATCCTCTAATTATGATGAGGTTGTATGTGTGGTACTCACAGGTATGGGGGCAGACGGCACGAATGGCATTCTTTCACTTGGCAAATCAAAGCCTATCTATGTCATTGCACAGGACGAGAAATCAAGTGTTGTGTATGGCATGCCAAGAGCCATCTATGAGGCAGGTGTGGTTGATGAAGTCGTTACACTATCAGATGTTGCCAAAGCAATCACAAAAAATGTGGGGGTAAAATAAAATGGATGTTAGCCAGTATCTAGATATTTTTATTGATGAAAGTTCGGAGCATATTCAGACATTGTCTGACTGTATCATGACTCTTGAGCAGGAGCCGGAAAACAAAGACACTATAAATGAGATTTTCCGTGCTGCCCACTCCTTAAAGGGTATGGCAGGTACAATGGGCTTTAAGCGCATGCAGCACCTTACACATGATATGGAAAATGTATTTCAGGAGGTCAGAAGCGATAAAATTAAAGTTGACAGCTCAATGATTGATCTGCTCTTTAAGTGCCTTGACGCTATAGACAGCTATGTTGAAAATATTAAATCCACATCTGATGAGGGTACTGATGATAATGAGGTTATCATAAAGGAACTCAATGATTTTATTGCAAAAGCAAACGGACAGACTGTAAGCAAACAGGCTGAGCCTCAAGAAAAGGCTGCTGAAGCTGAAACAAAGGATTCATCAGATGCATCTGACAGTGCACTTGATACAATTGAACTGACAGACAACGAGAAAAAATTAATTGACGAGGCAATTTCAGCAGGCCTTAAAATATACGGCATGACAGTTACCGTAGCAAGCGACTGTCTGCTCAAGGCAGCAAGAGCTTTCCTTGTTTTCAAGGCAGTTGAGGAGCTGGGACAGATTCTGGTTTACAGACCAAGCTCACAGGATATTGAGGATGAGAAGTTTGATTTGTCATTCAGCTTTTATGTTGCATCAGGCGAGGGCTTTGATAAATTGGAGCATGCAGCTTCCAACGTATCTGAGATTGATAAGGTTGAGGGAAAAGAAATCACCGAGTTTCACCTGGAGGGTGAAGCAGAGCAGACAGCACAGGCTCCTGAAGAGACAAAAAAGGCAGATAAGGAAGAAAAAGAGGAAAAGACTCCTGCTGCAAAGACAGAATCTTCAAAGCCAAAAACTGCAAATAACTCTCAAAAGCAGGCTGTTTCTCATAAAAAAGCTACTACAAGCCGAACAGTCAGAGTAGATATCGAAAAGCTTGATATGCTTATGAATCAGGTGTCTGAGCTTATTATTGCAAAGAACTCTCTTGTAGCCATGAGCTCATCTGATGGAGAAAACAATAATAACCAGTCATTCCATGAACAGATTGAATATCTGGAAAGAATTACGACCAATCTCCATGAGTCTGTCATGAAGGTACGAATGGTTCCTATTGAAAGTGTTACACAGAAATATCCTAGAATGATAAGAGATCTGTCTCGTACTCTGAATAAGAAGATGAATCTTGTCATAACCGGTGAAGATACCGAGCTGGACCGTACAGTTGTGGATCAGATCGGAGATCCTCTGCAGCATCTGCTTAGAAACAGTGCTGATCATGGACTTGAAAGCAATGAGGTCAGACTTGAGCGTGGAAAGCCAGAGGTAGGTACTATTTTCTTAAATGCATACCAGGAGGGCAACAATGTTGTCATAAAGGTCGGAGATGATGGAAACGGAATCGATACCGAAGCCGTAAAGAACAAGGCTATCGAGCGTGGCATAGTCACAGCTGAACAGGCTGAAAATCTATCTCAGAAGGATATCATCAACTTCCTTTTTATGCCAAGCTTTTCAATGGCAAAACAGATTACCGATATCTCCGGACGAGGAGTTGGTCTTGATGTTGTTAAATCCGGCATTGAACAGCTGGGTGGTGATGTATCGGTTTCAACCGAGCTTGGTAAGGGTACTACATTTACTGTACGTCTTCCTCTTACTCTTGCAATCATTCAGGCTCTCATGGTCGAGATCCGTGATGAAATATATGCCATTGCGCTCGGCTCTATCTCAAATATAGAGGATATTCCTGTGAAGGATATCAAATATGTACAGGCTAAGGAAGTTATTCACCTGCGTGGAAGCGTTATTCCAATCATCCGCCTCGATAAGATGCTGGACATTGAGCCAAAGGAGCAGGAGCCGGATCATCTTACTGTAGTGATTGTCCAAAAGGGAGATCAGCAGGCAGGTCTTGTGGTTGACAATCTCATTGGACAGCAGGAGATTGTAATCAAGTCTTTAGGAAAATACATAAACGGCAACAAGCTTATCAGCGGAGCGACAATACTTGGAGATGGTGATGTAGCTTTGATACTTGATGTAAATACACTTATGTAATGGAGGGGAAGTACATGCCAGAAAATGAATTTGATATACAGGAAAAAGAAACAAAGCAATATATTTCAGTCAAAATAGGCGAAGAAAAATTCGGAATTGATATTGGCTATGTTGATAATATCGTCAGAATGCAGAAGATTACAAGAGTGCCAAAGGCGCAGAAGTACTTTAAGGGTATCATAAATCTGCGTGGTGATATCGTTCCGGTAATGAGTGCCCGCATAAAAATGGGACTGGACGATGATGTATATACATCATCAACCAGAATAATTATCCTAAAGCTTGAAGAAAAGGGTGAGATAGGTCTTATCGTCGATGAAGTTTGTGAAGTTGTCACACTTGTGGTTGATGAAATAGATAAGCCTAATATAGATGCTTCATCTACAGGCAAGGAGCTGTTCATAAACGGTATAGGTAAAAACGGAGATGAACTGATTTCTCTGTTTGAAATAGGCTCAATAGTCTCAGATAAGGACGCTAACTGATTTGCAGCAATGTATAGTGAGGTATAAAAGCCTCACTATATAAGTTTTAACAAATAAAAGGGTGAATACAATGAGTGAATTTTCTTTAGATAATGTCAATTCGATGTATATGGATGTCCTTAAGGAAATCGGAAATATAGGTGCCGGCAATGCCACGACAGCGATTGCCGGCATGCTTGGCACTACCATGAAAATGGAAGTTCCAAGAGTTCTGTTAATGGATGCGACAAAGCTTGGAGATGCCATATGTCCGGAGGAAGAGACAATAGTGGGTATATTTCTTGAGGTTACCAACGATATCTCCGGCAGTATGATGTTTCTCATGAAGCTTCCGGCAGCACACTTTCTGGTAAACAAGCTGATGGGCAGACCACAGGACTATAACGAGCCATTTGATGAGATGGATTTATCTGCCATGAAGGAGATTGGCAACATAATAGCAGGCGCATATTTGTCAGCGCTTTCAACTATGACAAATCTTAAAATACTACCTTCCATTCCGTATATTGCTGTAGATATGGCCGCTTCCATATTAAGTGTGCCGGCAATTCAGTTTGGACAATATGGTGACAATGCACTTTTTATAGAGACAGAGTTTGGTGATGATATAATGATGAACGGATACTTTATCCTTATGCCTGATCCGGATTCATATGATAATATTTTATCGGCTTTAGGAATTAGTTTTTAGTATTTAGGAGAATCCATATGGCAAGTACTATTAAAGTATCAATGGCAGACCTTAAGGTTGCCAAAGCCCCTGATTCTCTGACCACACTTGGGCTTGGTTCATGCATAGGGCTCACCCTTTATGATCCGGCTTCAAAAATCGGTGGGCTTGTACACTATATGCTGCCTGACAGCACCAAACTTAGAAATAACACAAATATAGCCAAGTTTGGCGATACGGGAATTAGGGAACTTTATAATCAAATGATAAAAAATGGCGCGAATCCCAGACGAATGGTTGCAAAGATTGCCGGTGGAGCTAAGATGTTTGAGATGTCAGGCAATTCTACAATCGGAAATGTTGGTGATCGCAATACCGATATGGCCAGGCACGTGCTTGCAGAGCTGAAAATTCCTCTGAAGGCACAGGATACCGGTCTTAATTACGGAAGAACTGTTATACTTGACTGTGAAACCGGTGACTATATCATCAAAGCAGTCGGAAAAGAGCAAAAGGTGATTTAACATGAAGAATAATCTATTACCATCTCTTGTTATGCTTTTAGCCGGCTTAGTATGCAGTATTATATCCCTGCGGCAGGGCGTTGATCTGATGAGCTTTACAACAAGACTTTTAACTGTGCTTGTAGTATTCTATATAATCGGAGCGATACTTAAAGTAATCCTAAGCTGTGCATTTAAGGCAATGGAAGACAGGCAAAAGAAAGCTGAAGCGGCCGAAGCAAAGACTGATGATTCCGAAGTCTTTGATAATGATGATGACAATGATAAGCCAATTAGCTAGCTGCAGAATAATATACTGGTAAACAGGGGGCATAATGAAAGCTATAGAAAAGGAAAAGCTGTGGGAGGAATATCAAAAGAATCCCACTCCCAAGCTACGGGAACAGCTCATAATAGAATATGCACAGCTGGTCAGGCTTGTGGCAGGACGCCTCAGCATGTATCTTGGGCATAATGTGGAATATGATGACCTGGTAAGCTATGGGATATTTGGCCTCATTGATGCCATAGACAAGTTTAATCTTGAAAAAAATGTCAAGTTTGAGACATATGCAAGCCTTAGAATCCGTGGAGCCATACTTGATCAGATCAGGAAAATGGACTGGATTCCAAGAACAGTCAGACAAAGGCAAAGGAAAATAGACGAGGCAATAAAGAACATTGAACTTCGTACCGGCAAAACAGCAAATGACGCAGACCTCGCAAAGGAGCTTTCTATCTCGGAGGATGAGCTTTGCAGCTGGCAGTCGCAGCTTAAAGTAACAAATGTTGTATCTCTCGATGAATTTGATGAGTCAGGACCTGAGCCTGTCATGGATGCTGCACATAATTCACATTATGCACAGCCGGAGGAGATTGTTACACAGGAAGAGCTGAAAACAATGCTTGTTAAGTCGCTTGACAATCTGACCGAGAAGGAGCGCAGGGTTATCGAATTATATTATTATGAGGATCTTACCCTTAAAGAAATAAGCAATATCCTAGAGGTTTCAGAATCAAGAGTATCACAGCTTCACACAAAGGGACTGATTAAAATGCGTAAGGTCATGGGCCCTTATATGAATATACTTACAAACGCATAAGAGGGCAGAGGTTTATATGACAACATTAGAAATAACTCTCATCATCATAGGTGTTGTTTTCCTTATAGGAAGCTTTATGGTAAATGACAAGCTTTCACATAAGGATTTGGATAAAATAGCCGATATGAGTGCTGAGGAACTAAAAATAATAACTGAAAAAGAAGTGACTGCCGCCAAAAAGGACTTAAGCGATGCCTTGGACGAGGAAATAACACAAAAGCAGGATGAGACAAAGCGAAGTCTTGAAAAGGAAGCAAATTCCAAAATAATGGCGATAAATGAATATTCTGATACAGTGCTTGATTCGATAAACAAGGCACATAATGAAATAATGTTTTTATACAGTATGCTAAATGACAAGCATGATGAGCTTACACGGCTTTCAGGCGATATAGATAAAGCATCATCAAGACTCAGAAGCTCCTTCGAGCCGCTTTCTGCAGACTCTGCAAAGAGGGCTGAAAAACCGTCTGTAGCCGTGCAAAAGCCGGCAGAACCTAAGTCTGGCACAATGCAGCAGGATACAAAGCCTGACATGAAGCAGATGACAGGTATAGATATTTCAGGTATCATTAAAACACAGCCTGCTTCAGCAGCCCCTGCGTCAAAGGCAGGTGCAACAACTGCAACAGGTACAGCGGCCGCTGTATCGGTCAAGGCATCAGATGCTGCTTTTGGTACGCCAGCAGGCAGCAGCGCAAATGCTGATGTAATAAATCACACACATGAAATCCTTAAGCTTTATAAATCGGGCAAGAGCAATGTAGAGATAGCAAAGCTTTTGTCTCTTGGTACCGGCGAGGTAAAGCTTATAATAGATTTATATAAAGAGGGCAAATAAAGTGAGATTAAAATACTATTTGCGTGGACTTGGATTAGGCATTATTTTTGCGGTAATTATTATGATGATTGGTTTTCACGACAATAAGCAGTCCATGTCTGATACAGAAATAATAGAAAAAGCCAAAACACTTGGTATGGTTGAAGCAAAGAATATTTCCGGGACAGTCGCAGACGAATATAATAGTGAAAAAACTGACTCCTCTGCTACAAACTCAGATGCTTCTTCCCAAAAAGCCGAAACTGAACAGGATAGTCAGATGCAGGACAGCCAAACAGCACAGGAAGATACACAGCAGGAAGCAGCGCAGCCGGCAGCGGATGCAAAGCAGGAGACTGTAGAGCCACAGGATGCTGTTACAACATACACAATTTCAGTAACAAGTCAGGATACATGTCGCACCATTGCAGAAAAGCTTAAAGCTCTCAATCTGGTGGATGATGCTGAACAATTTCGTATATATATGGGACAAAAGGGTGCTGATCATTTTATAGCAGATGGTGAGCACGTTATTCCACAGGGAGCATCGTATGATGATATAATCACTATTCTGACACAGAAATAAATTTTTTGCTTGCATATAAGCCTTTGGTATGTTATAATTCCAAAGGCTTAAATACTATAAAGCACGTGTGCGGATGATCGCCGGTGCCGGATAACGCTTACCGGTGGCTGATCTAATTGGAAACACACGGAAGATTAATAACCAAACGGAGGTAAATAAAATGAGCGTAATTTCAATGAAACAGTTACTCGAGGCAGGTGTTCATTTTGGACATCAGACAAGAAGATGGAACCCTAAAATGGCTCCTTACATCTACACAGAGCGTAATGGTATCTACATCATCGACTTACAGAAGTCTGTAGGAAAGGTTGATGAGGCATATGATGCCGTATCTGATATCGCTGCTCAGGGTGGTACAATCCTTTTCGTAGGTACAAAGAAGCAGGCTCAGGATGCAATCAAGACTGAGGCAGAGCGTTGCGGTATGTACTATGTAAACGAGAGATGGTTAGGTGGAATGCTTACAAACTTCCGCACAATCGAGAGCCGTATTGCAAGACTTAAAGCTATCGAGACAATGTCAGAGGATGGCACATTCGATGTTCTTCCTAAGAAGGAAGTTATCGCACTCAAGAAGGAGTGGGAGAAGCTCGAGAAGAACCTTGGCGGAATCAAGGATATGAAGAGAATTCCTGATGCAATATTTGTAGTAGATCCTAAGAAGGAGCGTATCTGTATCAAAGAGGCTCAGGCACTTGGAATCACTCTTATAGGTATTGCTGATACAAACTGCGATCCTGACGAGTTAGATTATGTTATCCCAGGAAACGATGATGCTATCAGAGCTGTCAAATTAATCGTATCTAAGATGGCAGACGCTGTTATCGAGGCAAAGCAGGGAGCTGAGGAAGAGGTTACTGCTGAGGAAGCTTCTGACGAGACAGTTGAGGAATAAAACAGATTAATATCGGAGGATAATCAAATGGCTATTACAGCAGGTATGGTAAAAGAACTGCGTGAAATGACAGGCGCAGGTATGATGGACTGCAAAAAGGCTTTAACTGAGACAAACGGTGATATGGATGCCGCTGTTGAGGTATTAAGAAAAAGCGGTGCAGCCAAGATGGAAAAGAAGCAGAGCAGAATTGCCGCTGAGGGAATCGCACGTGTTGCTGTAAACGGAAACGTTGCAGTTGTAGCAGAGGTTAACTCTGAGACAGATTTCGTTGCAAAGAACGAGACATTCCAGGAGTTTGTTCAGACTGTAGCAGATACAGCACTTGCTTCTGGCTTAAATGGTGGTGCAAATGGAGAGGATATCGACGCTCTTCTTGCTACAAACGGACTTAGCGAGCTTCTTGTAGAGAAGACAGCTACAATCGGAGAGAAGTTATCTGTTCGTAGATTTGCAAAGGTTACAGGTGATGTTGTTACTTCTTATATCCATGGTGGTGGAAGAATCGGTGTTATCATTGCAGCAAATGGTGCAACAGACGATGCAGCTAAAGAAGCAATCACAAATATTGCTATGCAGGTTGCAGCTATGAACCCACAGTACATCAGCAGAAACGATATCTCTGATGAAGAGCTTGCAAAGCTTAGAGAGATCACTGTTGACAGTGCATTAAATGATGCTACAACACTTCCAAAGCCTATTCTTAATAAGTTAATTGACAAGGCTATTAACGAGAAGCTTTGGAGCGATGATGATATCAACAACTTCAACGAGCACAAGAACAACATGAACTATGTATGGAACTTCTTATCAGATGCTGCTAAGGCAAAGCTTGGTGAGCTTGCAATGGCAGACAAGGAGTCTATCGTGGCTGAGAAGATGTTCAATGGTTTAGTTGAGGGTCGTGTATCTAAGCAGTTAAAAGAGATTTGTCTCCTTGACCAGACATATGTTAAGGCAGAGGATGGAAAGCAGTCAGTTGCAAAATATCTTGAGTCAGTTTCTAAGGATCTTACAATCACCGAGATGGTTCGTTTCGAGGTAGGTGAGGGTATGGAGAAGAAGCAGGAAGATTTCGCTGCTGAGGTTGCTGCCCAGATGGCTGGAGTCTAAACTGTATCTTTATACTGATTAAACGAATGCTGTTCCGCAAAAGTTTAACTTTTAAACTTTTGCGGAATTTTTTTATCTTTACAAGATATAAAAATATGGTAAAATAGTAAGAGGAAACAAAACCAATCATAACGGGGGACGCATATGGACTCAAAGGATAATGAATTAGCCAGACAGCAGCAACAGCGTCGCAAACGTGTGAGCCGGATTAAGACAGGTATTATTATGACTATAGCAATATGGATAGCAATATCTATACTTGCCATAGTTGTACTGGGCATCATGGTTGTCAAACTGAATTCGAGAATATACAAGCTTGAGCTTCAGTTAAATACAGCTATATCAAGCACAGTTACCGGTACTGAGTCTGATGATGGTGACATCGCTTCTGATGAAGAAAGCTCTGGCGCAAAAACTCAGGCTGTCGTGAAACAGCTTGAGTCAAAAGACAATGTGTATCATGATGGGGATACAAGGAAGGTATATCTTACCTTTGATTGTATTCCCGGTGATAACACCGGTGCCATTTTAGATGCCCTTGCCAACTGTGGCGTCAAGGCTACCTTCTTTGTCACAGCAGATACCTCCGGTAAATATGATGATGTTTATAAGCGCATAGTGCAGGACGGACACACTATTGCGATGGCTTCCTACAGTAATTCATACAGTAAAATTTATGAATCAACAGAGGCATTTACCGATGACCTGACACAGATTTCCGATTATATCACCAATCTGACTGGAATAGCACCGGATATTTATCGTTTTCCCGGTGGCAGCATGAACCAGATTAGTAATGTAGACATGGTTGAGCTTGTAAAGATACTCAATTCAAAGCATATCACATACTTTGACTGGAATGTCAATTCCGGTGATACGGCCGACAATTGCAGTGTAGATGATATTGTCAATAATGTCACCTCAGGTATTGCCAAATATGACAATTCAGTTGTGTTATTACATGATGATTCAAACAGATCAACCACGGCAGAGGCTATTGAGCCGCTTGTTGAAAGCATAAAAGCGCAGGGTGCCGAAATATTGCCGATTGATAATAATACATATAAAGTTCAATATATCAAATCAGATACTGTTGGATAAGATAATAAATGGAGGAAATATTCATGGGATTATTCAAAGAATTTAAGGATGATTTTTCTCAGGCTGTAAACGAGCTTGTACCCGGAGATGTACCTGAGAAAGAAGTAGAGCCAAAGGCTCAGACAGCTGACAATCTTGTAGTTGATACTATAGGAGAGAATGTTGACGTTGCATCAGAGCTTTCAAAGCTCGACGGATTACTTGAGCATGTCGAGGAGCAGCCACAGGAGACAACTGTACCAAGACCAACTCCAAGTGAAAATTTTGCAGAGCATACAATCAATACACAAAAAGAGGAGCAGATACCACAAATGAATGATATACCACAGCCAGTAAATACACAGCCAGTAAACAATAACGTTTTATCAGGAGATGTACAGGACGAAACATCAGTCATCACAGCAAGTACTGTACTCACAGGAGATTTACAGTCATCAGGATCATTTGATATTCAGGGAACCATCAACGGAAATGTAATGTGTAACGGCAAGATTGTTGTTACAGGAACAGTCAACGGCAACACAAATTCATCAGAGTTTTTCGCTGATGTAGCTAAGGTTGAGGGTGAAATTGTTTCAACAGGAACTGTAAAGATAGGTGCAGGATCTGTTATCATCGGCAATATCTCAGCATCTTCAGCAGTTATCGCAGGAGCTGTAAAGGGCGATATAGATGTTCAGGGACCTGTTGTAGTAGATACTTCTGCAGTTATCATGGGTAATATCAAGTCACGTTCAGTACAGATTAACAACGGTGCCGTTATCGAGGGCTTCTGTTCTCAGACATACGCTGATATCGATGTTCAGGGACTTTTCGAGGGTAAATAAATATGAGTAGAATATTACTAAAATTAAGTGGTGAGGCACTTGCAGGTGATAAGCACCACGGCTTTGATGAGGCTACAGTCATTGAGGTTGCAAAACAGGTTAAACAGATTGTTGATAATGGTACACAGGTAGGTATTGTTATCGGTGGCGGAAACTTCTGGAGAGGCAGAACGAGTGAGACCATCGACCGCACAAAGGCTGACCAGATTGGTATGCTCGCTACAGTTATGAACTGCATTTATGTATCTGAGATTTTCAGATATGTCGGAATGAAGACAGCTGTTCTTACTCCGTTTGAGTGCGGCAACATGACAAAGCTTTTCTCTAAGGACAGAGCAAACAAGTATTTCGCACATGATATGGTAGTTTTCTTTGCCGGTGGTACAGGCCATCCTTATTTCTCAACAGATACAGCCACGGTGCTTCGTGCAATTGAGATTGAGGCAGATGGTATTTACCTTGCCAAAGCAATTGACGGAGTATATGACAGTGATCCAAAGACCAATCCTGCTGCAAAGAAGTATGATGAGCTTTCAATCGAAGAGGTTGTTGAGAAGAAGCTCGCAGTAGTTGACCTCACAGCGTCTATCATGTGCCTTGAGAACAAGATGCCTATGTATGTATTCGGACTCAATGAGGAAAACAGCATTGTAAATGCTCTTACAGGCAAATTTAACGGTACAAAGGTTACTGTATAGTAAATTGCATATAATGCATATCAGGAGGATAATATGGATTCAAGATTAAACCCTTTCCAGGATAAAATGGAAAAAACATTAAATAATCTCGAGGAAGAGTATGCAGGCATCCGTGCAGGAAGAGCCAATCCACATATTCTTGACAAGCTTCGTGTAGATTATTACGGCACACCTTCACCAATTCAGAGTGTAGCCAATGTAAGTGTTCCAGAGCCTAGAATGATTCAGATTCAGCCATGGGAGGCTTCTATGGTTAAGGAGATTGAGAAAGCAATAAACTGCTCTGACATCGGAATTAATCCTACAAACGACGGAAAGCTTATCAGACTTGTTTTCCCTGAGCTTACAGAGGAGAGACGTAAAGATCTTGCAAAGGACATCAAGAAAAAAGGCGAGGAAGCTAAGGTTGCTGTCCGCAATATCAGAAGGGATGCAATCGACAGCATCAAGAAGACCGGCAAAGAGGAAGGCATTTCAGAGGATGAGATTAAAGGCCTCGAGGATGACGCTCAAAAGCTTACCGACAAGTTTGTCGCAAAGGTTGACGCTGCGGTTGACGCAAAATGTAAAGAGATACTTACTGTATAGTATTTATATCACGTATACAAACAAGGGACATGTTATTCGTGTCCCTTATTTGCTTATTCCCGGTTTTACTGTTCACACTTAACTGTGTGACCAGCAAATAAATGATGCGTCATGATTATAAATATATAATATGCATAAATGAAAGGAAATAAAATATGAGTACTCCGGAACATATAGCAATCATTCTGGACGGAAACGGCCGCTGGGCCAAAAGTAAGGGTATGCCAAGAAACTACGGTCATACAGTAGGAGCCAAAAATGTTGAGAATATATGTAAGGCTGCAAACGACCTCGGCGTTAAATATCTGACACTTTACGCCTTTTCCACTGAAAACTGGAACCGCCCTGAGTCTGAGGTCGCTGCACTAATGAAGCTTCTTGAAAGCTATCTTAAAAACTGCATAAAGACTGCCAATAAAAACAATATGCGTGTGCGCGTAATAGGTGAGATAAGCAGGCTTTCAGAGAATTTTCAGGAGAAAATAAGAAACCTTGAAGAAGTTTCATCAGTAAATACGGGTCTTAACCTGACAATTGCAATTAATTACGGAAGCCGAGATGAGATGATACGTGCTGTAAAGCATATGATAGCTGACCATGATGCCGGAAAGCTTTCGGCTGACGATATAGATGCAGATACATTCTCATCATATCTTGACACAAGAGAGCTTCCGGATCCTGATTTACTCATCCGCACAAGTGGTGAGCAGCGCCTGTCAAACTACCTGCTCTGGCAGCTTGCATACGCTGAGTTTTATTTTACAGATGTTCCGTGGCCTGCATTTGATAAAAATGAACTCAAAAAGGCTATAGATGCATATAATAAAAGAGACCGTCGCTTTGGTGGATTAAAAGAAACGAACGACACGGAGGATAAATAATGTTTAAGACAAGACTGCTTAGTGGTATAGTTCTTGTAATTGCCGCTATATTTCTTATAGTAACAGGAAACGAGGTGCTTCTTTTTTCAACACTTCTGATTTCGTGTATAGGTATGTTTGAGCTTTTCAGGGTGTTTAAATTTGAAAAATCGCTCTTATCGGTTGTACCGTATATTGCTTTGATTTTATTTTACATCAACTTAAGGTGGAGCTTCATACCTGATGTAATGATGCTTTTCATGGGCTTTCTTATTGTACTGATGTTCGTGTATGTGCTGTCATACCCGAAATATGATGCAAAGCAGCTCATGGCAGCCTTTTTTGGTATGTTTTATGTAGGAACAATGCTTTCATATGTCTACCAGATACGTACACTCAACAACGGACTTTACCTTGCCTTCTTGGTATTTTTATGCTCTTGGGGCTGTGATACATGTGCCTACTGCGTCGGAGTGCTGATTGGAAAGCACAAAATGGCACCAAAGCTTTCACCAAAGAAGTCTATAGAGGGTGCAGTAGGTGGTGTACTCGGCAGTGCGCTTCTTACAGCATTATACTGCTTTATATTCAGAAATCATATGAATATAGACGGCACAGAGATTGCTATACTTGCTGTTATAGCTGCTGTTGCAGGCCTTATTTCAATGGTTGGAGATTTGTGCGCATCAGCCATAAAGCGTAATTATGATATCAAGGATTACGGACATCTGATACCCGGACATGGTGGTATTTTAGACCGCTTTGACAGCATGATTATCACAGCACCAATCATTTATTATCTGGCTAGCTTCTTTTTAAGTTAAAAAGTAACATTTAAGAACCATTGAAACAAAAAGCTAAGGTAACTATTCAGAACCACTGAGAAAAATATAAATCGAGGAATTATCATGAAAAAAATATCAATACTTGGTTCAACCGGCTCTATCGGAACACAAACACTTGATGTGATAAGAGAGCATGGTGATATGCAGGTTGTGGCACTTTCCTGTGGCAGAAATCTCTCCCTTATAGAGAAACAGGCAAGGGAATTTAAGCCACAGTTTGTCAGTGTAAGTGATGAAAACGATGCCAAAAAGCTTCGCACAAGCCTTGCGGATACTGATATCGAAGTAGGCTATGGCATGGACGGTCTCATTAGATGTGCCACCATTGAGCCTTGCGATATAGTTGTAACTGCAATTGTCGGTATGCTTGGCATTCGTCCTACAATTGCCGCCATCAAGGCAAAAAAGACCATCGCACTCGCAAATAAGGAGACCCTCGTTACAGCGGGCCATATCATTATCCCGCTTGCGAAAGAGTATGGTGTGTCCATTCTTCCGGTGGACAGTGAGCACAGTGCCATCTTCCAGTCACTGCAGGGAAATTCTATGAATCCGATTAAAAAAATTCTTCTGACAGCATCCGGAGGTCCGTTCAGAGGCAGAAAGCTCTCTGAGCTTGAAGGTATAAGGGTGGAGGACGCGCTAAAGCATCCTAACTGGTCAATGGGTCAAAAAATCACTATTGATTCATCAACCATGGTCAATAAGGGGCTTGAGGTAATTGAGGCAAAATGGCTTTTTGATGTCGATTTGTCGCAGATTCAGGTTGTAGTGCATCCTCAGAGTGTCATTCACTCGGCTGTTGAGTATGCGGATGGAGCAGTTATAGCACAGCTTGGTACTCCTGATATGCGTATACCTATACAGTATGCACTGTATTATCCAAGCAGACCTGCGCTTTCCGGTGACAGGCTTGATCTCTTTAAGCTTAAGGATCTGACCTTTGAGGCACCGGATCTTGATACCTTTAAAGGGCTTGCTCTCGCCATGAAGGCTGCAAGGGCAGGAGGTAATATTCCTACGGCCTTCAATGCTGCAAACGAGAGAGCAGTGGCGCTGTTTTTGAATAAAAAGATTAAATATCTGGAAATAATCGATATAATCGAGGCATGTATGGAGAATGCATCATTTATTGAAAATCCTTCAGTGGATGAGATACTTGATACAGAGCTGTGCGCATATGACTATATCAGTAAAAGGTGGTAATTTTGAACATTATTAGTATTATTATTGCAATCATATTATTCAGCATCATAGTAATTTTTCACGAGCTCGGACATTTCTGGCTTGCTAAAGCAAATGGCATAAAGGTCAATGAATTTTGTCTTGGACTTGGACCGACTCTTTTTGGAGTGCAGCGTGGAGAGACCAAATACTCCATAAAGCTGCTTCCGTTTGGCGGAGCCTGTATCATGGAGGGTGAGGATGAAAGCTCAGGTGATGACAGGGCGTTCAACAACAAATCCGTGTGGGCGCGCATAAGCGTTGTTTTCGCAGGGCCGTTTTTTAATTTTATCATGGCATTTATTTTTGCTCTCATTATCATCTGCTCTGTAGGCTATGACAGTCCAAAGCTTGCAGGTGTTATTGAGGGCTATGCGGCTGAGGAGGCCGGTATCAAAGCCGGTGATGAGATTGTAAAGCTGAACAATACGAATATACACTTTTACCGCGAGATAAGCCTCTACTCGATGCTTCACGAAGGTGAAACAGTTGATGTGACCTACCTTAGGGATGGCAAAAAGCATACCACCACATTGAAGCCTAAATATGACGAGACAACAAAGAGGTATCTGTACGGCTTTAACGTGTCGGGAGAGCGTACAAAGCCCGGCTTGGGAAAGGCACTGCTTTATAGCTGCTACGAGGTGAAATACAACATCTATACAACAATAGAGGGGCTTAAAATGCTCTGTACAGGGGCTGCATCTGTAAATAACTTAAGCGGACCCGTAGGCATTGTAAAGAACATGGGAGATACCTATGAGCAGGCAGTTTCTATGTCCGGAGTATGGCTTGGCATACTAAATATGTTAAACTGGGGCGTGCTGATTTCTGCAAACCTCGGTGTGATGAACCTGCTGCCACTGCCGGCACTTGATGGTGGCAGACTTGTATTTTTGATAGTTGAAGCCATAAGAAGAAAGAGAGTGGACCCTGAGAAGGAGGGCTATGTGCATCTCGTTGGCATAGTGCTTTTACTTCTTCTGATGGTTGTTGTCATGTTCAATGATATCAGAAATCTAATAGTCTGATTTTATAACAGATTGGAGATATACACATGGAGACAAAAATAGTAAAAATCGGAAATAAAGTAATCGGTGGAGGAAACCCGATTCTCATACAGTCAATGACAAATACAAAGACTGAGAATGTAGCTGACACAGTTGCGCAGATAAACGCGCTGACAGACTTAGGCTGTGATATAATCCGATGTGCTGTGCCTACGATGGAGGCTGCAAGGGCACTTAAGGAGATTAAGAAACAAATCAGCATACCGCTTGTTGCGGATATACACTTTGATTACAAGCTTGCAATAGCTGCGATTGAAAACGGAGCCGACAAAATCCGAATCAATCCCGGCAACATAGGAAGCGCTGAAAGGGTAAAGGCTGTCGTGGATGTAGCAAAGGAGAGAAATATTCCTATCCGCGTCGGTGTAAACAGTGGCTCTCTTGAAAAAGACCTGGTAGAGAAATATCATGGTGTGACAGCAGAGGGGCTTGTGGAGAGTGCTCTGGACAAGGTAAAGCTCATAGAGGATATGGGGTATGACAATCTTGTCATAAGCATCAAATCATCAGATGTCATGATGTGTGTTAAAGCACATGAGCTTATTTCAGATAAAACCAATCATCCGCTCCATGTGGGTATCACAGAGGCAGGCACAATAATAAGCGGCAATATAAAGTCTGCTATCGGACTCGGACTGATACTAAGCCAGGGCATAGGTGATACAATACGTGTATCTCTCACTGGAAGCCCTCTCGAGGAAATAAAGTCTGCCAAGCTCATTTTAAGAACTCTTGGTCTTAGAAAGGGTGGCATAGAGGTTGTTTCATGTCCTACCTGCGGCCGCACACAGATAGATCTTATCGGGCTTGCAAATCAGGTGGAGACAATGGTTTCAGGATATGACCTTGACATAAAGGTTGCTGTCATGGGCTGTGTGGTAAACGGACCGGGTGAAGCAAAGGAAGCAGATCTTGGCGTAGCCGGAGGAATCGGCGAGGGTCTTATCATAAAGCACGGTGAGGTATTTAAAAAGGTGCCTGAGAGCGAGCTGTTGGGTGCATTAAAATATGAGCTTGACCATTGGGGTGAATAATTTTGACAAAAACATTTAAGGAAGTTTTCCCTACACTTAAGCTGGACAAGGATATGGAGAATCTGCTGGAGAATGCTGATGTTACCAGAATTTCCGTAAACCATGCAAGAGATTTTTACAAAATATATGTAAAAGCAAAACGCCTTATTTTCAAAAAAAATATCTGGAAGCTGGAGGAAAGCATTAAAAAACAGATATTTAAAAGTAAAGATATCACAGTAAAAATTATAGAGTCTTACGAGTTGTCTTCGCAGTACACACCGAAGACTCTTTTTGATGTCTATTTTGACAGTATTCTTGACGAAATAAACAGTCACAGTGTGCTTTTGTACAATCTGCTGCGCACCTCAAAGTGGAGCTTTACCGACGATACACATGTCACAGTCACACTTGAGGAGACAATAATCGCAAAGACCAGAGGCAATTCGGTCATAGAATTTCTTGAGAAGGTGTTCTGCGAGCGCTGTGGGATGGATTTTATCGTTAATCTGCAGTACGAAAAACCAAAAATCAGCAAATACCGTCAAAATGCTGACAAGCAGATTGAGCAGGAGGTGCAAAATATTGTCGCCCGCACTAAATTTGCCATGGCAAAAGATGACGGTGATGAAGATGCTAAAGTGGCTGTCGATGACGGTGCAATGTTTGTAGGAGGCAGTGAAAATACATCTGATACAAAAAAGAGTGGCACATCAGATTTTCCTAAAGCCTCAGATAAGAAGAATGAAGCGAAGACAGGCACTGATAAAAAGCCTGAGAAGAAGTTTGAAAAGAAGTTCGAGAAAAAGTTCGAGCGCAAGGGAGATTTCAGACGTAAATATGATAATGACCCTGATATCGTGTACGGAAGAAGCTTTGATGATGAAGAGATGTCCATTGAAAAGATTGACGGTCCTATCGGTGAGGTTACAATAAAGGGCAAGATCCTTACGGTTGAATCCCGTGAAATAAGAAACGAAAAGACCATCATTATGTTTGCGGTCACTGATTTCACAGACACCATCATGCTCAAGCTCTTTGCCAGAAATGATGACGTAGCAGATATTCTTGCATATATTGCCCCGGGCAACTTTGTTAAGGCAAAGGGAGTTGTGACTGTAGATAAATATGACAGTGATTTGTCAATAAGCTCAATAGTCGGACTTAAAAAGATACCTGATTTTACATCAAAGAGGGAGGATACTGCTGCCGAAAAACGTGTTGAGCTTCACTGTCACACCAAGATGAGTGACATGGATGGCGTGTCTGACGTAAAGGATATTGTGAAATGTGCAATGCGCTGGGGACACAAGGCCATTGCTATTACGGACCACGGTGATGTGCAGGCATTCCCTGACGCTAACCATACTGTAGATGACAAATTCAAGGTCATTTACGGTGTGGAAGCATATCTGGTCGATGATACAAAGGATATTGTGGAGAATGCAGCCGGTCAGTCGCTGGATGACAAATACGTGGTATTTGATATAGAGACAACAGGCTTTTCTCCGGAAAAGAATAAAATCATAGAAATAGGTGCGGTGAAGGTCATCGGTGGCGAGATTGTAGACCGCTATTCCACATTTATAAACCCTGAGGTACCTATTCCGTTCAGGATTGAGGAACTCACCTCGATAAGGGATGACATGGTTATCACATCGCCAACAGTGGATGTCATACTGCCACAGTTTATGGAGTTTTGCAAGGACTGTATCATGGTCGCCCACAACGCTGACTTTGATATGAGCTTTATAAAGCGAAACTGCGCGCTGCTTGGCATGGAGTGTAATCCTACAATTGTGGACACGGTGGCTCTTGCGAGAGTGCTTCTGCCACAGCTAAACAGATTTAAGCTGGATACAGTGGCCAAGGCTCTAAACATCTCGCTTGACCATCATCACAGAGCGGTGGATGATGCCGCATGTACCGCAGAGATATTTGTCAAATTCATAGAAAAGCTAAAGGACAGGGGCATATCAAGCTTAGATGAGGTAAATGCCCTGGCAAAATCATCTGTTGAGATGATAAGGAAGATGCCTACATACCACGCCATCATTCTTGCAACCTGTGACCAGGGGCGTACCAATCTCTACAGGCTTATCTCACTGTCACACATCAAGTATTATAATAAGAGACCGAGAATACCAAAATCAGAGTTTAACAAGTATCGTGATGGGCTTTTAATAGGCTCAGCCTGTGAGGCAGGAGAGCTTTACAGGGCCATTTTAAACGGAAGACCACAGGAGGAAATCACAAGACTTGTGAATTTCTATGATTACCTGGAGATACAGCCTCTTGGCAACAACGCATTTATGATACGTGACGAGGATTCCGATATTGCTTCAAACGATGACCTTATCGATATAAATAAGCGAATCGTAAAGCTTGGAGAGGAATTTGGAAAGCTGGTTGTTGCAACCTGTGACGTACATTTCTTAAATCCCGAGGACGAGATATACCGTCGTATTATCATGGCCGGTAAGGGCTTTAAGGATGCAGATGAGCAGGCTCCGCTTTACTTAAGGACCACAGAGGAAATGCTAAAGGAGTTTGAATATCTCGGAAGCAAAAAGGCTGAGGAGGTAGTCATCACCAATACCAATAAGATAGCAGACATGTGTGAGCGTATCTCACCGGTCAGACCTGATAAATGTCCGCCGGTTATCGAAAACTCTGACGGCATGCTTCGTGAAATCTGCTATAACAAGGCAAACAGGATGTACGGAGATCCGCTGCCGCCGATAGTTAAGGAGCGTCTTGACAGAGAACTTAACTCTATTATTTCAAACGGCTATGCCGTAATGTACATCATCGCACAGAAGCTTGTGTGGAAATCAAATGAGGACGGCTACCTGGTTGGCTCGCGAGGCTCCGTAGGAAGCTCATTTGTCGCAACTATGTCAGGTATCACAGAGGTTAATCCGCTGCATGCTCACTATTTGTGTACACACTGCAAATACAGTGATTTTGATTCACCAGAGGTACAGGCATTTTCAGGCCGTGGTGGCTGTGATATGCCGGATAAGCTCTGTCCAAAGTGCGGCAGACCTTTAAGTAAGGAGGGCTTTGATATTCCGTTTGAGACCTTCCTCGGTTTCAAGGGAAACAAGGAGCCGGATATCGATCTGAACTTCTCCGGTGAGTACCAGTCAAAGGCACACAAATATACAGAGGTTATTTTCGGAGAGGGCCAGACCTTTAAAGCCGGAACCATAGGTACACTTGCTGACAAGACCGCATTTGGATACATTAAAAACTATTATGAGGAGCGCGGTGTCAGAAAACGGAACTGCGAGATAGACAGGATAGTGCAGGGATGTGTCGGTGTGCGCCGTACTACGGGACAGCATCCGGGTGGTATAGTCGTGCTGCCGATGGGTGAGGAGATTAATACCTTTACTCCTGTACAGCATCCTGCGAATGATATGACCGTTGACATCACGACAACGCATTTTGACTACCATTCAATCGACCACAACCTGTTAAAGCTCGATATACTTGGACACGATGATCCTACCATGATTCGTATGCTGCAGGATCTGACAGGTGTTGACCCGACAAAGATTCCGCTTGACGACAAAGCTGTCATGTCACTGTTTCAGAACACCTCCGCTTTGGGCATAGAGCCTGAGGATATCGATGGATGTCCGCTTGGAGCTTTAGGTATACCGGAGTTTGGTACCGATTTTGCCATGGGCATGCTCCTTGATACAAAGCCAAAGGAGTTTTCTGACCTCATTCGTATCGCCGGATTATCACACGGTACCGACGTATGGCTTGGCAATGCACAGACTCTTATCGAGGAAGGCACAGCTACCATTTCAACCTGTATCTGCACCAGAGATGATATTATGACATATCTGATTTCCATGGGACTTGAATCTGAGGAAGCCTTCAATATCATGGAGAAGGTGCGAAAGGGCATTATTGCCAAGGGCAAATGCCCTCAGTGGCCACAGTGGAAGGAGGATATGAAGGCACACGGTGTGCCTGACTGGTATATCTGGTCATGTGAGAAAATCAAGTACATGTTCCCTAAGGCCCATGCTGCGGCATATGTTATGATGGCATGGAGAATCGCCTACTGTAAGGTTTTCTATCCTCTTGCATACTACGCAGCATACTTTTCAATCCGTGCCACAGGCTTTTCATATGAGCTTATGTGTCAGGGAAAGGACCGACTCGAAAACTACATGAAGGACTATAAGAAAAGAAAAGACACGCTGTCAAACAAGGAGCAGGATGTATTTAAGGACATGCGTATCGTACAGGAGATGTATGCCAGAGGCTTTGATTTCATGCCTCTTGATATATACAGGGCTCACCCTAACCGTTTCCAGATAATTGACGGTAAGCTCATGCCGGCCATAAACAGTATTGACGGACTGGGCGACAATGCCGCTATTTATATTTCGGAAGCGGCAAAGGACGGACCATTCCTCTCAAAGGACGATTTCAGGGAGAGAACTCACGTATCGCGAACAGCCGTAGACCTCATGTCAGATTTGGGACTGCTTGGTTCACTGCCGGAGTCAAACCAGCTTTCACTTTTCGATTTCGGAGCATAATCCGGCAGTTTAGCATAAAACATATACTTTAACAATAATAAAAATCCACTACTCATTGACAGACTCATAAATCTGTAAATAGGGTAGTGGATTTTTCGTATAATATGTATTGATTTTAAATATTAAATCTTATTTTAATTTTCTTCGATAAAATCTATCTGATACTCATCCATGTACTTGATACGTGCAAGTGAGTAAACCTCATAGCCCTGCTCGTTGATCTTTCTTCTGCCAGGCTGGAATGACTTCTCAATAAGGATTCCTATACCGGCAACTGTAGCGTGAGCCATGCGAAGAAGTCTGATGGCACCTGTAGCAGCCTCTCCGTCAGCCATGAAATCATCAATCAAAAGAATATTGTCATCCTCTGATATAACATCGCGTGAGAGTGTAAGCTCATAGCTCTTCTCTGTTGTAAATGAAGTAACCTGTGTCTGATATAAATCATTATGTAATGTCTTTGAAGGCTGCTTCTTTAAAATAACAAGCGGTACATTCATCTTGGCTGCTGCCATAAGTGCAGGAGCAATTCCTGAGCTCTCTATTGTGACAACCTTTGTGATTCCCTTATCGGCAAAGTGATTTGCGAAATCCTCACCGATGTGCTCCATAAGCACCGGATCTACCTGATGGTTGATAAATTTGTTGACCTTTAAGATGTTTGTGCCAATAACCTGGCCATCCTTGAGAATTCGATCTTGCAGTTCTTTCATTTTGTTCACCTCATAAAAAATAAATTGTTATTATTATAGCACTATTCTTCGACAATATCACTATAAATTTTAGAATAAATTTCTTCAACCATATGATCGAGGAAACTTTCCTCAAGCAGGCTGTATTTTTCAGTAATGACTGATGTGATAAGCTCAGCTCTTTTGTAGTATAAATCACCTGAGCAGGCATCTCCTTTTTCACCAGATGACGCTAAAGTCATAAGCTCGTCCCTATGAGTAACGGTCACGTATTCCATGATTTCCTCTTCGAGGGAATTATTCCGGTCAATTTTTTTTGAAATGTCCTTAAGCTCCATAAATGACTTCATTCCTATGATAAAAAATATCAAGAAAACAAGCCCCATTACGATAGAAACCATGAGCTTGTTTACCGAGTCTAAAGCGGCAAGTTTTATAACGCCTGTATCAAGCAGCACAATAGCAATAAGCCCTATCGCACCGACTACGGTGAAGCACTGTCCGGTTGCTTTTGTATCCTCGTATCGTTTTTGTTCATCAACGTATATTTTCATACGGCCTCCATATTGTTTAATTATAGTTATATGTTATAATGAAACGATGAAAATTACAATATTATGTGTAGGAAAAGTTAAAGAAAAATTTTACAGAGATGCGATTGCTGAGTACTCAAAGCGCCTAAGCCGTTACTGTAAGCTTGAAATCACTGAGGTTTCCGATGAAAAGACAAGCGAACAGGCCACACAGACAGAGATAGACATCGTAAAAAATAAAGAAGGTGAGAGGCTTCTTAAAAATATAAAAGACGATGCATATGTATTTTGTCTGGCGATAGATGGAAAACAGCTTGATTCGGTTGAGCTGTCACAGAAGATGGATAAGCTTATGACAGGCGGCAAAAGTCATCTTGTTTTTGTAATAGGAGGCTCTCTTGGGTTGTCCGATGATGTATTAAAGTGCGCTGACTATAAGCTTTCATTTTCTAAAATGACATTTCCTCATCAGCTCATGCGCGTAATTTTACTGGAGCAGATTTACAGGTCATTTCGCATCAGCAATAATGAGCCGTACCACAAATAACCGGCATAATTCAGCCTAAATAAACATATGTTAATATATGAAGATGCAAAAAGTAACTGATTCGTTCGAGCTTCCAAAGGACATAGTGCTAGGGCTTCCAATTGTAACAGCATATGGTTATAATGAGTTGACTATAGAAAACCACAAGGGTATTCTGTCATTTTCGGACAAGGCCATAACTGTAAAGGCAGCAGACAGTACCATAAAAATATCCGGCAGCCGCCTTGAAATCAAGGAATTTACAAAGGATTTAATAATAATAGCCGGTCATTTAAAGGGTGTTATATATGAGTATTAAAGCTTATGCAACAGTAAGGCTGACAGGCTGCAATATCAGGCGCTTCATAAATCTGTGCACGGCAAACCATATAAAAATATGGAACCTTAAATATGTAAATCCAAAGGAATATGAGGCCTGCTGCAGTACAGAAGATATTTTTCTAATGAAGCCGCACCTGAAAAAGACGCATACAAGGCTTCTCGTGGTAAAAAGACAGGGATACTTTGCGATAAGAGCATTTCTATATAAAATACGTATTATTACGGCTGCAATTACCGGCGTTTTTTGTATACATGCACTCATCTGCACAAGAATCTGGCACATTGTGCCTGAAGGAAACCGTTTCACGTATGATGAGTCGGTCATCTCCTTTATGGAGAGTGAAAATGTAACAATAGGCAGCCACAAGAGAGCAGATTACAGCCTCCTTGAAAAGAAGCTTGAGGAAAAATATCCCGATATCACGTGGTGCAGTATATACATAGAAAAAAATACCATGAAAATTGATATATCAGAGGGAATTAATTATAGGTAAATTATGACAAATTTTATTTTTATGTTATAATGAAAAATATTTTGATTGAAAGGCACATGAGCTAATGAGTTTAAATGAAGTATCTATAAAAATACCGGGCGAATATATACCAAACGTCTTTGGGCAGTTTGATGCATTCGCCAAGAAAATAGAGCGCACACTGCATGTAACGCTTGTCTTAAGAGATGATTCCTTAAAGATTATCGGAGCGCAGGGGAATATTGATGGGGCAAAAGAGGTGTTCGAGCAGCTCATTGCGCTGGCTGAGAGAGGCAACGTCATTACAGAGCAGAACGTAAACTATGCACTTGCACTTTTAGAGGAGCATAAAGGCAGTGAGATTGTTGAAATTGACAAGGATATCATTTGTCACACAATAAATGGCAAGCCTGTAAAGCCAAAAACCATAGGCCAGAAGGAATATGTCGATGCAATCAGGAAAAAGATGATTGTGTTTGGCATGGGTCCTGCCGGAACAGGAAAGACCTATCTTGCCATGGCAATGGCTATAACAGCTTTTAAAAATGAGCAGGTGGGCCGTATTATCCTGACACGTCCTGCGATTGAAGCAGGCGAGAAGCTTGGCTTTCTGCCCGGAGATCTGCAGAGCAAGATTGACCCATATTTGAGACCGTTGTACGATGCTCTTTATCAGATAATGGGAGCTGAGAGCTTCCAACGCAACATGGAAAAGGGCCTTATTGAGGTGGCTCCTCTTGCGTACATGAGAGGCCGTACACTTGACAATGCATTTATCATACTTGATGAGGCACAGAATACAACTCCTGCACAGATGAAAATGTTTCTTACACGAATCGGCTTTGGCTCAAAGGTTGTCGTGACAGGTGATGCGACACAAAAGGATCTTGCACCGGGAGCAAAATCAGGGCTTGATGTGGCACTTAGGGTGCTTAAAAACATAGATGATATAGGCATATGCAATCTGACAAGCAAGGATGTCGTGCGTCATCCGCTTGTACAAAAAATTGTTCAGGCTTATGATGATTATGAAAATAAGCAGACTGCAAAGACTGTAAGAAAGCAGAGGAAGAGCAATTGAGAAGGGTTGTATCACTAATATCAATTTTTATATCAATCTTAGCTCTTTCATTTGTGCTGTGTCTGCTCGGTGATGTATATCCGGATGAGTGGATATGCATGGGTTTTTTAGATATCATATTTTATATGCTGCTTTTATTTGAGCTTGAGTACGAGCGGAACACACTGCAGCTGTCGAACAACTCAAGAACTGATTATCTTAGGTTTACGTTTGCGTTTATCATTTGTTCTATAGTGTGTATCATAAGCGGTTTTATGCCACTGTACAGCAGGCCGGTGATGATTTTTCCTATATTGCTTTGTCTGATTGGCAATGAGTTTCTGGCATTTATAAGCGGTACTTATTTTTGTATATTGCTTTCAATTACTGTATCCGGCGACTGCTTTGAGCTCGTATGTGAGCTGCTTCTTGTAATCACAGGTGCTATCCTTGCAAAGATGCTAAAGGAAGACAAGCTTCAGATATGTATATATCTTATCACAATCAGTATGAGCATTGTGACACCTGGCATATTCTATTATATGTCAACAAAGGAGTTTTCTGTTTCCATTATTATTGCCGGAGCTGTAAGCGGCATGATTGTTTCGCTTATCGGCATCATTTGTGCCAGGGTATTTAAGCCACTTAGCACTGATGAAACAAATGACAGGCTTATAGCAATAATAGAGGAGGATTTTCCTGCTGTAAAGCAGCTTAAAAAGCACAATTTCTCTGAATACAATCATGGCAATTTCGTATCGACGATTGCCATAAAGGCTGCAAAGGCTGCAGGACTGGACACAGCGCTATGTGCCGCAGGAGGCTTTTATTACCGCATAGGGCAGTGGCAGAGGCATAAAAGCGTCATGGAAGGAGTAGAACAGGCATTAGCCATGCATTTTCCTGAAAAGCTGACCAATATACTCTATGAGTACTATGGCAAGCTAAGACATCCACAGACCCCTGAATCCGCACTTATCCATATGGTCGATGCTTTAATAGTAAGGCTTGATCATATCAAAAACGATGTGGCAGACAGTGAATGGAATCACGAGATACTTATTATCCAGACATTAAATGAGCTGTCAAGCTCAGGAATGTATGATGAATCAGGGCTTTCCATGAATCACTTTTTAAAAATACGAGACTATCTTACAAAGGAGGAACTGCTTAAATGAGTTTTTTTATCGAAAAAGAAGTAGAATGCAATTTTAATTTTGATTATGAAAAGGTCGCAGAAGCTGTTGTTTCTGCTTCACTTGAGCACGAGAGCTTTCCGTATGAGGCGGAGGTTAATCTGACACTGACAGACAATGAAGGGATACATGCCATCAATAAGGAGTACAGGCAGATAGACAGACCTACAGATGTACTGTCTTTTCCGATGCTTTCATATGAAACACCCGGGGACTTTTCTTTCCTTTCAGATGAGAATGAGGATGATTTCAATCCTGATACAGGAGAGGTAATTCTAGGCGACATTATCATATCCGTTGACAAAGTAAAGGAGCAGGCCTTAGAATACGGACACAGCGAAAAAAGAGAGTTTGCCTTTCTGATTACACACAGCATGCTTCATCTGTTCGGATATGACCACATGGAGGCTGATGAGGCTGCCGTAATGGAAGAGCACCAGAGAAAAATACTTGACGCTTTAGGTATAACACGCTAATATTTAAGCTGGTTATCAATTGAAACAGAGGATTTATAAATGTCTAAAAAAAACAATGGGGCAAGTAATGCCTTAGTACAAGGCTCCATACTTGCCGTAGCATCTATCATAAGCAGAATAATAGGACTCATATATCGTATACCTATGCAGCGTATATTGGGCGATATCGGAATCGGCTATTATTCCACAGCCTTTGAAATATATAATGTCATGCTGATTATATCATCATACAGCTTACCACTTGCCGTATCAAAGATGGTTTCAGCCCAGATGGCAAAAAAAAGGCGGACTGCGACGTATCAGATACTGAAGTGTGCTCTGCTTTTTGCAACCATCAGTGGCACAACGGTTGCACTCATACTGTTTTTTGGTGGCAATTTTTTTGCAACAACGCTTCTTAACACACCATACAGTATTTTTGCGTTAAGAGTACTGGCTCCGGGGCTTTTGGTAGTTGCAGTGCTTGGCGTCATCAGAGGCTTTTTCCAGGGACTGGGTACTATGATGCCGAGTGCCGTCTCACAAATAATAGAACAGATAGTAAATGCCATAGTCAGTGTATGGGCTGCATATGTGCTATACCGTACAGGTACAAGGATTGGCGCAGTGCTTGGTGACAAGGAACACTATGCCGCTGCATATGGTGCAGCGGGCGGTACACTTGGAACAGTGCTTGGCTCTGTAGCAGCACTTTTATTTGTGGTATTTATCTTTGCCATCTATATGAAGGTGTTCAAGAGACAGATGAAAAGAGAACGAAATGTCAGGGTGAGCTCATTTGGCTACACAATGAAGATTCTTGTAATTACGGTTATTCCGGTCCTTTTAAGTACTACTATATACAATATCAGTGGTATTATCGACCAGGGTATTTTCAAGCAGGTTGCACTGCTTCAGGGATACACTCAGAATGATATAGACGTATGGTGGGGTGTATACACCGGAAAGTACAAGCTTTTAATCAATGTGCCTATATCCATAGCATCAGCTATGGCAGCATCCTTTGTGCCGGTTCTTACAGGCGCATATCACAGGGACGATATGGAGGCAGTGAGAGGACAGATTAATCTTTCCACACGCTTTATTATGGTTGTCGCATTCCCATGTGCAGTAGGGCTTGCCGTGTTTGGACTGCCAATATTTAATATACTGTTCTCAAGCACCCGTGCAACAAATGCTGAGGCATCACTTATGATGTATGTCGGTGCGGTTGCGGTAGTATTTTACTCGCTTTCCACTCTGTCCAACGGACTGCTGCAGGGAATTGACAGGCTCAAGATTCCTGTAATCAACGCTGCGATATCCATTGTAGCACATGTCATAGTGCTCATACTGCTTATGCTCATATTCAGGCTCAATATACATGCAGTTGTGCTTGCCAATACGTTTTTTGCACTGCTCATGTGCTTTATGAACAGCATGGCTTTAAAGAAGTACAGCGGCTTTAAGCAGGAAATTAAAAAGACCTTTATCATACCGGCCATCAGCTCGCTCATAATGGGAGTTATTTCGTATATAGTATACTTTATACTTTACAAGGCCTGTCATATTGAGATTATCGCCTTCATTCTTGCTGCAATCATTGCGGTTATCTCATATGCAGTGGCGCTGCTTTTACTCAAGGGACTGACTGAGGATGAGCTTAGACATTTTCCAAAGGGCACACTTATCATAAAAGTGGCAAAAAAATGTCATTTATTATAAAATTGAATAAATAACAAAAATTTACAGATACTGATTTTGAGGTGATAATATGAAAAGCAAAATCAGTATCTGTTTTTTAACTATTGTTGTAATTCTTCTTGCACTTGTTATGATAGAAAAAATCAATACGCAAAGAGCAGCAGACAAGGCTGCGATAATTGCACAAAGCAATGAAAATGATAAAGAAGGAAAAAATGAAAAAGAAAGCCTTCTGACATCAAATGAGGCTAAGAATGCCAAATACTGCATCAAAAATGACTCCGGAATGCTGTCTGTATACAACGGCACTGCAAGTGAAAAATACTTTGACACAGGCGTGTATTTTGAAGAGCTGCCAGATGAAGCAAAAAATAAGGTTACAAATGGACTCTACTTTTTTAACGAAACTGATTTGTACGATTTTCTTGAAAGCTATTCGAGTTAATGTTAAAATAAATCAGTTAGGGGAAAGAATATGTACGATGTAATTATAATAGGTGCCGGTGCATCCGGGCTGATGGCGGCAGCAGCTGCTGCATCAAAGGGAGCACGCGTGGCACTTTTAGAGCACAAGGATGATATAGGAAAGAAAATACTGGCAACAGGAAACGGCAGATGTAATTTCACAAACACTGATATGTCTGTAAATAAGTTTCACGGCAGTAAAGCGCTGATTAAAAACGGGTTGTCGCAATTTAATTATGCAGACACAATACGTTTTTTTAAAGAACTTGGAATACCTGCATATGACAATGCAGGCTACATTTATCCAAATTCAAGGCAGGCTGCATCTGTTGTGGCTGCCTTTCGCATGGAACTTATGAGGCTTCATGTGGATGTGAAAACAGGCATTAGTATTACAGAAATCAAGACTGCAAGGATTACGGCTGAGGACACAAATTCTGCTGCTAATCCGGCAACTAAGAAGACAGATGACCGGACCAGTTACTGCATCCAAACAGACAAGGGCAGCTTTAAGTCCAAAAGGCTTATTATAGCGTGTGGCCTTACGGCTTCCCCAAAGCTTGGAAGTGACGGAAGCCTGTTTCGACAGATAGAAGCTCTCGGACACCATATCCAAAAGCCATTACCAGCGCTTTGCGGCTTTAGCTGTGATGGCCTAAATTTCAAAAAAATCACAGGTGTCAGGTGCGATGCCACTGTCGCTTCCGTGATAGACGGCCAAATGACAGAGCAAAATACAGGGGAACTGCAGTTAGCTGACTATGGCATCTCAGGCATCCCGGTTTTTCAGATTTCAAGTCTTATGTCAAGAGCCCTCGATAAAGGTCAAAGGGTCGAGGTGATAATTGACTTTTTGCCGGCTTTTAGTGATGATGAGCTTAATGGGTACATAAAGGACAGAAGCATTACAACGACAGACAACCGCTCGTTAAATGAGATGCTTAACGGACTTTTAAACAATAAGCTTCTTCTTGAGCTGATACACAAATCAGGTGTATCTCCTGACAAAAAGGGAAGGCTGTTGACAGATGATGATTGTAAAAGTCTCACCCGCTCAATAAAGCATACAGCCGTTTCGGTAAAAAAGCCAAGAGGAGCCGAATTTGCACAGGTGTGTGCAGGCGGCATATATACAAAGGAAATAGATGTACGTACATTGGAGTCCAAAATCCATCCGGGGCTTTACTTTTGCGGCGAGCTGCTTGATGTGGACGGCATATGCGGTGGCTACAATCTGCAGTGGGCATGGACAAGTGGATATATAGCAGGAGAAATGCAGTAAATGATTAAAATTAACCAGATAAAGCTCCCCGTCACGCACAGTGATGAGGCATTAAAAAAGAAAATAATAAAAATGCTTAAGCTCAATGCCAAGACAGGCTTTACATACCGGATATTAAAGAAATCACTTGACGCACGTAAAAAGCCTGAGTTGTTCTATACATATTCAGTTGCTGTAGAGATAGAGGATACAAAAAATAGCGAAGAAGCAATTGTAAAAAGAGCAGCCAGCTCATCTGTGCTCATATATAAAGAAAAAGAGTACATGATACCTGCATGCGGCCGTATACCGCTTGACAGGCGACCTGTTATTGCAGGGGCAGGACCTGCAGGGCTGTTTTGTGCATATATATTAGCAGAGGCAGGTTTTTGCCCAATAGTTATCGAGCGTGGCAGCCGGGTTGAGAAAAGGACCTGCGATGTACAAAAATTCTGGGAGAGCGGCATACTTAATCCCAAAAGCAATGTACAGTTTGGTGAGGGCGGTGCAGGAACCTTTTCAGACGGCAAGCTGAACACATCCGTAAAGGATCCGTCGGGCAGGAATCGTCTTGTGCTTGAGACATTTGTGCGCTTTGGGGCAGATCCGTCCATACTTTATGACAATAAGCCACATATTGGTACCGATGTGCTTTCAGAAGTGATTGTCAACATGCGTGAGTTCTTAGTTGACAAAGGGGTTACATTTGTATTTGACACCTGTGTAAACAATCTTGACATAGTTTCCCAAAAGCTATTAAGTGTTTACACGGATTCTGACAGTAACAGTAATAGTGAGATAAAGACAGATGTATGCGTTCTGGCACTCGGACACAGCGCCAGAGATACATTTGATATGCTTTACAACAAAGGCTTTGATATGGAGTGCAAGAGCTTTGCTGTCGGCTTTCGCGTGGAGCATCCGCAGCGCATGATAGATGAATCACAGTATGGTATTCAAAAGAAAATCATACTTCCTCCAAGTCCTTACAAGGTCACATCCAATTTTCCGAATGGCAGAGGAGTCTATTCATTCTGCATGTGTCCGGGAGGATATGTGGTCAACTCATCGTCAACCGAAAATCACACGGTGGTTAACGGCATGAGCTATCACGACAGAAACAGCAAAAATGCGAACAGTGCCATCATAGTATCTGTTTCGCCAAAGGATTTCGGAGCAGATGATGCCCTTGCCGGAGTGAGATATCAGGAAAAGCTTGAAACAGAAAATTATAAGCGAGGCAATGGTTTAATACCACAGCAGCTTTTCGGTGATTTCTGTGATGACAGATTAACAACAGCATACGGTGATTTTGGCTCCTGTACAAAGGGAAACACCATCTTTGCAAAGCTGAACGGACTGATGAACGCTGACATGGAGCAGTCGTTCAAGCTTGGAATGGAACATTTTGGTCATCTGATACATGGCTTTGACAGAAAAGATGCAATTTTGTCCGGTATGGAGACACGCACATCTTCTCCGCTTCGCATAAAAAGAGATGAATCCTTTGAGAGCAATATCTCAGGGGTATACCCTTGCGGAGAGGGAGCAGGCTATGCAGGAGGCATTACATCTGCGGCAATCGACGGCATAAAGGTCGCAGAAGCAATTATTAAAAAATATAGGCCGGATTTTAAATAATATTTATACACATGAATAATATTTATACACATAAAGAGAGGAAATATTCGTGGCAGAAGTATCACCAATGATGCAGCATTATCTGCAGACAAAAGAACAATATAAGGATTGTATTTTATTTTATCGCTTAGGAGACTTCTATGAGATGTTTTTTGACGATGCGATAATGGTTTCAAAGGAGCTTGAGCTTACACTCACAGGCAAAAACTGTGGACTTGAAGAAAGAGCTCCTATGTGTGGAGTACCGTTTCATGCGGCAGACTCATATATCAACAGACTCGTATCAAACGGTCACAAGGTAGCTATCTGTGAACAGATGGAAGATCCAAAGCAGGCAAAGGGAATCGTAAAGCGAGAGGTAATCCGTGTTGTGACACCGGGCACAAACACTGATATGGCTTCTTTAGATGAGGCAAAAAACAATTACATAATGTCGATTGTATACACTGAAGACAAATACGGCATAGCAACCTGTGATGTCACAACAGGTGATTTTTTTACGACAGAGGTGGATACGGAAAGAAAGCTGTTAGATGAGGTGAGCAGATTTAATCCATCGGAAATCATATGCAACGAGGCCTTCTACATGAGCGGAATAGATGTTGACGATATGAAAAACAGGCTGTCAATTACTGTTTCAGCACTCGACTCATGGTATTTTTCTGATGGTCTTGCAAATGAGACACTGCTTTCACATTTCCATGTACAGACAATAAAGGCTCTGGGGCTTGAGGATTATGAGAGTGGAGTCATAGCTGCCGGCGCCCTGTTAAAGTACCTTTATGAGACGCAGATGAACTCGCTCGACAATATACTTGAGCTTCATCCGTACTCAATAGGCAAATATATGATAATAGACAGCTCATCAAGACGTAATTTGGAGCTTGTAGATACACTTCGTGAAAAGCAAAAGAGAGGCTCACTGCTTTGGGTACTCGACAAGACACGCACGGCTATGGGAGCAAGACTGCTTCGCACCTATGTTGAGCAGCCTCTTATCGAAAAGGCAGAGATAATAAAGCGCCAGAAGCTTATCGAAGCCCTTAATGCAAACGAAATCACAAGAGATGAGATCAGGGAATACCTTAATCCTATTTATGACCTTGAGCGTCTCATCACAAGAATCACATACCAGTCAGCCAATCCGCGTGACCTTATTGCCTTCAGGGATTCTTTAAAAATGCTTCCACCAATAAAGCAGCAGCTTTCAGACATACCGTGTGAGCTTACCGATGAGATTAATGAAGAGTTCGACGAGCTTAAGGATATATATGAGCTTTTACTTTCATCCATTGAGGATGAGCCTCCTATCTCACAGCGCGACGGAGATATCATAAAAGCTGGCTACAACGAGGAGGTTGACCGTCTTCGAGACGCAAAAACCAAGGGAAAGACATGGCTTGCAGAGCTCGAAGCCGGTGAGCGTGAAAAAACAGGCATCAAAAACTTAAGAATCAAGTATAACAAGGTATTTGGATATTACCTTGAGGTCACAAACTCCTTCAAGGATATGGTTCCGGATTATTACGTGAGAAAGCAGACACTCACCAATGCCGAGCGCTACATCACACCGGAGCTTAAAGAGCTTGAGGATACCATTCTTGGAGCTGAAGACAGGCTCACATCACTTGAGTATGAGCTGTTTCGTGATGTAAGAAAACAGATTTCCTGCAATGTTTCAAGGATTCAGAAAACAGCCAGAGCTATAGCACAGATTGATGTTTTTGCTTCGCTTGCGCTTGTTGCCAGCCAGAATAATTACTGCAAGCCAAAGATAAATGAAAGCGGAATAATAGACATAAAAAACGGACGTCATCCTGTAGTTGAAAAAATGATTACAAATGACATGTTTATAGAAAACGATACATATCTGGATCAGCACAAAAACAGAATCTCAATCATCACAGGGCCAAACATGGCTGGTAAATCCACCTACATGAGACAGACAGCACTTATCGTTCTCATGGCACAGATTGGAAGCTTTGTACCTGCACAAACAGCAAATATCGGTATTGTAGACCGTATCTTCACGCGAGTCGGCGCATCTGACGACCTTGCAAGCGGCCAGAGTACATTTATGGTTGAGATGAACGAGGTTGCAAATATACTAAGAAATGCGACCGCCAAATCCCTGCTCATTCTCGATGAGATTGGACGAGGCACGAGTACATTTGACGGACTAAGCATCGCCTGGGCAGTTGTAGAGCATATAAGTAATCCAAAGCTCCTCGGAGCAAAGACGCTTTTTGCAACCCATTATCACGAGCTCACCGAGCTTGAGGGCAAGCTTGACAGTGTAAATAACTATTGCATCGCTGTAAAGGAAAAGGGCGATGATATAGTTTTCTTAAGAAAAATCGTAAAGGGCGGAGCTGACAGAAGCTATGGTATACAGGTTGCAAAGCTTGCAGGGCTGCCGGATTCAGTCATAGAGCGTGCCAAAGAAATCGCAGAGCAGCTTCTTGCAAATGATATCACAGATACTGTAAAAAGCATATCCGTTGACAATGGCCACAAGCATAAAAAGGAGCATCTTGACGAGGTTGATATGACACAGATTTCGCTTTTCGACACAGTGAAGGATGATGACATAATTGACGAGCTTCGAAGCATAGACATAGGCAACATGACACCACTTGATGCGTTAAACAAGCTGTATCAGCTCCAGAACAAGGTTAAAAACCGCTGGTAGAAAGGATTAAAATGCCAAATATTGCCATATTAAATCAGGAAACAATAGATAAAATAGCTGCAGGAGAGGTTGTTGAGCGTCCGTGCTCCGTGGTTAAAGAGCTGGTGGAAAATGCCATAGATGCAGGCTCCACAGCCATCACTGTCGAGATAAAGGAAGGCGGAATCTCATTCATCCGTATCACCGACAATGGCTGCGGAATTGAAAGAGACCAGGTTGCGGTTGCATTTTACCGTCACAGCACGAGTAAAATCCGCTCGGCAGAGGATTTACTTACTGTAAAGTCTCTCGGCTTCAGAGGTGAGGCGCTGTCAAGCATCTCGGCCGTTGCCCGCGTTGAGCTTATCACAAAAACCTACGATGAGCTCACCGGCACCAGATATGTGATTGAAGGCTCGAAGGAGCTTTCCAACGAGGAAATCGGTGCTCCGGACGGTACTACCTTCATAGTAAAGGATTTGTTTTACAATGTTCCGGCAAGACGTAAGTTTTTAAAGACGGCACAGACAGAGGGCAGCTACATAAGCGATATGGTTGAAAAGCTTGCGCTTTCGCATCCTGATATATCGTTTAAGTTCATAAACAATAACCAGACAAAGCTTCATACCTCCGGAAACGGCAACAGAAAGGATATCATATACCATATATTCGGACGCGAGATATCGTCATCACTGCTTGAGGTGAAGCATGAATGCGAATACTTTAAGGTGGAGGGCTTTATAGGAAAGCCTGTTATCACAAGGGGCAACAGAAATTATGAGAATTATTTCATAAACGGCAGGTATGTAAAGAGCAATATATTGTCACGTGCAATAGAGGAGGCCTACAAGAGCTTTCTAATGCAGCATCAGTATCCGTTTACAGTGCTTTACTTTACATTTTTCAGTGAGCTGGATGTCAACGTGCATCCGACCAAGATGGAGCTTAGGTTCGACAACAACAACGAGATATATGTTGAATTGTGTGACACAATATATGCAATTCTATCCCACAAGGAGATGATTCCCGAGGTGCCTGTAGACAGTACGCCGGCGCCTAAAAAGATAGTGCATGAGTATAAGGAGCCAATACCGGAGCCGTTTGAGAAGAGGCGTATCAATGAGGTGAGGGCAGCGGAATCAAGGAGTGTGTACGGACAGAGCGTGACGTCAACAGTAAAAAATTACTCAGCAACAGAACCTGCTGCAAAAGCGCCTGAGACTTCCACCGCGTATGAACCTGCACAGGTTGTCACCGGCACCCAGCAGACACTCGGCGATTACGACAAGGTTTTTCTTACAGAAAGCTCAAAGAAGCAGTTTTCCATCATAGGCCAGCTCTTTAAGACATACTGGTTAATAGAATTTGAGGACAAGCTGTACATCATAGACCAGCATGCAGCTCATGAGAAGGTGCTATATGAAAAAACGATGGCAAGACTTGCCAATAAGGATTTTACATCACAGCGCATAAGCCCTCCGATTGTCATGACACTTGATGCCAGAGAATGTGAGATGCTTGAGAAATACAGGCCGCAGATAGAACAGTTTGGCTATGAGGTGGAGCATTTTGGCGGCAAGGAATACATGATCAGTGCAATTCCGGATAATTTGTTTAACATAGATATGAAGGATCTGTTTATAGAGATGCTCGATGATTTTTCCAATTCGACAGGCAGACAGACTCCTGATATCATCACGGAAAAGGTCGCATCCATGTCGTGCAAGGCAGCAGTCAAGGGCAATGACAAGCTTACTCTTCCTGAGATAAATAAGCTGATAGATGAGCTTTTGTCACTCGACAATCCTTACAACTGCCCACACGGCAGACCAACCATTATCTCTATGAGCAAATATGAGATAGAAAAGAAATTCAAACGTATCGTATGACAACATACACATTTGGACTGAGGTGCAATATGACACAAAAACCGATGATTGTCCTGACAGGACCGACAGCAGTAGGAAAGACAGCTCTATCGATTGAGCTTGCAAAAAAAATAAATGGTGCTATAATATCCGCGGATTCCATGCAGGTATACAAATACATGGATATAGGCTCTGCGAAGGTTACAGTCGATGAGATGGACGGCATAAAGCACTATCTGATAGATGAACTTGAGCCCTCTGACGAGTTCAATGTATTTATCTTTAAGGATATGGCCAAAAAAGCACTTAATGAAATATACGAAGCAGGAAAGATACCGATAGTTGTCGGCGGCACCGGCTTTTATATACAGGCGCTTTTGTATGACATTGATTTCACAAAGCAGGATGTGGATGAGTCGTACAGAAAGAGCCTTTACGACTTTGCTAACGAGCACGGAAACCATGCACTGCATGAAAAGCTTAAGGATATCGACCCTGCATCCTACGAGAGCATCCATGAGAATAACGTAAAGCGCGTCATCAGGGCAATTGAATACTATCACACCTGCCATGAACCGATTTCAAAGCACAATGAGACTGAAAGAGCCAAGCAGTCTCCATACAGTTTTGCCTATTTTGTACTGGATGATGTAAGACAAAGACTCTATGAGAGGATAGATAAGAGAGTTGATATCATGGTTTCAAACGGACTTGTCAATGAGGTGAAAAAGCTAAAGGCAATGGGCTGTACAAGCGATATGGTATCCATGAAGGGTATAGGATATAAGGAAATCCTTGCATATCTTGATGGAGAATATTCACTTGATGAGGCTGTGGACAAGGTAAAGCTTGAGTCAAGGCGTTTTGCAAAGAGACAGCTAACCTGGTTTAGGAGAGAAAAAGATACCATATGGATAGAAAAAAATGAATATTCATATGATGATAATAAAATATTAAATAAAATACAAGAAATTTTAGCAGAAAAGAGGATTATAATTTGTTAGATACCAATGAAGCCATTTACAGGCAGTATGAGACACTTGGAATATCAAAGGAGGTTTTGGATTTCGGAACCTCTGTAGAAAAGGAGCTTAAGGAGCGTTTTGACAAAATAGACACAAATGCTGAGTATAATCAGCTTAAGGTCATAGCCGCCATGCAGAAAAACAAGGTGAGCGCAGAATGCTTCCAGGCATCAAGCGGCTACGGCTACAATGACCTCGGAAGGGATACACTTGAGAGAGTGTACGCAGACTGTTTTGGCGCAGAAGATGCACTTGTAAGGCCTCAGATTACCTGTGGCACACATGCACTTGCACTTGCACTCATGTCAAACCTGCGCCCGGGCGATGAGCTTTTAAGCCCTGTCGGAAAGCCTTACGATACACTTGAGGAGGTAATAGGCATACGCCCTTCAAAGGGCTCGCTTGCTGAGTACGGTATCACATATGCGCAGGTTGACTTACTGCCTGACGGTGAGTTTGACTATAACGGAATAAAGAAAGCCATCAACGAAAAAACAAAGCTTGTCACAATCCAGCGCTCTAAGGGCTATGCTACAAGACATACACTTTCGGTCAAAAGAATAGGCGAACTCATTGCCTTTGTAAAGAGCATAAAGCCTGATGTGATCTGTATGGTCGATAACTGCTACGGTGAGTTTGTCGAGGATACAGAGCCTATCCAGGTTGGAGCGGACATGATGGTTGGCTCACTGATCAAAAATCCGGGAGGCGGACTTGCACCAATCGGAGGCTATATTGTCGGCAAAAAGGAATGTGTTGAAAATGCCGCATACCGTCTCACATCTCCTGGACTTGGCAAGGAGGTTGGAGCCTCACTCGGAGTCATCCAGTCATTTTATCAGGGCTTTTTCCTTGCACCGACAGTCGTAAGCGGAGCATTAAAGGGAGCAATCTTTGCCGCAAAAATCTATGAAAAGCTTGGTTTTAAGGTGGTTCCTGACGGTACTGAAAGCCGCCACGATATCATACAGGCTGTAGAGTTCAATAACCGCGATGCCATGATAGCCTTCTGCGAGGGCATTCAGGCAGCAGCACCTGTAGACAGCTATGTGACCCCTGAGCCATGGGCTATGCCGGGCTATGACAGTGATGTCATCATGGCAGCAGGCGCATTTGTGCAGGGCTCATCCATTGAGCTTTCTGCCGATGGCCCTGTGAAGCCGCCATATGCGGTTTATTTCCAGGGAGGACTCACATGGTACCATGCAAAGCTTGGAATTTTGATGTCTTTACAAAAACTTTATGAGAGAAATCTTGTTAAGCTGGATTAGGTGTGCTACAATTAACTGAAAACTTTGCTTAAATCCGTTGTCAATCGCCTGGGAGAAGCGAAAGGGATTAATGCATAATAACAAAACAATTAAAAATCTGCCGGCTTCAGAGCGACCATATGAGAAATTTTTATCGCTTGGAGCATCAGGCCTGTCAGACGCTGATTTACTTGCCATCATTATAAAGACCGGCACAAGAGACAAGACTGTGATTGATATTGCGCAGGACATACTTTCCGGCAGGCATGGTAATCTGCTCAATCTCTATGAGATGTCCTATGAGGAGCTTCTTAGTATTCCCGGGATAGGGCAGATAAAAGCTATACAGCTTAAGGCGATAGCAGAGCTGTCGCTTCGCATAGCAAAGACAAAAAAGGTTCAAAGCATCAGAATGAATAATCCTCAGACAATAGCTGACTACTACATGGAGCAGATGAGACATCTCACAAATGAAGTCGTCATTTGTGCCTATTTTGATGTTAAAAGCAGATTCTTAGGAGACAAGTTCATATCCAAGGGTTCACTAAGCTCATCTGTAGTGGACATAGGCTCCATCATCAGGACCGCCCTGGACAAAAATGCATCAAAACTTGTTTTATTGCACAATCATCCAAGCGGAGATTGTACTCCCAGCAGAAATGATATTGCTGTCACAGACAGATTAATTGAGGGCTCAGGGATTTTTTCCATAGAGCTTTGTGACCATATCATAATCGGAGATAACGAATATTATAGCTTCTATGAAAATAAACTTATATAAACAGAAGACGAGGTAGAATTATTATGAGCAACAACGTTTACGGAATTGATCTGGGAACAAACAATTTCAAGGTATACTCAAAGGCTACAGGCAAGACAATGCTTGAGAAAAACACAATAGCCGTAATAGACAAAAATCAGATATATGCATATGGAGACAGCGCATATGCCATGTATGAAAAGGCGCCTGAGACAATCAACGTCATATTTCCTGTTGTAGAGGGAGTTATTGCTGACTATAATCTGCTTCAGACTATGATTTTTGACTTTTTGGAGCACAAGACAAAGGCACGTATCAAAAATGCTGAGTTCATCATCGCTGTGCCGACAGATATCACAGATGTAGAGAAAAGAGCATTCTACGAGCTCTTCTATAAGAGCAAATCAAAGCCTAAAAAGGTCATGCTCTGTGAGAAGCCTATCGCTGATGCTGTAGGTCTTGGAATAGATGTAAACGAGCCAACCGGTGTCATGATAGTAGATATGGGCGCTGACACAACAGAGACATCCGTTATTTCACTCGGTGGCCTGGTGCTTAGTGACCTGCTTCATTTCGGTGGCAACAGACTTGACGAGTCAATTATCTCCTTTGTACGAAAGGAGTTCAATCTTGTAATCGGACAAAAGACTGCAAAGCTGTTGAAGGAGACCATAGGTTCTGCACTTCCGGGAAGAGAGGACAGTATGGTCATAGTGGGACGTGATGTGGTAAGCGGCCTGCCTATTGAGATGGAAATTGGATCAAAGGTCGTTTACGAGGCTATGAAGTCAAACCTTGAGTCTATATGCACATCAATAAAAATGATTCTTGAGAAGACTCCGCCTGAGCTTGCAAAGGATATCATCCATTCAGGCATTTATATCACAGGAGGCGGCTCACAGCTTACAGGACTTGACCAGCTCTTTGAACAGATTACAGGTATAAAGGTCATCTGCTCAGAATGTCCTGAGGAGAGTGCAGTACGCGGACTCGTACAAATAGTTTCTGATTCAAAATATAAGAGACTTCCGTTCAGCATCAAAAAATAATAACCGAGGTTAACATGAGTAAGAATTTTCGCAATCGAAAGAGAAAGCACAATAAAAAGCTGCCTGCAAGATACACACTGTTGATTATGACAGCAGTCTGCTTTGTGACCATGCTGTTAAGCCTTACCTTAAATATCTCCGGTGGTCCTTTAAAGACTGCTGCCGGATATGTATTCATCCCAATGCAGAAAGGTATAAACAGCTTTGGAATCCACATTTCAGATAAGGTTACAGAAATACGCACATTAAAAAATGTCAAGGCTGAGAATAAAAAGCTCAAGGCCGAGGTAGAAGAGCTTACAACACAGCTCACAACCAACAAACTTGAACAGTATGAGCTTGACAATTACAGACAGCTTCTGGATTTGGATGCCAAATATCCATCATATCCCAAGGTCGCTGCCAGTGTCATAGCAAAGGACAGCGGAAACTGGTTTTCTACCTTTACTATCGACAAAGGAAAAAAGGACGGAGTGGACGTAGGCATGAATGTGCTTGCGGGAAGCGGACTTGTAGGTATTGTTACCGATGCTGGCGATAATTTTGCCAAGGTACGCTGTATCATAGATGATGCCAGCAAGGTCAGTGGCATGGTTTCCACCACGGAGGACAACCTCACCGTCAGTGGCAATATAAAAACCATGAACGATGACAAGGTAATTACCTTTACGGAGTTAAAGGATGACGACAACAAGGTAAAAGAGGGCGATCCTGTAGTTACCTCATACGTGTCAGACCGTTACCAGCAGGGCATACTGATTGGCTATGTAACAAAAATCGAAAATAATTCCAACAATCTGACAAAATCCGGCACTATCACACCGGTTGTAGATTTTGAGCATATCGAAAATGTCATGGTCATAACACAGCTTAAGCAGACCGGTGACACTAAGACAGCTGACGACACCGAAAGTACAGAAACAGCCGGTGACAGCCAGACTGAAAATTCAACTGAAAATAAGTAAGGAGCAGCATGAGACGTAGAATTGTTTTATTTATAATAATAACTTTATGCTTTTTATTGCAGACCACGCTGTTTAAGACTCTTTCCTTTGCCAATATCTCACCAAACCTGTTGATTATAGCCGTATCATCCTTTGGCTTTATGCGTGGCAAAAAGGAAGGACTGTGGGTAGGCTTCTTTTGTGGCCTGCTTATTGACATATTTTGCGGAAATTATATAGGACTGTATGCTTTAATATATATGTATATCGGTTTTATCAATGGATTATTCCAGAAAAGATTCTATCCTGACGATATAAAGCTTCCTATGCTTCTGATAGGAGGCAGCGATTTGTTTTACAATCTGGTAGTATACTTTTTCATGTTTTTACTGCGTGGCAGATTTAGCTTTTTGTACTATCTGAAGTCAATTATCATACCTGAATTTGTATACACAATGGTTATCAGTATACTTTTGTATCTGGTATTTCTTAAGTTAAACCAGAAGCTGGAAGCACACGAGAAAAGGAGAGCAAAGAAATTTGATTTATGATATAAAAGATTTTCTGAAGAAATTTTTCAGCTCAAGGCTTTTTGTATTGGCAGCAGTAATTATTTTCATGTTTGCCCTGCTTGCCGAAAGAGTCTTTACCCTTCAGATTATTAAAGGTGCAGATTATCAGAAAAACTTCATAATGCTGATTAAAAAGCCGCTTTCCATAGAGGCATCAAGAGGCAATATATACGATGTAAATGGTGAGCTGCTTGCTTACAATCAGCTTGCATATTCTGTAGTCATCTCAGACAACGGCAGCTATTCATCTACGAAGGAGCACAATCGTCTTTTAAACAAAGAGCTTAATGAAATTATCAATGTGATAAAAAATAATGGTGGCTCCATATACAATGATTTTCCGGTTGTTTTAAACGATGATGGTACATACAGCTTTACATTCACATCTGAAACCTCAAAAAAGAGATTTCTGTCAGATGTGTTCGGAAAGAAATATGATAAGCTCGAATACAATAAAGCGCTTGGATTTGACGAGGCAAATGCCAGCGCCCAGAATATTATTGATTTTCTAAGCTCTGACCAGAATGAATGCTTTGATATAAGCAGCAAGTATGATACGCAGGCCACTTATGATATTGTAGTGATGAGATATGCCATAAAACAGAACCGATTCACTAAATACAAAACCACTACTATTGCAAAGGATGTAAATGATTCGATAGTAGCATATGTCAATGAGCATTCAGATACTCTTACCGGCATATCAGTTGAAGAGGATACCATCCGCAAGTACAACTATCCTGAATATATTTCATCGCTCATAGGATACACAGGCAAGATATCTACCGACGAGTATAATGAGCTGTCAAAGGATGATGACTCATATACACAAAATGATATGGTAGGTAAGTCAGGCTTGGAGCAGTACTATGAGAGCTATCTGCGAGGCAAAAACGGTGAAAAACAGGTCTATGTAAACAATGTCGGTAAGATAAACGAGGTAATAAGTCAGGAGAATCCTGTTTCCGGAAATGATGTCTACTTAAGTATTGACATCAAACTGCAGGAGGCCACATACAAGCTGTTAGAGCAGGAGATAGCCGGAATTGTTTACTCCAAAATAAAATCCGGTGAAATACCTATAACTGATGTTTACTTTGCACTGATCAACAACAACGTAGTTGACCTGACACATTTCAATGCATCAGATGCATCAGCAACTGAGCAGGCTATATACAATTCCTTCAGCGGTCAGCTGCAGGATGCATTATCCACTATTGACGGAGAGCTTGAAAGTGGTACTTCAGGCACTGCTTCCATGTCGGAGCAGACACTTGATTATTTTACATGTGTTATGTCAGTGCTAAACGATGATGGACTGCTGTTGAACAAACAGATAGATACCTCTGATTCCACATATGCCTCATGGAAGGCTGGCACACTCTCACCGCGTGATTATCTCAAATACTGCATTTCAAAGCAGTGGATAGATATCACAAAGCTTGATGTGGACCAGAAGTATGCTGATTCAAGCGAGATTTACACAGCACTCTGCTCGTATATCAGGGATGCCATGACTGACAATAAAGACTTTGCCAAAATTATATACAAATATATGGTAAATTCCGGGGCGGTCACTGGACAGCAGCTGTGCCTTCTGCTTTTTGACCAGGGTGTACTCGATTATGACGATGCAACAGTAAGCAACATTGCCAATGGCTCCATCAGTCCATATGCATTTCTTATGGACAAAATAAACAATATAGAGATAACACCTGCACAGCTTGCCCTTGACCCATGTACAGGCTCCTGTGTAATAACTGATGTAAAGACAGGACAGCTAAAGGCTTTAGTCAGCTATCCGGGCTATGACAATAACAAGCTTGCAAACACTGTAGATGCTGATTACTACCAGTCTCTCAGAGAGGACAAGTCTAATCCACTATGGAATTATGCAACCCAGGAGCAGACTGCACCGGGATCTACCTTCAAGATGGTATCAAGCACCGCAGGTCTTGCCGAGGGAGTCATTGATACCTCGTCAAAGATTAATTGTACCGGAATATTTACAGAAATCAGCAATCAGCCAAAATGCTGGATTTATCCCGGAGCGCATGGTATGGACAATGTATCTGAAGCTTTAAGGGATTCATGTAACGTATTCTTCTACACAACAGGCTTCAGGCTTGCAAGCAAGGACACCGGTTCATATGACGATGAAAACGGTATGAAATACATACAAAAATATGCATCTATATACGGACTGGACCAGAAATCAGGTGTTGAGATAGTAGAAAAGACGCCGTCCATTGCCACACAGTATCCTGTTATGGCAGCTATCGGACAGAGTAATAACAACTTTACGACTATTTCTCTTTCAAGATATGTGACAGCAGTTGCTTCCGGAAAGCTTTATGACTATAAGCTGATGAACAAAATTGTGGATGCAGACGGCAAAACAGTCAAACAGTATGATTCAAAATCAACCGATATATCAGGCACACTCACTCAAAGCCAGTGGGATGCCATCCATCAGGGAATGCGTATGGTGGTCGAAGACCTGCACGATGTATTTGGCGGCTTTACAGGTGTTGAGGTGTCCGGTAAGACAGGAACAGCACAGCAGGTTGAGACAAGACCAAACCATGCACTGTTTGTAGGATACGCTCCATCAAGCGATCCTGAAATTACAATAGCTACACGTATATCATATGGATACAGCTCACACAATGCTGCAGCTGCATCCAGAAATATAATTTCATATTATTATAATCTGGAGTCACTTGACGATTTACTCGCAGTCAAGGCTGAGGGTGTAAACTCATCAGGCTCAAGTGCCAGAACAGACTAGGAGGTTTATTTTTGTGAGTGAAGCAATAGTTTTCACTTCAGGAAAAGGCGGTGTTGGAAAAACTACGGTTATTTCCAACATCGGAGTTGAACTTTCACAGTTAGATAAAAAAGTCATCATGCTCGATACAGACATGGGACTTCGCAATCTGGACCTGGTAATGGGAATAGAGGACAAGGTCAATTACAATATCCTCGACATCTTAAACCGCTCATGCCGTATCAGACAGGCAATCATACGCAATAAAAAGTATCCCAATCTATATGTAATTCCTGCAGCACCTTCCATGGATACGCTATGCAGCTATGAGGCACGCTTCAAGATACTTATAGAGGAGCTTAAAGCAAGCTTTGATTATTGTCTGATAGATTCTCCGGCGGGTATCGACAGCGGCTTTTGGTTTTCAGTCTCACCTGCAGACCGTGCGATAGTAGTTACCACACCGCATGTATCTGCAATACACGATGCAAGACGATGCATAAGCCTGCTCGACAGCGCACATCTTGACGATATATCAGTCATTGTTAATGCATATGACAAGCATATGGTAAGAAGGCATCAGATGATATCCGATAATGATATTACAGCACTTCTTTCAACCAGGATTATTGGCACTATTCCATATGACAAAAGTGTTATCATTTGCCAGAACAGAGGAATACCTGTCCGTGAGGCCAAAAGCAGGCTTGGTCCTGTATTTGCCCGAATATCCGGTCAGATAATCCATTCCTCTGACGATATGAGAGGTGCCGCTGTATGATGCATAAATTTTCCAAAACAGGAGAATACGCCAAGAAAAGGCTTAAAATAGCACTTGCAGAAGATAGGAGCACAATATCTGCTTCTGACAATATGGCACAGATTAAAAAAGAAATAAAAAGCGTGATACAAAGACATATGAATATAAACGATGATGCTTACGAGGTCCGGATTATCATGCGCGACAAAAAATCAATTAATAACCTTTAATAAATACCTTTTGACCATCATATCATTAGTATTAGAATTAAGATTACAGAGATAACAGATAGGAAGTAACAAAATGCTCAAACAGTACAGACTAAAGAATTATCACTTTCAATTAGTAGTATACATAATAGCTTTGTCGATTATAGGCATCCTGCTGATAGGCAGTGCCAAGCACTCCGTACAAAGCAAGCAGATAATAGGCTTTGTAATGGGACTGACTATTATGATAGTGCTTTCCCTTATAGATTACACATTTCTGCTCAAATTCGTGTGGATATACTATGCCGGAATGATTGTGCTGTTGTTGCTTGTTCTATTTGCAGGTGATGATGCAAAGGGTGCACAGCGCTGGTTTGAAATCGCAGGTATCAGATTCCAGCCGTCAGAGATTGCGAAAATTATACTGATTTTGTTTTTTGCCTATTTCTTTTCCAGGTTTGAGGATAGTATAAATACAGTAAGAACTCTTGCATTATCTGTAATTTTTGCCGGTATACCTTTATTTCTTATCTTAAAACAGCCGGACAACTCAACAACAATTCTTACTGCATTAATTTTCGCTACCCTCTTGTTTATTAGCGGATTAAGTTATAAAATAATAATGCCGGTACTTGGAGTTTCAGTACCGATAGTTTTGATAGTGATAAGCTATATATATACACATGCCGATGCACTCATCAAAAAAGGCTTTTATCCTGCTGCGCGTATCATGTCGTGGCTCGACCCGACAAATTACGCTGATACAGCAGCACAGCAAAGGAACTCTATCTGGGCTATAGGCTCAGGACAGTTGTTTGGCAAGGGACTTAACAACTCTGTTGTAACCTCTATGAAGAACACCAACTACATCATAGAGCCTCAAACAGATTTTATATTTGCTGTTGCCGGAGAGGAGCTTGGCTTTATTGGTACAATCAGTATAATAATTCTTTTGCTTCTTATCGTAATTGAGTGTATACTTATAGCAAGGAAGGCAAAGGACACAAGCGGAAAGCTCATATGCTGTGGCATGGGAGCACTTATAGGCTTTCAGGCCTTTATCAATTTGTGCGTAGCCACAGGTCTTATGCCCAATACCGGTATGACTCTTCCCTTTGTCAGCTATGGACTTACGTCACTTGTTTCACTGTACATGGGAATGGGAATTGTCCTGAATGTAGGATTACAGCCGAAGAAATATTCATAGGGAGGTTAGCAATGAACATAGGATTAGTTGCACATGATTCAAAGAAAAAACTGATGCAGAACTTCTGCATAGCATACAGAGGTATCTTAAGCAAAAATAATTTGTACGCGACAGGCACCACAGGACGTCTTATAGAGGAGGTTGCAAACCTCTCAGTACACAAATATCTTGCAGGACACTTAGGAGGCATCCAGCAGCTTGGGGCACAGATTGAGCACAATGACATAGACCTTGTCATCTTTCTGCGTGATCCATTAAAGCCAAAGCCACACGAGCCTGAGGTAAACAGTATTTTCCGTATTTGTGATGAGCATAATATACCACTTGCCACCAATCTGGCTACAGCAGAGCTGCTCATTTTATCATTGGACAGAGGAGATCTTGACTGGCGTGAGATGTACAAGTAAACAAAGATTTAAACGACTGCTATGTCTGACATGCATAGCAGCGGTTTTTATGACCGGCTGTGGTACAAAGATTGAGAATGCATATGATACTTATTCCACCGATTATATAAATGGATACAACGGAAGTAATTATTTTGCATCCAACCTTTGCGTCACAAATGATGTCAATTTTGGTCAGGACAATATGCAGTTTGCAAAAACCGCAGAGGGAGCCGGAGCCTTTAATATAGACACTCATCAGGTGCTGTATAGCCAGAATCTGTTTGAAAAACTCTATCCTGCAAGCACTACAAAGATTTTAACTGCATACATAATTCTTAAAAACTGTGATTTAAATGCGACAGTCACAGTAAGCCATGACGCTGCAAATCCGGGTCATTCATCATCAGTATGTGGCCTAAAGGAGGGCGATGTCATTACAGTGCAGGACTTATTGTATGGGCTCTTACTTGAAAGTGGCAATGATGCGGCAATAGCATTGGCAGAGTACTGCAGTGGTTCTGTAGAAGAATTTGCCAAGCTGATGAACAGCACTGCAAAAAGTTTTGGTGCCACAAACAGCAGTTTTGTCAACCCAAGCGGTCTTCCTGATGAAAATCATTACACTACCATATATGACATGTATCTCATTTTTTCCAATGCCATATCCTTAGAGAGCTTTGTTGCAATCATCAGTTCACAGACTCATGATGTGGCATATACAAATGCCCAGGGCGCGGCTGTTTCAAAGACCTTTAAGAATACCTGCGGCTATCTGACCGGAGCATATACAGCCCCTGAAAACGTCACAGTGACAGGAGGAAAGACAGGCACTACGGGGGAAGCCGGCCATTGCCTCGTACTGCTAAGCCAGAATGCTAAAAATGAGCGCATCATAAGCATAGTTTACAAGGCAGATGGTAAAAAGGATCTTTATAGCTTCATGAATGAAATACTTAGTGGATTTGCTAATTAAATATTGAGTTTTATGGTTATTTATACTATAATAATATAAAAATACAATTATTTTTTATTAATAATCACAATATTTATCCATAGGAGGAATGAGCCATGATAGAAATTATTTGTGGAGACAAGGGCAAGGGCAAGACAAAAGAGCTGTTAGACAAGGTAAATTCATCAATTAAGGGAAATGAAGGTTCCATAGTTTTTCTTGATAAGAGCCAGAAGCACATGTATGAGCTTAATAACCAGGTTCGACTAATCAATGTTATGGACTATCCTATTGACAATTGTGATGAATTTTTAGGATTTATATGCGGAATCATATCGCAGGATCATGATCTGGAGGAGATGTATTTAGACAGCTTCCTTACAATTGCATCACTTGATGATGAGGGGGATATCACCAAGGCAATCGAAAAGCTTGATATAATCAGCGAGAAGTTTAAGGTGAAGTTCATCTTAAGTGTTTCAAGGAATATTGACAAGTTGCCTGAATGTGCCAAGGCAAAGGTTATCATTTCTTTATAAATGATTAATTAGGGGGATGTGTATTTCACATCCCTTTTTTAAGGAGTAAAATTGTGTCCCGAAAGAATAAAAAAGTACTGAAATATCGCACCGGCTTCAATCTGAATATCGGTTTTATAGTGTTTTTTGTAATAATAATCTATGTGATTTTTCACATATTTACGTATTTCACCTCAAACCCGGTATCTGAATACGAGGTACAACAGGGTACTATAGCGACCAACAACATATATAAGGGCATGATAATCCGCGAGGAAAGTGTAGTGTATGCTGAGGAATCAGGAAACCTCAACTACTTTGTGTCAAACGGCTCAAAGGTTGCAACAAGTGATGTTGTCTACTCTGTTGATACAGACGGCTCCATTGCAACCCAGATTACCGGTGCTCAAAATGATGCTTCCGCCATCACTGACGAGGATGCCGGGAAAATTATCACTGACATAAACAGCTTTTCATCCGGCTACAACAGACGATACTTTTCAAAGGTTTATACCTTCAAAAACGATCTGTCTGCACAGCTGACACAGGTTCTCAGTCAAAATGCACTGACAAGCCTAGCAGATACTATCAGTACTGCTGAGGCTAACAACACCTTCTATACATATAAGCCGACAGCTCCCGGAATAGTCTATTACGGAATAGACGGCTATGAGGATGTCACTACAGACAGCTTCACTCTGGATCAGTACAACAACACTAATTATGAAGAGACTGATTTAACCAACAACAGCACCATCAATCAGCTGGATCCTGTTTATAAGCTGATTACAAGTGAGAACTGGAATATACTCATAAATGTTCCTGACAATGTTGCCAAGAGCCTGAATGACAAGTCAGTCATAAAAATCAGATTCTGCGATGATGACTATACAACCACGGTATCGTTCAGCCTTTTGAAGAAGGATGATGCTTTTTTCCTGAAGCTGAATATGAAAAACTCGCTCATCCGCTATATAAATGAGCGTTTTACCAATATAGAGCTCGTGCTTGGAGCAGACACCGGGCTTAAAATACCTAATTCAGCTATAACCAAAAAGGAATTTTTCACTATTCCTAAGGATTATTTCACTGCAAGCGGCGATTCCGATGCTTCATCGCTCATGATAAAGGATAAAAGCAGTGGCTCAGTTAATATAGTCAGTCCAACAATATTCAGCCAGAATGATGACTTTTATTTCGTAGATGATGAATATCTTAAGGACGGCGATATCATTGTAAAGCCTGATTCTTCGTCAACCTACAGGGTGGGAACAGATAAGGACAAGCTCACAGGTGTCTACAATATCAACAAAGGATACGCTGTGTTTAAGCAGATAAAGGTACTTGCATCAAACGATGACTACACAATTGTAGAAGCCAAAACGCCATATGGCATTTCGCTTTATGACCATATAGCCTTGGATGGCAAATCCGTGAAGGAAAATCAGACCATAACCAAATAATTATTGGTAATAAATATTGATAAAATATACAGAAGGGACAGATTTTATGTTAAAAGACAACTTACATCAGGTTCAGCAAAATATAAAGGCCGCATGTGACAGAGCTCACAGAAACTATAGTGATGTCACACTAATTGCAGTCAGCAAAACCAAACCTGTTGAGATGCTCAGTGAGATATACGATGAGGGCATCCGTGAGTTCGGCGAGAATAAGGTACAGGAAATGTGTGAAAAGATGGAGGTTATGCCAAAAGATATTCACTGGCACATGATTGGGCATCTTCAGACCAACAAGGTGAAGTATATAGTTGGAAAAACTTCACTTATTCACTCTGTAGATTCACTGCATCTGGCAAAGGAGATACAAAAGCAGGCCATAAAGCATGACTGTAGCTGCGACATACTGGTTGAGGTCAATATTGCAGGAGAGGCATCTAAGTTTGGCACATCACGAGATGAGGCTATCTCCTTAGTTGAAGAAATTGCTAAACTGGACCATATCCATATAAAAGGACTTATGACTATAGCACCATTTGTAGATGATCCTGAGGATAACAGACAATACTTTAGAGATATTAAGCAATTATCAGTTGACATAGCACAAAAAAACATAGATAATGTCAGTATGAATGTTCTGTCAATGGGTATGACAGGAGATTACACAGTAGCAATAGAAGAGGGCGCAACAATGGTACGTGTCGGTACCGGAATATTTGGAGAGCGCGACTACAGCAAGGCTAACTGATACTTTGCATATGCTATACACAAAATAAAAATAGAAAAGGAATATAGAAATGAGTTTCATAGATAAGATTCTTGACAAAATGAGTTTAAATTCTGAGGACGATGAGGAGTTCGATAACGAGGATTATTACCTCGATGATGAGGAAGAAGAAGAGCTTCCAAGAAATCCTTTCCGCAGAAAAAAAGAGGCTGCTGAAGAGGAACCGGCCATAAAAAGCACAAGGCGTGATACAACACCAAAGGAGAAGCCTGTTAAGACTACATCCAAGATTACACCAATATCAAAATCATCCAGAAAGCAGGTATCATCAGACATGGAAGTTTGCGTAATAAAACCAAGTTCAATTGAAGACGAAATAGAAATAACAGACACATTACTTAACGGACGTACAGTCGTCATCAACATGGAGGGACTTAATGTCGATGTGGCACAGCGCATCATAGATTTCACATCAGGCTCAGCATATGCCCTGCACGGTAATCTGCAGAAGATATCCAACTTTATCTTCATCGCCACACCACACGGAGTAGATATCTCAGGAGATATCCAGAGTCTCATGGATTCATTTGATCTCCCGGGTTCATCTTATTAAGCGGAGTCTCTAATCAGCTATGAAGAAAAATAAAACAAAAAAACAGATGTGTACAGCAGGCATCATTGCATTGATTCTTGTAGCAATTGACCAGCTTACAAAGTATCTGGCTGTTATAAACCTAAAGCAATCATCCACGGGTGTGTTTGTTCTCATTCCGGGAGTTTTCGAGTTCAGATACCTGGAAAACCAGAGTGCTGCATTTGGTGTTGATCTACTTTCAATAATACAGAATATCTTTCATTTTACATATTGGTCTGAGAATCCATTGGCATTTTTGCGTGCCAAAATGATTTTTTTCTCAGTGATTACCATTGCAGTTGTTATACTTTTGTGTGTATGGTATCGCAAAATACCTGTCTCAAAACGTTTTAGACTGCTGAATGTTGTTGTAATACTGTTTGTTGCAGGTGCACTCGGCAATCTGATAGACCGTATTGTGAATAATTATGTGGTTGATTTCTTTTATTTTAGCCTGATTAATTTTCCGATATTCAATGTAGCCGATATATACGTCACTGTAGCGGCATTTATGTTTATCATACTCGGGCTGTTTTACTACAAGGAGGAGGATTTTTCCTTAATCTTCCCTGACAAAAAGCATGATGGAAAGCATGAAAATTAGTGCGGTATGCGCTTTTTTAAAGTGTGCAATATAGTTTTAAATATTTACTAAAATAAAAAAGAGAAAGCTTCACTATGAATAGAGATACATTTGAAGTCCAGAGTGAACAGGAGGGAGAACGTCTGGATAAATACCTAAGCAGCATTTATCCGGATATTTCTCGCTCCTTTTTTCAACGGATACTAAAAGAAAATCAAATACTGGTCAATGATAAGCCACAAAAAGCAAATTACAGGCTAAAGACTGATGACATAGTAGATGTCACAATTCCTGATGCCGTACAGACACCTATCCTGCCACAGGACATTCCTCTTGACATACTCTACGAGGATGATGACGTACTGGTAGTCAACAAGCCAAAGGGCATGGTTGTACACCCCTCAGCAGGGCATTACAGCGATACTCTTGTAAATGCCATAATGTACCACTGCAAGGACTCTTTAAGTGGCATAAACGGCGAAATACGGCCCGGTATAGTGCATCGCATAGACATGGACACCACCGGCTCCCTTATTGTCTGCAAGAACGATGAAAGCCATATAAAGATATCAGAACAGATAAAGGACCATAGCTGCAACCGTATATACGTGGGCATTGTCTGTGGCAATGTAAAGGATGACGAGGGCACCATAGAGGGCGCCATAGGCAGAAATCCCAATGACCGCAAGAAAATGGCGATCAATGAGAAAAACGGAAAGCCGGCTGTCACACATTATAAGGTGCTTGAACGCTTTGGTGACTACACATATATGCAGTTTAAGCTTGAGACCGGCAGGACACACCAGATACGCGTGCATATGGCAAGTATTAATCATCCCTTGCTTGGAGATATGCTGTATTCCAGCTATTCCCCGACGAAAAACCGCTTCAAAGGCCTTGAAGGACAGTGCCTGCATGCAAAAACAATAGGGTTTGTGCACCCAAAAACCGGTGAATACATGGAATTTGATGCACCTTTACCAAAATACTTTGCCAATTTGCTTGAAGTGTTATATAATATAAATAACAAATAAATTGAATTATCACATAGTGATATAGTATTAATTATTTATATAAGGGGGTCTGAATTATGGGATCAAACGAAATTTACACAATAGGAAGAGAATTTGGAAGCCTCGGAAAACAGGTCGGACAAGAATTAGCTAAAAGACTTGGAATTAAATTTTATGATAAAGAGCTCTTACAGAAGGCAGCTAAGGAATCAGGACTTTGCGAGGAAATATTTGAGTCGCATGACGAAAAGCCTACAAACAGCTTTTTATATTCGCTGGTCATGGACACCTACACAGGTGGCTCTTATTCCACAGCACCATTTCTTGATATGCCTCTGAATCACAAGGTATTTTTAGCACAGTTTGATGCTATCAAAAAGATTGCGGCAAATGAATCCTGTGTTATTGTAGGCCGCTGTGCAGATTATGCTTTAGCAGACGAGCCGCATTGTCTCAATATCTTCATACGTTCCAACATGGACGACAGAATTAAAAGAATCAGTGAAAGACTCAATGTCCCGGAGAACAAGGCTAAAGACATAATTAAGAAAAAAGATAAAGAGCGCTCGAGCTATTACAATTACTACACCAGTAAAAAATGGGGAGACGCAAGAAGCTATGATTTGTGCCTGAACACAAGCCAGATATCAGTTGAGGACTCAATCGAGCTTATACTTAAATACAGGGAATGCATGAGAAATCACAATAAATAATTGCATAATAAGTAATTGTATTGTTGTATAGAAAAACTATAGATATAAAGCCATCGGAGCTGATACAAATAGAGGTTTCGGTGGCTTATTCTTGTATTATTATAAAAGGTATCATCGATGCATGCTTCGATGATACCTTTTGACCCTTTAATCATAATATTGTTGTACGTATCGAAATTGCAGGTATTATGCAAAAAATAAGCAGATGTATGTTTTTGTTGTAGTACTTTAATACTTTTATAAGGTCATTTATTCGTTAAACTTGTGTTTAGCGAATAAATGAGTATCGCTAAAAAATAGTACCGCTCCGCTTGCAGTCTCTCAATACAGGAGGTAACTTATGAGTAAAATTTATCATATAAAACCCAAAAACCAGACAAAGCCCCCCAAAGATCCTGTTTGGAAATATATTTTAGTAATTGCATTAGTAATAATTTTCCTTTTAATACGTGACCATAGAATAGATTTATCAGGCCTTTATGATTTCATTATGAGTACAAGAGGAATCTTGAATAGAGTAAACGTCAAACCACGCGCCTTGGATAATTAGCATTTTTGTGAGACACTCTATAAGACACGAAAAAAATAATAGTTTTTTAGAGGAGGCAAACTATCATGGATAAATGTACTCACGATGTAAGGCGTGCTAACTGGTTAAATATCATAAATCAATGTCAGGAACGACCTGCAAACGTAACTGTCCATCAATGGCTGAAAGACAATGATATCAAGGAAAAATCTTATTATTACTGGCTGCGCAAGTTTCGTAAAGAATCATACGACCAGATGCAGCTGCCTGTAACAACCGAAAATCCTGCCGAAATTTCTTTTGTTGAAATAGCTGCCCCTGTTACATCAGAGAAAACTATTCAAACACGGGAATTTTCGTCAGCTTCTAACGCGACTGCAGTTGTCAGGAATGGTGATATCATTCTCGAAATATCAAACGATGTTTCAGATGCTGTGCTAAGCAGGCTCTTAAAGGAGGTAGTCCATGCTGGAGAACGTTGCTAAAATCAATCGGGTTGTGCTTGCGTGTGGTACAGTGGATCTGCGCAAAGGCATTGATGGTCTCTCGATGATCATTGGTGACAAATATAAGCAGAATCCTTTTGAGAAAGGAACCTTGTTCCTGTTCTGCGGTAGACGTTCCGACAGGATTAAAGGACTGCTTTGGATGGGCGATGGATTTCTTTTGCTGTATAAACGGATTGAATCCGGTTCACTATCCTGGCCAAGAACCACGGAAGACGCTGCGGATCTTACCGAAGAGCAATTCGATTACCTGATGCTCGGTTTAAATCCGCTCGATTCTAAAATCAAGGATGTAACACCACAAAATCCCTTCTGAGTTTGTGCAAAACAGAGATTTTTCAAAGACATTTATGACGTCAAAAAATCTATAGTTGAACCTGGTTTATATGCCTTTTTCACAACTGGTACAATGGTTAGCAGTTACTTGAAACAAATATCTTGAAATTTGAAAGCTCTATATTTCCCTGCGTTTATCAGCATCCTATAGCCTTATAGCGATAGGCATAATGACGGAGAGCTAACACACAAGAATTCGCTAATTAAAGCTGCTTCTGTTATAATGAAAACAGTTTAAGGGAGTGAAGCAATGGCACAGAAACATACATTGGAAGAACTGAATAATTGCAGCCGCGAAGAACTGATTACCATTGTTCTTATGATGCAGGGACAGCTCGATGCTTTAAATGATAACATCGAAAAACTCATTGAGCAGGTCCGCATTGCCAATAATTATAGATTTGGCAGGCATACAGAGAGCTTAAAATCAATCGAAGGCCAGCTTTCGTTTTTTGACGAAGCGGACGCCGCCTATGATGAATCTTCCAGGGAGCCTTCTGCTGAAGAGGTCATTACTGCCAAGCGTGCAAAGAAAAAAGGACAGCGGAATATCGACCTGAAAGATTTCCCGGAAGAAATACTTCCGCCATACAGTGTTTCTGAAGAACAGCTGGATGCTTTTTATGGAAAAGGCAATTGGCGCCGTATGCCGGATGAAACCTACAAGAGGCTTCGTCATGAGCCCGAAGCATGGACTGTCGAAATTCATACTGTCGAGGTGTATGTGGGAACTGATGGTGATCATCAGGATGAGTTCCTTCGTGGAAACAGACCCAAGGACTTGCTTCGCAACAGTATAGTGACGCCATCATTACTGGCATCAATACTTAATGTAAAATATGTGAATTCATCAGCATTACACCGGATTGAGCAGGAGTTTCAACGTAATGGCGTAAATATATCACGCCAGACAATGTCCAACTGGATTGTCAGATGCTCCCAGATGTACTTCACTCCGTTTGTTGAACGGATGAAGCAGGAGCTGCTGTCACTGCATGTCACACAGTCAGATGAAACACCGACTCAAGTAATAGCAGACAGCGACCACCCAAACAGCAAGTGCTATATGTGGGTGCACCGTTCCGGAGAGTTTTATACCCGACGCCCGATTGTGATATATGAGTACCAAAAAGGACGTGATCATCAAAAGCCTCTGGATTTTTACAAGGATTACAAAGGAATCCTTGTAACGGACAGCCTGCAGCAATATCATCTAGTTGATAAAAAGCTTCCAGATGTGACAAACGCAAACTGCTGGGCGCATGCAAGGCGTGATTTTGCGGATGCGGTTAAGGCTGCCGATAAAAAGGATCCGTCTTCTGTAAGGCAGTCTGTTGCCTATCAGGCATTGCAGAAGATAGCCGGGTTTTATAATGCTGACACTGAGTTAAAAGGGCTCTCATCAGAGGAACGGCTTCAAAAACGGCAGGAATTGATTCGGCCGCTGGTTGAGGAATTTTTTGCGTGGGTAAAACAACAGGTTAACGACTGTGCGGTACCTCCAAAATCCAAAACAGGCCAGGGGCTGAATTTCATAATCAATCAGGAAAAATATCTTAAGGTATTTCTTGAAGATGGAGATGTCCCTATCGATAATTCTGCCTCGGAGAGAGCCATACGCACCTTTTGCCTCGGCAAGAAAAACTGGATGTTCCACAATACAGCCAAAGGAGCATCTGCCAGTGCGATGGTATACAGTATTTCAGAAACAGCCAAGCTGAATAATCTGCGGCCGTATTATTATTTTAAATATATCCTCACAGAACTGCCAAAACTCTGTGAAGAAAAAGAAAATATAGATCCAGAAAAGCTGGACTATCTCATGCCATGGTCAGATAGTCTTCCGGACGAATGCAGGAAGCCACGTCGCCAATAATGGGCGGCGTTGATTTTAATGACTGGCGCATGGTTTGACGTTTACTGTGAAAGCGTCATGAAGCTTTCCTGAACCAGAAACTTCTGACTGATTTTGTTTAAGGTACACGAAAAAAGCATCCACAAGCGGTTTAATTATTGCCTGTCGCTGCTCAAGACGTTCCTTGGAATGAAGTTCTTTTAGTTTACCTTCTTCTCGATAGATTGCCTGGATCTGCTTCATAGCCATATATGATATAGTTCCTTTTCGTGCTTCCTTGGGAATTACTTCCCAAGCCTGCTCGAAGCGGCGTCTCATATGAACCCAACATCCTGCTATAGTCAGGTCTTCTTTCTCTTTTTCAAGAGTGTGATATACCTGATAACCATCAGTTACGCAGATTCCTTTAAACTCTTTCAGGAATTCTCGAGGATGGGAAGCGTTTCTCGTCAGCTGGTATTCATACAGGATTATCTGTTTTTCAGGATTCATATATCCTGAACGATAAACCCACATGTAGCTTTTGCTGCTGGCTTTTCTTCCATCCTTATTTACGAGTACAGGAGTTTCATCAGCCTGAATCACATGATAATCGTAGATTAACTCATGAAGGTAATCATACATAACCGATATATATGATTCACCCAGACGGATCATCCAGTTTGCCATGTTTTGTCTAGTGATAGCTAAACCATAGCGTTCAAACTCTTTTTCTAATCTATAAAGAGGAACTGCGTTTACATACTTGCCATTCATTATGGCTGCAGCAAGGGATGGTGATACAGGACTTCCTTTAAGAAGCCCTCTTGGATGTTCTGCTTTTACCATATGGCCATCTTTCTTGCTGGCATACACACCTACATGATGTTCTGTAACTATAACCTTTGCAGGGATAAATTTATACCGTTTTGAGATAGCATCTGGAAGCTGCTTCCAGCCATTTTCTCCAAACTCAGCGATAAGCTCGTTCTCTGTCATGTAGTGGTTAATACGATTTACTGGAAGACCTGACATATCAGCGTACTTTTTGCCTGAAGTTTTCTTTCCTCGTGGTTTAGGCTCAAGATCTTCTGGTTCGTCAGCTGATAAATCACATACAGCCTCAGCTTCATTGAAGAAAACAATAGTTCCATTAACTTCCATAAATGAAATCTTGGCTGCATCCTCCATCTTTTCAGAGGATTGTCCAAAGCGGGCCTTTTTTGAAAGAACAAGCTGTTCCATCAAAGTCTGCATCTTTTTATTGAGAGACTGCACTTCGTTGGTGAGTAACTCAACCTGGTTCGTAGCTTTAGCCATTTCTTCTTGTTGATTAAGAAACATCTGCACAAGAAACGACTTGTCTACGTTATTAAGTTGTTCTTCTGTGTACTTAATAGCCATAATGGAACTCCCGTTTTTGATATTTCCATTATAGCTTAAACTGCTGAATAATGCTAATCCAAGCCATTTAATTAGTAGTAATTATGACGGTGGATAACACCTCTGAGAAACTGAATAATCTCGGTTTTTCAGAGGTATTATCCACGAAATAGATATAGATTGTGCATTTACATTTGCGTAATGTACCGTCTAAACTGCATTTGTGGATAAGTACCAATATCAATTAAATATGCTCTAAAATTAAAAAACTTTTCTTCTACGTATTGCACAAAAACTACAATCCTTTAGGAGGATTGGTTAACTCTGTAATCGGATGCTTTGCGACAATGGAGAAGCCTTCCATAAGAAGCCTGTATTGTTGAGGTGTTATTTCAAGAGCTTCTGATGTATTTCGAGGCCAGCTGTATGCACCTACTTCCAATCTCTTATATAAGAGAAGAAATCCATCGCCTTCCCAGAGCAGCCCCTTGATTCGATTATTCTTTTTTCCGCAGAACAGGAACAGAGTATCCTTATCATAAGGATCCAGCTTAAACTGGAAACGAATCATAGTTGCAAGTCCTTCAATACCCCTGCGAAGGTCTGTTTGTCCGCAAGCAATGTAAATACGTTTGAACCCAGAAGCATCATTCAACATAGGCAAGGGCTCCGATAAGTTTTTTTATGAACTCTGTAGAAGTGGTTTCAGGAATATCAATCTTCGCTTTACCTATGTGCATTGTAACTACTGCATTGGATCTAATAGCTGACTCAACCGGCACATTAGCTGGCTCTGCCGGAACTGGTAATGACACAAACTCCGGCATCGAAAGCGTGTCTGGTATTTCCATGGCCTCTACACAAATGGTTTGAACTTTTTTGTACCAGTAGTAATAAGTATCCTTACTTATTCCGTGGTTTGCCAGCCATTCTTTTGTCTTAAGGCCTGAATGCTGACAATCGTGAATTATTCCTGCCCAGTATTGTAGTTTTGCTTGATCAATTTTTCGTCTACTCAAAATATCTGCCTCCTATTGTGAAATTCGCAAAATTCGTCACGAAAAACACGAATTTTGCTACAGATATTTTATGACAGATGAATGCTGATTTTAAAGGTACTCACTATGGAGCGTTTACCATTAGTTGACAGACTATCTTTAGATTTTAATTTTTCTAAATAATCGTAAAAACTATCAATATGTCTTCTTAACATTTTTATCATATGTCCCTTACAATTAATTATTTTCATTTAATTTTCTATATATTAATATATATCAGATTGATTAAAAAATGATTCCATTATTCATTTTATGTTAAAATATCTAATAATAACCTTGATTTAATGGTGCCTGACCTCAATTATTGCGTAAGTTGACGCTATTTTGACCACATTGGTGCCTGACCCCACTGTGACTTTTAGAAAATCTGAATTTACAGAAAAAATTTTCCATCTATTTTTCTTTTTTTCCCAATTCAATTGCCAATAGAGCAATTGATAGAATATTAAAATAATTTGAAATATAATTTTCTGGAATAATTTTTTGAAGAAACATTATTACAATAGCTACATAAAGCATTATTATTTTAGATATCCTAATCCATTTTGAATTTCTACAATATTCTTCCCATATATCCAAAATATTCTGCTGTTTTACATACGAATAAACCTGATTTTTCTCTGCATCTACTTTTAATTCTCTATATTCTTCTTCAATTTTCTCACATGCAAATATATAATCAGCACTATTATTAAAGTTTTTTATAACAGATTGATACTTTTCTAATATTTGTTCTAAATATGATAAATATATAGTCCTATTAATATCATATCCGCGAATTGAAATACAATTATAAATACTTACTAATAGATATTGTTTTTTCGTAATTTCTTTATTATTCAGCTTAACTTTTATTTCTTCCGAAGTACAATGCACTTTCTCATTTTTTTCCACCCAATTAAATAATGCTCGAATAAAAATATATTTTAATTCAATACGCTGAAAATCACGTAAGCTTTTTGAATTTAATATTATATCAATACATTCTATTAATAACTTATCATTAGATTGTTTTATATATTTATTTCTTAATTTGTTGCTTTTATTTCCTGCACAAATTTCCATAAGCCCAAAAATTATTATGCCCAATAGTGCGCATGAGAATATCGGATTAGTCCCAATAAACATTCTATAAACACCACTTATAATAGCTAATATTGCTGATAGAATTTCCAAAACAAGAAATAAACTAATAAATATATAATCACTTTTAGCAAAAATCAATATATTCTTCATATTACATGATTCTTTTGATTTATTTCTAAAACTTTCTTTCATAATACCCTCACTTTCTCAACCATGTCTAATCGTAAAATAGTAATGAAAGTTTCGATAGCATTTGACATGAATAAATCCGTATATTTTGCCGATGTTCAATATCACAACAGGTTGTATAGATCTCGATTTTTACAACATTATTGTTAGAACCCAAATTATCTATTTCATCCTTTTTAGAAATATTGTTAAATTCCAATGATTTGCAAGCCCCAAATACCATATTCCTGTGGTTTTAGTTGTACTTAAACGAGTTTAGTGAGACTCCGATAAGAAGATGCCAGTATAAGTCGATTAAATTAAATTCTACATAATAGGTAGTTCCCAATCTTCATTTTTTATCTCATTTAAGGTTCCTATATTAGTTATAATTGTATTATTAAATGAATCCTTTATCACACATCTGTAATTTATTCCCATATCCCCGCTTGCTATCTTGAAACTGTATGTTGCCGTCTTCGCTGATGCCACGCCGGAATCCTTCCAGCTTTTTCCTCCATCCTTACTATACTGCCACTGGTAGCTTAATCCTGTTCCTTCTGCCGTTACGCTGGCACTGAACTGGTCTCCTACTTTTCCTGCAAAATCCTTTGGCTGGACGGTTATTCTTAATCCGGTGCTAAGCTTTCTGCTTTCGCTTATCACACTTGATCCGCTGGAATCCCTTACCACACATCTGTAATTTATTCCCATATCCCCGCTTGCTATCTTGAAACTGTATGTTGCCGTCTTCGCTGATGCCACGCCGGAATCCTTCCAGCTTTTTCCTCCATCCTTACTATACTGCCACTGGTAGCTTAATCCTGTTCCTTCTGCCGTTACGCTGGCACTGAACTGGTCTCCTACTTTTCCTGCAAAATCCTTTGGCTGGACGGTTATTACTATAATTTTTGCAAAAACCAGATTACTAGAATTATAGCCAAAAACTATAGCAAATAATAATGTAAAAGTAACAATTTTCTTCAACAATTTTTTCATAATTATTTCCCGTCTTTCTGCGAAAGACACCAATGCGTCATGAAACTGATGCACTGACCTTTCGCTATCTAATCTGTTTTCCTTCTGATATTATCTTCTTATAAGACTGACACACTACAGAACACGTGTAGGTGAGTGGCGGGGCTGTATAGCGGCGACCTCACATAATTATATGTTGTCGGTCATCTGTTAAGACATCAATGAGTGGCGCATAACAGTAGCCCGTAAACTTATCTCTTCCGAAGTCGACTCGATCTCGCCGGATGGCCAGTCACTGTCAGTTTTATAACTATAAAAATCAGGAGGTAGTTACTTGTCTTTTAAAATCTTGAAATTTAATTGCTGTGGATTAGATGTCCACAAAACATGGATCTATGCCTGTATCGGTATTACCGATTCCAATAATCATACAGAGTATAAGCAGGCTCACTTTTCTTCCTTTACCAAAGGGCTGAATGAGCTGTGTGACTAGCTTGCCAAATATAACTGCAAAGATGTTTGCATGAAATCTACCGGGAAGTATTGAATCCCTGTGTTCAATATCTTAGAGCAACGTGAAATATGGATTACTCTATCTCATCCCAAATACACGAAACCGATGAAAGGAAACAAAACCGACCGCAAGGATGCCAAATGGATATGTGATCTTTACATGTGTGGTATGGTAATACCTTCCTTTATTCCGTCTGCTAACATCAGAGAACTTAGAAATCTTGTAAGATACCGATACAAACTCACCTGTATGATTATTGGTGAAAAGAATCGTGTTCAAAATTGTCTTACAGTATCTAATCTTAAACTTGATGATGTCTTTTCTGATGTATTTGGAAAATCATCTCGTTTTATTACAGAACACATTTTGCAACACCCTGGTGAAAAATTTGATGTAACACCTTTCATTAACGGACACTGTAAAACTCCTATTGAAGAAATACAAGCCGCCATTGATGGTGCTATCTCGAAAGAACAAGCTGTTAAACTTAGACAGTGCGTTAATCACATCGATGAACTAAATAAGCACATTTCAGAAGTAGAACAGGAAATCCTTCGTCTCAGTGATAAATACGAGGCTGCTTTAAATCTAATAAGGACTGTTCCCGGATTCGATAAGAATCCCATGACTGCTATTCAAGTGCTTTCAGAGATTGGTGGTGATATGTCTGTCTTCCCCACAGCGAAACACCTCGTCTCCTGGTCAGGATGTTGTCCTCGAAATGATAAGAGCGACCGCAAAATCAAATCCACTCGGATTTCCCGTGCCGGTTCCTATTTTAAACCAGTTCTGGTGCAAGTTGCAAATGCTTTAATCAAATCCAAGAAACATCCTGAATTTACAACTCGCTATAAGCGTATTAAAGCACGCCATGGTCACAAGAAAGCCATCATCGCCATCTGCCGTATGATCCTGACCACTATCTGGCACATACTCACAGATTTAAAACCATATACGCCGGATGGTTTTCTTGAATCCCGTCCTGTAAGTAGAGAAAAAGTACTTACTACTTCACAGGCACTTAATCTGCTTAGACAACGAGGTTATCTCATCAAAGATGATTCTTTACCTGCTTCCTGATTAGGTGTTGCGTTTATATTCAATTTTCGGCCACCAAATGATGGCTTATTTGTGATGCCCAAATTTATTCTCTATCCACTACCTCTTTGTTTCAAACTTGCATTCCTCCAATTTTTTAATACGTAAACTGTTTCCTTTAGTCAGGACATGAAGCGTTGCATCACAGAAATCTTTAAATAGTAATCAAGTTAATTTTATTATAAAATGAATTCATAATATCTGATATTTCCATAGTAACATTATTCTCGATTTCCAACGAGTTTTTATTTTCTTCAATTGCTCTTAAAAATGTAACCAGTTCATATCTAATTCCTTCTCCATCCAATTGATAAAAATATCTTTTATTATTCAAAGGATTTTCATATCTAAGTTCAAAATAATCAGTCTTCCACCAAGGCGAGGGAACATACACATATCCTCTAGTCCCAGAAATTAATAATTCACCTTCAGATTTTACACCAATCCCAACTTTTACATTTGCTACAGCCTCAGGGTACACAAATGAAATTTGTGAGAAATCGTCAAATTTAAATTTATCATTTAAAATATGTGACACAATTTTATAATCTCTATATTTTGTCCCTAATATTTGAAAAACTGGCAACAATGCTGTAGGTGCCCATGCTGTCATACTATTCCATATGTATTTTAAATCATTATTATCATTCGGATTAAAATTCTTTAAACTTGTACATGTAGCATCTATTGAAACGACTTTTCCTATCTTTCCGGTTTTTACTAATAAAAGTAGCCGTTCATAAGCTGTCGAATATGCAGTTCTTAACCCTTCAGTTAAAATAAGATTATTATCATTAGCAATCGTAAGCAATTCTTTACATTGATTTTTATTTAACGCAATTGGTGATTCACATAATACATGAACACCTTTTTTTAATGCTTGTTTTACCTGTTCATAATGTATATCCGGATGAGAGTGAATGTAAACTGCATCAACCTTATCCAGTACATAATTATAGTTATCTGTAATATAATAATCATTATTTTCGCGGAGATCTAATTTGTCTTTTAGCTCGGTACAAATTGCCACAATCTTTAAACCATTAACAAATGCAGCTTCATTTATTACTTTATTAAGGTATTTTGAATTTCCTACTAACCCTAACGAAATGGATCTTTTTTCTTGACGTATCTCCGTAGAAGATATTCCTTTAGTTCGATCAAGATATACAACCTTACAATAATCTTCAAGGTAATCGAAATATCCTCTCCAATCCGATCCTACAGTGAAAACATCTATATTCAATCTTCGAATATCATCTATCTTTTGTCCTTCATATTCTTCTACTATTATTTCATCAGCAATTCCCAATTTTCTAACTGCCTCTATTCTCTCACTTAAAGATTGATGAACATTTATTTTTCCACGGTTCTTATCGAAATCATCCGCTGTAATACCCACAACTAAATAATCACCTAATTGTTTAGCTCTTTCTAATAATCTGATATGTCCAAAATGCAAGAAATCGAATGTTCCATATGTAATAACTTTTACCATATCCGAATTTTCCTTTTCTTATATTATTCCACGCTTTTCCATATCTTTAAACGCATTTATTAATATAGTATTGTCCTCCTTAGTCAAGTTACCTATATGACCTACTCTAAATATACTATCCTTGTACACTCCTCCATTTGGACAAATCCAAATATTATATTCATCCTTAAGGCAAAGAAATATATCATAGGCAGATGCTGTAATTGGTTTTAATGGTGTAACAGCATTAGACAATCTTTTAGATACAATTTCAAATGGTAAATCTTTAATTTTATTTCTGAAATCCAATGCTTGCTCCGCTATTTTCTCATTTTCCTTTTCAACACCGCCATCTCTATCTATCTGGTTTAAACGCAAATTTATCTGTTTCAATATTCCTACAGCTGGTGTAAATGGAGTTTGTCCTCTCTCAGCATTTTTTAAAGCATCTTTTAAATTAAAATACATACTTCTTACATTGTTATCATTTACTCTTTTTATAGCTTTTGAAGATAAAACAATAATAGAAACTCCTGGTGGGCAGGCCAATGCTTTCTGTGAACCTGTCAGCATAACATCAACTCCCAATTTTTCCATATCAAAAGGGTCAGCTAAAAATGAACTAATAGAATCTACAATTAAAAAGAGGTCATTCTTCTTACAAAACTCACTAATTAACTTTATATCATATAGCATTCCAATGGATGTTTCATGTAAATTAACAATAAAAGTTGTGTAATTTTTGCCATCATAAGGTATAAGCTTCTCCGCTGTTAATGTTTCTCCCAATTCAAGTTTTATTTCAGAATATGGAATTTCATGTATCCCACACAAATCTACAAACCGCTTTCCAAAACTACCTCCATTAACCACTAATGCCCTGTCATCTTTAGAAAGCGTATTCATTATTGTTGCTTCCATTGAAGCTGTTCCAGAGCCTGTAATAAATACAACCTTAGAATCATTAGGTGCTTTTGCAAACTTTTTAATCAGTCCTTCACTTTCTAACATCATTTTCGAAAATTCAGATGTTCGAAAGTATGGCACTTGCTGACTTCCCATTAAACAAATTTCCGTAGATGCTTGTACTGGTCCAACTGTAAAATTAAGCATTTTTTCCTCCTTATACAAAAAATTTTTCTTTACAATAATTATATGGTGTATCTGCAATAGACATTGAGTTATTAAGAATTTTAGTTGCAAAATACAAATCATGAATTGCTAATCCATAATAATAAACTAATATCCTCTCTTTATCATTTTCTCTTCCATTCTTTTTTCCAAGCAATACATCCGTAGTATTCTCAATTGATTTAAATTCATCAAAATACTTAAACCCTTTAATTTGTTCTATCTCATCTGTGAATACTTTGTCAAAAAAGAGATCACAATTTTGGAATCCCAAAGTCATAATTGGAATGACTGTACACCCTTCATCAAAACATTCATCAGAGCAAAAATTATCAACTGTTCTAGTCACAGCAGATATTACAACCTCTGAACCCTTTATTGTTTCTTCATACGTATCACATAAAACAAATTGAATATTCTCAAAACTTTTTAATCTATCTATTAGCCTATTCTCTTGACCATTATGCTTATAAAGTTTCAAAACTAATTTCCGTTCCTGTAATCTACTAACTAATAACGATATACATACAGTCATAATATTCCCCAAACCTATTAAACCAATAGTTGTAAACCCATCCTTACCATACATAAGTGCTGCGTGCGCTGCTGCTGAGCCAGTTCTCAATGTAGTTATATATTCACCATCAATTAAAGCTTTCAATACTCCAGTATCAGCTTCATAAAGCAACATATCACTCATCATGGTTGAACGAACTTCTTTGTCTTTCAACAAATGCCTTCCTATCATTTTAGTCATCGCAATATTTTCTTTTTCATACATACACGGCATAATAGCATAATAATCACCATTTTCCTGACTAATTCTTGATTTTGGTGGCATCACAAAATCTTTTTTATTTTGTAATGCAAATTCAATCCAATCTAAATAATCATCCGAATTTAACTGGCTACATATTTTTTTTACAGTATTAAAATCAATAATTTTCATTACGTTTTCTCCATCACATACTTGTTTCAGATTAGCTTTTATTTTTATATGTAATAATAAATTCTTTTATCAACATGCTGAATATAAATAGTAATATTGAATTTATAACAAAAGATATCATAAATTTTATTAAATGATATCACTATTGCAAATATCATTGTCATTAAAGCAATATATTGACCTTAAAATAATACTCAGTAATTATTGACATAGTATATAAAAGAAACAACACTTCACATATAACAGATATAAAATTATTTGCGCTCATCCAATATTTTTTTAATATATTTTATTTCATCATCATGTCCTAAAATCTTTTTATATAACTGAATTCCTTTTATTGAACGTTCCGGGTTGAAATATTTTTATTTTGAAGTATGATTTTCCTTTTTCAACCCTATAAGTCTTACTCTTAGATCTAATGTTTTATCATATTTATGCTTCATTAGTACTCTATTTTATTTTTAATAAATCCACAACTCGTTTTGAAGAATCGCCATCATCAAATTTATGATACAACTTGCGCATATTATTTCTCTCCTCTGAATATTTATCTTTTCCCTCTAAAATTTCTGAAACTGCTCCCATAAGTTCTCCATCATCATAAATATGATATCCAGGCATATAATCAATTGCATTATGTGGAAACAAACCTCTAGATTCATCATATTTTTTATAATCATCCAATGTATAAATTAGAGGGATATCAAGAACCATTGCATCTATAGATATTGAAGAATAATCACTAATAATTATGTCAGCATATTTTACAACTTGATATAACTGTACTCCATCAGATGATAAATCTTCATCTCTTAAAATTAAAATATTGTCAAATTTTTTATGAAAAACGTCCAAATCCGCTTGTAAATGATGGAGCTTAAAAACCAAAAGTACATTGTTTTTGTTTAAATATTCTGAAAACTTTTTTAACGAATCATAAGTTTCAAAAATTGGCAGCCCTGTTTGATTGTCTATGTATTCTTCCGATATTTCTTTAGAATTTGATTGTCTAAATGTGGGCATCCAAAAAATAATTTTTTTATACCTGTCGTACTCTAATTTATTTAATATCAAATCACTCACTTGTAAGTTTTCTTTAAAAAAAAAATCAATTCTAGGATATCCTAATATAGCTACATTATCTATTGGCTCATTCCAATATTCCGCCAATCCTTTAGCTGACAACTTGCCCGTAGCAATCAATTTATCAGGATGAGTCAAATATCTAGAAGAACCCGAGCCCTTTGAAGCTTTATAGCCCCATCCATGAGACAAATATGTTATAAGCTGTTTATCTCGCTTATGTAGGTCTGCAAAAACATTACAATGGTCATATATAAACCATCTGCAAGTTGCTAAATAATATGCTCTTAGAACGCATATATTTTTCGGAAATTTAAAAACACATTTAGTATTTTTAAAAAGCCGTTTTCTCGCTTCTTTAACATTATCTACAAGCCAAACAACTTTATATTTATTTAACAAATCTATCGAATTCATATAATCATATAAAGCATATGCATTATCAGTTAAGTCTCCTTCGCTTTCTAATAAGATTAAATTACCATTAATTGGTAATAATTTAAAAATATTAAAAAAAATCTTATTAAAACAATCTGATATTTTTTGATATAATATCCTCACAGATCCAACTAACCCATGTTTTTTTATTTTATTAATCATCGTTGTTCCTCTTAAACCTCTACAAAATAATCATAAGCCTATCTTTTAAGAATCCTATACATACAAGATTTAATATCTCTAGCATAAAATATTATTATCAAAAGAAATAGACTTCCACTATATATGTACATTTTTATTTCATTACCATATATAATTATTATTGACATTACAACAAGTAAAATATATGAAAGCAAATCTCTTATTATATTGATTCTAAGTTTAATATATTTTTTTGATTGAATTAGTCTATAAATCCAAACAACAAAATAACATACTGCAGTTGCAACAGCAGCTCCCATTGCACCATAAATAGGCGTAAAGACAAGATTTAATATTACATTGATAATTGCACCCACAATAGTAGAAATTGCAAAGATTTTAGAATCCTTTACCGCAGAAAAAAAGCCTCCAATATACCCTGATAAAGCTCCAAATAATATAGCAATAGTAAGCCACGGGACATATTTCCATGCAATATAAAAATCCTTAGAATATAAAAAATGTGCAAGCACTTTATTAAATAAAATAATTCCAGAACAAACTATTGTCATCATACAATTATATGCCTTATAAGTGTTTGAAAAAAAACCACTCTTATCCTCTGGATCATAGTCCTTTACAGCTGAAAGTGTCCAAGCTGAATTAAAAATACTTTGGAAAACATTTAATATACTCGGTATTTTTCCGGCTACTGAATATATACCATTTTCAGCTAATCCACAAAAGAATACTATTACATATCTATCAGAAACATTATTTATCCACCATGCAATACTATTGGCAATTAACGGCTTGCTATAATTAAGCATCTCTTTTTCTTCTATTTTATAACTATGCCATCTAAAATATTTTAGAATCCTATTTTTAACTATTAAATAGATACATTGAATAAATGGACCAATAAAATTAGCTACAAAGTAACCAATGAGTCCCCATTTAAACACAACTAAAAATAAGATATTGCATGATATAGTAACAATAGATGCAATTACACTAGAAAATGAAAGATCCGCTATTTTATCTATTCCTCTAATATACATAGTAACTATTCCAGATATTACTTGGGTAATAAACATAAGCAAAAAAACAACACTAAACTTACCAATAATGTCATTAATCTGAAACAGGCTATTTATAGCAAGTCCACCCGCTACTAATACAATGCTAATAACTGTATATTTTACACTTACTGAAACAATAGCCTCTTTATTTTGTTTCTTATCAAGCGCAAATCTTAAAGTTGCTTCTTGAATATTAAATGTTAATATTGGAATTAATACGCTTATTGTCGTATTAAACAAATCATATGTACCATATTCTGTTGTTGTAAGTACATTAGTATATAATGGTACTAAAAAAAATGATAATAATTTTGTAGTAAAACTACCAAGTGTAAGTAATCCTATGTTTTTTAATAAATATTTATAGCTTCCCATAATTTATATACTTTCATTTCGTTTAAATATTTTATCCACTGTAAAACTAAATGTATTCTTATTCCTAATCTTTCAAATTTAGATATAACCTAATATTAAATCTATGAGCTACCTTTCTCCTCGTATACTGTAGCACGCACATTCCTCAGCCTCGTAGATTGAAATTATATTCTGCGTGATAGCATACATTAGAAATGCTTCTTTGCTCTTTTCCAAGCTTCCTTCCATCCAGACTTGTAGATTCTTCCTACAAGGCGAATTGGAAGTAACTCGAAAACAAAATTACTTTTTTCAAAGCCTATCTTCTGTGCCAATTTTTGTCGCATCACATGCCATTTCTTTTCGTGAGAAGTATACCATGATGCATCAAAGTGGTGTATTGAGTAAGTCTTGTCAGTACAGTGGATCTCTGCCGTTTCAAAATTCTTGGGACAAAAGCATTCAGACGGATATATGTGTATTCCTTCAACTGTTTGTTCCCTGTCCTCTCTCTTAAACCCTAGTGTTTCTAAATACTCAGTGTTCATAATAGGGCTAGGTGTTTTATTGACAGTTCCATCTTGATTTATGAAAGAAAGATTATCGTATATTTCATGCATCAATTTATATATTCCAGGATCGTGCTTTTCAGCGCCGAATCCTAAACCAGGGTTCACACTAATGCTGCCACTGGCACTTTTTTCTATGCCCATATAGAACGCATTATTAAGCAACTCATCCATACTGCGAACTACTTCTACATCAACATCCATATAGATTCCACCATGCTGATATACGATGTCGAGTCTCGCATAATCTGGTACAAATCCCCAAATTTTGCGTGAATACGCTTCTTCCATATAGTGATTGCTACTTAGGTCATAATTTGTCTCGTTCCATTCTCGAATCTCGTAATTTGGGCAATACTTTTTCCAAGAATCAATGCACTTTTTTGCACTTTCTGGTAGCGGATTGCCACCGAACCAACAGTAATGAATTATTTTTGGTATCATCGATTTATTTCCTTTCCTTTTCCAAGTCTATTCCATGGTACAATTATCTCTCTATCAATATGTGTACCTTAACCATCTGAAGTTCTTCAATTTCTCATGTTTAAGTATAATTGCATAGATTACTCCACATATCATCACCATAATCACAAACACAAGCAACGATGATTCCCCTGCAAATCGTCGAATCAGATGTTCCACGACAACAATAACAGAACCATGTGTCACATATATGATCCTACTCGCTTTACGTAAGTCAATGTTTCTTCTATCGAAGCCATTGCCGATGACATAGAGCGTCTGCACCTGTGGGGCGGTGTTTATAGCGTCATCCTGCGTCTCACACACAACATCTGCCAACTCCTCAAGCGACAGCACTCGGATATTCCGATCACGCAGGTGCTCCAACATCTCGTCATACCGTTTCGCGTCCTCGGCTTTCCTAATCTGCCACTGTGCATCCTCCCGCTGCTTTCGTTCCATTTCCTTCTCCACTCGGCACAAACGTAGGCAAATCGGACAGTACTCCGAAAGTGGACGTCTCCGTACAGAATATAGTTCCCGCTCCAACTGCAGGATCACAAATATTCGATTGCACTTTCTACACGTCACTTCAATGCCCCACATAAACATGCCCCTCCTTCTATGAAGATTTCCCACATTTTTTTATCAATATCGCCAACATCCAAAATGCAATAAATGCTAATTGTGAATATAATGCCATGTTATACACAAAAATCATTATGAATCCCACTACTGACATAATAAGCATCGTTCCATATTTACGTGTACTAGTGCACATTATAGCTTTTATTCCAATCAATAACATATATATAAATATTAAACAATATATTATAAACCCAACAATTCCCTGCTCAATATATAGATATGAAGTATAGAATTGATCATAATGTGTAGATTGATTTTGAACCCAAAATTGATTATCAACCATGCTTGACGAAGACACACTCCCTATCCCAAGACCAATCCATTGATTGATTTTTTTAGGAATCAAATACTTATTTGAATAGCTGAAGATTACCCCTCTTCCCATATCATAATCTGTACTATAGTGTCTTTGTAAATCCCATAGCCTATATAATCCCCCATTTTTCAAATCGCTAACTAACCCCTTAAATTCCGGGAAATTTCTAATTAAAATATTATAGAAAACAACTATACAAACTATAGCCATTAATATTCCTATTAACGCTTTAGGTTTCTTTGGCATACAAAAATATGCTATCATAAATAATATTAAAAACTCTGCAAAATAATATTTTATCTCAGCCAAAGCAGATACTGCAAGCATTCCAGCTATCATGATTAAAATAATTCTATACTCTTTTTTATTTGAATCATGATGTACTATTTTTTCAATACAATATACACTAATAATAACAAAAAATAAGTTAGTATATTGGTTAACACCTCTCTCTAATCCAAATACCCCTCCTAGCAAGTCTTGAATTATTCCCAACAGAAAATATTCAATCAATGTTAATACCATATTAATCCAATATATAGAAACAAATATTTTATATACCTGCTTTTCGCTTCGTTCATTCGTAAATGCAAAAACACAATAGAAAAATACAAAATATCTAAAATACTTATAACAACCATAAATAAAGTTACCAAATGGAACGTTATTAATAAAACAACTAATTAATGAAAAAACAAATGCCAAGAATAATAATACTGTAATTACTATAACCTGTCTATTCAATAAAACATTCGTAAATTTTTTTAAATTTAAAGCAATCATTATAAGTATAGGTACGTCTATCAAAAAATATAAAATTGAAGAAAATTGAAATGTCTGAATTAAACATACCGTCAAAAAAGACAACAAAATGGTAATATTAATTAAATCAGTTCTAAGATTTCTTCCGTTTAATTTAAAATCAATTCTCGTATTTGTCATCTAATTTTTCTCCTAATTTCTCTCACAACATAAAAAAGACTCGGAAATTCTGCGACAAAATAATTTAGTGTTCCTACTCTTGATTTTCTTTGCTTGACATTATTCATTAATATTTGTCTATTTATTTTACCTTTTTTTCTATCCTCCATAGACATTCCTCTATATATTTCTTCACTCAACATTATATAGGACATTATAATATTTCTATACGCGTTCTTAAAAACAATATCGTCTACAACTTTATAATCTAATAATTCGCAACATATACTTACTATGTCACAATAATTTTTCATTTTTATTTTTGATGTTGTTATAGATTCTTCTCTTTTATTATAGTAATAAAATGTTTCATCTAAAAAAAGCACTTTAGGATTCATCATAAAAATTTGTGCGGTAAAAAGAACATCCTCATAATAAATTCCGTCCTTAAATATAATATTTGTTTTCCTCAAAAACTTATTTTTATAACAATATAGTGGAACTGTTGATACTGGAATTCTTTTCTGGACAATCTTAATTCCATCTTCTACCATACCAACATTTTTTCCAGTTGATAATATACATTGTCCTTTTATATCGTTTACAACAGCGTTAAAACCTATTATGTCTACATTATACTTATTAAAATTTATCTCTAAGCAATTCAATAAATTTGGTGCAATTTCATCATCACTATCTATAAAAAGTATATATATCCCATTTGCTTCCTTTAATCCAGAATTTCTAGCGCCTGAAAGTCCTTTATTAGGCTGATGAATAACTCTGCACCTTGAATCATTCAAAGCAAATTCATCACATATTTCTGAGCATCTATCTGTTGATCCATCATCAACTAATATTACTTCAAAATTTTCATAGCATTGACTAAGAATACTTTTTACACACTTATGCAAATATTTTTCAACATTATACACAGGTACAACTATAGAAAACATAGGTCTATCCATTTTCTTTAATCACCTCATAATATAATTCTCGTATTTCTCGGGCATGTTTACTCATAGAAAATTCCTTTTTTGCAAATTCAGATGCATCTATCCCCATTTTCCGTATAGCCTTTCTATTATTGAGTGCCCATATTATACTATTTTTCAACTCTTCACTACTTGATGAATCATAAATAATGCCCGTAATCCCATTTTCTATGATTTCTGGTGTAGCCCCTCTATCACTTGCTATTGGACATAACCCCGCCATCATATACTCAACCGTAACTCTTCCAAAGCCTTCTCCATGCGAACAATTAAGTCCAATATCATAATCAGATATATGCTTCCATATATCATGTTGATACGAATTGATTTTCATAACTTTTTCCAAGCCATTTTCATAAATTTTATTTTTCAAATATTTAATATATTTCTCACTTCCATTGCCAAAAAAATCTATTTGTATTAGACGTTTTAAGTCTTCTGGTAATGTTTTAAGAGCATCTATTAAATCTTCCTGCCCCTTGTTTTTGTCATATCCTCCCATAAAAATCATTTTCAAATTTCTATTATCCTGTTTAGTCTCAATATTATAAAGCTCAGTTCTAACTCCATCATAAATCAAACGCATTTTTTTATTATTTAATCCTTTTAATTCCCACACTTTTTCAACAGAATTAGATATCATAATAGTATATGAATTAAATGAATTCATATATCTTATTGGATTTCTCATTACGGATGTCAGTTTAAAATCACTTCCATCACCATGTTCTCGTATATGCCATATATGAGGTATTTTATACTTTTGAGCTAATATTGCTCCAATATCAATTCTATTAAGGTTTGAATGAATGATATCAATTTCTGAAAAATCGATAATTTTTTCAAGTCTCTTTATAGCACAATATTGCCCCATTTTATACCTTACATTTAACATCACTCTATATATCCACTCTGGCTTTTTATATGAACTCATAAAATTCTTATATTGAGCAGAATAATTTTCAACCCCAATCTCTTCAAGCATCTTATTTAATCCATTTTTTTTACCAGTTACAACAATAGGAACAATATCATCATAATTATCTTTTAATTCCTTAATCAAATCATATAATGCAAGAGCTGCGCCTCCCTGATCCACATGATTCATAAAATATAGAATTTTCAATTTCTTCCTCCATTACAAGTTTTTATACATATAATTAATAACTTATTTTCTAAAAAACACCTTAAATGATAGAAAGATGCCTTTAAACAATACTTGAATTGATTTACTTTTCTTGGCTATTTGCAATGACAATCCACAACACTTCATCAAACCCAAAATTCTATATTTAACCCCTCCCATTAACTTAGCATGTTGCATAACATCAACTAATCTAAGTTTTACTCTATTCCAAGCAGCACCAGGATCTAAGTTTTCTCCCCTTTGGTAAAAATTTTGATGTATTTCTACATTTAACTTTAAAAACTTTCGATTCAATTTTCTTTGTTCACAAAAGAAATATTGATCAATTTGATCCACAAATAAGCTTTCATCGAAACAGTAATTATCAAATACTCTTCTTCTAATTGCAAGGCAACTAGCAATAGCATTAAATTTATTTTGAGAAATAGGTTGATTTGGGTTATCTATAAAATGATTTCTGAGAAAATTGAACTCATTTGGCGAGTAGATTACTCCGTCTTGTCCATATACTATTGGCGCAAATATATCAACCTCAGGATAATCATTAACTGCCTTATTTAAAACGTAAAAATAATCTTTATTTACAAAAGTATCATCATCAAATAATATTATAATGTCTGATTGCGTTTTATCTATTCCCACATTGTATGCTTTTGAAAGCCCCTTATTTCCATTCATAGAAATGTATGTATAACCTAAAGACTTACAAACTTCATTATTATGAAAATCCACTTCACTGTTATCTACAATAACTACCTCTATATTAAAATCATTAATATCTTTTATACTTCTACATGTTATAGAATCTTTAATATTTTTATTATATATAACAATGATAGCAGCATACTTTAAATTTTTCATTTTATACATTCCTCATCTGCTCCGCAATATCAGCATCAACAATTTCTTCACCTGACTTATTCTTTAATTGTGCCTTTGACTCTTCACTTAATCCGTTATTAATTACACAATTCATATCACATGTACTACATTTATCTAACTCTTCTTTGGACACCAATCCATCTCTATATTCTCTTACGATTTTATTTTCATACATGCTATACGGGTGTTTACTAAATAATGCTTTAATTTTATGCCTCAATACCCATAAACCAGGTTTCCAAATATATTTATGCATTGCTGGTGAAACAGAACCTATCATCCAACAATCTCTATCACAACAACGTACTTTTTTTCTAACATTCTCTGCTTCCACACTATTCCATAATTCATCCCATGATTGATTATTAAGATTTCCCATAACCTCTTTATCTTTTGTTCCATTACATGGCATAACATCTCCATAAGGATCAATAAAGAATGTGTCAAAACTCATATCACATGGCAATAATCTTTTCTGTCCATATATATAATTAATAAGTCCATGATTAAAATATGCTCTAAACCATTTCTTCGGACTATTACTCTTCAACAGTTTATTAACAAGATTTTCAAAATTCTTTGCAACCATCGGACGATCATTTATAATATTTTTCGCCTCAACAAAATAAAAACTATTATGTAGACTTGCCGTAGCAAACTCCATTCCCATTTCATTAGAAAGCTCATATAAAGGAACAAGATCCGGAGCATTTTTATCCTGGACAGTCATTCCAAAGCCTACATCCTTCATTCCCATTTCACGTAATTTCTTTAACGTACTATATCCTCTCTGAAATCCATTTTCCAAGCCACGAATCTCATTATTTGTTTTTTCAAGTCCTTCAATAGATATTCTTATACCAATTTGAGGAAATTCTTTTGCTAAATCCACAATTCGATCTGTAAAAAATCCATTAGTAGATATAACTATTCGATCACTTTTCTTATATAATTCTCTTACAATATCCTTCAAATCAGTTCTTATGAAAGGTTCGCCTCCTGTAATGTTTGTAAAATACATCTTAGGAAGTTTTTTTATTGTCTCTATACTAATTTCTTCATCTGGTTTCGAAGGTGCTTTATATCTATTACACATGCTACAGCGAGCATTACATCTATAAGTTACTATTACAGTTCCGTTTAATTTCTTTTCTGACATTTTATTTCCAACCTTTTTTATTTTTATCTGTATAAGCAGCAAGTATCTTTTACAATTTTATTCCAGCTATATTTATTACATACAAATTCCTCTGCAGTACGTTTAAATGATTGCACCTTCGAAGAATTACAACATATATCAACGAGCTTTGTATATAAGCTATTTACATCTGATTTTTGAAATATAAGTGCTTTATCTTCAACCACATCAACACACTCAGGTATGTCCGATACCAAGCAACAATTTCCATAGCTCATTGCCTCCAACAAACTTAAAGGCATTCCTTCTAAGTCAGATGGGAGTACATACACATATGCATTGCTATACAACTCTTCTAACTCCTGTCCTTGAACAAATCCAGTAAATAAGATTCGTTTATCTTCTTTAGCAAGTTCTTTCATTTCATTTTCAAATTCACTTGTATCCGAACTGCCACCAGCAATAACCAATTTTTTTTCTGTATCAACCTGTTTAAATGCTTCTATTAAATATTTGATTCCTTTTTCCGGAACTAATCGTCCAAGGAACAAAATATATTCATCTTTACCTAATCCGAATTTATTTTTTATAATCTGCGGTTCTCTTTCTATATGATTACTTACACCATTTGGAATAAATACAGTTTTTCTGCCATATGTTTTTTCAAAATAATCCTGTACTCCCTTACTAAGTACAATAATTTCATCCGCATACTTCACAGCATTCTTTTCACCCTGATGAATGAATGTTGAACCAAATCCGCTTTTCCATTTTTCACGCTGCCAATCCAATCCATGAATTGTTACAATCACTTTTTTACCAAATAGTTTTGGTAACCACGCGAAAAATGCCGGTCCCTCAGCATGAATATGAACAATGTCATACCGACCAAAAGCACAACATAATGCTGCAAAAAATGATGATGATACAGCTGCAAGACCTTTTTTCTCTATTGTTGGGACTGTTTTAAGCCTAATTCCTTTATATTCTTTAAGTCGTTTTGAATCATACTCAGAACCACTCACATGATGACCACCTCTGTTGTAGCAAGTCACATTATGTCCCAGTGCAACCATTCTTGTGCAAAGTTCTTCAACTACTATCTCAACTCCGCCTTCTCTTGACGGAATCCTTTTTTGCCCAAACATAGCAATATTAAGTTTTTCTTTATGCTTACTCTTTCGTCTGTTCACGTCTTTTAAACTGCTCCATCGTTTTTTAGTACGCCCATAACTGTTTTAAAGAGAATACTTATATCACCCTTAACACTCCACTCCCCAATATACTGGGTATCCAGCTTCACCACTTCCTCAAAGTCCGTGATATTGCTCCTTCCACTCACCTGCCATAGTCCGGTCAGTCCGGGTCTGAATGACATTCTGGCTCTGTGATGTGGTTCATACTTTTCCCACTCATCCAGTGTCGGCGGTCTGGTGCCTACCAGGCTCATATCTCCCACTAGTATGTTGAAGAATTGTGGAAATTCATCCAGGCTTGTTTTCCTGATAAACTGTCCAATTCCGGTTTTCTTCTTTCCGTTTGGCAGCACCTTATTGCCTATGATTCTAGGATCAAAGTCCATCTTGAACATCATTCCGTCGCCCACTTTATTCTGTGCCATAAGTTCTTTCTTTCGCTCCTCGGCATCCATATACATGCTGCGGAATTTATGCATCTTGAACTTTCTGCCGTTTCTGCCGATTCTCTCCTGTGAGAAGAATATCGGTCCCGGCGATGCTATGTATATCGCCGGTCCCACAAATATCATGATGATAAGTGTGAACAGACAACCAACCAGACCTCCGACTATATCCATGCCCCTCTTTACCAGAAGTGCGCTGGTATTTGCATAGTTCACGCTTGATGTGACTACGGTATAGTCGCCTATCTTTTCTATCTGCTTATAGCCACCCTGGGCTGTTCCGTTTTTTGCTATGCCTGTATGCACAGCTATTCCCATCTCAAGGAATATATCTGCCATCTTCTCCGGATATTCATCCTCACTGCACGGCGGGATGAGTACCTCATCCACCCACTCATCACACGCATAGTCCACTATGCCATCGTGGTTTGCAACAATCGGTATGCCGCATATAGTCTCACCCTTCATATCTGTATCCAGTGAAGCTGCTACTATCTTTGTATAGCCTATACAGCTTTTCTCCACTGTGCGCAGTGTATCACGAAGCATGGCATCCGGTGCTATGACAAGCAGTGATTTCTTAGATGTTCCGAAGCCCTTTTTCTTAAGGAAGCTCTTGAGTGCAATTCTTGCTACATATGATATTGTCACATAGATTGGAAACATGATATAAAATGATAATCGCGAGTATATATCAGCCATCTGTGTAGTGAACAGAAATAGCGCTGTCACCAGAAATACAAGCACTGCGTGCTTGCAGGTCGATATGAATTCATCCAGATATCCGCGTTTTAGGACATTCTTGAATGAATCTGCCATTATCTCCACAAAGAAATCTATCAGAAGAAATGCTACCCCCAGTATACGGTAGTCCTTGTCCATATATGGGTTATTAAAGCCGAAGCGTATCACATATGAAATTAAAAATGCTATAACAATGCATGCGATATCTATAAGCATAAAGTCTATATGCTTTGTCCATCCTCTGCCTTTCTTTCTGTACATTCTTTCCAAATTCTCCTTGTGGTATCTTTTATTTTCCTTTATACCTGTTCTAGGGGAGGTACCTTTGTACCCCCCCCCGAATATTTTTAGCCTGTTTTGTTTTTTGTATGTTTTATTCGGTTATTTGTATCTTTTTCTGTATCTAATCAGGTTTTTCAATAATATATTTTCACCCATTTTTAATTCTTTGTCAATGAATATTAGGTTTTCTTTATAATTTTTGACACTATTTCTAAATTTTTCTTCTCCCTCTCTACATGATTATACACTTTTACACTCTGTCTGCTAAATTTTCTAAACTGAAATATTCTTTTTAACATTCCCCTCTTCATCATAACAATTCTTATTTGTTCCCGCAAAACCATCAATTAAAGCTAATAATATTTGTGGCTCATTTGCAAAGACTGTCATCCAAACAGAATAAAAGCCATCTCCCAAAGCAGTCATAATAATTTGTTTTTTTAAATCTTCTCTATAGCTATCTGGCGCATCTTTCATATGTAGCCATCCGTCCAATGACTCCTTTGCTTTATAATAAGCAGTATTTCTTTCTATAAGCCGCCTATCTTTATCCCCTTTACTCAAATCAGGAACATTACCAAGTTTTACTAGCTCATACGTATTGGTTGCCTTTTCTTTTAACTCACCTGTCGGATCTAATTCCATTAAAAGCTGCTCATTTACCTTTGGATAACCATTTTCATATAAGTAAGCAATTGCTGTATTATTCACATCAGGCCATAAAAAATCATCATCATTTTCAGGAGTTGTGTTAGCTGATTTTCTAGCATTACAATATTTACATCCCAACAGCAAGTTCTTCCAATCCGTTATATCTCCGCCCTTTGATTTTGATACAACATGTTCAACCTCCGGTACATGCTTAATTGGAAATTCACAATATGAACAATAATAACCTATCTTTTCACCTAAATAGGGCAGTGCATCCTGATATTTTTTTATTGTATTATATGGTGATTCACCTTTATCTACTGGTCTCATTTTTCTTCACTTTCCATGCCTGTTCAGTATATTTTTGATGAACCCACGCCATATAAGCAGGATTATCACTATATTCCGCCTCTAAATCAGCCAATTCTTTGCCAAGCCTAGCTATATCGTCTTGAGTCTTGGCCTCTTTCAAGGCTGTATAATATTTTGAGGCTGCTTCGTATATCTTTCGTTTTCTCTCACTATATTGAGGCAATTCTACGCCCATAACATCTTCAGCTATATCTTCCAATCCTTCTCCGGAATACTCACTATCTAATGGCTGATCCAAAGTAATAAGCTCTCCCTCATCCAAAGATTGAATAATAAAAGGAGAATGCGTAGCACATATAAACTGTATTCTAGGAAATTGTTCTTTCAGAATTCCTATAATACGTTTCTGCCATGTAGGATGCAAACTCAAATCAATTTCATCTATTATAACAATTCCAGGTGTCATTTTGAGTGCATCACCCTTTAGATAAGGATTCAATATGCACATTCGCGTAGCTATATCAAGTACCATCTTTATTACATTTCTATAACCATCACTCAACAGCTGAAACGGAAGGATTGTTCCATCTGCTGTTTTTAATGCAATAATATCATCCTCATATTTGGTCGAAGATATAATTTCTTCTCCCGGCTTCAATTCATCACAAAATGCATCATTAACAGCCTTTAAAATTGCCTCATATGCAGGAAATAATTTTCCCCCATTTTCTTCTAGTGAAACAGCTTTAAGAGTATCAATATAACGAAATGCAATTTCAAGTCCATGTTGCGAATCCAAACAATGATTATATGCGTCAGTCCTACTAAATACACCTTTTATATTTGTTTTCTTATTTCCATCTTTAAAAAGGCGTGCTGTACTCAAATAAAGCACTAATGGAAGAACCACTTTACTATCCGAGTGATTCGCATTAGATATTTTATTTTCCCATTCAATTACAGCTGGCTGCATCGGATTAGAACCACCAAATTTAGTTCTTGCATCTTCTTTTAAAATAACTCGTCTAAATTCAATATTGTTCTCTGTATTATTTCCGCCCCACTGCGCCTTGCAACTTACTTCACACGGATACTGTGCAATTGATCCTGTCGTCAAAATCATGCTATCATCTGAAATCAACGTTTTTCTTCTTGCATCGGTTGACTTTATATTATATACAAACCGTGAAGGTACATAAGTCTTGTAAGCTGCAAGATAAGCTCCCAGCATCACATTAGCAGCCTCCAATACGGAAGTCTTACCAGAACCATTTTTCCCAGCAAAAACATTCATTCTTGGATTGAGCACAAATTTTTTATTATCAAATCCTCTATAATTTCTAAGGCCTAACTCTTGAATTTTGAACTCACACATTTTATCCGCTACCTTTAGCCCTTCCTCATTTTATATTAACTATATCATTTTTTTATTATCACAGCAACCTTTCCGTAACACTACAGAAATTTTTGATGTATAAATGATGTAAACATCATTTTTTATACACTTTTCAGGAAATATTTACTTCTCAAACAGCCTCTGCTTTCTCTCTATCATCTCATCAATCCTTGCGATATACTGCCCTACATCCTTGACATTCTCGCATCTGTCGATGCGGTGTGTGCCATCGGGATTTGGTATAGGCCAGACGCGTTTGGTGCTTGCTCCGGCTCCGCACGCCACGATGGTCTGCTTTTCCTCCATAATCAGTATGTTGTATACGCCGGCCTTGCCCTTTGCTGCATAGCCCACATTTTCCATGTTGCCTGCCATGCCCTTCTGTCTGTAGAGATAGTATGGCTCAAGCCCCATCTGCTTACAGTAGGCTGCGCAGAGATCCATATGCTCCTGAGTGTTGATCATCTGCATATCGCTGTAGCGGTTCTTGAAGATTGTGAGTCTTGCAGCTCGCTTTACTGCGAGTGAGTGGATAGTGACATTATCAGGCGCCAGCTCCTTTACAAGCTCCATTGTGTGCCTTACATCATCGAGTGTCTCCTCGGGAAGTCCCATGATGAGGTCCATGTTTATGTTGTCAAAGCCCAGCTCACGCGCTAGCTTGAAGCTATTTATCGTATCGTCTACCGTGTGGTGTCTTCCTATTATATCCAGTGTCTGCTGCTTCATGGTCTGTGGATTGACCGATATACGGCTGATGCCGTTTTTCTTTAGTGCCATAAGCTTTTCTTTCGTGATGGAGTCCGGTCTGCCTGCCTCCACTGTAAATTCCAGACAGTCCTTTAAATCAAAGCTGCATTTGATTTTTCTGATAAGCCTGTCAAGCTGCGCAGGGCTTAGTGTGGTCGGTGTGCCGCCTCCTATGTAGATGGAGTTTAGCTTCTTGTGGTAGAACTTCTGCGCTGTGTAGTCTATCTCCTTCTCGAGTGCGTCAAGGTAATCGTCCACGCGGTTTTTCCACACGCCGAGCGGGTATGAGGTAAACGAGCAGTATGCACAGGTGCTCGGGCAGAATGGTATGCCTATGTACAGGCTGTAGCCGTTGTCATAGTCCACCTTATCGAGCAGTGCCTTCTCACGCTTTGCTATGCCTATTGAGAGATCGATTTTCTCATCGCTTGCGAGGTAGGTTTCCTTCAGATAATCGTAGGTTTCCTTATCGCTCATGCCGTCCTCTATGCACTTCATGGCTATCTTGGTCGGTCTGATGCCTGAGAGTGTGCCCCACGGAAGGCTCTTTCCTGTGCCCTTTTCTATCATGGAATACAGGGCGAGCTTGAGACGGTTTTTGGTCTCCTTGCGGTCTGCGCCGGTCACGGATATTTTTGTGCAGATACTTTCTCCGGCTGTTTTAATGTCACTTTCGTCAGTTTGCTGCATATCACCTGTCATGGAATTATTTCCGCCGGCTCTATTCAGCGTCCACTCCACCGCAATCTCATCACCCACATAGTCTATCTTAAATAGCTGTGAGGCATCCGCAAATTCCTTTACGCCATCATCTGTCATCTCGTGGTGCGTGCAGGCTAAGTTTTTCCCCTCCACCTCATCAGGTGAGCAGCTATAGTACATCTGCACATCCTCCTGCGGGAAGAACTCCTTGAGCAGTGAGTGCACATCATATTCAAAATCCGGTTTATTAAATACTACTACTATCATAAGTAAGGGTTATACATCCTCTCGTTTTCTATGGTTGTTGTGTCGTTATGGCCCGGGTACACCTCTGTATGCTCAGGCAGTGTCATGATTTTTTCCTTCACCGTGCGCACAAGGTCTGACATGCTGCCGCCCTTGAAATCCGTACGTCCGATTGAGCCGCAAAACAGCGAATCTCCTGTAAAGATCACGTCCTCATACGGGAAATAATAGCAGCAGCCGCCCGGTGTATGCCCCGGTGTGTGAAGCACTACTATGTGAAAGCCTGCGATGTCAAGTTCCTGCTTATCCTTCAAAAATACATCTGCATAAAAGGTCTTTGACTGCCCCATCATGTAGCTGACATTGAGCTGCGGGTCATCGAGTGTGGCTTTGTCTGCCTCATGGATATATATCTTGATGCCGTAGCGGTCTGCGAGCGGCTTTGCATCCGTGGCGTGGTCAAAGTGTCCGTGTGTGAGCAGTATTGCTACAGGCTTTGCGCCTGATTCGTCCACTTTTTTGGCGAGCTGTTTAGCACACGCGCCCGGGTCTATTATTATCATTTCCTTTGTCTTTATATTGGTGACAAAGTAGCAGTTGGTCTGCACCGGTCCCACTACGAAGTGGTCTATCTTCATATTTACCATATGAGTGTACTCCTTGTCTGTTATATGTTATGCTTCACGCAAGAACCACCGGGATTTAGCCGGTGGTCCTCTCTACGTCTATTACACTTTCTATCTGTCTGAGCTTCTCCACGAGAACCTTTATCTGGTCCCTGCCTTTGATATTGAAAAATACCTCGATTGTAGCGATGCCCTGCTTGCTGGTCTTGGACTGGATACCACTGATATTGATTTCCTTCTCGGTAAATATCTTTGTGATATCTACGAGCAGTCCCGGCCTGTCATGACAGAATATCTTTAGGTCTGCCTGATACTCGGCACCGTTGTCCATGAGGGCTGTATCCTGCCACTCTGCTTCTATGAGCCTGTCCTTTTCTATCTTGGACAGATTGATAATATTCACGCAGTCTGTCCTGTGGATGGAGATGCCTCGGCCTCTTGTGACAAAGCCCACTATTTCATCTCCCGGAACAGGATTGCAGCACTTCGAAAAGTGCACAGCCACGTCATAGAGTCCGTGTACCACAATACCGCTCTTTGACTTGTGCTCTGGCTGTGTGCCTGCTGCCGTCTGCTGCTTTTCTGCAATGCTGCCAAGCACATCTGCATCTGTCACCGGCACCACATGATCCTTCTTGTACTCGTCGTACATCCTGTTGACTATCTGGCTCTCCTTAAGTCCGCCGTGGCCGACAGTTGCAAGGCATGAGTTCCAGTCGTGAAAGCCGTATTTGCGGCGTATTTTCTCCTGATACTCAGGCTTGTTTATCTCAGCAAAGTTGATACCCTTTGCCTTGGCATAGGCTGCTATCAGATCCTTGCCGTGCTGTATATTCTCCTCCTTGAGCTCACTTCTGAACCACTGGTTGATCTTGTTCTTGGCCTGTGTGCTCTTTACGACCTTGAGCCAGTCACGGCTTGGTCCCTTGGAGTTCTGTGAGGTGATTATCTCTATCTGGTCACCGTTTTTGATGACATAGTCTATCGGCACCAGCTTGCCGTTTACCTTGGCACCGACCATCTTGTTGCCGACCGCAGAGTGTATGCTGTAGGCAAAGTCTATAGGTGTGGAGCCCTTTGGCAGGTTCTTTACATCGCCGGACGGTGTGAATGCAAATACATTGTCGGAAAATAAATTTAAATCACTCTTTAATAAAGTCATAAACTCCTTATTATCCGACATGTCCTGCTGCCACTCGAGTATCTGGCGCAGCCAGCTGAGCTTCTCCTCCTCTGTGACAGTGGTGGTAGTGGCATTGCCGTTGTTTGTTTCCTTGTACTTCCAGTGCGCTGCGATACCGTACTCAGCTGTACGATGCATCTCATAGGTACGTATCTGTATCTCAAACGGCTGTCCGCTCGGGCCTATGAGTGTCGTGTGAAGCGACTGGTACATGTTCTGCTTCGGCATGGCAATATAGTCCTTGAATCGGCCCGGTATAGGCTTATACTTCTCATGTATGATACCAAGCACTGCGTAACAGTCCGGTATGGTATCCACCAGAATCCTGATGGCAAAGAGGTCATATATCTGGTCTATAGTCTTGTCCTGATTGACCATCTTCTTATATATACTAAAGAAATGCTTTGCCCTGCCGTATATCTCTGCCTTGATACCAGCATCTGAAACATACTTCTTGACATCGTTTACAAGGCCCTGGATGTAGGTGTCGCGCTCTGTCTTTCTGAGGGCTACCTTCTCTACCAGATCGTAGTAGGCATCCGGATAGAGGTACTTCATACAAAGGTCCTCGAGCTCTATCTTTATCTTGCTGATACCAAGTCGCTGTGCGATAGGGCAGTAGATATCCTGTGTCTCTCTGGCGATACGCTGCTGTGCCTCCTTGGACTGGTACTTGAGTGTACGCATATTGTGCAGTCTGTCTGCCAGCTTTATGAGGATGACTCTGATATCCTTTGCCATGGCGAGAAACATCTTGCGCAGATTCTCAGCCTGCATCTCAAGTCTGTCCGCATTCTTATCCTTCGGATCCTTGGTGCTGTCTGTCAGATGCAGGTGCTTTAACTTCGTGACGCCATCCACCAGATGTGCGACATCGTCTCCAAACTCCGCACGCATCTCATCCATGGTCATGATGGTGTCCTCCAGCACATCATGGAGCAGTCCTGCTGCAATTGTTTCCTTATCCAGCTCGAGCTCGGCGAGTATTATGGCAACACAAAGCGGATGTATGATATAAGGCTCTCCTGACTTACGCGCCTGTCCCTTATGGGCATCATAAGCTACCCTGTAGGCTTTGTCCACAAGGCTCGTGTCATCCGACGGATGGTACTTTTTGATTTCCTTTTTCAGCTCATCGTAAAGCTCCTCCGGGCTCGTAAAATCCTTTGTTCCCCTTATACCGCTGGTATCTGAGCGAAATTTGTCCGCTATTTTTTCTAATTCTTCTGTTGAGTAATCTGCCAATAGTCTCACCTCGATTGTAGTGTATCTTTAGTAGCCATTATATTTTATTTCTTTAAAAATTGCAATCTTATGTTGTTAGCCGATAACCATCTTTACTCCGCCATACATGCCGGCTGAGTTGCCGAGTGTGGCGAGCTTGATCTCTGTCTCACGGCTTGCATGGAAAGCATACTCTTTATAGTACTTTGCTGCTGTATCGATGATGATGCTGCCTGCCTTTGAGAGGCCTCCGCCTACAACAAATACCTCAGGGTCCATGACGCATGCTACTGCTGCCATTGCCTTGCCGAGAAGCTTCATAGACTGCTCTACAGCTGCAATGCCCGCTGCATCTCCTGCCTTTGCCGCATCGCATACATCCTTGGCTGTGAAGCCTGCATTTAAATCAAGCTTTGTTGCCACATCCCTGTGTGCTGCAATATATCTCTCTGCCACTCTTACGAGACCGTTTGCTGATGCATACTGCTCTAAGCAGCCCTTCTTGCCGCAGCCACAGCACTCTGACTCATCATCTACCATAGGCATATGTCCTATCTCTCCGCCTGCTCCGTTTACTCCGGCTACGATTCTGCCATCGCGGATGATTCCTCCGCCTACGCCTGTGCCGAGTGTGATCATGACTACATCCTGATGACCCTTTCCGCCACCCTGCCACATCTCACCGAGTGCAGCTACGTTGGCATCGTTTCCGGCCTTTACCTTGATGCCGCCGCACAGTACTGAGAGTGACTGTGCCACGTTGAACACGCCCCAGCCGAGGTTGACACACTTCAATACTGTTCCGTCATCCTTTATAGGTCCCGGCACTCCCATGCCTACACCCTCGATGTCACCCATCTCGATGCCGTGCTTCTCGTTATTCTCCTTGATGGATGCTGCGATATCAGGCAGAATGAGCTCGCCGGAATTCTCTGTGCGTGTAGGAATCTCCCATGTATCGACAAGCTTTCCTGTGGTCTCGAAAAAGCCTATCTTTACAGTTGTTCCACCTATATCTACTCCGTATGCATATTTCTTCATTTTTTCGTCCTCCAAATCGTTAAACTATGTTTATATTTTATTGCCTAATTGCATATTTTTCAATGTTTTTCATTGTTTTTTATGTTTTTTCTATATATAGAAGCGTTTATATCTTCATCCATATGCCCGCTATTTGTAAATCCAAGCTTTTTTGCAAGGCGAACCGATGCCGTATTTCTCTCATCTATCCGGCAGTAAAGTTCTTCAAAGTCTGTGTTTTTGCGCGCGTAGTCTATGATGAAGCGGCACACCTCCGTGGCATAGCCTTGGTTCCATAATTCCGGCGCTATCATATAGCCCATTTCATTGTGCTCAAGCCCTGCCCGTCCTATCAGCTTCCCTGTTTCTTTAGAAAATACAAGCCACATGCCATACTCGTAAAAGCCATACATGTTCTCTATATATGCCTTCTGGTATTCAAGCTCTGTCTCGTAGTCGTAAAGCGGTTCCACAAAGTCTGTCATGCCGGGCTTGTCATAGAGCTCATAGAGCGCGGGAAGGTCTGACAGGGACAGCTCACGTATCAGACACCTGTCTGTCTCGCCGATGTCCCACGGGATGTGATTATATCGCCTGCGCACCCGCTCCAGATACTCAATATCAAGCTCTGCAAGGCTCTCGACTGCATAGCGCGTGCCGCACTGCGGTTCTCCTACTGATGCTATGCCGAGCGAGTCAGCTATTTGCTTCTGCTGCCGGTTTGAGACTATCCAGATGCAGTCTGTGGGAGCTTTCGGGATTCTTAGATTTCCCGTATTAGCTTTCGCGGTGTTATCTGCAGATTCTTGTATCGTTGTTTTTTGGAAGTCATTAATTGATTCATCAGCCGGTAGCACAACATACAGTTTTTCCTGAAATTCATCATGCAACTCGTCTGACGCAGATGACATATCGTCTGCACGCTTCCACTGCAGCTTAAATATCTCGTCATGATAGTAAAAAGAGGCAAGTTTTTCGCTTGCCTCATCGATAATTATTATCATTAAACTGGCTCCGGCTCCGGATAGTCCACTCCGAAGGTCTCAACTGTAACTGTCTTCATGACCTGGGCCTCAAGTGGTTTATCCATGTAGTCTGTGCGCACCTCCGCGATCTTGTTTACCACATCCATGCCCTCGATTACCTTGCCGAATGCCGCATACTCGCCGTCGAGATGTGGTGCATCCTGATGCATGATGAAGAACTGGCTGCCTGCTGAATCAGGTATCATGGTACGTGCCATTGAAAGTACACCGGCTGTGTGCTTTAAATCATTTTTGAAGCCGTTGTGTGTGAACTCACCCTTGATTTCATAGCCTGGGCCGCCTGTACCGTTTCCGTCAGGATCTCCGCCCTGGAGCATGAAGCCCTTGATTACACGGTGGAAGCATACTCCGTCATAGAAGTTATGATTGATTAAGCTGATAAAGTTGTTTACTGTGTTTGGTGCGATTTCCGGATAAAGCTCCGCCTTGATTACATCGCCATTTTCCATTGTGATTGTTACGATTGGATTCTGTGCCATTATTTTTCTCTCTTTCTTTTATAATATTATGAGGCTTGGAGAATATCCATTCCTTGCAATTATTAAATATCGAATTAATTTCTACCCGATTGATTTTACCTAATTTTACTCACTCAGAGCCTCGACTACCTTCGGAAACTCCATGAAGTGTGATGCCTTCACCAGTATGGTGTCGCCCTCCTTCACATATGAAAGAAGCTCCTGTGTCATAGTCTCCCTATCCTCGAAATAGTGGATGTCTACATCGGACGATTTCTCTGCGGCTCCGGCTGCATATTCCTTTGCAAGCTCTCCTGCGGCAAAAAGTGTATGGATATGATTCTCTCCAACTGCTTCGCCTACCTCATGGTGCAGCTTTTTCTCATCGCTTCCAAGCTCACCCATGTCGCCTAGCACTGCTATTGTCCTGCCCTTTGCATGTGAAAGCACCTCGATAGAGGATTTCATGGATACAGGGTTTGCATTATAGCAGTCATCTATCACTGTCATGCCGTGCGTTTTGATGAAATTGGTACGCCCTGCGATTGTCTCTGCTTTCTCGATTCCTGATTTAATCTCAGCTATTGTGAGACCAAGCTGCAATCCGACAGCCGCTGCCGCCATGGCATTGTATACATTGTGCTCACCCGGGATGTGGATGTGTGCATCGAACTCACCCTCCGGAGTGACAAAATGAGCCTTCATACCGTCAAAGCCCAGGTTTTCAATATTTGTGGTATATACTGATTTATGAACGTCCGAAGCCGATTCCTTGCCATAGTATATGGCAAGCTTTCCATTTACCGTCTGCACTGTGGCCAGCTTGTCGTCATCTGCATTCAGCACTGCGACCGCATCCGGCATCATATGCTCAAAGCACTCCGTCTTTGCTTTAAGCACACCATCCCTGTCGCCCAAAAACTCCAGATGGCAGTAGCCGATATTTGTGATGACCATGACATCCGGGCAAGACATAGTAGAAAGTCTGTGCATCTCGCCAAAATCAGATATGCCCATCTCGAGCACCGCTACCTGATGGCTTTCCCTGATTCCGAAAATGGTGAGTGGCAGGCCTATCTCATTGTTGAAATTGCCTGCGGTCTTGTGGACGCTGTATTTCTGTTCAAGGACTGATGATATCATCTCCTTGGTGCTGGTCTTGCCGACACTTCCGGTGATACCCACCACCTTGATATCAAGGCTTTTTCTGTAAAATGCCGCGAGCTTTTTCATGGCATCGGTGGTTGATTCAACAAGCACATATGGACCTGCCGGATCTGTAAGCTCATGCTCAGAGAGCACAATTGCCGCCCCCTGCTCAAACACAGCCGGAATGAATTTGTGTCCGTCCACCCTTTCTCCCTTTATCGAGATAAAAAGATAGCCCTCCTTCACCTGTCTGCTGTCTATGACTGCGCCGGTGATTGTCGTATCAAGCAGTGTCTCATCGCCTATGTATGTGCCCTCGCAAGCCTTAGCGATATTTGCAAATGTAAGATTCTTCATGTACTTATCCGACATGCTACACCTCATATTTTTTCAAAGATATGTCAATCAGATGCTCACAGAGCTGATTAAAGCTCATGCCGATAACCGCTGCCTCCTGTGGCAGAAGACTGGTCGGAGTCATGCCCGGCAGTGTGTTTGCCTCGAGGCAGAACATCTCATTTTTGTCATTGAGCAAAAAGTCTGAGCGCGAATATGTGTCAAGCCCGATAACACGCGCAACCTCCTCGGCATAGTGCTGCATATCCTTTGTAACCTGCTCAGGAAGCTCGGCCGGACATGTCTCTACTGTACTGCCCGCCTTGTATTTATTCTTATAATCGTAGAAGCCCTCCTTCGGTGCAATCTCTATAATAGGAAGAGCCTTTCCCTCGATAACGCCGACAGAGAACTCCCTGCCCTGTACAAATTCCTCGATAACCAGCTCATTTTCCCACTTGAAGGCATCGTCAAGTGCCGCCTTGAACTCTGCCGCATCCTTAACGATGGTGACACCGATGCTTGAACCACCGCAGCATGGCTTTACCACGCATGGAAGTGTCAGGTCAAGCTTTGTGATATCGTCCTGTCTGGTCGCTCTTGTCATGGAAATACCCTTTGGAGTAGGGATACCGTTTGCAAGGAAGAACTGCTTTGATGTCTCCTTGTTCATGGCGATGGCTGAGCTTAAATAATCGCTGCCTGTATATTTGACACCGAAGAGGTCAAATGCTGCCTGTATCTTTCCGTTCTCTCCGTTTTCTCCGTGGAGTGCCATGAAAACAATGTCTGCCATCTGACACATCTTGATGACATTTGGTCCGAAGAAGCAAGGTGACTGGTCCTTTCTGGAAGCCTTTACCTTTGCGAGGTCAGGTGCCTCTGTCGGAATATCGCTGACCTGCACGCTTATCTCGTCCGCGCGGTCAAATATACCTGTCAGGTCCTCCTCCCTGTCACTATATCCCATAAATACATCCAATAATATAACTTTGTGGCCGTTCTCTTTGAGTGCCTTAGCTACCATGCTTCCTGTCTTGAAGGAAACATCTCTCTCTGTGCTGAGCCCTCCGGCAAGTACTACGATGTTCATTTTTGTCCTCTTTTCTTTGATTGAATTATCATGCTTTGGTTTAATTAAACACAATGCAATACTTCTTTTTTAAAGCTATGAGTAATCAACATAATTTTTCCAAAATTATAACACCATTTGTGCAAAAAAGAAAGACCGGTTGCCCGGTCAAAAAAGAAATTCTCATTTTATTTTAAACTGTGTTGGCTTCCAGCAGCTGTATCATTCTCATAAATACCATCCGCCCGTGCAAATCATCCTGTGAAAGTGATTCTCCGTACTTCAATACTAATAATCGGCACTGATAAAAATTCAGCTCAGGATTGCCAAAAAGCAAAATCCGCAAGGCTGCATTTTCCAGGTAATTGTGTATATTTCCCACCTCAATAAATATATCTACGATATCATCGAGGTTAATAAGTCCTTTCTGTTCATAATAAATTCTTCCCAAATATTTCATCCCTCCATCGACTTTATTTTTCGTAGAACTTCTTTTTTTGTCTTTCTTTTGAAATTTTGTCGTCTTTGCGAAATTTCCCTCTTTGTTTTTGTTGGTGGATTCATTTTTCCATATAATATATCAATATTCTAGGCGCGTTACGCGCTTGTATTTTGAAGATTTCTATTAGAATTTTTAATTTTGATAGGTGATTAGCAGTTTTCGACAAAATACGACATGGTTTTAGGTTTAATTTAGTTGGTTTTTGTTTAATATTGCTCTTTTTATATCAGAATTTTTGTAATGATAAATTTGTACTATTTTTGTGGTTTTTTCCTTGCTGGCTGCATCTGGTAGTCTTGATGCAATAAGGGCAATACAAGATAAATCCATAAAGACTTTTGCCCTTGCCATTTTTGCAACCCGGATGTTATCAAGGTTGTAATTATCTTTTAAATCTCCGAACGTACGCTCTACGCTGGTTCGTTGATTATATAGTTTTTCAAATGCTTTTGTTTCTCTGAATGGTGCTGTAATAAACCTTGAATTATCTTTGATTTTTCGACATAATCGTAACCAAGACTGCGTCTTAGAACCGGTAACCGGGTCAGATTTGAGACGCATAACCAATGCCTTTATATCTGATAATTGCTCTATTTGCATAGCATAATGTACAATAGCCCTAGGTTGATAGCATAGTGGGCAGGTCTTGAGGAGCTATAATCCATAAAACTTTTAAAACAGCTCCCAAAATTCAGCCCATAAGGCGGAAAAAATACGAGAAAAGTAGCTGAAACCGCAAAAATCTCCAATACAGCTCTCAAACTCAGCCCATAAGCCGGAAAAAATCGCGTGAAAAAGTAGCTGAAACCGCAAAAATCCCCAAAACAGCTCCCAAAACCAGTCCATAAGCCGAAAAAATTCCAGAAAAAAGTAGCTGAAACCGCAAAAATCTCCAAAACAGCTTAAAAATTAGAGGCTTCTGGCATAATAGTGGAAGCCTCTAATTATTTCACATAAAAAGAGCCTCCACATTTCTGTGCAAGCTTCTTTTGAAAACTAAAAACTAAAAAATATATTGTTTTTTATATGTCCTGAAACATCAGTAAAATCAATGACTATGAATTATGTAATTCTCTCAATTATTTCATTTTTTGAAATAATTTTGACATGATTAGAAATGAATGTTAAAATATAGTTAACAAAAAGGTGCTACCTATAACAACGGTTCGCCTGATCATTTACTTAGTTAAAATAACCGTTCAGTTTCCAGGCTGGGGCGGTTATTTTTTTGTGGTCTTACTGCCATTGGAACCAATCGCATATCCAAGACCAAATGAGGTTAAACAGACATAAAAACCGGCAGCCAACGGCTACCGGTTTTCGATGAAAGAAAGGTTAAATTATGATGAAAAACAAGAGTCTAACATTCCGGTTCGATAAGTCCGTATGTATGTCCTTTTCTCTTGTAGACTACATTTACTTCGTCATTCTCTGCATTTCTGAATACGAAGAAATCGTGGCCTGAGAGCTCCATCTGGATGCATGCATCCTCAGGATACATAGGTTTCATACCAAATCTCTTGGTACGGACAATCTTGATTTCCTCGTCCTCTGCATCGTCTGCCTCCACGAAATCATCCTGGAATATCGCCGGTGCATACTTCTTTGCGGAAATCTTGGTTCTGTATTTGCGAAGCTGTCTCTCGATTACTTCCTCTACGAGGTCAATTGATACGTACATATCATTGCTGACCTGCTCTGAACGGATAACATGTCCCTTTGCCGGGATAGTAACCTCGATTTTCTGTCTATCCTTTTCTACGCTGAGTGTAACGTATACGTCTGTGTCCGGTTTAAAAAACTTCTCCAGCTTTGACAGCTTCTCCTCTACTGCCTGCTTAAGCCCCTCTGTTAATTCGATGTTTTTTCCTGAAATTGTTATTCTCATGATGTCCAACCCCTTTATCGTTTATTTGATACGTTGTCTGTATCATGTAAATATTATACCATAAATTTCGTTTTCATCAATCATTTTTATGCAATTTATATAAATAATCAAGGGTTTATTTACGGTTTTTCGCGAAATCGCTTGATTTCGCTATGATTAGGGATTTCATCAGAATAAAAAACATCAAGTCGAGTGATTTTTTATACACTATCGCAACATTTCTCAACTACAACAGCACATCTAAGCTATCACAACGTTTCTAAGCTACCACAGCGCATCTAACCTATCCCAGTGCCTCAAGCTGAGAGGAAAGCTCCTCCCACGCCTCCATATCAATAAGGATTTCTTCCTCGAGAGCGTCTATCTCGTTTTGGATTTCCGTGAGCTTTGAGTAGCTTGACTGATACTCCGGCTTCATGAGCTCAGCCTTGAGCTCATCGAGCTTTGCTTCCTTGACCGCCAGGTCCTCCTCGGCCTTTTTGACCTTTTTTTGTATCTTTGAGCGTTCCTTGCCCGGGTTGTAGTATGCCTTGCCTGTTGATGAGACAGCCATGCCGCCTGCCTGGGCTGCACTATTTGCATTGGTGCTTTCGCCCACATTACCTGCTGCAGCATTTTGTGACGTGCTCCGGTTTGCATCACTGCCGGTCTGACTGCTGCCGTTCTGACTTATCACACCGCCAAATATTGCATTGCCTCTGTATGCATTTTTGCTCTCCTCTGCCTCACGATCGAGCTTTTCCTGATACTGCTCATAGCCAAACTGATAGAGATTGGTCGTGCCGTCCTCGAACACAAGCAGCTGTGTGGCTACCTTTTTCACAAAATATCTGTCGTGTGATACAAAAATCAGTGTGCCCTTGTAGTCCTTAAGCATGCTCTCCAGCGTTTCCTTGCCTACGATATCCATATGGTTAGTTGGCTCATCGAGCACGAGCACGTTCGGTCTGGTCTTTAAAATCTTGCAAAGCGCCAGTCTGACTTTTTCTCCTCCTGAGAGCATATTTACGTTCTTGAACACGTCCTCCCCTGAAAAAAGGAAGGCTCCGAGTGCATTTCTGGCCTCGGTTTCCGTGAGATTCGGATACTCATCCCAAAAATCATCGAGCACAGTCTTGTTGCTTGTATACATGGCCATCTGCTGGTCGAAATATCCTATCTGCACGTTGGTTCCAAAGCGGTACTCGCCTGAAAGTGCAGGGATCTTACCCACGATAGTCTTTAAAAATGTCGATTTTCCAAGTCCGTTTCCGCCGAGTATGCCAAGCTTTTCGCCTCTTTTCAAATCGAGCGACACTACGGAGAGCGGATGGTCATAGCCGATTGCAAGCTCTGATGTATAAAGCACATCGTTTCCGGTCTCCTTTTCGGGCTGGAAATTGGCATGGAAGGTCTTGTTGTCGTACTTGTCCGGTGCCTCGATAATCACCATGCGGTCGATAGCCTTCTGCTTTGACTGCGCCATAGCGGTCTTGGTCGGCTTGCCCTTGAAGCGCGTAACCATACGTTGCAAACGCTCTATCTCCTTCTGCTGGGCGATGTGATCCTTCATCTGCTTGTCGTAGTTTTCCTTTTTGCGGGCGATAAAATTGGTATAATTGCCCGGATAGCGCCTTGCTGTGCCGTACTCTATCTCGTATACCACATCTACCACATTGTCGAGAAACATACGGTCATGGGATACGACAACCACTGCCTTCGGGTACGACTTCAGATAGCCCTCAAGCCACTCAATCGTCGTGACATCGAGGTGGTTGGTCGGCTCGTCCAAAAGCAGTATGTCAGGCTTTGACAAAAGCAGCTTTATGAATGCTATCTTGGTCTGCTGCCCACCGGAAAAGTCACGGATTGGCTTTTTGCGCTCATCGTCAGAGAAGCCGAACTTGCGGATCATGACCTCATATTCCTTCTCATAATAGTAGCCGCCATCATCCTTGAAGGCTTCCTCCATCGCTGTATATCTGGCTACCTTTTCATCGGAATAATCATGCTCGAGCTCTGCAGCCGCGCGCGCAAGCTCTGCCTTTCGCTCGTCCATTTTCACGAAGCATTTGCGCACCTCCTGCTCGAGTGTCACATCAGGATCATCAAACGCAATCTGCTTCAGATACCCTATCTCCGGGTTTCCTGCCTTTGCAATAAATGCGCTCTCATCGCTGTCGAGCTTTTCCATCTCAACCTCTCCTGAAATGAGCTTTAAAAGTGTTGTCTTGCCACAGCCGTTTCTGCCGACTATCGCTATCTTTTCTGTGTTTCTGATTTCAAAATCTATACTATGCAAAATGACGTCGTCGCCAAATGCGACAGCGCCATTACTTATCTGGTAGAGCATATACTATCCTTTCATGCTTATGCCTGCTGCTTAATTGTTAGCCATAATGTAGTTGACAAACTGTGTTGCAGTACGTCCTGAAATACCACCGTGGCTGAGTTCCCACTTGTTTGCCTCCCTGCACAGCTCCTCGTCTGAAAGTGTGCAGCCGCTCTTTCTCGCAAGCTCTGTTACGATGTTGAAGAACTCCTTCTGCGATGGCTTTGAGTAGCTGATTGTCACACCAAAACGGTTTACAAGTGACAGCTTCTCCTCAACTGTATCTGAGTGGTGCTTGTCATTGCTGTTGTCCTGGTCATTGCGGTCATTCCATGTCTCCTTGATCAGGTGACGGCGGTTAGAGGTTGCATAAATCAGTATGTTGTCAGGCTTTGTCTCCACGCCGCCCTCGATAACTGCCTTTAGGAACTTGTACTCAATCTCATGCTCCTCGAATGAGAGGTCATCCATATATATGATAAATCTGTAGTTTCTGTTTTTGATTGCTGCGATAATTTTTGACAGATATTTAAACTGATGCTTGTATATCTCAATCATGCGCAGTCCGTCATCATAATACTGATTGACAATAGCCTTGATGCTTGTTGATTTTCCGGTTCCGCTGTCTCCGAAAAGCAGCACATTGTTGGCCTTTTTGCCCTGTACAAACGCTTCTGTATTGTCTGTGAGCTTTTTCTTCTGGATTTCATAACCGATCAGGTCATCGAGCATGACCGCATCCATATTGTTGATTGGCATGAAGGAGAAGCCCCCGTCCAGATGCTCCTCAATCCTGAATGCCTTGTTGAGCCCAAACATGCCGACTCCGTATGCCTTGTAAAAGCCTGTTACCACATCAAAGAACTCCTGCTCGTCCTTAGCTGCCTCAAGCTTCTTGCTCAGCGCCCTTACCTTCTCGCTGACATTGTGATTGTACATAAGGTCCTTTTTCACAATGGCCTTATAATTGCTGATCTGTGTGAAGCAGTCTATTCCGAGTGCTGACTCGATTGGCTTGAAATCATAATCGAAAAGCTTCTTAAAAATCCTGAAATCGTTTGCCACAAGCCCGTTTACGCTGCCATCACTGGCTCCGACCTTCTCACAGGTGATGGAAAACGGATTCTCACTCATCATAAGGAAGAAAGTGAGATAGTTGTGCCACAGATTGTCATCAAAACCATAGTCTGTCGCTACCTTTAGGATTCTCTTGACCTGTGTATTGATGTCGCGCACAAGCTCTGTCTTGTTGTACTCGCCCACCTCAAACTGCTCAAAGAGCTGTCCCAATTTATAAAGTATCTCGTCCTGAGATAAATCTCCGTACATAAGTAATTTTGATATTTCCTGATACATGGCTGTTCCTCCTGGTTTTGCCTTGTTTCCGCTGCTAACATATGATTATAAACACTGCGCCTCGATTTTGCAAGAGCTTGTGTGCCCGGTATGGCGCAGGAGACGCAAAAAGGCGGAGCTAAAACTCCACCTTTATTGTTGTGCCACGCCCCACCTCGCTGTCGAGCGTCAGCCCTGCATCATGCAGCTCCACTATATGCTTTACTATCGCAAGCCCTAGGCCTGTGCCGCCGGTCTCCTTCGAACGGCTCTTGTCTACTCTGTAGAAGCGCTCAAAGACGCGCTCCTGCTGATCCTTTGGGATGCCTATGCCGTTGTCCTCGACCGTGAGAACGGTCTTGCCACCTAGCTTGTGTACCGTCACATTTACGGTGCCGCCCTCATTGTTGTAACGGATAGCATTCTGGCAGAGATTCTCAACGAGCTCCGTGAGAAGCTGCCTGTTGCCTCGTACCATACAGTCAGTGCCGTCAAAATTGAGTGCTACTTTTCTCTGCTCGGCATTCACCTGTAGATTTTCCATGCAGTCCTTGACCAGACCGTACAGATCAAGCTGTTCAAAGCCCTGCTGCGCATCGCTGGAATCAAGCTCCGAGAGCTTTATGATATCATTGATCAAGGAAAGCAGGCGCTGTGCATTTCTTCTGATTTCAGTGGCAAAATGAATCTGCTGCTCCTTTTCGACCATGCCGTTTTCTATGAGCTCTGCGTAGCCGGAGATGGCTGTTAGCGGAGTCTTTAGCTCGTGTGACACATTGGCTGTGAAGTCCTGTCTGCTCTTTGCCGCGGCAAGCACGCCCTCATGCTGTATCCTTATCGCATTCATGAACGGCACGAGCTCCTTGTACTCTGTCTTTTTCTGGATGACAGAGGCCTGCTCCAGGTTGCCTGCGAGTGTCTCGATTGGCTTCATGAGCTTTCTGGTCAGGCTCTTGGCGAGAACCACACATATTCCTACTATGATAACCGTCACTATAAGCATGGCAGGTATACTGCTTGCAAACATGTTCCAGATACTTCTTGCTGCAATAGAGACACGCAGTACCGTTCCATCATTGAGCTTTATGGCATGATAGAAGGTATTGCTGTTCATGGTTGCTGATGTTCTCACGCTGTCTCCCGTACCTTTATCAAATGCTGATTCAACTTCCGGTCTATCGCCATGATTTTCAAGTTTTTTCACATCATTTTGATTGTCATACAGCACTGTGCCATCCTTGTCAATCCAGGTGACACGAATACCCTCCACGTCAATCTGCGGGATTTCATTTATATCCTGTTTTAGTATTCCGGTGCTTTCTATTGTCTCTGCCATGACCTGCAGGTCTTCCTTTACCTGCTTCTGAAAGAGGTAATAGTTGATTACTGTCATGGAAACCATAGTGGCAATTGCTACAAAAAGTGCTGTTGCTACCAGATAATAGTTAATCTTCTTTTTCATGCTGTACGCTCCGCTTATGTATATTAGAAATCATTATAACAGCTATTATTCTATAACATAGCCCACATTTCTGACTGTCTTTATCCTGCTGCCATAGTCACCCAGCTTGTGGCGGAGTGTCTTTATGTGCATGTCCACTGTACGTGTCTCGCCCTCAAAGTCAGTATCCCAGACGCTTCTCATGATGACCTCCCTGGTCATGACTATGCCCTGACTGCCCATAAGAAGCCTTAAAAGCTCGTACTCCTTGTATGTAAGGTCAACCGGCTCATTGTTCACTGTAACCACATGGCGCTCATGGTCGATCACCAGATCATCCAGCTTTAAAAGCTTCGGCTCCTCCTTCGCCGTTCTCCTGAGCAGTGCCTTTACTCTTGTGATAAGCTCCATGATTGAGAAAGGCTTTTTGATGTAATCATCTGCGCCTCCGTCAAGCCCTTTTATCATATCCATCTCTGTGGTCTTGGCTGTGACCATTATAATAGGAATATCCTGTGTGGCCGGACGTTTTCTGAGCTTTCTCACGATATCGTAGCCACTCTCATCCGGAAGCATCACATCAAGCAGTATGAGGTCCGGTACGAGTTCATCCAGCTTCTTGTAAAATTCCTTTGCGTTTTCAAATGCACTGACGATGTAATTACTGTTTTTTAAAGCAATAGTCTCTATCTCACGTATGCTCTCATCGTCCTCTACAATATAAATAAGTGCCATAGCTTTCTCCATTTCAAAAAATCTTATGTAAAATTTTTACCTGCTTTTTACTTTCGATTATACATTACTAATGTAAAACAGACGATGGTTTTATGTAAAATTTATGTAAAATCCATCGTCTGTATCAATTTTGTCTGTATATAACTATGATTTAATTTTTCAGCATAAAGATTAAATCATGATTTGCGAACTTTGTCATCAAGCGCAAACTCAACCCACTCAGCAATATTTGTCGCATGGTCTCCGATACGCTCGAAGTATTTTGCAACCATGAGAAGATCCTCTGCCTGCTCACCATCCTCCGGATGCTCCCTGATGAAATCAATAAGCTCAGCCTTTACCTTATCAAAAAGATCATCAACCACATCATCCTGCTTCATCACTATGTGAGCCTTGTCATTGTTCTTCTCAACATATGCCTCGATTGCTCTGATAAGCATAAGCATTGTCTCTGAAGCCATGCTCTTGACATGCTCTATATTGACCCTGTATGGCTTGTCACTGCTCATCAAAATGGTCATCTCGCTGATATCGGCTGCGTGGTCTCCTATACGCTCCATATCAGTAACCATCTTCATCGCTGCAGAAATTGTTCTAAGGTCTCTTGCTACAGGCTGCTGCTGCATGAGCAGATTAAAGCACAGGCTCTCTATCTTTTTCTGCTCTCTGTCTATCTCCGAATCGCCCTCCATGATAGCTTTGGCGCTATCGGAATCCTGATGTATAAATGCCTCGATTGCTTTCTGGATTGACTCCTCAATCATGCTTCCCATGTGCATCATTTCTTCATTCAGCTTCTTAAGCTGCTCGTCGAATTTCGATCTCATTAACCAAACCTCCCTGTGATGTAATCCTCTGTTCTCTTGTCCTGTGGATATGAGAAAATTGTCTTTGTGTCACCAAACTCAACCATATCTCCCACAAGGAAGAATGCTGTATCGTCTGACACACGCACTGCCTGCTGCATGTTATGTGTTACAACTACAACCGTGTACTTTTTCTTTAAATCCTCCATGAGCTCCTCTATCTTTGAAGTAGAGATAGGGTCAAGCGCTGATGTTGGCTCATCCATCAAAAGCACCTCCGGCTGTACGGCAAGTGCTCTCGCAATACACAGTCTCTGCTGCTGTCCACCCGAAAGTCCCATAGCAGATTTCTTTAATCTATCTTTAACTTCATTGAATATCGCAGCACCCTGAAGACTTTCCTCAACTATCTGGTCGAGTATCTTTTTATCCTTGATGCCATGCACTCTCGGGCCATATGCGATATTGTCATATATGCTCATCGGGAACGGATTTGGCTGCTGGAAAACCATGCCGACCTTTTTGCGAAGTACGGTTGTATCGACTGATGGTGCATATATATTCTCACCATCTATCTCTATGCTTCCCTCGATTCTGACGTTGTCAACCAGATCATTCATTCTGTTGATACACTTTAAAAATGTAGACTTACCACATCCTGACGGTCCGATCAGCGCTGTCACGCTGTTTTCTTTTATGTCCATATTGACACCATGCAGTGCATGATTCTGGCCATAATACAGATTCAGGTCGCGAACCTGAATTTTGATTTTTTTCTCCATTTGTATCTCCTGCAACATGTAATAAATTTCTTGTCTTCGAGAATACATTATATGGATGCTTTGTAAAATGCTCTATCAGATGTATGTAAAATCTATGTCAAATTTTTACACACATAAATTATTCGCACTGTTTGTATTTATTATTTGTATATACTATTTATATGCTTTATAGTCGGCTTTATTAAAGTACTGTCTGGTTAAAGTATTGTATCTTTAATAATTAAAAGCTCATCCATTATCCTGTCTGCATCAATATTTGAGTAATTGATAATAAACTGATGCCTGTCCTCCTTTGGCTTGATCAGGTTGAAATGGGTAATCGCCTGAAGCTTTATGCCTTTTTTCAAAAGCCTTTCTTCAACTGTTTTGTCCGGAAGGTTCGTGTCAAACTGTATGATAAAATGCAGTCCGGAGTCATTTTCTATTACCCTGCATTCCTTTTCAGTGAAGCAGCCTTTTATGGACGAAAGCACGCTCTGGCGCTTTCTGCCGTAGTGCAGTCTCATTCTGTTTATGTGCTTTTCAAAATAGCCCTCGCTGATAAATCGTGCCAGCGTATACTGCTCGAAGGTCGATACCGTACATGAGTAAAATGAAAGCCTCCTGTAAAACTCATTTGCCAGATGCTCCGGCAGCACCATGTAGCTGATTCGGATGGTGGATGTGAGAGATTTTGAAAATGTATTTATATAGATGACCTTTTCACACGCATCAATCGAGAGGATGGGCGGTATCGGGTGTCCGTTCATGCGAAACTCACTGTCGTAATCATCCTCTATGATGTATCTGTCACTGCTCTCGTTGGCCCATGCCAAAAGCTCATAGCGGCGGTTCACAGGCATCGTGATTCCTGTCGGGAAATGGTGTGTCGGGCTGATATGTGCTATCTGCGCGTTCGCTTTCTTTATAAGCTCCACGCTGATGCCCTGCTCATCCATCTGCACCGGCAGGCATTTTGCATTGTTGCACTCGTATATCTGGCTGATTTTCTTATAGCCAGGATCCTCCACGCAGTATACCTTGTCCGTACCCAAAAGCTTCACAAGCAGACCGTACAGATACTCTGTTCCCGCTCCGACTATTATCTGGTCCGGGTCCACATTCATACCGCGAAACGATGACAGATGGCTTGCTATCGCTTCCCTAAGCTCTCTCACTCCGCCACACGGCGACACCGACAAAAGCTCCTGCTCCCTAAGGGAAATCGTCTCTCGCATGAGCTTTGCCCATATAGAAAACGGAAAGTTACCCGAGTCTGTCCTGTTTGATGAGAAGTCAAATATACTTTCATCCTGCTCAGGCGGCAGCTTTATGCTAAGCTCCTTATGCACCGGTGCCTTGATTACCCTGATATCTGACACATCGGCTATGAAATAGCCCTTCTTGGGCCTTGCAAACATATAGCCCTCGCCTATCAACTGGTCATATGCATTTTCAACCGTAATGGTACTAACCCCCAGATTCTTTGCGAGGGTACGTTTTGATGGCATTTTCTCCCCGGAGCCTAATTTTCCCTGTGATATATCGTTTTTGATGCACTCATACAGGCATTTGTAGAGTGGTCCGTCTGTTTTTGTGAGGTCGTAGGTCAGCATTTGATTCACCGCTTTCTGGCATTTTTATTTTCCTTATTTTGAATATTTTAATATTACCAGATGTGGCGTAATATTGCAACCATGATATATGGCTGGCATGAGCAAATACAAAAATAAAAGGAGATTTAACAAATGAAAAACAATAAGAATACTCAATACGAACTCAACAAAGGTCTTGCGCAGATGCTCAAGGGCGGTGTCATCATGGATGTCACGACTCCGGAGCAGGCCAGGATTGCCGAGGCTGCCGGTGCATGTGCTGTCATGGCGCTTGAGAGAATCCCTGCTGATATCAGAGCCGCAGGCGGTGTTTCAAGAATGAGCGATCCTAAAATGATTAAGGGCATTCAGGCGGCTGTCAGCATCCCCGTCATGGCAAAGTGCCGTATCGGTCACTTTGTGGAGGCTCAGATACTTGAGGCAATCGAGATTGACTACATTGATGAATCTGAGGTGCTTTCACCTGCTGATGATGTGTACCATATCAATAAGAGAGATTTCAAGGTTCCTTTCGTGTGCGGTGCAAGAGATCTCGGTGAGGCTCTCCGCCGTATCAACGAGGGAGCTTCCATGATCCGTACAAAGGGTGAGCCCGGTACCGGTGATATCGTGCAGGCTGTCAGACATATGAGAAAGATGAATTCTGAGATTGCAAAGCTTACTTCCATGCGTGAGGACGAGCTTTTCGAGGCAGCTAAAAATCTTCAGGTGCCTTTCGAGCTGGTCAAGTTTGTTCACGATAACGGCAAGCTTCCTGTTGTAAACTTTGCTGCCGGTGGTGTGGCTACTCCGGCTGATGCGGCTCTTATGATGCAGCTCGGTGCTGAGGGTGTGTTCGTCGGTTCAGGTATCTTTAAATCAGGCGATCCTGCCAAGAGAGCTGCCGCTATCGTAAAAGCTGTGACAAACTTTACTGATGCAAAGCTCATCGCAGAGCTTTCTGAGGATCTCGGTGAGGCTATGGTCGGAATCAACGAGAGCGAGATTAAAATAATCATGGAGGAAAGAGGCAAATAAAATGAAATCAGGACTTAAGATTGGTGTTTTAGCTGTTCAGGGAGCGTTTATTGAGCACAAGCGCATGCTTGAATCTTTAGGCTGTGAGTGTGTTGAGCTGCGCAAAAAATCAGATATCTGTGATATAGACGGACTCGTGCTGCCAGGCGGTGAGAGCACTGTCCAGGGCAAGCTACTCCGTGAGCTTGATATGTTTGATGAGCTTAAGGAAAGAATCGCAAACGGACTTCCGGTGCTTGCAACCTGCGCCGGTCTTATCCTTTTAGCTTCACATATCAGCAACGATGACAACGTATATTTCGGCACTTTGCCTGTCACTGTTAAAAGAAATGCCTACGGCAGACAGCTTGGAAGCTTTAAGGCTACAGCAAGGTTTGACAATAGCTTTGACTTTACCATGACATTTATCAGGGCTCCTTACGTGGAAGCTATTGATGCTTCAGCAAAGAATGATGTGCGTGTACTCGCAGAGTATGACGGCAAAATTGTCGGTGTACAGTATAAGAACCAGATTGGGCTGGCTTTTCATCCGGAGCTCGATGATGATACACGGATTCATGAGAGGTTTTTGGAGATGATATGATTATTCAGGAATGTTATTATAATTTGTAATAGCATTCCTTTTTGTTTTTGGTTTTTGTTTTCTATCTCTTTATATTTTTTATTGCCATATCATTTTTCATCATTTATAATTATATATCATGTGTTTCAACACTATTATCCGGAGGGGTTATGAAAATTTTAATTAGTAGGGAACAATAATTACACTCACATAGACTTATTGAGAGATATAGAAGGATTGGACATGATACAGCATAATCATTCATTAATTATAATCAAAAACAGTGCCCCCGGCATAAAAACAAAATATCTTACATATTATGATGAAAGATGGGACTGTAAGCTGTTTCCCAATTTAAAAACCGCAGATAAAGACAATGAAGCCTTTATCATCAGTAATTTATCAAATGACTTAGGTATACCCAAAAAAGAAATTAAATGCAAATATATATCATCCAGAGTACAGGAAAAATATTCTGTAAGCCATAACGAAAACAGAGTGTATAACCATAGACTGTACGAAGTAGAATTTATCAATATACCTAAGATAATGAATGAAAATGACTTTTCTATTAAATCCCGACACTATTATTGGATGACAATTAGTGAAATGGAAAAAGACGATAATATAATGAAAAAGAATATGGAAGTAGTTGATTTTGTAAAAGAATGCGAAAAATAATTTTTTAAGCCGGGGCAGATGCCCCGGCTTTTATTGTTTCTTATGTCTTATAAGTTCAATATATAATATGATTAGACGGTCAATAGGTATCATAATATTGTTTTAATAAGCCTAAAACTCCAGAGTCACCTTAAACAGATCGCCGTCCACAGTCAGCTCCAAAGTACCATTCATGAGCTTCATGAGACTTTCTGCAATAGACAGTCCAAGTCCGCTGCCCTCGGTATTTCGTGAGCTGTCTCCTCTGACAAAACGCTCCTTAAGCTCATCGCTTGAAATATTAAGCGGTGTAGCTGATACATTCTTGAAGGTTATGATGGCTCCGCTGTCCTTTGGAATGATATCAATGTACACTCTCGTGCCCGGCTGGGCGTATTTGTTGATGTTGTTCATCAGGTTATCAAACACTCTCCACAGATGTCGTCCGTCTGCCTGAATCATGACAGGCGTAACGTCATTTTTGATAATTAAATCAAGATTATTTTTCTCGAATTTTTCTTTGTATTCTCCGGCTACCTGTGACAGCATAACAGCCGCATCCAGTTCCTCAAGTTCTACATTTATGCTGCCGGTAGATGCCTTTGACGCTTCGAGTAAATCCTGAATTAATTTTTTCAAACGTGATGACTGTCTGTCGAGAACGTCAAGATATTCGCGTACCTTCTCGTTATCTATGTCCTCCTTCTGCAACAGGTCCACATAATTGATAATGGAGGTGAGCGGTGTCTTGATATCATGCGACACATTTGTGATGAGCTCCGTCCTGAAGCGCTCGCTCTTCATTTTTTCAGAGACCGCGGCCTCTATTCCATTGCTCACATTATTCAAATCCTCTCCATGCTTTCTGAAAAACAGCATGAGCCTTGACGTATCAACAGGCTGTGAAAAATCACCGTTTGCTATAGCCTTTGCAGCGCATCTTATCCTGTCATACTGCATGATAAATGCGATAAGCAGCGCAAGCTCTATAAGCTTTATAATGAATATAAATCCAATACTCCCTATTCCAAAGCCTATAAGCTCAAGCAGACATATAAAACCGAATGCCAGCATACTGATCAAAAACAGCGGTACATTTCTTCCTATCCATGAAAAGCCGTATCTGATTGGGGCAAATACCATCCTGCATAGCTTTTTGACAGGCTTTAAGAAAAATCTAACAACATAGTAGCACAGTGTATGCTTCCAGAACTCATGTGCCCTGATTCTTACGTATGTTGACAGGATTGCTTCAAGCGAAACCATGGTTGCCGCCAGACAAATGAGTGCCACCACCGGAAGCTGCTTTATAAGCAAAAAGCCTGCCGGAAATACCATAAAGTCTGCAAACATTGTCACTCCAAGCATCACCTCATACGGCAGCCTGTCATATAATCGTAATTTAATTTCCTCTGACTCTGCACGTTTTCCGGCAACTGTCAGCAGATATCCCGCTGTAATCACAAAACCAAGTATAAATATGACAAACAATACACTCAAATGAGCCTCTGTAAATTCCATGACGTCAAGTAAGCTGTCTGCCTGATTGAAGTAATCGCCCTTTTCCTGAAGCTGCTGCGGAAGCTTTGCATACACATAATAGTACTCAGGCTTATCTTCCGTTTGGGTGTATGGATAGTACACAATTCCGGTATCCGATATATTAAAGGTATCCGGTAAAAGCTCATAGCTCTCATTCACCTGCTCCACCACTTTTATGATTTCGTAGCTGTCATAATAAATATCCTCATCATAATCGTAGTAAGAGCCGTCACTATCAAAGCGCGAATCGCCGTCATCACTCAGATTCATGCCACACTTTATATGATTTCCTTTTTCATCATAGCACTTTACATTTTTCCACTCGGCAAAGCCTGTAATATCGAGTGACTGGCCTGTAAACATCTCCTCGTAGGCAAAGTAATTATTTCCATTCTCATCGGTTTTCTCAACTGCCTTATATAAGCCAAGCGAGCTGTTATCGTTAGAGCCTGTCATCACCCTCACCTTTGGAATGACATAAGCGGTACCATCATTCAGGCACAGATAAAAGAGCCCATTTGTCTTGGAATACATGATTGAGCTGATTCTCTCACTGTTCATACTGTTTGATGCATCGTCTGACTCTTCATAGCTGCCGCTCATTGCATCCCACAGATATGATAGCCTGTTCCACTTTAAGTTCTTTGCCTTGTAGCTAAAAATATAATCCGGATTTGATATTTCATCCACACTTGAATACACCTTTGCTGCATCAGATTTTACATCTACCTTGTCCTCTGATGTTTCATTACTCTTTACCACTGCGGCCTGCAGATTTGTATCGTCCATCATCTGCGAAAATGCATTGTCATCACCGGATTCATAATTGTACACCATCTGTCTGCTATAGGCTCCTGCAATATTCGCATGAATTTCATCCCTTAGCTGTGCTGTACTTTCATAATTGTTTGTATACACTGCAACTATCGTTGTTACAACAAGCCCTGCCGCCATGACCGAGCACACTATAAATGCCGCAAGCTTAAGCCACAGATTCCTTGATATTTTTTTCATATCATTCACCTTCCATTTTATAGTGCTTCACTTGACAAAGCTGTATCAAGCATGCACCTATTCAGCGTCAATTTTGTATCCGCGTCCCCAGATGACCTTTAAGTACCTTGGCTCAGCCGGATTTATCTCAACCTTTTCTCTGAGATGACGGATATGTACCGCCACCGTGTTTTCTGTCCCATACGGCTCATCCTTCCAGACCTTTGCATATATCTGATTCGGCGAATACACCTCGCCCGGATGCTCCATGAGAAGCTTCAAAATATCGTACTCTGTACGTGTGAGATTTGCTGCCTCGCCATCAACTGTCACCGTCTTTGATTTGTCATCGAGCTCAATGCCGCCTATTACCAGCTTTCCTGCGCTTGTATTGCCTGCGCCAAGAAGCATGTATCTCCTGATCTGTGACTTCACCCTTGCCTGCAACTCTACCGGGTTAAACGGTTTCGTCACATAGTCGTCTGCTCCGACCGTGAGCCCGAGTACCTTGTCAGTGTCCTCACTTTTGGCAGTGAGCAGTATGACCGGCACATTAGAGATTTTTCTGATTTCCACCATTGCCTCTATGCCGTCCATGACAGGCATCATGATGTCCATCAGGACAAGATGCACATCATTGTGTTTTACTATATCGAGCGCCTCCAGCCCGTTTCGCGCCGGGATTACCTCGTAGCCATCGCTGGTCAAATAAATGCTGATTGCTGATACAATGTCTTTTTCATCATCACATACTAATACTTTATACATAATTGCCTCCGGAAGTTTTATGTTGATCTTATTGTATCAATTGTAACATTAAAATCCAATTATGTAACATATTAAGATTTGTTTAAGAAATATAACTTTAACTTGGGATTTACTTCTATCCGGGTTACTGATATATTTATATTATGATTAAAGGGTATATCTGATTAATCATGAGGGACAAAATACATTTTGACCCTCATATCATCAAGAAAAGGAGTTTTCACTATGAATAATTATGGAAATGCGTCCGAAGGACTGCAAAAAATGTTTATTGCACAGGTCTGCCTTTATCATATGCAGCGTGCTGTCTGTCATTCCGATCATCAATCTGCTGGCAACTATTGCCTCGATTGTCCTATCAATCATTTATCTGGTAGGACTTTATAATGCCGGAAAAGACATAAACGGATGTGCCAATGCGTTTGTGCTCAGTATCATCTCACTTGTATGCAATATAATATCGAGTCTTACATCATTTAACGTTCTTTTTGCGATGCTGTTTTCTGTTGCAGCAGCTGTTCTTACATTTATGGTAACTTATCAGGTGTGTACGTCTGTAAGTGATGTGGTCGGAAGCCGTGGACACAACGATATCGCAAGCCTTGGAAAAAGCACATGGATTGTATTTTTGATCGGTTCTATATTAAATGTAGTTGTTGCTATAGTGGCTGTAGTGATCCCATTTGCGGATGTTATCATAGTGGGAATGAGTGTTGTCTCTACAATGGTGCAGATCCATTGTACAGCTTTTCTATGCGACATTCCTAAGCAGGAGTTCTGCGGCTCTTTCTAAGTAGCCTACAATTAATATTTGGAATATGCTGTGAGGATTTTGATATGCTCATAATAAAGGAGTGCAGATCATTTTTACTTGTTCTACACTCTTTCTATAATCAATGGGATGACCATCCTACTATGCATTTATCTCTTCAAGTGTCGGCATTACCGCAAGCGCACCTTTTCGTGTGGTGATAATAGATGCTGCATTGTTTGCAAATGTCAGCATTTTTTTATTTTTTCCTAAAGATATTAAGATTATTTTTTTTATATTTCTGTAATTGAACAACTATTTGATACCCATCCGAATTCAACTTTTTTTGTGGTATAATATTCAGCATTACCAGTAAAACATTTGTAATATAAACAAAAAAGCCACATACCAATTTATATCTATATACTATAAAACACCCAAACGAAGACAACCACATATTCATTGCAATACCGCCGAGCAAAAAACATATTTTATTATTTATAGGCACATTCCCCCAAAACACTCTTGTATAATATTTAAATCCATATTTTATTTTTCTAATTCCAATTTCTGCAACGAATCCTCCGTAACCAGTAGCAATAACGGCATGCGATAATTCATGTAATAAAATTGATACAATCAAAATAGGTAATTCAATAAATATTACAGGCCAAAAGTCTTTTTTTTGAAAAGGATAGATCCATTTAGGAAACAAAACCGCCAATACTATGAATAAAATGAATGACGATATAATCGAAACAGTAATAAGCCAAGAAGGTAGATGTATATGTGAAAGAATTTGATTCGGGAATATTGCAAATAATACATCATTAGGCGATGTCTTTATTTCGTTGGAATTTACCTCGTGTGTTTCCTTATTTAGCAAAGAATGCGTTTGCCTGTCAAAAATCATTTCTCCAAATGGCGTTTTATAGTGTTCGTATCGATTAAAAATTTTACTCATTGTTTAATCCTTTAATTCTATAAAATATAGCAAATACCAAAGACAAAACCAAGAAATTTATTAATAGTATTAACCAGCTATTTACACTGTTCTCTAACTCCCGGGTGACAAACATCTGTCTGACATAATAGGAATAAATGCCTTTAGCAATTTTTTCAAGTTCGCTGTTCATAGCCGAGAACATCGGCAGCAAACCAATTATCATAGAAACAGGTGCTGTAATAGGTCCAACACTCATTTGATTTTTTGACAAAATTGCAAGAATAGAACCAATTAACAAAGATAGAATAATGCCAATTATTGACGAAACGATAAAAGTCACTATTTCCTTTGCATTAAACGGAATAATAAATAGAAAAAAACAATTACTAATCAAAGCCAGAAGAAAAACGCAAAATCCTACACCTATTAAATATTCCCATGCTTTAACGTTTGACATTATCAGCATCCTAAGTGTTTTCTTTTCTTTTTCCTCAGAAACAATACTTGACATAAATATAATAGGTACCATTACAGTATTCATCGTTATAAATGATGGCAAAATGAAGTCCAGCTCTACTTCAGATACTATTTCTTTAAATACAAGTGCTAATATCGGAAACATAAAAAATACCACAAGTACAAGTCTATTTTTCAATGAATCCTTAATTTGTTTAATGAAGATAGCACAAATGTGGTTAATTGTTTTCATCTTAAATCTCTCCCTGTCAGTTCAATAAATACTTCTTCCAAATTCGGTTCATTTGAATGGATACTGCGTATTTTATTATTAGTATCAAGTACAGTTTGTAATACTGTAAGCAGATCGTGTGAATCTACCATATATTTTTCACCATTGGTCATCTCAATATTAACTTCGCATTTTTTTCTATGATGTAAGCAGATGTCCTCTGGTGTACCTTCTTCAACTATATTTCCTTCGTTCAGAAGAGCAAGATGATCACACATCTTTTGAGCCTCATTCATATTATGCGTTGTTAAAAAAATTGTAGTTCCACTTTCTTTTAACATTTTCATCATCGAATGAATTTGCAATGTAGTAGCTGGATCCAGACCACTGGTAGGTTCATCTAAAAATACTATTTTAGGAGAATGTAAAATAGCTCTGGCAAATGACAATCTTTGACGCATTCCCTTAGAAAGATTAGAAACACTTTTTTTTGAACTTTCTATCAGACCAACTTTTTCTAATAAATCATTGATTACTTTTTTTCGATTACTAATTGAATAAATTCTAGCATACAGTTCTAGATTATCATAACAATTTAATCTATCATATAGCCCGTCATTGTCTAAAACCATGCCAAATGATGGGAAACTTTCATCAATTTTTTTATCTAATTCTTTCCCCAATATAGCAATATTTCCTGATGTTGCCGAAAGTAGACCAATAAGCATTTTTATTAAAGTTGTCTTTCCAGCTCCCGAAGGTCCAAGCAAGCCAAAAATTTCCCCCTCTTCAACACTTAAAGAAATATTATTTAAAACTTGTCGCTGGTCAAATGCTTTACAAACATCTTTTATTTGAATTACCTGCATAAATTATTCCTCACATTATCAAGAAAAGGACAGTACTAAAATATTAGCACCATCCTCCTTGTTTTAAGGACAGCTCTGTCCCATACATAATAGAGCTATGCTGCAAATGAAGCAGCTACAGCACAACCAGCAGCTGCTGCACCAGCAGTTGCGGATGAGGCAACATCGGAAGCTACAGTCTTTTCATTGCTATCAGCAATAATACTGTCCATTTCATGTTCCTCAAGAAGTCCATACTTTTCCATATTAAAGCTCCTTTCTATATAATATTACATTATCCCTTTTTTTCAAGGGTTAGTGCCAAAGTAGATTAAAAGCTAAATGCGATTAGTCAACAAATTTTGATAATTCGCTTTGTTCAATAATATCTGCCATCTGTCGTGTACGTAATGCATATGTATATTGAGAAATGGATTCATATAATCCTGAATACTTTTCACGATTCGTAATACTATTTTTAGTCAAACATGGATACTGCTTAATAATAACGTTCCTCTGATCAATAAAAATATCATCTACCCTGTTACAAATATATTCATCAAATAAAGTTCGCAGATATTCCATTACAATCTCATGATTGTCAATAGATGCCATGGCAGATACATAATATTTAACCGCCTGCAAGAACGAAAACTCACTCTTATTAATTAAGTCCTTAGAAATACCTTCATCTGCCATATACATAATATAGTCCATCTTTTCTGAAGCTTTACTATATTCACCTCTAAGCACATAATTCATCGCGATAAAATAAGCACAGCCACAATATATTTTCTCGCAAGGTACATCTTCAGGATTAACTACACCATAGTATGATTCCATTGTATTTTCATACGCATTACCAAGGAAATATTCCATTGTTGATATGAACAACTTACTATTTTTTGCATTAATTTTTTCTGGGCAATCGCGTAGAATATTTGACACATAGTACCGTGTATTTGTTGCCCTGAATTGCAGATCGCTAGGCTATACCATCTCAGATAAACCTGGAATAATAATATGAAAACTAGGGAAACCCAAATATGAAACATCTCTTATCATAACATCATATCCAGCATTAGTGATTTTTCCAATCCATCTATGTAAAATTTCCCAGTTATCCATACCAGATACATCTTCAACTGGTGTAAAAGCATATGTCGGATTCTTGCTAAATAACTGATATGGATACTGACCCATACCAAATTTATAGCTGTTATATATATTTTTCCATTCATCAACATGGTTATTGGTAAAGTCAACAGAACTTCTTTTTGAATACTCTGCCAAATCTTGTCCTTGAGTCGCTTCTGTTAACGTTCTCTCTATTGCTACCCCAAAATCTGGATGACAGCCAAGCTTTATTCCGTATTTTCCCGTATTCTTTTCATAAACAATTAATGCTGCAACTGGATACTGACCACCAAACGAACAATCCTTGATAAAATAATAATAGCCTTCTTTCTCTTGTTCCTTAAGTTTTTGAATAATCTCATAAACATATGGGAACTGCTGAATATATTCTTCTGGAACATCTGGAAGCGCTGGCTTTTCAGTAAATATTCTTCTTTGAACAACTCTTTCAATTATCTCAGACAACCCTTGAACAAGGGCCTCTTCTGGTGAATTTCCAGCACACATACCGTTTGAGCCATAAAATGGTGTATAGGTTGACTTCGGCAAATACACAACTTTCTTTTCTTTTATGCTATAGAAAGGTAACGTAATATATTTATCTTCTAATCCATAAATATGATAATCAACCTTTTGGACATCATAAAACGCTTTCGCTTTCTCCTCATCAGAAACTCCACTAAGTCCCCTCTGAGAAAAATATAAAGAAGTAAATGAATTAGCGTTTTGAACAATCTCAGCTGATGAAAGTATTTTTTCATCAGGAGACATCAAAAAGGGAAATTTACTTCCAAAAAACACTCTTGGTCCCAATATATCATTCTGATAACGCTCAAAAAACTCCGCATAAGCGCTGGCTTTAGCGTAAGCTTTAGAAACGCCTTTACCATTAGCTCCTATTTTAGTTCCCCTAAAATCTAAGCGAAGAGCATATGTTCCGATGGAACTTCTTTCCTGCCATGTTTCAGTTACTTCAACCTTCATATTTTTTAAAATATCTTGAAGAAATTGGACCGTTTCTTCCGGAGTTTTCTGTTTATAATGCATCAATTGTATTTCACTCATATCAATCAACCTTTCTAATCTATAATTTACTAACACTTTCCATACCCCAAATCATAGATTATTTTTCATTAACATACGGAATTATTGTGCTAGAATAATTGTTCCAACTAACACACTTGTTATTACTTTTCTTCTATCGTATGCTTTTTAATTTCACCTATAATCACCTTATAATTTCAATCTCTTACTAATCCCATTGAGCAATATACTCTTTACTTACCCAACCATATGTTCCTGTTTTTAATCTTTGAACATAAAACCACTCCAAACCGCCTTTTCCATATTTACTCCAGTCAATCCATACCAATTCGCCTGAATACATTAACTCTAAAATTTTAGAATTAGTATTTGGATTATTTCTAAGTCTTACTCCATTTCCTGCTACCTCAGCATTAGCATTATGAGTACTTAATACAGCTAAGCTCCTATTATTTTCTGCATCATATGCTAATATTTCAAAATACTGCTCTTCTATCTCAGAATTGTCTTTAATCTCATCTGCATATGTTCTAGTTCCTCCTCCCATAATTCCAATTGCAATTGTCATTATTAACATACATAATACTTTCTTCATTTTTTCATTTCTCCTTTGTAAATTATTTTATTATTGTTTTTATGACAGCATTTTCCTGCTCCTGTGATGCCTCTTCATAACTCGCTCTCATCGCTTCGCATACTTTTTCATCTATTACACAAATGCTGTAAAATGTATCCTCTGACTGGCTATAACTTACTTTACAAACATTTCCATCCTTTGTTGTAAAGTAGAAATCTATAATGCCCTTCCTTAGCATTTTCTCTGAGTTTATGGCATATTCTATTTCTTTTTTGCTCCAGCCTTCATTATAATTCATGAACTTCTCGGCAATATTTTCTGCCTCTACAGCTTTTTGTTCATAAAGTGGCTTATTTTCAAGTTCTGACGACGAAGAATACTCCGCCAAATTTTTCTCCACATAATAAACTGTCACACTCTGCATATCCACTGCTGCTGAATACTCTATGCCACTGCTTTTATCTGTGATATATACATATTCACTTGAAAATGTTCCGTCACTTCCGTTACTCATATCATGCTCAACATCGACATCCACATTATGTATATCTATTCCATATACTCTTGCCACTGTTTCCTTTGCTATATTCACAGCATCCTGTTCGCTTATATTTTCTTCAACATTCTGATTAGACAGCTCATTTTTATTATACTGTGATAAGCTGTAATCCCTTGAATAACAGAAATCTATTATCTCAAGAATATCCTCATCCGAAAGTTTTTCCGGCAGATAAAATGTACTGGTGTTTTCTTCAAAACACACCTTATCTGAATCTGCCTTATCCGGTGAATCAATACTTTTTAATTTATTTTTGGGGAATTTTCCACTATTTTCATAGTCTCTCTGTAATTCCTTAAATCGGTTAATTTCATCATCTGTCAGCTCTCGCGAATAAGAATCCGCATCCACAGCCGCTTTGTTGACCTGACTTACATAGTCTTCTTTTTCTGTATCAGATATGGAATCCATTCTGTCAAAAATATAATTTTTTGCAGCATATACACCGCCTGTTCCTACTAACGCTATTGCTACAACAACCGCTGCAGCCACTGTTTTGTGAATCTTATATTTCGCTGGTACATTTTCTTTCAAGCACCGGTCTACACGATTCTCAACCATCAGGTTATAGCTGTCAGGAATATTTACTTTTTGAGATGACGCATAAATTTTTAATTTGTCATCAACACTATTGCTTATATCTTTCATTGCACTCTCCGTTTACTTATAGTATTGTTGAGAGCTTATCCCGCCCTCTTGCCAGTCTGGATTTTACTGTTCCTGTAGGAATTTTTAACATTCTTGAGATTTCCCCGACAGAAAACTCTTCATAATAATATAAAATTATTATCTCTCTGAATTCTTCCTTTAATTCCATTACTATCGGTAACATCTCATCAGACTCAAACGCCTCTGTGACAGCGGTATCGTCCAATTGTTTTTCTACTATTTTCCACTTGCTTCTTTTTCGCACAATATCATGTGCTGAATTTACCAATATCTGCATCAGCCATGATTTTGCACTTGTTTTCTTTCTGAGCCTTTGAATATTTCCGAAAGCCTTTACTATCGCATCCCCGACAGCATCCTGTGCATCCGCATCATTTTCCACTATCGTATATGCCAGTCTGTACATACTCTCTTTATTTTCAAAGATCAGATCCGCAAGTTCCTCCTTTGTTATAAGTTGCATATGCTTTTCCCTTCCGTAAACTGTTTACATATATTAGACAGTATAAGGTATGTTTTGGTTCCATGAAATTTAATTTTTTTGAAAAAGTCAAAAAAAGAAGCTCCGACCGAAATCAAAGCTCCTTATTCCTTAGTTTATTATATATGAGTTATTTCATTAACTACTTCGCCTGGAATTTCTTTGCCAGCACCTTTGTCAGAATATTGATAAGGAATACGATTACGAGAAGCACAACCGCAATTCCAAATGCCTGGTCGAATTTTCCTTCACTTGTCGCTGCAAGGTAGAGCTTGATGGTAAGTGTTCCACCTGACTGCATTATCTTTGAGAAATAACCGCTGGCAACCTTTGGAAGCATTCCTGCACTTCCTGCCGTAAAGAGAAGTGCTGCTGACTCACCTACTATTCGGCCGATTGCAAGGATAACACCTGTGATGATTCCCGGCATGGCTGATGGCAACAGGATGGTGCGGATGGTGTGCCATTTTCCGGCTCCAAGTCCGACTGCTCCGTGTCTGTAGCTGTCCGGTACAGTTTTAAGCGCCTCCTGTGTATTTCTTGTGATGAGAGGCAGCACCATGAGTGTCAGTGTCAGTGAGCCTGTCAGGATACTGTAGCCAAAGCCTATTGTCTGTCCGAAAAACATCATTCCGAAGAGGCCAAAGATGATTGACGGTATTCCTGCAAGTGTCTCTGTGGCAAACTCTATTGTGGATACGAGCTTACCCGGCTTTGCATACTCATTCAAGTACACGGCTGCTCCCACTCCTACGGGAGTTGCTATGAGCATGGTGATAATTATGATGTAAAGTGTATTGAGCAGGTTGCCCGCTATTCCTACGGCGCCTCTTAATACAGATGTCTCGCTGGTCATAAACTGCCAGTTGACCTGGCCGATTCCCCTGACAAATACATATATGATGATTCCCGCAAGCAGCACTACCGATAATGCTGCGCACAGATATATGAAAAAATATACTACATCATCGCCTATTCTACGGCGTTTTCCATTTATACTAGTCATTTTCCACAGCTCCTTTCTTTTTGAGTTTCATAAGGGTGAGGTTGATTATCATGATAAACACAAAAAGCACAAGACCTACTGAGAAAAGCACCTGTCTGTGAAGTCCGCTGGCGTATCCCATCTCGCTGACGAGCTGTGTGGTAAGGAAACGCACTGAGTTGAACGGAAGTGGAAAGCTTACCGTTCCACCGGCTACCATGTTGATAGCCATCGCTTCTCCGAGCGCACGACCTATTCCGAGCACAATTCCTGTCATGATTCCTGACTTTGCTGCAGGAACCGTCACTTTAAATATTGTCTGTATCTTTGTTGCTCCAAGAGCAAGGGATGCCGCTCTCATCTGCTGCGGTACTGCCTGTATTGATGATACGCTCATGTTGATTACCGTAGGAAGAATCATGATTGCAAGCACTATGATTGCTGCAAGCAGATTTGATCCGCCGGTAAACTGATGTGTTGCTGAGTTTGCAAAAATATGTTTCTCCAGCTTGTATAATACCGGATTAAGTATCATAAGTCCTAAAAGTCCATAGATTACTGATGGAATGGCTGCAAGCAGCTCTACTGCCGGCTGTACTACCGCTGAGAGCTTTTTGTTTGACACCTCAGTGAGAAATACTGCCGTAAGAAGAGCAATCGGTACTCCTATGAGTATAGATACTGCTGTTCCTATGATGGATGTGAGGATTATGTACAATATTCCGTAGCTTGGGTCTGCCGCTGTCGGCGCCCATTTTGTTCCGAATAAGAGATTTAACACTCCGACCTTGAAAAATGCCGGTGCGCCTTTAAGGAACATATAAATTGTTATTGATAATACTGCGAATATTGCCACAACCGCACATACCGTGAATATTATTTTGGCAACATTCTCTACTATGGATTTATGTTTCATTTGATACTCCTTGTTTCAAAAAGTTCCCCAGGAAACCTGCCATTTCCTGAGGAAACCCTGTATCTTGTCGATATGTATTAATACTGATGTCTGTATTTCGTATCATTACTATGACCGATAATTTCTACTGAGGGAGGATAAGACCTACCTTCTTGATAACTGCCTGTCCCTCATCTGAGTTTACATAGTCAAACCAAGCTTTAACAATATCGTTCTGCTCGTCAATCTTGCCCTTTGTAGCCATTACGAATGGACGAGAAAGAAGATATTTGCCTGCCACAATGTTTTCCTCTGTTGCCTCTACTCCGTCAATTTTCATTGCTGTTACTGTATCATCAAGCACGTCAAGTGAAACATATCCGATTGCTCCCGGTGTTGAGCCTACCTTTGCAAGAACTGCTCCTGTTGAGTCAAGCTCCTGTGCATATTTGCACTGATCCTTTACATCAAGAAGCTCCTCGAAGGCTCCTCTTGTACCTGAAGCTGCCTCACGGCCGATTGCTACGATTGCCTCATCTTTTCCACCAAGGTCTTTCCAGTTTGAAATCTCACCTGTGTAGATTTTCTTTAAGTCATCTGATGTAAGCTCTGTTACTGAGTTGTCCTTGTCTGTGATTACTGCGATTCCATCGATTGCTACGATGTTTTCCTCAACGCCGTTTGCTTTCTCATCATCTGTAAGTGCTCTTGATGAATCTCCGATATCTACGCTTCCTGCTGTCACTGACTCGATTCCTGAACCAGAGCCTGTATACTCTACTGTTACTGTTACTCCAGGGTTTTTCTCCATGAATGACTCCTTGAGCGCCTCACAAAGCTTCTCCATTGAAGTACTTCCCGCAAGTGAAAGTGAACCGCTTAAGTTCTCATTTGATGTACCTTCATCTGCGCTTGTATCTGCATTGTTGTCTGCTCCGTCTGAGCCTGAGCCACATCCTGTAAATGCTGCTGTCATCATTGTTGCAGCAGTTGCTAAAACTAAAAGTTTTTTCATACGATTTTTCATTTTAATTTCCTCTTTCATTTCTTTCTTGAATTTATTTCTTTGTTTGTTACAACTGATATAGTAATGGGGAAATGTAAAATGCAAAATCATTAGTGTGTAAAATGCATGTAAAAAAATATTTTTAATCTACAATACGATTATAAATTCATATTCTCCGGTGGCTGTACATCTGTTCTGCCGGATGGTGGCTCTTTGAGCGTGGGAGTCCCTTTATTTGTACTTTCATCTGCTGTATTACCGAATGTATCTGTGTTTGCGTTTTCTGTTCTAAAAGATCCGGGAATGTTCCTCCGTTTCCGACAATCAGCTTAAGGCGCACATCCAACGCCTCGTTTGTACTTATATAGTTTGCGATGTTTATCGTGCCTACAATTGCAATAAGAACAATTGAAACTCATAACATTGCTATGGCTATAAATTTTCTTCGTAATTTTTTGAGCATTTTATCATCTGCACATTTTTTCTATTTCATGCTCTACGTCCATGGGGTCCAATGGACTTTCCGCTGTTTCATATGTCAATATAAGATTTTTTCCCTGATAATATCCATTTTCGTTATATTTCAATATCTTTCGATAAGCTTTATTTCGATAATCAGGATTGTCTATCAAGCCAAGATGCTCCCACAGAATTATATCGCCATTTTTCTTCTCAACCGTAAAATCGGGATAATAAATACCATCTGAGATTTTAATCGCCTTCTCGTACTCAAACTTTATATTATTATCATACAAGGCTGTCGCAATAATTACTTCTGATTTTGACCGCACTATAATTCCCATTTTAGTATAAAACTTGAGTGCTTCAGGGTTAGGAACCTGTGTCTTTTCATTTGTCTCTTCATTGTCCTTCTTATCAACTGCTAAAAGTATACTTCTATAATGTTTTTGCTTCAACATTTTCTGGGCATAATCGGTTTTATATTTTTTCCGGGCCTTCCTGTTTGTCTCGAGTAGTCTGAGCTCATTTATTGTATCCTTCAAATAAAGCTCCAGATATTTTTTATTGACAAGATTTTTGATTTCTTTATCATTTTTCTTTGATAAATACTCTCTTCTGCCATTTTTCCAAACATACCATTTAACATTTCCATCCTTTTGTGTTGGATAGATTGTCCCTTCCTCAGTGATGGTCTCCAGCCTTTCCTGAATCTCTAATATCTCACCTTCCAACCATTGGATTCTATTATCTATTGAACTTATTTTATTTTCCTCCTATTCTTCACATCAGGTAACGCTTTGTATGCAATTTAAACAGTAATTTATTGTATTTTGTGGGGAATATGATAAATGAAATGCGTAGCATGTAGCAATCTGATTAATCATAAATGAGGGGCAAAATACCTTTTGCCCCTCATATCATTATTATCTTGTATGAATGAAATAAACTATGCATTATTGCTTTCTATGAATGAAATAAACTCAGCAGCATTTCTCGGTTTTGAGAAATAATAGCCCTGAATGTAATCTATTCCAAGCTCATCCAGTTTTGCCAACTGCTCCTTCTCCTCGATTCCCTCAGAAACAATCTCAAGCTTTAGCTTTTGAATCATGCCCATTGCGGCATCCATAACCGGCTTGCCCTTTCCGTTATCAAAATATGCATTTGTCATGCTTCTGTCAAACTTCACAATGTCAATCGGCATATCAACAATATAGCTTAAATTTGACTGACCTGTGCCAAAATCATCCAGCGCAAACCTCACTCCCACCTTACGCAGGGCATTCATATTATCAAGCAGTATCTTTTTTTCAGTGATAGATGCAGACTCTGTAATCTCAAGTACAATATCGTTTGCATCCACATGATATTTCTCCATAATTGCAATAAAATCCTGCGCTAAATGGTCATAAGCACACTGCACCACTGACAGGTTGCATTCAATATACTCAATTCCCATCGCATGTATATCATGCTGTACAATAAATCTGCACACTATCTCAAACACGCGCTCTCCAAGCCTTAAAATGAGTCCCCGCTTCTCAGCTACAGCAATAAACCTGCCCGGAGGTATGATATTTCCCTCGCGCGACCTTATTCTGACAAGCGCCTCCGCAGAGGTGAATTTATTCGTTTTAGTGTTATAAATTGGCTGGTAAAATACCTCTACACGGTTATCGCGCAATGCCTCTATTATCTCATTTTCAACCGAATTTTCATCATATATGTGCTCAATGACTTCATTATTTATGAGCATCACGCCGCGCCCCGTAAACTCAGCTCTGTTACGCTTGGCATATTGAAAAAGCCCCAGTATATCCGATGGTCTCCGCACAAGCTCAGTAGACCTTAGATAATATATCTCCCCAAACAGCATCGTCATATTGTCACCGCCCCATGGCTTGTCGAACCTGCGTTCCAATATTCCGATTGTTTTTTCTGCACAATCAGTATTCTCAAAAACCAGCAGATACTCGTTTGCCGAGCTTCTAAAAACATAATTATCAGGCAGCTTATTTATAAAAGAAACCACCTCATAAAAAATACTTTTTTCCATCTCGCGGGTGAAAAAATCATTTTCATTGCTTCCATAGCGAATACACACTATCGATACATCATTCCCCTGTCCATATGCCTCCTTCATGTATTCAAAAAGGGCATTGAGGTTGAAAAATCCTGTATCCCTGTCAATATTTGCCATTGGATTTTCAAGCATAATAAAAAGGATAAGCACACCTATCACACTCGCAAAGCTGACAATCAATATTTTTTTATCTATAAACTGAATAACCGCCGATATAAACATAAGAGCCACCCAGACCTGCATGCTCTTTCTTCTTCTCGGATTTATAGCCTGACTGTATTTTTTTGTCAGCATTAGAATAAGCGCCAGCAGAATTACAGTTACTGCATATGTTATAATAACAGCCGGACCATATGTATAAACTATATTATCCGAATCATAAATTTTAATCGGTACGACCATTATCAGAATATCAGTTAAGATTCCAAATATCCACAGCCGCTTTCTCCATTTGCGCTCAAGCTCTTTTTTCCTGAAAATATCCACGCATATATACCAGAAGGCCACCATGGCAACCCATGTAACCGTCCAGAGATATAATTTGCAGATAATATTGGTAGCAGTATGAGGATATCCGCTTCTTTTTTCAATTGCAACAAGTGCGAAAATATCAAAGAAAAGTGACAACAGGCCTGCAATCCATACCTCAGCAAAAGCCTTCGATGTATGTAATATAATCTTTTTCTGCGAAATATAAAAATACATTATTACGAACATCACCGCAATGGCACACATTTGTGAAACAATATTCATATCCCCTATTTCCTGTACCTTTCCTAAATCAAACCAATACCCTAGTACTATTTTACTGTTATTTTACCAATAAAGCAATATATTGTTTTGATTTACAAAGAACTCCAAAAATGAAATTTTAAATTCCACCACCACATTTGGTGGTGGAATTTACTCCCG